>Ga0256407_10000340_pt1 | contig 116201 bp, 87 predicted proteins | sample RumenRJG_04DNA_FD_193489 | JGI IMG/M metagenome (GOLD analysis project Ga0256407, IMG submission 193489) | Bovine rumen microbial communities from Lethbridge, Alberta, Canada - RJG_04 | ecosystem: Host-associated > Mammals > Digestive system > Stomach > Rumen | place: Canada: Alberta... | reverse complement strand
TAGATGAACGAGAAGTCGACAAGTTCATTTATTTGACGGAGTTTATTGTCCTTAGGGACAACAATGTCATATAGTGACGAGTAATCCGAAAAGTGTATTGCACCTTGTATAGGAAGCATAATCAATTGTCATTCAGCACATTAAAGATACAAAATAATCCGCAAACCACCAAATATAATCGGATTAGTTTGCGGATTAATAGTAAGTTTATCGCACTATTGAGAGGGGTTTTTCAGTGGCCTCAGCGAAGTGAGGGGGAGCGGAGCGAACTGTTTGTGGGTGGACCGTGCTGGCAGGCATGGGATGGCTACAGTGGATTTATGCTTGGGTCGCAAGCGGTGTTGCCCTGAGGGCCCTGGCCACCCACGGCCGTAAGCGGGCGATGTGCGCGCCACCTTGGCGATGAAGGGAAGCAGCGGATGGCATGGTCGCAAGCGGTGTTGTCCTGAGGACCCTGGCCACCCGCGGCCGTAAGCGGGAGGGACCCACACCGCAAGGTGTGGGAGGGATGGAGCGAAGCGGAAGGTCCGAAGGACAATACTGCTTGCGACCACTGCGTTGACCATGAAAAAGGAGGGAGCCATGTTGCCAAGGCGTGGGAGGGATGGAGCGAAGCGGAAGGTCCGAAGGACTATACCGCTTACGACTTCCTCTCCAACGATAAGCAATCCCCATCAACGATAAACGAAGAACATGGCCTCCAAGCCAACAGACTCGGAGGCCATATTCCTTCATCGGCAGCCAACAATCCGTTTCCTTTGATAGGAGACTGAAGCGGCCGAAACCTTTATTCAGCTTCCTTGGATCGGTGACGGATGCGGCCGGAAAACGTTATTGAGCAGCTTCCTTGAATTTGTAACGGAAGCGGAAGCGGCCGTTCGGGGCGCTGTCGCCGTCGCGCATGCAGGTCTGGACATCCCCGTCCTTCACGGCATTGTCGACCCACTTGAAGTCCACCGTGAACTTCTTGTTGTTGTCGATGCCGAGGGCGGAAAGCGGGATGGCGAGTTCCATCTCGTTGCCGGACACGGCGAACTTGACTTCGGCAGCCTTCGCCCACTTCCAGCCGCCCTGGCACTTCTCCAGCACGGATTTGCCTTCGGAAGAGACCGTCCTGTTCACTACGAAGTCATAGCCCTCCCAGGCATCCTTCGTACCGTCTACGCGCAGGAAGAGCTGCATCCACTGGGGATCCGTACAAGGAGAGATATCGCCCGCCGTCTTCACATAGAAGTACAGATTCGTACCGTCATTTATGCAGCGGGTCAGCAGGATGTCGTTGCGGCCCGTGTTGTTGACATACTGGCCGATCCTGCCCCAACCGTAGTGGTTGCGGTGGAACACGTCGCCCTTGTCGTCACCCCACTTGGCCTGCGTGTCCTTCCACTCGTCGAAATTGCCGTCCACGGCAACCTCCTTCCGGTCCGTGAAGGTCGGAAGATGCTTGGTGCCCTTGAACTTGCGGATGAAGTCGGCCATCAGGTAGTAGTAGTTGTCGCCGAAGTCACCGTTGAGCGGCTCGATGTCGCGGCTGAATTCGTGATTGTACTGGTCGACGAAGCAGGGATCCGGGCAGTTGGATGGATCCTGGCGCTGGGCGGTCCACTCGTTCCAGCCGGTGAAGAACATGATCTGCGGATTGAGTTTCATCGCCTGGTCGAACTGCTTCTTGAAATAGATGCCTTTCTCCGGAGTCTTAATCCGCGGTTCAGAGTTGGAAACGACGTCGTAGCTGCGGCCGATGTTGGAAATGGGATGGGTGGCAGGCATCACGGAGACGAACTCCGTCTTGCCGCCATGCTTACCGGCCTGCTGGGGATACCAGCCGCCCCAAGGCCACTTGTCCTGACCGTCTCCGAACCAGGTGTCGGCAGAGCTGTTCCACAGGAACCAGGACTGGCGCAGGGTGAACTCGTCCCTGATGGCGGCGGGGACCTGCGTCGGATCGGCCAGCATGACCGGCTTGCCGAGCCATGTGAACCAGAGCTCCTTGTAGAGGCCCTTGGAATAAATCTCGTTGTAGAGGGTCTGCGACATGCCTTCGATATTGGCGTTCAGCAGGAAGGCGAACTGGGGCGTCTTGTTGCCCTGGGCGCGCATTTCCATATAGTTGCGGGCAAGGTTATGCACGACCGGAAGGTAGTGGTAGCCGTTGGTGACGTCGAAGAATATGGCGTCGACGCCGGCGTCGACCAGCATCTGGGCATGCTTGCGGATCACCCAGTCGTCGTTCGCCACATAGTACCCAAGATAAGGCTCGCCCCAGTGGTGCATGATGCCGATGCCGCCGAGGGCCGGTGAGGTCGAACTCTCGTCCAGGAGTTTCTGGATGTCATAGGGGCTCTTCGTGTCGGATGCCGAAGGGGGGACGACGTTGTTGTTGTTGGCCCCGCGGTCATACCCGTGGCAGCCGTGCCACAGGAAATAGAAAATGGCCACCGTACGTTCCTTGCGGTAGGCAACGTCGGGATATCTTCCTGTATCGGGATCGAGGGAATTGCCCTGGTCGTCGACTGCTACCCAGGAGAATGGGTTGGGCTCTTCCGTGGTGGCGTACGTAGGGTACACTTTCTCTTGTTCTTCTTTTCCCTGCTCCTGGTCGGGTTCTGTAGGAGTCTTCTTGCAGCCCGACGGCATCGCCAGGAAGGCAACTGCGGCCAGCAAGAGGGTAAACTTTTTCATTTTCATGTTTTTGCTTGGTTTATGGTAATATGTAATCAAATCAGCATTTGACGGTCATCATCAGTATTTGACGGTCACGTCGAGCCAGCGGTTAGCCTGGCCATCTCCGATGGAGCCCTGCAGGCATCCGTCGGTAAGACTCAGCGTCTTCACGGTCGCCTTGCCGGCTTTCACGGTGACCTTCTTCGCACCTTCAGGCAGCGGCAACGTGACGGAGCATGTCCGGTCAGCCCAGACACGGAAATGGGTCTTGTCCCCGTTCAAAGGACCGTAGCACAGGCTCACGGGACGGTCGGCGAGGACATATTCAGTGCCGTCAAGAGTGACGGAGGAGCTCCCGGTGCCGTTGAAAGCCATAAGGCGGCCGGCCTCATCGGTATTGAAGGCGACATTGCACTTTCCCTTGTAGGAGATCCTGTGACCGTTCACGCACAGGTCGTTGAGGTCGAGTGCATCCGATGGCATCGGATTGAGGGCCAGCGCCTTGGCATCAGCCTCGGGGTCACGGGAGAACCCGCCAGCCCAGGTCTCCTCATGCGTGCGGTAGTGCTTGACGATGGCGGTCGCCCCATTGGGGAATGAAGTGGCCAGCACGTCGGTCGTACGGGAGACTACGGTCGGATTGTCATTGACCGCGAACTTCCCGGAGGACGGATAGGTACCTGCCGCGTTGAGGATCTCGAACAGGGTCCTGGTCTCGTAGCCGAGGCTCCGGGACTGGTCGTCGCGCGGGCGGAAGCCGAAGAAGAAGACTTCTCCCTTGCCGAGGCGGCGCCTGACTCCGACCGTGTGCTTTCCTACCTTCGCGATGACCTCGGAACCGGGTGCGACCGACTTGAGCGGGTATATCCTGTCCACCAGCATGTCGGTAAGGATAACCTGCGAAGGAACGGAAGCGAAGCTGCCTTCGAAGGCAACCTCCTTGCCGGGAGCAAGTTCACCCTGGAACATGTCGTGGACATATTCACAGCCGAAGAGGGAATTCCACCTGCCGATGCATTCGGCACCCTCGCCGTCGATGAGCGGCGGAGCGCTGAACCAGACGACCTTGCCTCCCGCCTGGGCGAACTTCTCGAGAAGGTCCAGGAAGCCCTTGCTGGGAAGGGGCTCGAACATGACGGCTATCGTATTGTACTTCTTGGCTGCGACATGCATCCAGCCGTCGTCCCCGATGGAGCCCATCTCGACAAGCTTTTCCGAAGGCAGGTAGTTGGCGTAGCCGTACTGGGTCATCCAGCTTCCGAAACGCTCCTCCACGGCGACGAGGTTCATCGGATAGACCATGAGGACCTCGATGTCACGGTGCACGCTTCCGGTCATCAGGCGCATCATCGCGTCCGGACTGGCCCCGTAGGCATAGTTGAGCATCATCTTCCAGTGAAGGGCCTCGGCCGGGAAACCCCAGGCTGCGGCGTAGGCGTTGGGGTACTTGTTGATCACTCCGATGGAGGTGCCCATGGCTGCGCCGTAGTAGTCCCTGTCGCCCCATCCGCACTCGGCGAAATCGTTGCCGGTGGGCTGGAGGTACTCGCCCCACTTGAAGTAGTCGTAGCATGCTGCGCAGGCCTGGTGGACCGTGTTGCCCCAGACATAATTGGAAGTGTAGTCGTACTTGGCTGCATATTCAGGCAGCTTCTCGGTGTTGTAGAGGTCGATCGTGGGACTCTCGGCCCATGAAGAGTGCGCAGAGGTCCGGAACTCATGTCCGAACAGCTTCTCGGCGTATTCCTTGCCGTCGATGAAGAGGTCCACGACTCCGTTGTTGAGCATCTTGTAGTAGCGGTCGCGGAGCAGGTAGGTCCTGTGGATGTCGGCGGGGGTCTCGCCCATCACGTACTGGACGTTGTTTACGGCCCCGGCGGTCGCCTCGTAATAGGGTGCGCCGTAGACGAAATAGAGCATGTACTTCTCGTCGAGGGCCTGGCCGTAGCGGGCCTTGTATTTCTCGGACATGGCCTTTGTCAGGTAGCGCATCGCGAACTGGCCGCCTTCATGATGGGAGAAATATGCCCAGTCCTGCTGGATGTGCATCTCGTCGGAGTAGAACTCATCGAGCTGGATCCCGGCGTTCTTGTACTTGTCCATGAGGCCATGGATGAATGGGGTTGCAAGGTCGGAGAAATAGTCCATCTCCGGGGTCTCATATTCAAGGACCACCATCACCCTGTTCAAATCGGGCAGGACCTCCCCTCCCTCGCTGTAGACCCTCAGCCTGCGGACGGGGAATATCATGTCGTTGGGTCCCTGCTTGATCCCGTAGCCACCTTCCTCGGAAGCGACGTCCACGATGTCTCCTGCCTCGAACCTGACGTCCTTCAGCTCGACGATGTCATCGGGGTTGACAGCGATCCTGTGCGAAGCCCCGAGGGTCTTCTGCTTGAACGCATAGGCCCTGACTCCCTTGAGCTCGACCCTGACCTTTCCCTTGTTGTTGGTCCAGTACATCTGCTCCCAGATGTCGAGGGTGAAGCTGCCGTCGGAGGCATTGCGGGGGCCGACCTTGTAGCCGAGCCAGCGGCCGGCCTCTCCGGTCTGGTTCCTGTAGGCGGGACCAAGCTCCAGAGGGCTCATCAGGCTCAGGCAAAGCCCCATTCCGTACTTCTTTGCGAAGTCGCCTATAGTCTTGATTATCTGCACATATTCATCCTGGTCGGGGGTAAGTTTCCTCTCCGTGCCGGCCTGGGGACGGTACTGGCGGAAGAACTCGTCGAATGCGATCGTCAGGGTTCTGTCCCCCCTCTTCTTCCCGGCCTCGCAGACTTCCCTGAGGCTCATTTCCACATGGTTGTATCCAGTGGACATGTCGATCTTCGCATCCGGGTCGAGGAGGGCCCTGAGCTGGTCGTCCGAAGTCAGGATAATGCCGGCCGCCCTGACCGACGGCTGGAACGAAAGGACCGCTGCGATGACGGCCACAGTGAGTGTGAATAGATGATGCTTTGTCTTCATATTTGGTGTTGCGTTATCAGTCCTGTGCTGCCCGGGAAACATTCCCAGCTTGCTAAATTACGAATTTTCCTTCAAAAAACACACTACTTCCGCATTAGCGGGTTTTTTATTATCTTTATACCGTCGGAGGCGCCGGCGGCCTGCAGAGGCACACGGCAGTGACAGGAGGGGCGGCTGGAGGCTGGCAGGAGGCATGGCGGCACGCGGCAGGCGGCAGAGGCAGGAGGCAGCGGCAGGCTGGCGGCAGAGGCAGGAGGGGCAGCAGGCAGGCTGGCAGAAGGCAGGAGGCTGGCAGGCGGCAGTGGAAGGAGGCAGGCGGCAGAGGCAGGAGGCAGGCGGCTGGGCGGCACGCGGCTGGAGGCAGGAGGCAGGCTCGCAGCTGGAGGCTGGCAGAAGGTAGGCAGGAGGCAGGCAGGATGTGCAGGAGCCCGTGGGATCCTGCCGGGGAACGGCGGAGAGAGATGCGGGGACGGCAGGGCAATGCGCCTGAAAGGAAAGGACAATCATTCAACCAATATGAAAGCTATCAAATCGTGGTTCACCGGCTTGCTGCTCTTATCGGCAGCCCTGGCGGTGTATTCCTGCAAAGGAGATGCTCCTAAGCAGGATCAGGAAAAGACTTATGTGTGCGCTTATGTATGGCCCTCGTGCCATGACGACTCCCTTGCCCACAGATGGCTGTGGGAGGAAGGTATCGGCGAATGGGAGGTGATCAAGCAGGGAGACAAGCGCTTCCCCGAGCACTACCAGCCCCGCCAGCCCCTCTGGGGATACGAGATGGACAACGACCCGCAGGTGGTCGAGAAATGGATCCAGACCGCCCTCAAGTACGGAATCAACACCTTCATCTACGACTGGTACTGGTACACCACGGAGGACGGTTACAGCGGTCCCTACCTTGAAAGCGCCCTCAACGACGGGTTCCTGAAGGCCCCCAGCCACGACAAGATGAACTTCTACATCATGTGGGCCAACCACGACGTGAAGTACAACTACTGGAACTACCACAAGTGGGGCGACAACGAAGACAGGCTCTTCAATCCCGACATGGACTGGGACAGGTTCAAGAAGGTCGTCGCCCGCGTCATCTCACAGTACTTCACGCAGCCGAAATATGTGAAGATCGACGGCTGCCCTGTCCTCGGAATATTCTCGATCGGCAATTTCGTCCGTGGCTTCGGCTCCCTGGACGAGGCGGCGAAGGCTTTCGACTATTTCAGGGAAGAGGTCAGGAAGGCCGGCTTCCCCGGTCTGCACATCCAGGAGATCCAGGGCGGCGGCTACAGGATGGGCGAGGAGCGCATCAAGCAGATGAAGGACTACATAGCCAGGCTGGGCATAAACAGCGAAGCCCTCTACAACATGGGAGGGTTCGATCCCGACTATCTCCTCCAGGGCAAGGAAGCGATAGAGATCCGTGCCCAGATGGACGAGGTTTTCGACGTGCCTGTGTTCCCGTGCGTGTCCATCGGCTGGGACGACACTCCACGCTTCCCCGGCAAGGGACCCGACGACTGCACCCGCTTCCACAACACGCCGCAGACCTTCGCAGCCTTCCTTGCAAAGGCCAAGGAATATGTCGACTCGCACCCCGACCAGCCCAGGTTCATGATGATCAATGCCTGGAACGAATGGGTCGAAGGAAGCTACCTGCTGCCTGACAGGCTGAACGGCTACGGCTACCTCCAGGCTGTCAGGGACGTCCTGGACGGCAAGTACGACTAAGCCCCCACACTACTCCAGCGGCCCGGCTGATGTAAAATGGCATCATCCCAAGCATCCCGGACGGCAAGTACGACCAAACCCAATTAGCTAACACGCTTGGCTTTAGCAATAAGTTATAAATCAAGAGGTTAAGTTTTCCAAGCGTGTGAAGTGGACGCTTTTTAGGGTCACCTTCACACGCTACCGTTTTGTAATATGTTGTTAATGAAACATTTATCCCTTTGAGGCGTGTTAGCTATTTGAAAATGTGGGGTAGGCCAAGGATGGCTTCCTTCGCCACCTACTACCAGGCATTCAAGGCGCCGCCTATGCAACCCTTTCGGGAGTGCACCGAAAAACTTGGGCACAAAACGAAAGGAATATGCCAAAGATGAAGAGGCCATCCACAAAAACCGGCCTCCCGCATGGATGACTTGGGGTCTACAAAAACCAGCCGCCAGCGCGGAGCCAGGGAAAGACGACGGCAGACAACCGTGCGCCAGCCGCCTGCAGGAGCGCTGCTGCCCAACAGGGAAAGACGACGGCAGACAACCGTGCGCCAGCCGCCTGCAGGAGCGCGGCGGTCCCGCCAGGAGAAGAAGGATCTCTTTGAGGGATTCAATCCCTTGAATGATTGAATATTCGCCATATATTTTCAAAAGTGACTGTTATTTAGTATCTTTGTTTTTTGTATCAATGTTTTGAACAATGAAGAAAGGTAGTTTCATAACAGCCATCCTGTTCCTCTTCGCCGCCTGGGCTGCCAGCTCATGCAACGAAGGGATGTACGCCGACCTGGAATGGGTGCCGGTCGACATCGAGATCTATGCCACCCAGAACGGCAACGACATACTTGATTCCACCAAGACCTGGTACCAGGGGAAGGACCTGCGGCTCACTTTCGAAGGTTCCGTCTACAAGATTCCTGAAAGGGGTTCGCAGTCGTCTCTGGTCTCCGGAGAAGGGTACAAGGGAGACGGCGAGTCCTTCAACTCGACCTTCTATGGACTGAGGCTCCTGAAAGCCGCAGGAAGGTACTATCTCTATTTCGGAGACTTCGACGGCTCGAAGGACATGGACACGAAACTTGTCCTCAACTGGCCTGACGGGAAGGAAGACGTGATTTCCTATAAGCGCAAGGTCAACGCAAAGAGGCACAAGGCAGACGTCACCATCAAGCTGAACGGGGAGAAATGCTACATCCCCGTCCAGATAAAGCACTAACAGCCCCAGATAAATCACAAGCGGGCCCAGATTAAGCACCAGCGGGCCCAGATAAAGCACTAGCGGCCCCAGATTAAGCATCAGCGGGCCCCAGATAAAGCACCAGCGGGCAACAGATAAAGCATTAACGGATTGGAGAAGATAACCCTCATAGCATGTCCTCTGTCGGAGATTGGCGCAAGGCTTGGGAACAAGGAACTTTACGTCATCTTCGACCGTAACGTGGAAGGAATCGTCCGCGGGATGGGGCTCAGTGCCAGGGGAATGCTTCCGATCGACGCGTCCGAGAGGACCAAGGTTCCGGCCACGGTGGTTTCGCTCGCCGCCTGGCTGATGGAGGAAGGGGCCTCCCGGGAAGCCTTTGTCCTGGGTGTAGGTGGTGGTATCACGACAGACATCGTCGGTTTCACGGCTTCGGTGTACAAGCGCGGCGTCAGGTTCGGCTTCGTCCCCACCACCCTGCTCGCCCAGGTCGACGCAGCGGTCGGCGGAAAGAACGGAGTCAACCTGGATTCCTACAAGAATATGCTGGGAACCATACGCCAGAGCGAGATGACATTCCTTTGTCCGGAGGTCCTGCACACCCTGCCAAGGAAGGAGATTGTCGCCGGAGCCGCCGAGCTCCTCAAGACCTTCATCATAGACAACCAGGGCGGGAACTACGGGAAAGCGGTGGAAACGCTTGGCAGTAAGGAATATGACTTCGAAAAACTGGGGGTCCTCACTGAGGCCGCAGCGAGGATCAAGGCCGGCATCGCCGGAAGGGATCCCTTCGAAAAGGGAGAGCGGATGAAACTCAACCTCGGCCACACTTTCGCCCATGCCATCGAGAAACTGTCCGCCGAAGGAATCTCCCACGGCAATGCAGTCTCGATGGGAATCATCCTCGCCGCACGGCTCGCCGAAGGGATGGGGTTCGCACGAGAAGGGCTGGCCCGGAGGCTGACTCACGACTTCGAGAGATGCACTCTTCCGGTGGAATGCCCCTACGCTCCCGGAGAACTGGCATCGGCAATGGAAAAAGACAAAAAAGCCAACGGCAGCATCGTCCACTTCGTACTGCCGGTTGACATAGGCAAAGTGGAGATATGTGACCTCGGGATAGGAAACGTGGTCGAGACCCTGAATCACCTTCAGGAGCAGGATTGATTTGCAACCCCCTTTTTGAGATGATCTGCACCACCTTACAGAACCGCAGCCTGAACGAAATCTATGAAATACTCGAATCCAGCAGGCCCGTCGTCGAGATGGCCGAGATAAGGCTGGACAAGTGCCAGCTGGGCATCGACGACATCGAAGAACTGTTCTCCTCTTCAGACACCCCCCTCATCGCCACCTGCAGGGTTGCCGGAGACGGAGCGTCCACCTGGCCGGAAGCGGAAGAGAAACTCTCCGCCGCGATCAAGGCCGGGGCAGCCTATGCCGACCTTGAAATCGAAGCGCCCAAGGAAATGGGTAAAAGACTGAGAAGGCTGTGTTCCGAATACGGGACACAGATGATACGGTCCTGCCATTTCTACGAAAGCACCCCTGCCATTGAAGTCCTCCAAGGCTGTGCGGGCAAGTGCCGCAGGTTCGGAGGGGACATAGTGAAGATCGTGGCCATGGCGCATTCTGAAGAGGATGCCGAAAGGGTCCTGTCCCTTTACGATGTCAATATGCCTTTCAGGCTCATTGCCTTCGCCATGGGAGACGAAGGCAGGAAGAGCCGCCTGAGGTGCCTCAAGTTCGGAGCTCCCTTCACCTATGCCGCGCTGTCGGAGAGCGAAGCCGCCGCGCCGGGACAGTGGGTATATTCAAAGATGCTGGCCGCTGCTTTCGGGAACAAGAAGCCGCTTTGGTCCGAAGAGGTGGTACTCTCGATGCCCTCTTCGAAGAGCTTCGCCCAAAGGGCCGTGATTGCCGCTGCCCTCGCTGACGGGACTTCCATCCTCGAAGGCTATTCCCCCTGCGGGGACACTGATGCCGCGATCGGAGTCGCCAGGTCACTGGGAGCCACCGTCACGGTGGAAGGAAGCACCCTCACCATAACCGGGGCAGGAGGCAATGTTGCAGACAACGCTTCCTTCTTCACCGGGGAATCCGGACTTCTCACCCGGCTCATGATCCCCCTCTCGGCAGCCCTGTACCGGCATCCTGTCACAATAGAAGGGACCGGAACCCTCATCGGGAGGCCCCTGAAGGGTGCAGCCGGGATCCTCGCCCCCTTCGGGACGGTCCTGAAGCCTCTTGAAGCCCAGGGGAAGAACCCGGACGGCACTGTCCCCGACCCGAAGGTTCCCCTGACCGTCAACGGCCCTCTCCTGGCCGGGAAGGCGGACATTTCCGGGAAGGACGGTTCCCAGCTGGTCTCCGGCCTGCTGATGGCCCTACCGCTGCTTGACGAGGACACAGTGATCCATGTCCACGACCCGAGGAGCATCCCGTACATGTTCATCACGATGGACGTGCTCCGCAGGTTCGGGATCAAGATCGCTTCGGAGATGGAGGGCGACGAGGATTTCATGGAGACTCAGGACTGGAGCCTCTGCACCGGAATCACTTTCAAGATCAAAGGAAGGCAGAAGTACTCCCCGGCATCGTTCCAGATCGAAGGAGACTGGAGCGCCGCGGCCAACTTCCTGGTTGCCGGAGCCCTGTTCGGACGTGTCCGGCTCTCATCCCTTGACACCACTTCGCTCCAGGCCGACATCTCCATCATGGACATCCTGATGGACGCCGGCGCCAGCATCTCGCAGCTCAACGCAGAGGGAGGGGAAGAAGACCATAAAGGTATCATCACCGTGCAGAGGGCTCCCCTGCGCGCTTTCGAGAGCGACCTCAACAACTGCCCGGACCTGTTCCCCATCGTCTCGGTACTGGCAGCCTACTGCCATGGAAAGAACCGGCTGAAGGGCTTCAAGAGGCTGGAGGGAAAAGAAAGCAACCGCGGGGAAGCGATACTGGACATGCTCACCAGGATGGGAGTCGAGGCCTGGGCCGAAGACGACGAACTCATCGTCGTCGGAGAATCGCTCGAATGCCGCTTCCTTTCCGGCAACTTGCTCAAGGGCGGACAGTACACCACCAGTCACGACCATCGGATGGCCATGGCCCTCAGTGTGGCGTCGCTTGCCACCGACACTCCGGTGGAAATGGACGATACCGACTGCCTGGCCAAATCGTTCCCGGGCTTCGCGGACACTTTCAGGAAGGCGCTGTAGCGTCCGGGGGCAATATGCCGGAAAAAAGGCTATATTTGCAAGACGAAAGAAACTACGCAGGATGAACACATTCGGAAGGGTTTTCAAGGTAGGGATATTTGGTGAATCGCACGGGCCCGCCGTCGGCGTCGTCATCGACGGAGTGAAGGCAGGCCTCCCCTTGTGCGAGGAGGATTTCATGAGTGACATCCTCAGGCGCAAGAGCGGGGCCAGGGGAACCACTCCCAGGACCGAAAGCGACGAACCGCGGATCCTCGGCGGCGTGCATGACGGGCACACCACAGGTGCCCCGGTAGCCGTCATATTCCAGAACGGGAACACCCGGTCCGGCGACTATGAGTCCATCAGGGACATCCCGCGCCCCGGCCATGCGGACTACGTCGCTTCCGTGAAATGGAACGGATTCAACGATCCTCGCGGAGGAGGACATTTCTCCGGCCGCCTCACCCTTCCCCTCGTCGCAGCGGGTGTCATCGCGAAGAAAATGTGCCCGGGACGGATAGAAGCGTCCCTTGTCGAGATCGGAGGAGAGCCTGACCGCACCAGGTGGGATGCCATGCTTGACGGGGCCTCACGCGAGGGAGACTCGCTCGGAGGCATCGTGGAGTGCCGCGTGGAAGGTTTGCCCGCAGGGCTTGGAGAGCCCTTCTTCGACTCCGTGGAATCTCTTCTGTCACACGCGGTTTTCTCCATCCCGGGAGTACGTGGCATAGAGTTCGGAGACGGTTTTTCCGCCGCAAGGATGACTGGATCGCAGCACAACGACCCCTTCGTCCGCCCGGAGGACGGAAAGGCCGGGGCGGTACCTTCCAAGAATGGAGCCGGCGGGGTCAACGGAGGCATCACTTCCGGAGCTCCGGTCGTGTTCCGGGTGGCATTCAAGCCCACATCAAGCATAGCCAGGGCGCAACAAACCCTGGACCTCTCCTCCGGAGAGACCGTGACCCTCAACGTTCCGGGACGCCACGACGTGTGCTTTGCGCTGCGCACGCCTGTCGTCGTGGAGGCCGTGACCGCCATTGTGCTGGCCGACCTCGCCGCCTGCAGGAAATGATTCCTGCATCAAGAATAAAGACCATGGACGCAAACGAAGAAGACAAGATCATACAAGACATAACCAGACAGGAATACAAGGAAGGCTTCGTCACCGATGTCCGCCAGGAATTCATCCCGAAAGGCCTCGATGAAGACATCGTGAGGATGATTTCCGCCTTGAAGGAAGAACCCGGATGGCTGCTCGAATTCAGGCTGGACGCATTCCGCAAGTGGCAGAAGATGAAGATGCCCCAGTGGGGGCACCTGGACATGCCGAAGATCGACTTCCAGGACATCATCTACTACGCCGCACCCAAAAAGAATGAGGACCGCCCCAAGGAGATAGATCCCAAACTCGAGGAAACCTTTGAAAAACTGGGGATTCCCGTGCGGGAACGCGAAGCCCTGGCCGGGGTGGTGGCGGTCGACGCAGTCTTCGATTCCGTGTCCGTGGCGACAACCTTCAGGGCTGCGCTCGCCGAGAAAGGGATCATATTCTGCAGTTTCTCGGAAGCGGTCAAGGAGCACCCGGACCTGGTCCGGAAGTATCTGGCCACGGTGGTCCCCTCAGGGGACAATTTCTTCGCCGCACTCAATTCCGCGGTGTTCTCGGACGGCAGTTTCTGCTACATCCCCAAGGGGGTGAAATGTCCGATGGACCTGTCCAGCTATTTCAGGATCAACGCCAAGGGCACAGGCCAGTTCGAAAGGACGCTGATCGTAGCCGACGAAGGTTCTTCGGTGAGCTACATGGAGGGCTGCACCGCCCCGATGAGGGACGAGAACCAGCTCCACGCGGCCGTCGTGGAGATAGTAGTCGAAAAGGACGCCGACGTCAGGTACTCGACCGTCCAGAACTGGTACCCCGGCGATGCCCAGGGCCGCGGCGGCATCCTCAACCTCGTCACCAAGAGGGGAATATGCAAGGGGGCGGGCTCGCACCTCAGCTGGACCCAGGTCGAGACCGGGTCGGCCATAACATGGAAGTACCCTTCCACGATCCTCAAGGGAGACGGTTCGTCCTCGGAATTCTACTCAGTAGCCGTGACCAACAACTTCCAGCAGGCCGACACGGGGACCAAGATGATCCACACCGGAAAGAACACAAGGAGCAGGATAGTGAGCAAGGGAATATCCGCCGGCCGGAGCCAGAACAGCTACCGCGGACTGGTGATGATGGGATCCGGAGCGGACGGGGCACGCAACCACTCCCAGTGCGACAGCCTGCTGATAGGCTCCGCCTGCGGCGCACACACCTTCCCCGACATCCGCAGCAACAACCCCACCGCAATCGTCGAGCATGAAGCCACGACTTCAAAGATAAGCGAGGAGCAGCTGTTCTACTGCAACCAGCGCGGGCTCAGCCCTGAAGATGCAGTCGGACTCATTGTGAACGGCTACGCCCACGAGGTACTCTCGAGGCTGCCGATGGAGTTCGCCGTGGAGGCGACCAAACTGCTCCAGGTAAGCCTGGAAGGATCTGTCGGATAAAGAGGAAAGGAGCCATGGGATTGTTCAGCATAGACAACATAGCTTTCACCCTGGGAGGCGCCCCGGTCAGCTGGCTGGAGCTTCTTGGGGTCATCGCAGGCCTGACCTGCGTGGTGATGGCCGGAAGGAACAACAAGCACAACTTCTGGGTCGGCTACATCTACAACATACTCCTGTTCGTCCTGTTCTGGCAGAAGCACCTCTATTCGGCCTGCCTCCTGCAGCCAGTCGCCTTCGCGATCAACGCGTTCGGGCACTGGAGATGGACCCACCCCAAGTCCGGCGAAGAGAGTTCCCAGGACGCGTCGGCCTTGAAAGTCTCCAGGCTGGACATGAAAGGATGGTGCCAGGCACTCACGGCCGTAGTCGTGGCCGGTGCCGCCTGGGGGTTCGTCCTGAGCAGGCTCGGTACGGTCTGGGGCAAGGGAATATTCATTCCCGACCCCATCCCGTGGCTGGACGCTTTCGTCCTGATGCTGACCCTCCTGGCGCAGTTCCTCTCGGCGCAGAAGAAATGGGACTGCTGGATCGTCTGGCTCGTCGTCAATGCAGCCAACATCACGCTGTACCTCAGCGCCGGGATGGTTTTCATGCCTATAGTCAGCGGCCTCTATCTTGTCAACGGCCTGTGGTCGCTGTGGACATGGTTCCGGCTTTACAAAGAAGAAAATAAATGAATATGAGCGAGATACTACTGAAGATAACAGACCTTCACGCCAGCGTCGGCGACAAGGAAATCCTCAAGGGTGTCAATCTTGAGATCGGCCGCGGGGAGATCCATGCCGTGATGGGTCCGAACGGAGCAGGCAAAAGCACGCTGTCCGCCGTCCTTACCGGCAAACCGGACTACAATGTCACTTCCGGAACCATCGAATTCATGGGCAGGGACCTGCTCGCGATGAAACCCGAGGAAAGGGCTTGGGCAGGGATCTTCCTTTCGTTCCAGTACCCTGTGGAGATACCCGGAGTGACCATCACGAATTTCATGAAGACGGCCGTCAATTCCTCTCGGAAGGCACGGGGACTGGAGCCTCTCAAGGCCCCCCAGTTCATGAAACTGCTCAAGGAGAAGATGGAACTGGTCCGCATGCGTCCGGAATTCGCCAAGCGTGAAGTCAATGTCGGTTTTTCCGGCGGGGAAAAGAAACGCAACGAAATCTTCCAGATGGCGATGCTGGACCCGGTGCTCGCCATCCTCGACGAGACCGACAGCGGACTGGACGTGGACGCCCTCAAGATCGTAGCCGACGGAGTCAACGCCCTCCATACTCCCGAGAAGTCCGCCATAGTGATAACACACTACCAGAAACTCCTCGACTATGTCAGGCCCGATGTAGTCCATGTGCTCAAGGCCGGCAGGATAGTGGCCGTCGGAGGAGCCGAGCTGATCACAAAGATTGAGAACGATGGCTTCGAACAGTTCTGAGAAAGACCACGGCAACTACGTTCCGACACCGGTAGGAGCCGGGGTCGGGGTCCGTGATGGTGAAAGCCTCAAGGAAGTCTTCGTCGTCGGGGAAGACCATATTCCAGAATGCTTCGTGGCCGGAAAGGACTCCTCCCTGGACATCACCGTGATAGTCCTCCCCGGATGCAAGGCCGGCATTCCCCTCAAGTTTGAGCTCACCGGAGAAGGAGCCTCGGTAAGGCTCTCCGGCATTTTCCTCTGCAAGGATGACGACGGCGTCTCCTTCGACATCACCATGCATCACAGGGCTCCCCGCTGCAAATCCAACCAAGTGTTCAACGGAATCGCGGCAGGCAGGTCGCAGTGCAGTTTTTCCGGCAGGATCATTGTCGCCCCGGGCGCAAGCCTGACCGAGGCTTACCAGGAAAACCACAACATCCTGCTGGGGGATCTTGCCAGGGTGGGGACGAAACCACGTCTTGAAATCTACAACGACGATGTGAAATGCTCCCACGGAGCTACCGTCGGCAAGCTGAGCGAAGAAGAGCAGTTCTACATGAGATCCCGCGGCATCCCGGAAGAAGAGGCGAAGGTCCTCCAGATGATTTCCTTCGTCGCTCCCGTTCTCTCAGGCTGCGACGATCCCGTCCTGGCCGGAAGGGTCGAGGCCGCCATTAGGGAGATGGCGTAGGGCTTCGCAGGACTCTCGTACCAATTTGAGTTCAATCAAATCCAACGATAGGGTCCTTTCAATATCCCTCCTTCTTCGAGAAAATGCTTCCTTAAAGAAGGCAGAGATTCATTCTTATGGTCATTCCACCAACAAGCATACTGACGGCATATGTCTATCATATCTGCTGCCTCCAGCGGTTCAGCTATGATTGCCCCTTCGTCATTTAAGCTCACAATGATTCCATATTCGTAAAAATGATAGAAAAAGAATCGCCCTGTCATTCGTCCTTGATGCTGTGGTTGGTCTTTTTTTTCCTGGTATTCTTCTTCCATCTCAGGCGTATACGACAAATAATAATCTATCAATCGAGCAAAACAGATTCCTCTTCGATTATTTGCCGCGGTCAGAAGAATCTCAGGAAGGTTGGAATTCCAAGGATGGATGGATGGAACAGGAACAATTGATGTGTCAGCAATGAAAGGTATCAGTTCTGGAATGATACTCTTTTCTTGTTGAACAACAAAATCATATGCCTGATATGACTCTGGATTCTGTATAAGGGATCGTGTTTGTTCCTCCCTTTCCCTTACCTGTTCCCGAGCGTTCGGTACAATTCTTCTATCAATTATTTCGAAGCTTGAGAAAAAATCTATACCAAGATTCTTGTGCTTATTCTTCACGTAAAAAAACAGTACGCTTTTCTTTTGCTTGCAGAGCCCATTAATCCTATTTTTTTTTGAAAACAGGGAAGCTCTTGACAAATATCTATCTGGATGCCTGTTATGTACGTCAAGGAAAACTTCATCTTTAGACATATTATCATACTGCAGCCATTTTTCTTCGAGAGTCTCTTCCGTAGAATACAACGTCATTCCAGATGAGTCTTCTTCCACAGAAGAGACATTGAAAAACGCCACAAACCATTCTTTTTGATTGCTGAAACAAAAGCAGGTACCTCCACTATTTCCGTGCCTGCCATGCCTAAAGCGAAAACTATTGGGGAGCCTTATCCTCGCTTTATTAATGATGAGCGTACTGTCGCTTGCTGTTTCGGGATAAAACAAGTTATAGTAGACGAAACCATAATCAGAGCGAAACACTTCCAGCGTTTTGTCAAGGATGACCGAATTCTTGCCATGGATTCTACTAACCTCCACGTCGGCGACATCAGTATCACCGCTTGGTACAGGTGTGATGAATCTGAAAACTAAATCAGATGACCCAAACACCGATAGGGAGAATAACAGAAAAGCAGTTGAACAAAATAACCCTCTCATCTTTATGTATCATTCGTGTCCACTAATAGTTGTGGACGATTGTTGGAGAACACTCTTCGCTTATTGTGTGGGTGTCAGTGTAACTACTTAATATCTATCACTTTGAAACAACCGTGTCTGCTATTTGAAAACTACTGTTTTTGTAAGTTTACCTGTTTCATCATAGTACTTCCATTCACCATATTCAACAGAACCATCACTTTCAGGATAATCACCTTCTGGCCATAGAAGTATGCCCTCAGATTCTTTTTTCCCGTTATGGTGATAACTTATAAAGTAGCATTTATAATCGGGAGTATATTTTACCCCGTCATATTCTCTGGTGACCGAGAAGGTGTTCTTATCAAAGTCTTTAAAAACCATCACCAAACTACCATCATTCTCAAAGAAATACCAGGTGCCAGACCTTTGCCCATCTTTGTATTCTCCAAAAATCTGCAATCTGCCATCAGTACTAAATTGTTTGAATACTCCGGATTCAACCCCGTTATCATAATAAATCTCGCATATTGCAACATTGGATTTCTCTATCCATAAGCCGTCTTTCAGACCTTGCTCGTTAAATTGATTCAATTTGAATGAGCCTGATACCTGCGAAAACATATTGGCGCTTATGACTATGAACGTCAAAAGCATTATTATTCTTTTTGCATCCATGATATGATTATTTTAGTAGATCGAATATACAGCTTTAACGATCTCTTGAAAGAGTGCAACGCCCTTCGATGGAACGCCCGTGTCCAGCCGAAAACTCGCAGCCGCAGTATTCCTGGTTGTAGATGGATTGTTCGCGGATGATGCAGGCACGACGCTCCTGGAGGCCGCCTCGCCTCCAGTTCTGACCCCACCACAGAAGCCTGGCATCCTTATCCTGCCCCTCCATCCTTCCAGGACCGGTTTCCCGGGCCCTGAATGCGGCGAGCGCTTCTTCGACAGCGCTCCTGCCAGCCTCGTCTACCTGACCGAGATCCTTCCACCTGGAAGAAGCCAGGGTCGTGGTCAGCACGGTGTAGCCGTGGGCGAGGGCGTAGCCGGCGGCCCTCCCGAGACGGAAACGGAAGCATTCCAGGCAGCGAGCACCCCTTTCTGGGAAGGCGGCCGGATCGCCGCAGCCGGTCTTCCTCGACAACGAAGCCGAAACATAGTCCAGCCAGGCGGAATGGTCATATTCATCGTCAGCCACCTCCAGGCCGAAGAGACCGGCGTACCGCTCCAGCTCGCTGCGGCGGAGTTCATATTCCTCAAGAGGGACGATGTTCGAGTTGCTGAAGAATATCCCGGGACGCAGGCCCGCCTCCACCATCCATTCCAGGATCGCTGCCGAGCAGGGCGCGCAGCAGCAATGGAGCAGGATGCGCTCCTCCTTCAGGTCGCATCCCTCCGGAAGGGTCAGCCACTTGTCAGGGTAATACGTCATAGATGTTCTTCCAGCAGCTGTTCACCAGCCTGGCAGTTTCATTGCAGTAGGCGAAATAGGCTATCACACAGTTCTTTTCCGGGCAGATCAGGCACATCTGGCCGTAGGCGCCGTCGAGGCGGTAGGCTCCGTGGGTGCAGCACCACATCTGGTAGCCGTAGCCCTGGGCCCAGTCGTTGGTCTTGAAGCTTTCCAGGGTCGCCTCGTCCGGCTCGGAACCGGCATATTGCATAATCTGGGGGGACATCGCCTGGTCGAACCACTTCGCGTCCAGCAGGCGTTTACCCTTCCATTCTCCCCTCTGGAGGAAGAACTGGCCAATCTTGGCGAACGACTCCAGGTTGATGTAAAGGCCCCACCCGCCGCAGTTGTAACCCTGCGGGGAGGTCTTCCAGTAGTGGTCCTTGATCCCCAAAGGCTTGAACAGCCTAGGCTCCAGGTACTCCTCTATGGTCTGGCCGCTCAGCTTCGAGACGATCACCGAGAGCAGATAGGTCTCGAAACTGTTGTAGCAGAACCGGGTTCCGGGCTCGAATATGAAATCCAGGGCAAGGGTGTATTTCACCCAGTCGAAATCCTCGCCGGACATACCCCTGCCGACAGGGTCCTCGCAGAACCCGGCGGACATCGTAAGCAGGTCGTGGATGGTGACTTTCTTCAAAGTCTCCGAGGGCTCGGAAGGCAACTCCTCCGGAGTGAAATACTTGACTATCGGGTCATTGACGTCGAGAAGGCCCTCCTGCCAGGCAAACCCCACGGCAAGGGCGGTGACACTCTTGCTGGCGGACCACATCACGTGCATCTCGTCCTTGTCGTGGCCGGGAGCATATTCCTCGAATATGACCTCCCCGTCCTTGAGGACCATCAACGAGTGCAATTCGTCGCAGGGCTTCGCAGATTCGACGTCGGTGAATACCTGATGGAAACCGGACACATCGCAGGGCAGTTCCTTCGCACGGGGCAGGGACTCGCTGCAGGACACCACCGCCACAAGGAACAGGACGGCGGGAATGAAGCAGGCTAATCTTTTCATCACAAGGGTTCTTTTTCACAAATATACGCTAAATTTGCGACTATGATCCTTACCACCGACGTCAAGCTCAATCTCGGACTGTCAGTGCTGCGGAAGCGTCCCGACGGCTACCACGACATCGAGACCCTGTTCATCCACTGCCGCGACTATTCCGACACGCTGGAAGTGATTGCAGGCGACGACTACAGCCGCACTTCGGCCAGCCTCTTCGCAAGGTACGGCGAGGAAGGTACCGTCCAGGGAATATCCCCGGACGGGAAACTTATGGTCACGATAGCCGGGGATGGCGGAGTGGACTGGGATCCGCTGGAAGACCTCTGCGCAAAGGCCTACTTCGCCCTGGACAAAGACTTCGGACTCCCGCCGGTGAAGCTGTTCCTGGAAAAGAAGGTTCCGGTCGGAGCCGGACTCGGGGGTGGGTCCGCCGACGCCGCCTTCACCCTGAAAGCCCTGGACGGGCTGTTCTCCCTCGGATTGGACGACGAGACCCTGGCACGCTACGCATCCCGCCTGGGCTCAGACTGCGCCTTCTTCATCTACGACCGGCCGATGGTCGGCACCGGCCGCGGAGAGATACTGGAACCCTTCGACATCGACCTGTCCGGCTACGAGGTGAAGGTGGTCGTCCCCGAAGGGATCAGCGTATCCACCAGGGAAGCATACGGAGGTATCATCCCGAGGGAGAAGATGGGAAAGGATGCGCCGGCACCTCTTCGCGAGGCGCTCCGAAAGCCCGTCCGCCAGTGGAAGGACTTTCTTGTAAACGACTTTGAATCAAGTGTTTTCAAAGCGCATCCCGAACTCGAAGCCATAAAACGGTCCCTCTATGATTCGGGAGCCGTCTACGCGGCAATGTCGGGTTCGGGATCCGCCCTGTTCGCACTCTACGAAAGATCCTGACTCCCCGGCCCCGACCGCTGCGGCCCGCAGGCTTTTGCCTGTCGTCCGGGGGCAGGGGCCCGGACAGGCGAAGGATTTCCAAACTTATGGCTAAATATTTGCGGAAAGTTGTTGCAAATAAAAAAAACCTGCGTATCTTTGTAGTGTACTAATAATGTAGTACACTTATTTAATAAAGGGCAACATGCTTATCGAGCTCAAAGACGTCAACAAAACCTACCAGGGGGCACAGCCGCTGCACGTCCTGAAAGGTATCAACCTGGGAATAGAGAGAGGCGAGTTCGTCTCCATAATGGGGGCCTCGGGGTCAGGGAAGTCCACCCTCCTGAACATCCTCGGCATCCTGGACAACTACGATTCCGGGGAGTACTCCATCGACGGGAAACTCATCAAGGACCTCTCCGAGAGGAAGGCTGCGGAGTACCGCAACAAGATGATCGGGTTCATATTCCAGAGCTACAACCTGATCGGTTTCAAGACCGCCGTAGAGAACGTGGAGCTCCCGCTCTTCTACCAGGGAGTGTCCAGGCACGAGCGCCACTCCAGGGCCATGGAGTACCTTGGCAGGCTGGGCCTCACCGACTGGGCCGGGCACTACCCGAACGAGATGTCGGGAGGCCAGAAACAAAGGGTCGCGATCGCCCGCGCCCTGATCACCAGGCCCGACATCATCCTGGCGGACGAGCCTACCGGCGCCCTCGATTCCAAGACCTCCGTCGAGATCATGGAACTCCTCAAGGAACTGAACGAGCAGGAGAAAATGACCATAATAGTGGTCACCCACGAGAGCGGAGTTGCAAACTACACGAACAAGATAATCCACATCAAGGACGGAGTCATCGGACAGATAGAGGAGAACAGCAGGCACGACGCCACCGTCTTCGGATCGGAATCAGGAATGCTGAAGTGACATGCTGGAACTTATTCATGAAATATGGAGCACTCTCCGGCAGAACAAGCTGCGGACGACCCTGACAGGGTTCGCCGTAAGCTGGGGAATATTCATCATCGTCGTCCTCATCGGGTCCGGAAACGGACTGATGAACGCCCTGATGAACAACGCCGGAGACGAAATCCGCCGCATCATAAGGGTCTATCCCGGTTCCACGAGCATCCCCTACCAGGGAATGCGCGAGAACACCAGGATACGATTCTCGGACAGGGACATGGCCTTCAGCAAGGAATTCAGCCCGCTGATCGACGAAGTCTACGGAACGGTGTCCTTCTCGGACACGCTCTCCTTCGGACGGGAAGCCCTTTCCTCGACGGTCTTCGGAGTCTCCCCCGAATACCTTGCCTCCTCCAACTGGCTGAAACTGATCGGCGGAAGGTTCATCAACAAACTGGACATGGACCAGTTCCGCAGGAGCATAGTCATCGACAATTCAGCCGCTTCACAGCTCCTCGGAGACGACCGGGACTACTCGAAGATAATCGGCAGGGACATCAACCTCGGGCCGAATACCTTCAAGGTGGTAGGAATCGTCGAAGCCGAGGAAGGCGACTGGGGACACAGTTCCTATGCCCCATTCTCCACGGTCCGGAAGATGAAGACAGAAGGGACGTGGCTGAACAACCTCGACATCAAGTTCCACGGTCTCGAGACCAAGGAAGAGAACGAACAGTTCGAAGCTGCCTACAAAAGGGCCATGAGCACCCTCCACAACGCCTCTCCCGAGGACACCAGAACCACCTACCTGTGGAACATGTACATGCAGAACCAGGAGATGGACAAGGCAATGCGGATCATCCGAACCGCCCTGTGGATCCTGGGGATGCTGACCCTGCTGAGCGGCATTGTCGGGGTTTCCAACATCATGCTGATCACGGTGAAGGAACGCACCCACGAATTCGGGATCAGGAAGGCCCTGGGCGCCAGGCCGGCTTCCATCCTGAAACTCATCGTTGCCGAAAGCATCGTGATCACGGCCTCCTTCGGCTACATCGGAATGGTACTCGGGATGCTTGCCAACGAGGCGATGGACAAGAGCCTGGGGTCGCACCCCATGGACGTAGGCTTCACGCAGCTCTACATGTTCAAGGACATCGGAGTGGGCCTGGACGTAGCCGTAGAAGCCACGCTGCTGCTGATCGTAGCAGGTACGATAGCCGGGATCATCCCGGCCTGGAAGGGCGCCAGGGTCCGCCCCATCGAAGCTTTGAGGGAGGGTAAGTAGCCATGAGATTCGACATCGACAGGTTAAAGGAAATAGTGGACACCCTCGCCAGGAACCGCAGCAGGACTTTCCTCACCGGATTCGGGATATTCTGGGGAATCTTCATGCTGCTCGTCATGCTGGGTGCCGGAGACGGGCTCAAGTCCTTGCTCAGCAAGAACTTCGAAGGCTTCACCTCGAATGCGGTGATTATGGGCGCAGCGCCGACCTCGAAGCCCTACGGAGGCTTCAAGAGAGACCGGCAGTGGACGATGGACATGAGCGACATCCAGGCAATCAAGAGCCTCGTGCCCGAGGCCGGCATAGTCACCCCGATGCTGAGTTCATGGGGCAGCGACGTTTCCTACGGAGGTAGGAACTTCGCCGCGAACCTCAAGGGACTCGACTATGAATATTCAGGAGTCGAGACTCCCGAGATGCTTTTCGGAAGATGGCTCAACCAGGTGGACTGCTCGCAGGAGAGGAAAGTCTGCGTGATCGGCAAGAGGGTCTGGGAGAACATCTTCCCCGACGGCTCGGACCCATGCGGGAAATACCTCAAGATCAAGGATATGCAGTACCGGATCATCGGCGTGGACTGCCGGCGCTCGGCCATCAGCATCAACGGCAACTCCGACCAGGCGGTGGTGATTCCCTCAACCCTGATGGACAAGCTGGACCGCAGGGGCGGCAAGTTCGACATCATGTGCTTCACGGTCAGGGACGGAGCCGATTCCCAGGTGATGCAGGAAAAGATACGCAACCTGATGGCAAGGCGCCATTCCCTCGACCCTACGGACAAGAGCGCCATAATGATGCTGGACACCAAGAAAATATTCTCGATAGTGGACAACCTCTTCAAGGGAGTGAACATCCTTGTGCTCCTCGTCGGCCTGGGCACCCTGCTGGCCGGAGCGATAGGAGTCTCCAACATCATGATGGTCACCGTCAAGGAGAGGACCACGGAAATAGGCATCCGCAGGGCGATCGGCGCAACCCCGAAGATGATCCTCTCGCAGATCATCACCGAAAGCGTGGGACTCACGGTAATCGCCGGCATGCTCGGGATCCTGGTCTCGACCGGGGTGCTCTCCCTTGTCGGGAAAATCGTCTCGGCCAACCCCGAGAACGGTCCGGTCTCGTTCCAGATCGGATTCTGGACGGCCATCGGAGTCCTGCTCCTGCTGGCGGTACTGGGCATCCTCGCCGGACTCGCTCCGGCGATGAGGGCCATGGAGATCAAACCCGTGGATGCCATGAGAGAAGAATGACAATGAAACAACAATGGATATGAAGAAGAATTTCAAGTACATCATCCTGGCGCTTGCCGCCCTGGTGTTCATCGGGACCTTCGTCGCGCTCTGGAAGAATTCCAGGCCGAAGGAGATCAAGTACGAGCAACTCGAGGCCACCATCAAGGACATCCACAAGACTTCCGTGATGACCGGCAAGATCATCCCGCGCAACGAGGTCAACATAAAGCCCCAGATCAGCGGCATCATCTCCGAACTGTACAAGGAGGCAGGCCAGATGGTCTCCGAGGGAGAAGTCATCGCCAAAGTGAAGGTGATCCCGGAGATGAGCTCCCTGAGTTCCGCGCAGAGCAGGGTGCGCCTTGCCGAGATAAACCTCAAGCAGGCGCAGGTCAACTACGACCGCGAAAAGGCCCTGTACGACAAGCAGCTCGTCAGCGCCGAGGAGTTCGACCAGGTCAGCCAGGCCCTCCAGCAGGCAAAGGAGGAGAAGAATGCCGCCGTGGAGACCCTCGAGGTAGTCAGGGACGGGGTGTCCCGGAGCAACGCCAAGTCAAGCTCCACGCTGGTCCGTTCGACCATCACCGGACTTATCCTGGACATCCCCGTGAAGGTCGGGAACTCGGTGATCCTCAGCAACACCTTCAATGACGGAACCACGATAGCCACCGTCGCGAACATGAACGACCTGATCTTCGACGGGTACATCGACGAGACCGAAGTGGGAAGGGTCAGGGAAGGCTGTCCGATGACGATTTCGGTGGGAGCCATCGACGACCTCAAGTTCGACGCCGTAATGGAATTCATCTCCCCGAAAGCCCAGGAGAAGAACGGAACCAACGAATTCGAGATCAAGGCAGCCGTAATCGTGCCAGACTCCGTGACCGTGAGGTCGGGCTACAGCGCGAACGCCGAAATACAGCTGGAAGGAGTCGAAGGCGTCGTCTCCATCCCCGAGAGCGCCCTCGAGTTCCAGGGAGACTCCACCTTCGTCTACCTCGCCAAGGGAGACAATGACTACGTACGGACCCCGGTCACCACGGGACTGTCCGACGGCATCAACATCGAGGTCAAGTCCGGGCTGAAAGCCGGCGACAAGGTCAGGGGCAACCAGATAATCGAAAAGAAATAGCCATGAGAAAGACTCTTCCACTGCTCCTCCTGCTCCTGGCGGCCTCCGTTGCCACCGCCCAGGAACACGGTCCGTGGTCGCTCCGCGACTGCATAGGCTATGCCCTGGAGCACAACATCTCCCTTCAGCAGCAAGGGCTGCAGGTGCAGCAGCAGGAACTGCAGCTGAGCACCTCGAAAGGCAGCAGGCTTCCTTCCGTCAGCGCCAACGCAAGCGAGAATTTCTCCTTCGGGCGCGGACTGACGGCGGACAACACATATTCCAACACCAACACCACTTCCACAGGTTTCAGCCTCGGCGCCTCGGTACCGGTCTACCAGGGGTCGCGGATAAGCAACTCCATCCGGCAGGACGAACTCAACCTGAAGGCAGTCACCGCCGATTTTGAAAGGGCGAAGGAGAACGTGAGCATGGCGGTGGCGCAGGCGTACGTGCAGATACTCTACAACATGGAGTTGCTGGACGTGGCCCGCAACCAGGTCGCCATCGACTCCTTGCAGGTGGAGAGGCTGACCGGGATGCTGGAGAACGGGAAGGCGTCTCCAGCGCAGGTAGCCCAGCAGAGGGCTGCGCTGGGCCAGAGCCGCCTGACCGCCACGGAAGCCCTCAACAGCCTCAAATTGGCCGTCCTGGACCTTACCCAGCTTCTGGAACTTCCTTCTCCTGAGGGATTTACGATAGTAAGGCCGGTCACCGACCTGGAAGGCACGATCCTTCCGGACCCGGAGCGGATCTATGAGGATGCCCTGCTTGAAAAGCCTGCCGTCAAGGCGGAAGAGTTCCGTCTGGACGCTTCGGAATATGCGATCAAGATCGCGAAAGGAGCCTATCTTCCCAGCATCAGCGCGAGCGGAGGACTCGGCTCCAACTACTACACGATGAGCAGCGCTCCTTCCACTTCGTTCGCAGACCAGATGAAGAACAATTTCAGCCAGTACCTCGGACTGACCCTGTCCGTCCCCATATTCAACGGTTTCCAGACCCGCAACCAGGTACGTGCCGCCGAACTGTCCAGGAAGAACCAGATGCTCCAGCTGGAGAACACCAGGAAGACCCTGTACAAGGAAATCCAGCAAGCATACTACAACGCGGTGGCGGCAAGGGAGAAGCTCCTGTCGAGCAAGGAGGCGGAAGCCTCCGCCAAGGAGTCCTACGACCTTGTCACCGCCAAGTACGAGAACGGCAAGGCGAACATCACGGAATTCAACGAAGCGCGGGACGCCTTCCTGCGGAGCGAATCCGACCTTTCCAGGGCTCGCTACGAGTTCCTCTACGCAACGAAACTCCTGGACTTCTACCAGGGCAGGGAACTGGATTTCTGACCGGCGCCTTCAGTCCCCACAGAGCAGGCTTTCGACTCCGGGACGGAGGATGTCGCCGATGGCGTCGGTCTCGATCAGGAAGCCGTCGTGGCCGTAAGGAGTCTCCACAAGATGGAACTTCGCCCCCGGGACCATTTCCGACCATGGCTTCATGTCTTCCGGCGGGAAAAGTTCGTCCGAGGACATGCAGATGAAGGTGCAGTCCGCCTTGATCTGCCCGAGGACCTTCTCCACCCCTCCGCGGCCGCGGCCGACATTGTTGCTGTCCACCTCGTCACAGACATAGAGGTAGGAATATGCGTCCCACGTACTGACGAACTTGGAGCTCTGGTGCCGGTAGTAGGACCCGGCCTTGTCGGCGAACATCACGTCCGGAGAGTCCTCCTCCTGCTTGAAAAGGCCCTCCTCGCAGCGATAGGTCAGGAGAGCTATCGTACGGGCCGCCTTCAGTCCGTACATTCCGCCCTTGAGGCTGCGGCACTCCTTGAATGTAGGGTCGGCCTGAAGGGCCATCTTCATGGCGGAATTGAATCCAGTCAGCCATGGGGTGACCCTGGCTCCCGTCGCGATGAAATAGATGCTCCTGAAGAGGGAGGGTTTCCATGCCACCCAGTCGAAAGCCATGAATCCGCCCATGGAAGTGCTGATCATCATGTCGATCTTCTCGATCCCGAGGTGCTCCCTCAGCAGGTCGAAGGCAACCACTGTGTCATGGACGGTGACCCTCGGGAAATCCAGGTAATACGGCTTGCGGGTCCTTGGATTGGTCTGGGCCGGGCCGGAAGATCCGCAGGCGGAGCCCAGCACGTTGGCGCAGATGACGAAGAACTTTTCGGTGTCGAGCAGTTTCCCGGGTCCTACCAGGGCCGGCCACCACTCCCCTTCCGCATCGGAAGACGCCGTCAGGGCGTGGAGCAGCCATATTACTTTCTTGTCCTTCGAATAACCCGAAGGCGAGGTGTGGTAGACCACTTCGAGGTTGTCGATGCTCCCCCCGGCTTCGAACGTGAACGTTCCTTCGTGGCAGTACTTGTGTCTTATCATCATTCAGGTCTCAGGGGCGTGAAAGTGTACCCCTTTGCTTTAAGTTGCTCGATAAGCTCCGGGAGGTGGTTGTAGAACTTGTCGGTACGTCCGTCCTCAGTCCCGAGGTGGATCAGCATTATGTGCCCTCCAAGGCCGTCAGGGTCGTTCTTCTCGCACTCCCAGATCTTGTTGAATATGGTTTCGCAGCTGTAGTAGTTCTTCATCGAAGGCAGGGTGTAATCCCCGTTGGTGGCCGTGCCGGGCGTGTAGTTGACGACCTGGAGCCCCATCTGGCGCGCCCAGGAAGAGACGGTCGAGTTGTAGTGCTCGTACGGGGGGATGAAATACCTCGCCCCGGTGATGCCGGCCTTGCGCATCAGGGCATAGCTCTTTATGATGTCCTGCTGGAACTCTTCCTTGGACACGGTCATCGAGTCCGGCTGCCCCCAGGGGAAGTACAGCAGGTGGCCGTACGAGTGGCTCCCGACATAGTGACCTTCCTTCACCAGTTTCCTGACGACTCCGGGGAACATCTCGTAGAACTGTCCGGTGAAGAAGAAACCGCCGCGGATGTTGTATTTCCTCAGAGTCGCCATGATAGGTTCAGCGCCGTCACACTTGTCCGCCGCGGTGAACACGAAATCCACGTGCCTGGAAGAAGGATCGGTCCTGATGATCCCTCCCTGGCTGTAAACGTTCCTGTCGTCCGCCAGGGCGTGGCCTTCGGCCTCGTAGGCAGACAGGGGGAAAGTCAGGCAGGCGGTCCCGTCCATGGTGGGCTCGTCGGTGGAATAGTCGTGAGTGCAGTCATGGAACACCAGGTCTCCCGGCTGGCAGTCCTCGTAGTTGATGCCTCCTTCAAGGCTCACTCCGATAAGGGCTCCGATAGTTGAATATATGGGGCCGTCCACAAGGCCTCCGGTCGTGTTGCCCATGTTGAATCGGGGGATGTAGGAATGCGGCTGCAGGGGATACGTCCCTCCCCGCGGAAGCTCCACGACCATGCTCACTCCCCAGGGATTGCAGCCCAGGAGCCAGTCGCGCAGCGATCCCTCCATCTCCTGATAGGAAAGGTCCCCGGTAATCCTGCGGTAGAGGATGCACTGGGTCAGCATCGCCGTCGTGAGGTTGTTGGAACACCATATTCCCGGGATTCCGAACATGAAAGGATGGTCCTTGCCCCGCTGGTAAACCCGCTCGATGCCTGTCTTCATGTTCCTGACGAATTCGTCCGAGGCCTTCCCGCCGAACTTGTCGGCTATCCTGTAGTGGCCCATGTTCATGAAAGGATACCACTGGTAGTGACGTGCGGTGTCGGCCCCCATCCATGGAGTCACCGGTTCCTTCCTGCCCCACTCCAGGGCGTCGGTCCTGTACTTCGGATCCTTCGTCTTGAAAAACAGCTCGCAGGCCGCCAGCTCCATGTCGTCCACCCAGTTGTCCTCCTCGTAGATGTACGGGGAAAGCACGGAAGCTGTCTGGCAGTTGCCCGGCTTGGCCACCCCGGCTTCGTAGCACGACTCGGCCTTCCGGCCGATCCTTTCCGCGAATTCGGGATAGAACGGGGCGAGGATCCTGGAGCCCATGGCGAAATCCGAGGCGAACTTGCCCGCAGTGGAAGCGATCCCCATGGTCTTGTTCTTCAGTCCGGTCCTGCCTCTTTGCTGAGGCTCCCCTGAGCAGTACCAGACAGGCCTGTGTCCGCCTTTGCCCCAGCCATAGTCCGCTATGTCCTCACTGGGGCGCCTCATGCCGACATGGTCGCGGTCGTCGGCAATCTGGTTGTACATCTCGCCCGGTTCGGGATTCATCTTGTCAAGCCACAGAAGCCCCCAGTAGATCTCGTCCACTATGTCGGGGATCCCGTTCCTGCCGGGAGTGCCGTCCGCCTTGTAATTGTCGGGGAAGGCCCCGGGGTTCTGCTGGTAGGCGAACATCATCTGGTAGACCGCATTGGCCGAAGTCGTGGTGTACTGCAGGCAGTCGGAGGCATCGTGCCAGCCCCCGGTGACATCGAGGAAGGTGCTGTCCTTCGCCGGGTCCGGATGGCCCACGATCATCCCATCCCTGGTGTGGCAGCTGTCCCGGATGAATGGATTCCATCCGCAGCGCTGCTGGCGCATGTAGTTCAGGACGAAATCGGCCGTCCCGTCGTAGACATGGGGATTCACCGGGAATATCTCCGATTCGGTCCTGCGCACCTTCCCGGAGGCTTTCTTCCCGCCGAGAGGCCGGCTGTGGACGACTATCCGGTAGGCGCCTTCCTGCCCGAGGGAGGTGAAATCAAGCCGGCAGGTGGTCTTGAGCATCCCGAGTTCCCCGGTATTCCTCACCGGCATCCCGGAAAGGACCTTCTCCCCGGTAAACACTTCCACGACATCGAAGGAAAGGACGCTTTCGGGGTCGTTGCTGACATAGACGGCCACCTTCGTAGAGTTCGGCAGGTAACCCAACTGGTTGATTCTCACCCATGAGCCAGCTACGGCAGGAGCCGCGCAGGCGACGGTCAGGGCAAGTATGGACAGGATTTTCCGCATGGTGTTTCTGATTTGGAACTACAAGATAAGGATTATTTTCCCAACTTCCGCAAGCAAATCGATTCCAGGAGGGACAGCCACCGGACAGATAGTTCCTCCGGCTTGAGTTTCCGAGAGTATTTGCTATATTTGGAAGGCCCAAAACAAAGCGCATGATGGAAAGACGGTTCCCTGGCAATTACGGAATGACACTGCTGCTCCTTCTCGGAGTGCTCTGCGGTGCGCTGTGCGGCTCCTTCTTCGGACCGGCCGCCTCCGTGGTCAAGCCTGCGGGAGAGCTCTTCCTGAACCTCATGTTCGTCATCGTGGTCCCGCTGGTGTTCTTCAGCATAGCCACGTCCATGTGCCGGATGACCTCGGAGAAGACTGTCGGGATAGTCATCTGCTGGTCCCTCGTGGTCTTCCTGTGCCTTTCCGTCATCGCGGGAGCCCTCACCTGGATAGCCTGCAGGACCTTCAATCCTCTCGGACAGTTCGCCACCAGGATCCCTCCCGGAAGGCTCGAGCCGACGGGCCTGGCCGCCGCCGGGGCATCCGCCGCCGACATCGCGGTGAGCCTGTTCACCGTGGACGACTTCCCGAAACTGTTCAGCAAGGGCAGCCTGCTGCCTTTGATCGTGTTCGCTGCGATGGTCGGAGTCTCAACTTCCCTTTGCAGGGACAAGGGAAAGCCGTTCGCCGCCTTCCTGGCTTCCGGGATGGAAGTCTCGATCCGATTCGTAAAGATCCTGATGTACGCCGCGCCCCTGTGCCTGGGCTGCTATTTCGCAGATCTCGTCGGGAACCTCGGAGGACAGGTCATCGGAGGATACCTGAAGGCCCTGCTCCTCTGCCTTGGCGTCACCGCCGTCATCTACTTTGGATTCAGCACCCTGTACGCCATGGCTGCTGGCGGGCCGAAGGCAGTCGGAAGGTTCTGGAAAAACATCCTTCCGCCTTCCCTGATGTCCGTCTCGACCTGCTCGAGCGCCGCCTCCATCCCCTCGGCCATCGAGGCCACCCTCGCCATGGGAGTCAGGAAGGAAATCGCAGAATCCGTGATTCCGTTCGGCGTCAACCTCCACAAGGACGGTTCCGTCGTCAGCGCCGTGCTTAAAATCGTCTTCGCAACCGCCTTCCTGGGACTGAGCGATTATTCCGGAGTCGAAGTCGTAGGCATCGCCTTGGTCACCAGCCTTGCCGTCGGGGCTATTCCGGTCGGCGGGATGACAGGGGAAATCCTCATCTGCTCCATCCTGGGCATCGACCCCGAGTTCGCAGCCACCCTCGTGGTTATCAGCACCATAGTGGACATCCCGGCGACCCTCCTCAACACAACGGGGAACATTTCCTCAGCCCTTCTCGTCGACCGGCTGTGCAACGGCTCCCGCACTCAGGGAGAGGGTGGCGCCGGCCACTGTCTACAGCGGCAGCCGTAACTTCAGGACCTGCTCGACGTAGTCGACGAAGGCCTTGTTGCACAGGCGCGTGCCGCCTGGCGTGGGATAATGCCCTGTGAAGTACCAGTCGCCGGGATGGTCCGGGCAGGCCAGGTGGAGCCCGGCGATGCTCTGGAAGACCAGTTCGACCGGGGCCCGCATACCTTCAGGCCGGAGCATTTCCACGATCTTTGCGTTGATTTCCTCCACGCTGAAAGGAGCGTAGATCTCCCTGACGTGGTTCTCCGACAGCGGATCCTCCTTGCATTTCCGGTAGACGTCCTCGACCAGCTGCTGCATTCCCCTGTCGCGGAGCAGCGCGATGGCGGCCCGGAAGGCGCACAACTCCTCCAGGTGCGACATGTCGATGCCGTAGTAGTCGGGATACCGGATCTGCGGAGCGCTCGACACCATGACGATCTTCCTTGGATGCAGGCGGTCCAGGATCTTGAAGATGCTTTCCCGGAGAGTCGTCCCCCGCACGATGCTGTCGTCGATGACAACCAGGTTGTCCTCGTAGGGCCGCAAGCTGCCGTAGCTGATGTCGTAGACGTGGGCGGCCAAGTCGTTGCGGCCCGCATTGTCCGTGATGAAGGTGCGCAGCTTGATGTCCTTGACAACCACCTTCTCCGTACGTATCTCGTCATGAAGCTTGCGGAAGCCGCCGACCATGCCGTAGTAGGCCACCTCGGCCGTATTCGGAATATAGGAGAACACCGTGTTGTCCAGGTCTTCCGAGACGGCCTTCAGGACGGGCTGGACCAGCTGCTCGCCCAGGCGCTTGCGCTCCTGGTAGATGTCGCAGTCCGATCCGCGGCTGAAATAGATCCGCTCGAACGAGCAGGCGGAGAGTTTCTGCGCCGGCAGGATCTGCTCAAGGCTGCTCCTGCCGTCCCGTCGGACGATCAGCGCCTGCCCGGGCATGAGCTCGCAGACATCGCAGCTCTCCAGGTCGAAGGTCGTCTGCAGGACGGGACGCTCGCTCGCGACGGCGATGAGTTCGTCGTCGCGGTAATAGAAAGCCGGGCGGATCCCCCAGGGATCGCGCACGGCGAACATCTCGCCGCTTCCCGTCAGGCCGCACATCACATAGCCGCCGTCGAAGTGGACCATCGTCGAACGGAGGACATTCGCCATGCACACGTGATCTTCGATGTAATGCGTGACGGCAAGCCCTTCCAGACCCTGCTCCCGGGCCTCGGCGAACAGGCGCTCTGCCTCGCGGTCCAGGCGGTGCCCCATCAGCTCCAGCGTGATGTAGGCATCGCCGTACAATCTGGGAGACTGACCCTGGGCGGTCAGGAAGCCGAAGACTTCCTCGATGTTGGTCATGTTGAAATTGCCGCACAGGCAGAGATTCTTTGCGCGCCAGTTGTTGCGGCGCAGGAACGGATGGACGTAGCTCAGGCCGCTCTTGCCGGTCGTCGAATAGCGCAGGTGCCCCATGTACAGCTGGCCGGCCGTGGAAGCATCCACCTTCCTGAATATCTCGGTGATGGCATCCGACCCTTCGGCCCGCTCGCGGAACATGTACTCCGTACCGGCGGGCGCATCCAGGTCGACGTAGGCCAGGCCGGCCCCCTCCTGTCCCCGGTTGTGCTGCTTCTCCATCAGCAGGTACAATTTGTCCAGGCCGTAGCGGGAGGTGCCGTACTTGTTCTTGTAATAATCAAGCGGCTTGAGCAGGCGGATCATCGCCACCCCGCACTCATGCCTCAACGTCTCCATATTCGACACAGGCTTGGATGAAACTGACAAACAGCGGATGGGGATGCAGCACCGTCGAGCTGTACTCCGGGTGGAACTGGGTGCCGATGTACCAGCGCAGCGTGGGAATCTCCACGATTTCCACCAGGGCGGCGTCCGGATTGGTGCCTGCGCAGAGCATGCCTTTGGCTTCAAACTCCTCCCGATAGGCGTTATTGAATTCGTAGCGGTGGCGGTGACGCTCGCGGACTTCTTCCTGCCCGCCGTACGCGGCACTGGTATGGCTGCCCGGCCGGATGGTGCAGGCATATGCCCCGAGGCGCATCGTCCCGCCCATCTGGGTGATGCTTTTCTGCTCCTCCATCAAATCGATGACATTGTGCGGCGAGTCCGGACGCATCTCGCTGCTGTCGGCATCAGCATAGCCCAGCACATGGCGGGCGAATTCGATGACCATCATCTGCATGCCCAGGCAGATGCCGAAGCAAGGGATATCCTGCGTGCGGGCGTACTCCGCCGCGAGGATCTTGCCGGGGATTCCCCGCTGGCCGAAACCTGGACAGATTACGATCCCGGCCATCCCGGAGAGTTTCCCGGCCACGTTGTCCCGCGTCAGTGCCTGGCTGTTGACAAAATGGACCTTCACCTTCGCCCCTTCGTAGATGCCGGCCAGGTTCAGGCTCTCGCGAATGCTCTTGTAGGCATCCTGGAGGTCATATTTGCCAACGAGGGCCACATGCACCTCGCGCCGGGCATGGCGCTGCTTCTCCAGGAAATCCTGCCAGGGCTTCATCGCCGGCGTCTCCCCCACGGGGATGCCGATCTTGCGCAGAATCGCTGCGTCAAGTCCCTGACGCTGCATATTCACAGGCACCTCATAGATGCTCGGCAGGTCCTCGCTCTGCACCACGCACTCCAGGTCGACATTGCAGAACGACGCTACCTTCATGCGCATCGCATCGTCCAAATGGCGCTCCGTGCGCAGGACGATTATGTCGGGCTGGATTCCCATTCCCTGCAGTTCCTTGACGGAGTGCTGCGTTGGCTTGGTCTTCAACTCCTCGGCGGCTTTCAGGTAAGGCACATAGGTCAGGTGCACGCACACGGCGTCCCGGCCCAACTGCCAGCGCAGCTGGCGGATAGCCTCCATGAAGGGAGCGCTCTCGATGTCGCCGATCGTGCCGCCGACCTCAGTGATCACGAAATCGGGCGTTTCGCCGGTCACATCCGTGCGCAGCATCCGCCGCTTGATCTCATCGGTGATGTGCGGCACCACCTGGATGGTCTTGCCCAGATAGTCCCCGCGCCGCTCGCGGTCGATGACGGTCTTGTAGATCCTGCCCGTCGTGACGGAGTTGTCGCGCGTCGTGCGGATCCCGGTGAAGCGCTCGTAGTGCCCCAGGTCGAGGTCCGTCTCGAAGCCGTCCTCCGTCACATAGCACTCGCCATGCTCGTAGGGATTGAGCGTCCCCGGGTCGATGTTGATATAAGGGTCGAATTTCTGGATCGTGATCCTGTAGCCCCGCGCCTGCAGGAGAAGACCGATGCTGGCGGAGATGATCCCTTTGCCGAGCGATGACACAACGCCTCCGGTAATGAAGATATATTTTGTCCCCATCGTCATTCAGGTTTTTGCAGACATTAGTTGATGAAAAGCAGTTCGCGGTACTTCGGCAGCGGCCACATCCTGTTGTCCACGACCTCCTCGAGCTTGTCGATCGGGCGGCGGAGGGCCGGGAAACTCTCGGCGATGTCATGGTACGCGAGGGCGCGTCCGTAGTCGTCCGCGATGTTGTTGGCCGCCTTGCGGGCCTCTTTCATAGCCTGGGCCTTCAAACGTATATCCTCCACGTACTTGTTGATATCATCCAGGATCAGGAGTTCCGTGGAGCAGCCTTCCAGATTGCCGTAGACTTCCTTGGAGAGAGCCACCTCCTTCAGGAGCTTGGCCTTGTACTCAAGCGCGGCGGGGATGATATGGTTGATAGCCATCCGCACTATCACGCGCGACTCGATCTGGACTTTTTTGACATAAGTCTCCCACTTCACCTCATTGCGGGCTTCCAGTTCCTTCTCGGTATAGACCCCTGTCTTGGTGAACATCTCCACGGAAGCAGGTTTGGTGAACTCACAGAACATCTTCGGCACGTTGGTCTCGACATCGAGGCCACGGCGCGCCGCCTCCTGTTTCCACTCTTCGGTGTAGCCGTTGCCGTCGAAGCAGACGACGTCCAGCACGGACTTGATGATGGGCTTGAGGGCATCCATCACTGCCACGGCAGTCTTCTTGCCGGCGGCGAGCTCCTTGTCCACGGCAGCCTTGAAATCGATCAACTGCTCGGCCACGGCCGCATTGAGCGTCGTCATCGCCCCGGCACAGTTGGCGCAGGATCCTACGGCGCGGAACTCGAAGCGGTTGCCGGTGAAGGCGAAAGGCGAGGTGCGGTTGCGGTCGGTGTTGTCCACGAAGATCTCCGGAATCTCCACGAGGCCAAGGCTCTTGCCCTTCTTGCCGGCGATCTCGATCGGAGTATCGGACGGGACCTCGAGAAGCTTGTGCAGGACCTCGGTCATCGTGCGGCCGAGGAATGCGGACACGATCGCGGGCGGGGCCTCGTTGGCGCCCAGACGGTGGGCGTTGGTCGCGCTGGCGATCGAGGCCTTCAGCAAGGCATTGTGCTTCTGCACGGCCGCCAGCACATTGACGAAGAAGGTGACGAACTGGAGGTTGCCATTGGCATCCTTGCCCGGGGCGAGCAGCGGCGTGCCCCGGTCCGTACCGAGCGACCAGTTGTTGTGCTTGCCCGAGCCGTTGACCCCGTCGAAGGGCTTCTCGTGCAGGAGCACCACGAAACCGTGCTTGCGCGCTATCCGGTTCATCAGGTTCATCACGATCTGGTTCTGGTCGTTGGCGAGGTTGGCCTCGCCGTAGATCGGCGCCAGCTCGAACTGGTTCGGCGCCACCTCGTTGTGGCGGGTCTTGATGGGAATGCCGAGCCTGTGACCGGCCACTTCGAGGTCCCGCATGAAGGCGGCCACGCGAGGCGGGATGGACCCGAAATAGTGGTCGTCCAGCTGCTGGTTCTTCGAGGAATTGTGGCCGAAGAGGGTCCGTCCGGTGATCATCAGGTCCGTACGGGCGGCATAGAGCGCCTCGTCCACGAGGAAATACTCCTGCTCCCAACCCAGATAGGAATAAACCTTGGTCACACCGGGGTCGAAGAGCTTGCAGATGGGCACGGCCGCATCGCTGACGGCCTTGAGGGCGCGCTTGAGCGGCGTCTTGTAGTCCAGCGCCTCGCCCGTATAGGAAATGAAAATCGTCGGGATGCAGAGTGTGTCGTCGAGGATGAAGACCGGCGAGGTCGGGTCCCAGGCGGTGTAGCCGCGCGCCTCGAAAGTGGCACGGATCCCTCCGCTGGGGAAGGACGAAGCGTCCGGCTCCTGCTGGGCGAGCATCTTGCCATCGAAGGTCTCGATGACGCCGCCCTTGCCGTCGTAGTCGATCAGGGAGTCGTGCTTCTCGGCCGTGCCTTCGGTCAGCGGCTGGAACCAGTGCGTGACATGGGTCACGCCATGCTCCATGGCCCATTCCTTCATGCCGCGGGCCACACCGTCAGCCGTCTTGCGGTCCAACGCCTTGCCGCCTTCGATGCAGGCGAGCAGGGCCTGGAGACTCTCCGCGTCAAGATACTTGCACATCTTCTTCCGGTCGAACACCAGTTCGCCGAAATACTCGGAGGTCTTGCCTGCCGGGACCTCTGCGGGGACTACCTTCCGCTCGAAGGATTCCTTCACCAGATCAAATCTGTCCATACCTGTACTTTTTATAAAGTTTAACTAACCGTTCCCAACGAAAGAGGCTGATCCCCTCGGACCAGCCTCGATATTTCAATAATGTTTACGATTCCCATGGCGCGCGGCCGGTTATACGCACACAGAAACCCTCGGGACCTGCTGGCCCTGGGACTGCTGGCTCTGCTGCTGATTGTATACCTTGACTGCCATTCTTCGCAATAATTTGCGATGCAATTTACAAACATTTTTCGGGAATCCAAATTTTGATGCCGTTTTTCAGATTCGTACATTGACCATAGAACGGTTTCTCCGGAAGGCCTGCCATAGTAAACACGCCGATCCATACAGGAAATGCAACCAGGCCTTTGTTATAATTATTAAAATTTTCATCTTTTCTTGAGGAAAGGTGAGTATATTTCCGCAATTATTGACTCTTTATTATAACTCGAGGAATAAACGTGGAAGACGTCATCACCGTCCTTAATGGCATATACAGTGAATATGCCGGCCGGCTCTTTTCGTATGGCATGCAGCTATGCCCCGACAAGAGACTGGTAGAGGATGCATTGCAGGAAACCTTCCTGGACCTGGGCAGGCACGCCCGGGCTTTCTCGCAGGCAAGGGACAAACGCGGGTACCTTTTCGCTTCCTTCCGCTACAAGCTGCTCAGGATGAAGAAGGAACATCCTGAATATTCAAGCATCGACGGCCCGGACGGCCTCGACTTGCCCCAGGAGGGCACGATCGAAGAGTCGTTCATAGGAGAGGAACAGCGGCGCCTCCACGAATCGAGGCTCCAGGAAATGTACTCCGAACTGACCCCGCGGCACCGTGAAGTGCTGTTCCTCCGCTTTTCCGAGAGAATGAGTTTCAAGGAGATTGCGGACTACCTTTCAATAGAGCCGCAGTCCGCGCAGAACCTGTTCGGCCGCGCCCTGGCCAGGCTCCGCAAGATCTATCTGGAAGAAACGACCGAGAAGTACCATTTGTAACTATAACCATGACTGAATGAAGAACTACAAGGACTATACTGTAGAACAATTCCTCAACGACGAAACGTTCATACGTTCCGTCCTCGCCCCCACGGACGAGTCGCAGCGCTACTGGAATTCGCTGATCGACGAAGGGGCCCTGGACATCTATTCCTACACCGAGGCGGTACTGCTTCTCAAGGGCTGGAAGGACGACCTTCCGGAAGCGAACGGCGGAGAACTGCAGGATCTCTGGCTCCGGATCGAAGAAGAGATACGCAGCGAGGGATCCGCGTCACGCAAGGCAAAGGGAAGGACACTCCGCCGCATATTCATCCCTGCTGTCGCAGTGGCTGCCGCTGCGGCGGCGCTGGCCGTCTTCCTGCCGCGGGGTCCGAAGGACACGCAGGAAGGGGATGTCTACGTGGAACCCGGCTTCGTACTGAAAACCGTGGCCCAGGAATCCGGCAATGTCGTGATCCTTTCGGAGCGTTCGGAAATGGAGATCCACGGCAGCAACCCGGACATCAACTACGACCGCCAGGGTCTTGTGAACGTGAATGATGAATATTCCGAAAAGGTGATCGCCCCCGATTCCCTGGACAAGTCCCGGGACGCGCAGCAGGTCGAATGGAACCGGATCGTCGTGCCGTACGGGAAGATGGCTTCGCTCCGGCTTTCCGACGGAAGTACCCTGAAGATCAACGCTGGCACCACGGTCACTTACCCTTCGTCCTTTTCGGGCGGCACGCGCGAAATCCATGTCGACGGAGAGGTCTTCGCCGACGTCGTCCATGACGGGAGGCCTTTCAAGGTCCATGCAAACGGAATGGAGGTCCTGGTAAAGGGAACACGCTTCGACCTTTCCGACTACGGCAGCGACGACTTCTCCCACGTAGTGCTGGTGGAAGGAGCCGTGGATGTCGCCTCCGGCGGAGGCAATGTGTCGCTTGCCCCCAGGCAGGCCTTCATGAAATCCAACGGAAAGACTTTTGTCCAGATGGTCAGCACGGACCTTTACACATCCTGGACGGACGGAGTGTACAAGTTCGAGAACGAACCGGTCGAAAACGTGCTCGTCAAGCTGTCCAGGTTCTACAATGTCTCCCTGGTCCTGCCGAAAGATCCCTCGGGCGTCATCTGCTACGGATCCCTTGAGCTGAAGGACGACCTGAAGTCAATCCTCTCCGGCCTGATGCAGATCGCTTCCTTCAACTTCACCATCAAGGACGGCACCTACACCATCCGGTGGGTCCGCAGGCAATGACTCTCGGGATCCTCCGCCACATAAGCTGAACCCTGTCGCGCCAAAGGCGATTAATTTCAAAACTACACTATAAACTTTCAACCTTATGATCCAAAAACAACCTAAAAGGTTAATCCTTGTCCTGGCCGCATTGCTGGTGACGCTGGCACTTGCCGGACCTTACCCGCTCCGTGCCCAGGACACGAGGAAGAACCTTGTGACTCTGAACGTGGAGCAGAAATCCGTCGCTGACGTACTCGGCATGCTCGAGTCCTCGACGGACTACGTCTTCTTCTACAACACGGCAGACGTGAACAAAGCGCGCAAGGTATCCTTGCAGTTCAAGGACGCCGACATCCAGACTGTCCTGCAGAAGTTGTTCGAAGGACAGGACAACACCTTCAAGATCGACGGGCGCCAGGTGTACATAATCCCCAAGGCGAAGGCTTCGGCCAAGCCTGCTTCCGGGAATCCCACAAGGCTGACCGGACACGTCGTCGACGCCAAAGGCGAACCGCTTCCCGGAGCCACCATCATGATCAAGGGAGGCAAGGGAGGCGCCATCACCAATGAAGACGGTTCCTTCGTCCTCGACGGAATCAAGGTAGGGACTGTCCTGGTCGCCAGCATGATAAGCATGGAAGACCTGGAGTTCACCTTCACCGGCCAGGACGGCATCACCATCACCCTTCGGGACAAGTCCGAAGCCCTTGACGACGCCGTCGTGGTCGCTTTCGGAACCCAGAAGAAGGAGAGCGTCATCGGCGCCATCACCACCGTCGACCCCGGCAAGCTGAAGATCCCTTCCAGCAACCTGACCACCGCACTGGCCGGCAACATGGCGGGCATCATCGCCTACCAGCGTACCGGTGAGCCCGGTCAGGACAACGCCGACTTCTTCGTCCGCGGTATCACCACCTTCGGCGCCAACACGCACCCGCTCATCCTCATCGACAACATCGAGCTGACGACCACCGACCTGGCCCGCCTGCAGCCGGATGACATCGCCTCCTTCTCGATCATGAAGGACGCGACGGCGACGGCCCTCTACGGCGCCCGCGGCGCGAACGGAGTCATCCTCGTCACCACCAAGCGCGGTACAGAAGGATCGGCCAAGGTCTTCGCCCGTCTGGAGACAAGCATCTCGCAGCCGACACAGGTGGTTGAGCTCGCCGATCCCGTCACCTTCATGAAACTGGCCAACGAGGCAGTACTCACCCGCAACCCCGAAGGCAACATCCTATACAGCCAGGACAAGATCGAGAACACCGGCAAGCCTGGTTCCAATCCTTACATCTACCCGTCCAACGACTGGTACAACATGCTTTTCGCAAAGCGGGCAGCCAGCCAGAGGGCCAACCTCAGCATCTCCGGAGGCGGCAAGGTGGCGCAGTACTATGTGTCCGGTTCCGCAACGAAGGACAACGGTATCCTCAAGGTCGACAAGCGCAACAGCTTCAACAACAACATCGACTTCCGCAACTACACCATCCGCGCCAACGTCGACATCAATGTCACGCCTACCACCAAGCTCGGCGTCAGGATGACCGGAAACTTCGACGACTACACCGGCCCCATCAATTCGGGTGACGAAATGTACAGCATGGTCGTCCACTCCAACCCGGTGCTCTTCCCTCCGTACTATGAGCCGGATCCGGCACACGCCTACACGAAGCACATCCTCTTCGGAAACTACGACGCCGGCCAGTACACCAACCCTTACGCGCAGATGGTCCGCGGCTACAAGGACCGCAACCGCAGCCAGATGCTCTCCGTCATCGATGCGAGCCAGGACCTTTCCTTCATCACTCCCGGCCTGAGCCTGAGCGCCATGTTCAACATCTCCCGACTGGCAGAGTTCAGCGTCTACCGTGCCTACAACCCGTTCTACTACACGATGAGCCAGTATGACTCCTTCACGGGAGACTACACGCTCAAGGAGCTGAACGAGAACGGAGGCACAGAGTATCTCGGCTACTCCGAAAGCGGGAAGAACGTCCAGAGCACCCTCTACACCGAGAGCCGCCTCAACTACAACCGCGAATTCGGCAAGCACTCCGTCAGCGGCCTTCTCGTGTTCACCACCAGGGAGGCTCTCAACGCCAACGCCGGTTCGCTACAGCTATCGCTGCCCAGCCGCAACGCCGGACTCGCCGGACGTTTCACCTACAACTTCCTGAGCCGTTACTTCCTGGAGTTCAATTTCGGTTACAATGGCTCGGAACGCTTCTCCAAGAACCACCGCTGGGGCTTCTTCCCCTCCGCCGGAGCTGCATGGCTCATCTCCAACGAGCCCTTCTGGAAGGACATAAAGCCGGTGGTCAACAACCTCAAGCTGCGCTACAGCTACGGTCTCGTGGGTAACGACCAGATCGGTTCCGCCTATGACCGCTTCTTCTACCTGTCCAACGTGGACATGAACTCCGGCGGCCGCTCCGCCCAGTTCGGTGAATATTCGAACATCGGAGGAGGAGGAATCAACGTGACGCGCTACGCCAACGAAAACATCTCCTGGGAGACTTCCTACAAGCACAACTACGCCGCCGAGATCGGCCTGTTTGGCAAGCTGAACATCATCGCCGAGTACTTCACCGAGCACCGTACGAACATCCTGATGGACCGCGCATTCATCCCTTCCACAATGGGTCTGACGGCGGCCGTCAGGGCCAATGTCGGAGAAGCCCGCGCACGGGGAGTCGACATCCAGGCGGACTACCAGCAGGTCTGGAGCAACGATTTCTGGACTTCCGCCCGCGCCAACTTCACCTGGGCCAGGAGCAAGTTCGACGTGTACGAAGAGCCCAACTATCCTGAACGCTGGCGCTCCCGCATCGGATATTCACTTGCACAGAACTGGGGCTACATCGCCGAGCGGCTGTTCGTGGACGACGCAGAAGCGGCCAACTCTCCTTCGCAGGACTTCGGAAGCCTTTACGGTGGCGGTGACATCAAGTACACCGACGTGAACCGCGACGGGAAGATCGACCAGAAGGACATGGTGCCCATCGGCAACCCGACCTCTCCTGAAATCATCTACGGCTTCGGTTTCTCCGCCGGCTGGAAGGGCTTCGACGCTTCCGTCTTCTTCCAGGGCCTCGCCAACGAGAGCTTCTGGATCAATGCTTCGGCAACCAGCCCGTTCCAGGGACAGACACAGCTCCTGAAGGTCTATGCCGACAGCCACTGGTCCGAGGACAACCGGGACGTCTACGCCCTGTGGCCTCGTCTTTCCAACTATGTGAACAGCAACAACGTGCAGTCCAGCACCTGGTTCATGCGGGATGGTTCCTTCCTCCGCCTCAAGCAGGTCGAATTTGGCTACACCCTTCCCCGCAAGCTCACAGACCGCGCCCATATCGACAACCTGAGACTGTACCTCAGCGGCTCCAACCTGTGGACCTGGAGCCGGTTCCGCCTCTGGGACGTCGAGATGGCCGGAAACGGTCTCGGATACCCGATCCAAAGGATTATGAACATCGGTCTTAACATCACCTTTAAGTAATGGAGGAGACGGAAATGAAAACACTGAAAAACAAGATAACGACGCTTGTGGCCGGAACTCTGGTCCTCATCGGGGCATCCGTGGCTACGGTCTCCTGCAACAAGTACCTGGACATCGTCCCGGACGACGGCATCGCCACCGTGGACATGTCGTTCAACATGCGTTCCACAGCCATCAAATGGCTGTATTCCTGCTATTCCTTCATGCCCGCCGACGGCAACTTCGACGCAGACCCGGCCATGCTGGGCGGCGACGAGCTCTGGAGCAGCATGTGGGAAACCACGATCTGGCATCCTGAGATGCAGCGCATCGCCTTCGGGCAGCAGAGTGCCAACGCCCCCATAAGTTATATCTGGGGCAGCATGTACCAGGCTTTCCGCTACTGCAACACGCTTATCGAGCGGATCGACGAAGTCCCTGACATCCCTCGCTGGGAGAAGGAACAGTGGGTCGCCGAGGCAAAGGTGCTGAAAGCCTACTACACCTTCCAGCTCATCCGCCGTTTCGGGCCCGTGGTGCTTATCCATGAAAGTCTCCCCGTAAGTGCGGACGTAGATGAAGTGAAGGTCTACCGCGACCCGATCGACGAATGCTTCGACTTCTGCCTTGATCTGATCGACGAGGCCCTGCCGGGTCTTCCGGCCAAGGAACAGTCCCGCGAAGAATGGGGCAGGATCACCAAGCCTATCGCCGCGACGATCAAGGCCAAGATAGCCGTCTACGCAGCAAGTCCGCTGTTCAACGGCAACAAGGACATGCAGACCCTCGTCGACAACCGTGGAGTCCGCCTGTTCCCGGACAAGACCGAGCAGCAGATCGCGGAAAGGTGGACCTATGCCGTGCAGGCCTGCAAGGAGGCGATCGACCTCTGCCACGAAGCCAGCAAGGAACTCTACTACTACCGCGGATCACTCCGCGCCAACCCGATCATCATCAAGGAACTCGACCTGCGCGAACTGCTCACGGACGACTGGAATGACGAAGACATCTGGATGAACACCCAGAGCGGCAGCTACGGTTACTGGTCCAGCCGTCAGGACCGTACTTCAATCAAACTGAATCCGGAACAGTTCCCCGACATCGTCATTCGCGGTGACTATGTCTATGTCCCGATGAAGATTGCGGACCAGTTCTACACCAAGCACGGACTTCCCGTCGAAAACGACCGCGAACGCTCCGGTGTCGACCCGACGGCCATCCGCAGGGTCTCCGGGGATGACGTCTGGAAGATGAAGGAAGACTACCAGACCGCGGAATTCAATTTCGACCGCGAGCCTCGCTTCTACGCAGACCTCGGTTTCGACGGCAGCCTCTGGTTCGGCCCCAACAGGAACAACCCCGCTCCCGGGGAGATTCCCTATGTCTCCAGGGGACGCAACCTCGCGGCGCTCTCGGGATACCACTGCAAGAAGTATTCAAGCTGGGAGATGCGCATTGTCTCGCAGAACTCATGGTCTTCTCCCGCTTACCAGTGGCCCATCCTCCGCCTGGCCGACCTCTATCTGCTTTATGCCGAGGCAATCAACGAGGCGGAAGGCCCTAACGGTCCCAATTCGGCGGAGATGTTCAAGTACATCAACCTCGTCCGCGAGCGTGCGGGCATCCCTTCCGTACAGGAGAGCTGGGACGAGTACTCCAATGCGCCCGGTTTCTACAAGAGCCAGCTCGGGATGAGGGAGATCATCCAGAGGGAGCGCCTCAATGAACTCGCCTTCGAAGGACAGCGCTTCTGGGACCTCCGCAGGTGGAAGACAGCTCCGGCGGAGTATGCCAAGGGCATCTATGGGTGGAACTCCGCCAAGATGAGCAACAGGGCGTTGTACTACAAGAAGGTGGAGATCTACGATGTCCCTCCTTTCCGCGTCAGGGACTACTTCTGGCCTATAGCCACCAGCGACATCGACGTCAATCCCAACCTGGTCCAGAACCTGGGATGGTAACCATATAAAAGAAAAGCAATATGCACAAGAACATCATAACCTTTGCTTCGACCTGCCTGTCCGTCCTTGCCTTCCTCGCTTCCTGTGAGGAACTCGGCAGGATCGACCAGATCGACGAAAGCGCACCTGCCCCGAAGGCGGCCACGGTCACGAGCGTGGAAAGCAAGCCGGGCGGCGCGATAATCCGCTTCACCATCCCCAACGATGACAACCTCATGGGTGTGAAGGCAGTCTTCGAACGGAACGGAGAAACCTGCGAAAGCATGGCTTCCCGCTTCGTGGATTCCCTTGTGGTCGAAGGTTTCGGCGACACGGCCGAAAGGAAGGCCACTCTGTACAGCGTTGGAAAGAACGGGAAACTGTCCGGCGGTTCGACGGTCTCGTTCACTCCGATGACCCCTCCCGTCCAGGCAGTCAATTTCGACATCGAGGCCACTTTCGGCGGAGTCAAGGTCACGCTTGACGGAAATCCTTCCAACGCTGCCCTTGCCGTGGTCCTGATCCAGGACTCCCTCGTCACCGATGACGGGAAGCCCGCGGCTGAAATTGAATGGGAAGACCTCTACACCTTCCACACATCGGCTGAGGAGATTGTACTGGCACGAAGAGGCCTGGAATCCAAGCCCATGCTGTACGGAGTCTACCTCCGCGACCGCTGGGGGAACATTTCAGACACCCTCTACCGCCAGCTTGAACCCTTCGAGGAAATCAAGCTCCCTACCAGCACATGGAAGGTCCTGCCGCTTCCCGGCGACACCAACCAGCCGGCAGAAGGCCTCTGGAACTGGTATGACCCCTCCCACATGTGGGACGGCAACTACCATGGCGACATGAATACCTGGGCGACCCCTAACGGTCCCAGGATAATCTGGATCACCATCGACCTTGGTTATACGGCAATATTCTCCCGTGCCCAGATGTTCCACCGCGTCTATGAGGAATACTCAGGCGCCGGAGTCCGCCACTTCCAGATCTGGGGCAGCATGGAACCCAACGGAGACGGCTCATGGGACGACAGCTGGTACCTGCTAGGCGATTTCGTTCCTTTCAAGCCTTCAGGCTACGACGAGGACGGACTTCCGGGGACGGTGACCAACGAAGACCACGAATACTGGTGGAACACAAATGAATTCGAATTCGTCCAGACTGAAGAGATTCCCGATCCCAACAAGCCGGCACGTTTCATACGCTTGAAACTGCTGGATACTTACGGCTCCTATGCACAGCGGCTGGGTGCCGATCCCGATTTCGAGCCCAAAGCCCAGTACGTGATCGGAGAACTTGTCCTCCACGGCCAGATGCCCAACAAGGACGAGAGGGACCAATACTACCAAGATCCAAACAAACAATAGCTGAGCCATGAAAAAAGCATTATACATTGTATTTGCCGGAATTCTCGCCACCTGCCTCTTCTCCTGCATGAAGCAGGACGACATCTACAAGGATTTTGTAGTGCCCGGCGGCCTTAAGTATCCGCAGAAAGTGGACACCCTGATCGTGCGCAGAGGCTACAACAAACTGGAGCTCTGCTGGCCGAAGACTATAGACCCCAGCGTGGTGAAGGCCCGCCTGTTCTGGAACGGCGGACTTGACTCCCTCGATGTCGACATGACCAGCGTCGAGGACACCGCAAGGGTAATCCTGGACAACCTGGAGGAAACCGCATATTCATTCCAGATCTACACCTACGACGCCCACGGGAACAGGTCGGTCGTCACGGAACAGACAGGCATTCCCTATGGCGACAAATACCTGACCTCCAAGAGCCTGAAGGAGATAACCTCCGCCGCGATGCTGACGACTACCTGCGCCAACTTCAACCTTTCTTCCACGGTCGCCGACCTCCAGTACTGCGAGATCTCCTACACCTCCACCTCCGGGGAGGAGAAGACCGTGATAGTGGAACCCGGTGCGAAGTCCGTCCAGATCATGGATTTCAAGAACGGCGAACCCTACAGGATCCGCTGCGTCTACAAACCGGACCGGGGAGTCGACGAGATCCCGGGCGAGTGGGTAGAGTATACTGCCCCCCTCGAGATTGAAGTGATCGACCTGCCCAAGAACACATGGCAGTACTGCGGACTTCCCGGAGACACGCCCCGCTACGGCGGATGGAGCCTCGATCTCTATGCCCTCTGGAACAACAACACCGGAGACATCTGGGCATCGCCCCAGTGGGTCTATCCAAGGAACACCCGGTTCAGCATCGACCTGGGCTACACGGTCACTCTCTCGGAGATGCAGATCTGGCACCGCGTACCCTATGAGACTTATGACGGAAGCGGCCTGCGCAACTTCCAGGTGTGGGGAGGGACAACTCCCAACGTTGACGGAAGCTTCGACGGCTGGACCCTCATAGGCGAGTTCCAGGCACCCAAGCCCTCCGGATACCTGCCGGACGGAACTCCGGGTCCTGTAACTGCCGAAGACAACGATTACTGGATCAACCACAACGTCTACAAGTTCGTTCCTAACGACAAGGTTACAGACCCCAAGATCCCGGTCCGCTATTTCCGCATGGTCCTGCAGGAGATGTTCAGCACCTACGGAAAGACCGAGGAAGAGTCTTTCAACCAGGTCTTCGTCCTTGCCGAGATTACCCTGAGAGGCACATTCACCTCGCTGGAAGAACGGAACAAGTTCGTACATTGACCATAGAACGATTTCTCCGGAAGGCCTGCCATAGTAAACAGGCTGATTCATACAGGAAATGCAACCAGGCCTTCCTGGAGATTTCATCCTGAAAAAAGGAAGCCCATGCCTGTCTTGGGCTTCCCTTTTTGAAAGATTATTCATAACTTTATCCTACGATACCAAATCCGTTAAACCAGACTCGGAAACAATGATTCCTGACCATTCCTTAAGAAAACTGGCCTGCATTGCGGCCATTCTGTCCCTTTCAGCCCTCGCCTCCGCCTCTGCAGGATGCAGCGGGAAAGAGGAGACGCGTGCCGAACTCGTCGTGTCATCCATCAAGGTGGACAAAGGCAGCGTTGAACTCGTCGTAGGAGAAAAGACGACCGTTAAGGCCGGGGCCGTGCCGGACTCCCCGGACCTGCCGCCGCTCGAGTGGAAGTCGGCCGATACGAAGGTAGCCACCGTCGCCAAGGGAGAGATAACCGGGACAGGTGTCGGCGAAACCGTCGTAACCGTCTCCTGCCTGAACGCTTCCAAGGACATCAAGGTGAAGGTCAAGGCACAGAAGGATTATCTGGTCTGCAAGAATGAGATCCCGATCCTGGCATGGTACAGCATCCCGGCGGACTACACTTCGGTCGCCAGGTACAGGGAACTCAAGGAAGCCGGTTTCCACATAAGTTTCACGCACACCTCCACCCTTGCCCAGGCACAGGCGGCACTGAAGGCCGCCGACCAGGCCGGCATCAAGAACATTCTGATGTGCGGAGAGCTTTCTTCCGACCCGGAAGGTGTCGTGAAAGCCGTGAAGGATGAGCCGGCCCTCTACGGCTACTTCCTCAGGGACGAGCCTGTCATCGCCGACTTCCCCGCCCTGGCAGCTTGGGCCGACAGGATCAGGGCCGTGGACTCCGAGCACCCGATGTACCTCAACCTCAATCCCACCTATGCCGGAGAGGCCCACCTTGGGGGAACCTATGAGGAATATGTCCGTGAATTCATCCGCCAGGTACGGCTGCCGATGGTCTCTTTCGACCACTATCCGGTGATGTCCGGCGGCATCAGGTCCGACTTCTGGCAGAACCTTGAGATCATTTCGAAAGTTTCGGCCGAAGCAGGGCTCCCGTTCTGGGCATTCACCCTTTCCACTTCCCACGACCCCTATCCCATTCCCACGATGGCTTCGCTCCGCTTCCAGCTCTACACGGACCTGGCCTACGGGGCGCAAGTGCTCCAGTATTTCACCTACTGGAACCCACCCCAGATCGGCTGGAACTTCCATGACGCTCCGATCAACCTCAACGGCAACAAGACCGAAGTCTACAACCTTGTCAAGCTGATGAACGAAGAACTCCAGAAGCGTGCCGACGTCTGGGTAGGAGGAAAGGTCCTGAGCGTCGTCCAGGCCGGGAAATCGGGTTCCGTCCCGAAGGGAACGACCCCGATGACGAAACTCCCGGAAGGAGTCTCCATGCTGGACACAGGAAACAACGGTGCGGTGGTTTCCCTCATCGAGAACGGAAGCCACAGGTACCTGATGCTGGTCAACCACAGCATAAGCTCCGTCTTCACCTACAAGATAAAGTTCTCGGTCTCCGGAGTCAAACGCATCGAGAGCGACGGGGAGCTGGTCTCCCTGGAAGACGACAAGCTACATTCCTACGTGCTCGGCAAGGGCGACTGCGCGGTCTTCCGCTTGAAATAACTGATTGACATGAAGATACGCCACGCATACATCCTGGGAATGGCGATTGCGGTCGTGGCTGCCATCCTCCCCTCCCGGGCAGCTGCCCAGGATCAGAAGGCCGCCTGGGAAGCCTATCGCGCCTCCCTGGACGCCGCGCAGGAATACATGGAAGCCCTGTCCAAGACCTGCATCGACGAGGCCACGGCCACGGTGACCGAGGAGGGCCCCTTCAAGGGAATGAAATACGTGCGACCCGACGGGGGATGGTACCTGGGCGTCTATACGCGCGATTACTACTACGGATGCCTGACGGGCCAGATTCCCGTCGAGGACATCAAACAGGTGTATTACTTCTACAAGGCGCACATCGCCACGGAGGGAAGGGCGGCCTGGCAGGTCCCCGACATGCTCAACGAGGACGGCTCGCCCGCCTGGATGGAAGGGACCGACCGGCCCGCCCTTGACGGCAACGCATTCATGGTCTTCATCGCCTCGCTGATCTACGACCTTTCCGGTGACAAGGCGTTCGTCAGGGAAGAGCTTCCCTACCTTGAAAAACTGGTGGTGAATACCGACCGGCGGGACGGCCTGGCCTGGTGCGCGGCAGACTTCAACCGGGTGGGCTTCGGCTTCCACGACTCCATCCACATGACCGGCCACCTGGCCTACTGCTCCGTGCTTTTCTATGATGCGGCCGTGCGCGCCTCCAGGCTCTGCAAGGCGGTGGGTGCGAGCCCGAAGGCTTTCGACAAGGTCGCCAAGGGGGTCAAGGACAACTTCGTCCGAACCTTCTGGACCGGGGAGTACCTCAAAGCGTCGGACGGCCTTTGCAGCGGGCAGTACGACGTGATGGCCGCCGGCTACGCCGTCTCCTGCGGCCTCATCACCGGCAAGACGGCAAAGAAGGTCGTCGAGAGTTTTTACCGGTACAACGACGAGCTGCAGTCCCACGGATTCTACAAGTACGTCCCGGAAAAATACTACTACAAACCCGAGCAGGTCTGGGAGAGCGGGAACTGCGTCTATCCCACGGGCATCTACCAGTGGGGGGCGTTCTGGACGGTCGGCAGCCCGCACATCATCGGCGCCATCCTGAAAGTCAAGGGCCACGAAGCGGCCGACCCCATCATCCGTGACATGCTCCAGTACGTCTTCGACTCCGGCGGACTGATGGAAGAGTGCCGCAGCCGCGACAACACCTACCACAAGGCCGTGCACTACGTCCAGTCGTGTGGGGCCGTCATGACCTGCCTGCGGATGCTGCAAGGCAAGGAATATGTCTATTAATCAACCGGAAACGACTAACCATGAAGTATTTACATCTCACTCTCGCACTGATTGCATTCTTCCTGTCATGGGACGCCCGGGCCGACGGGCTGAAACTGAACCATTCCCTGGTCCTGAACCTCGGAGACATCACTCCGGCCGAAGTCCAAGTGGACGGACATGTCCAGGGCCTGCTCGTGCGCGACGGCTATGCCTTCGTGTTCCACCACGGTGGGCAGGTCCTCGTCTACGACCTGGACACGGAACGGTTCGTTTCTTCCTATTACCTGCCAGGAAACAAATCCCACTGCAACAACGCCTCCTTCGGGACTATGAAGTACTCGAAGAAGTCGCAGTTCCCGATGGCCTATGTCTCCGACTGCACCTACGACGGGTCCTGCTACGTGTACGACCTGTACACCGACCACGCCGTCGAAGTACAGCGGATATTCCTCACCGACACGCCTGTACCCGTCCAATGCGGGACCGGCTGGTTCGTGGATGAAGAAGCCGGCAGGCTGTGCATGCACTGGAACGGGAAGGTGTGGGATTTCCCCGTCCCGCCCAAGGGCCGCAAGACCGTACGCCTCTCGGTTGAAGGGAAGGAGCCGTCGGGGCTGATGAACAACCCGGTCGTCCACCAGGGTGCCTGCGCCTGGCAGGGCTACCAGTTCTTCCCTTGCGGATTCGCCGGAGAGCCCACCTACCTGACAGTCAACGAGACCTCCACCGGAAGGACGTGGAGTTTCCGGACAGACGGCACGGTGTGCCCCTATGAGCCGGAAGGAGTCTGCGGCTGGGACGGAGGCGTCTACGTCTCCTATCCGGGAGAAGGGAGGGACGTGTTCCTGTACCGGTTCGAAGTCGTGAAGGGCAAGCCGGAGGGACTGACCCGCTATGTCAATCCTTTCGTCGGGACCGGGGCTGTCGACAGCGGCAGCCTTGCCGGAAACACCTTCCCGGGTGCGACCTTCCCCTTCGGGATGGTCCAGCTGAGCCCGGACGTGGAGGATTTCTCCGTCACCCACGAGGGGTATGAATACGGCCGCGACCGCATATTCGGTTTCAGCCACACACACCAGAGCGGCACAGGGGCCGCCGACCTGCAGGACATCCTCCTGATGCCTTCATCACGGCCGCTTGCCAGCATGCCGGAAGCACCCGACCAGAGTTCAGCATTCTCCCACTCGCAGGAGGAGGCCTCCCCCGGCTACTATCGGGTCCGGCTTGAAGACCATGGGATCGACGCCGAGCTTACGGCTACCTGCCGCACCGGCATGCACCGCTACACCTTCGCTCCCGGGAAAGAGAACAACATCCTGCTGGACCTGGTCCACGGCGGGGTGATCCACGGCTACTGGCAGCCCGGCCTGAACACCGCCCTGCTTGACGCCGGGATCAGGTTCGAGGATCCCTGCACGCTAGTCGGCTACAAGATAAGCACCGGGTGGGAGCGGCTGCGCAAGGTCTATTTCTGCATCCGCTTCTCCAGGCCGGTCAAGGACTGGTACATGTGGAGGGAATATGTGCCCGGATCATGGTGGATGCGTTCGAAGAACGTCTACCACAAGGACCCTGTTATCCAGGGAAAGAAAGTGAAGGCCTTCCTCCAGTTCGAAGGGACCGGGGAGCCGGTCATCGCCAAGGTCGGCCTCTCCACGGTGAGCTGCGAGGGAGCGGCCGCCGCCCTGGACGCCGAGAACCCGGGATGGGACTTCGACGCCGTACGGAGTGCCGCCGACGAAGCTTGGGAGAAAGAACTCTCCAGGGTGGAGATCGAAGGAGACGAAGTGCAGAAGCGCATCTTCTACACAAGGATGTACCATGCCTTCATCCAACCCAACACCTTCTCCGACGTGGACGGGTCGTACACTGCTCCCGACCACACCATCAGGAAGATGCCCCAGGGCAAGGACTACTACACCACCTTCTCCCTGTGGGACACTTTCCGCAGCGCCCATCCCTTCTACTCCATCATCCAGCCCACGAGGGACGGGGCATTCGTCGCAAGCCTCCTTGCATATTACGATTCCTACGGGACCCTCCCGATGATCTCCTACTGGGGGACCGAGATCTACTGCATGATCGGCAACCACTCCATCCCGGTGGTGGTCGATGCAGCTCTGAAGAACCTCCCGGGAGTGGACCGCGAGAAGGCTTTCGAGGCCGTCAAGGCCACTTCGGTGCGCGAACATGAAAGCTCTCCCTTCGAAGAGATCGACCGCCTCGGCTACATCCCCTACGAGACCCAGGCCTTCTCGGTCGCCAGCACCCTGGAAATCTGCTACAACGATGCCTGCGTGGCCGCCCTCGCCGAAGCGCTCGGAAAGACGGAGGATGCAGCCTTCTTCCGCAAGCGTGCGCAGAACTACCGTAACCTCTTCGACCCCGGCACCTGCTTCTTCAGGGCAAAGGATGCCTCCGGAGCCTGGCGCGAGCCCTTCGACCCTCTTGCCTACGGTCCCAACGGCGACCCTTACATGGAAGGGAACGCATGGCAGTACCGCTTCTTCGTCCCGCACGACATGGAAGGCCTGATCGGCCTGATGGGCGGGAAGAAGGCGTTCGAGGAGCGCCTCGACTCCCTTTTCGAGTGGAAGTCGGACCCTGCGGCGGTAGCCAGCATGCAGTCTTCCGGAAGGATCGGGCAATATGCCCATGGCAACGAGCCGGTCCACAACTACATCTACCTGTACGCCTGCACCGACCATCCCGAGAAGGTAAGGAAATATGCCCATGAGGTGATGAGGACACAGTACCTTGACACTCCCGCAGGCTATTCGGGCAACGAAGACTGCGGCCAGATGTCATCGTGGTTCCTCCTGAGCAGCCTCGGTTTCCATCCCATAGACCCAGCCTCGGGACAGTTCGCCCTCGGGTACCCCCTCTACAGGAAAGCTGTACTGCACCTTGAGAACGGGAACACTTTCACGGTGCTCTCGGACCCTGACGGCAAACCCGGCAGGAAGCCCCGTGCCGTACGCCTCAACGGAAAGAAACTCGATTCCCCTTTCATCACCTACGAAGACATAATGGAAGGAGGGACACTGGAATTCTGAAACATCGATGGAAGATTCCCTCACCCTGACACCAAAAGGGCAGCAAGGGGCCGGAATAATCAAAGACCTTAAATGAAAGACATTTACATGAAAAAGATACTTCTATGGACCGGGATTGCAGCCATGGTGATGGCTGTAGCCGGTTCATCCTCCTGCGGCGGGGGGAAGGAACAGCCTGAGCAAAAGCCCCTGACGATAAAGGTGGACAACGACTATTTCTCCCTCACCGAAGGGGAGCGCGTCAAGGTGCGCGCAAAGGTGGAACCGGCCTCCGCCGACCTGCCTGCCATTTCCTGGATGACCAGGAACCCTTCGGTCGCCACCGTTTCAGACGGTACCATCACGGCCGTCGGGGAAGGAGAGACCAGGATCGTCGCCTCGTGCAGGGAAGCCTCCGCCGAAATAACCGTGAAGGTCAGGAAAAAGGAGGGAACCGGGCCAGAACCCTCAGGTCCGGAAGAAGAAGGGACTGGACCGGCCGTCCTTTTCGACTGCCAGCCACGGGCCGGACTCTTGCTCAGTGAACTGGCGACAAACGGAGTGGCCGAGTACCGGGAGGACGGCCTGCTCGTCAACAGCGCCGCCACCCTCGTCAGGCTCAATCGTTTCTACGCCCTGGGGACGCGGCTTGTACGCTACCGCGTCCGCTTCTCCGGAAATGCCGTGGGGCTTTTCCAGTCCAGCGAGAAAGACTTCACCCTTAAGGTGGGAGTGGCCAGGAAGAAGATGGAGATCCTTACTTCTCCGGTCACCTCAGTCGACGTTCCTTTCCTGTCCTCGCTCAAGGATTTCGACATCGAGATCATCCATGAGTACCAGAAAGCTACGGTGCGTATCCTTGACGCCGAAAGGACCGACAGCGTCGAAGTGACCCTGGTCAACGACGGTGCCGGCGGTGTCGGACAGGGCGTCGTCAACCCCAATCCCTTCACGGTAGGCCCCGGATGGGACTACTACTGCTTCGGCATCGAGAGCGGCAACTCAATGCTGGTCAAGCGCATAACGGTAGAAGCCCCGAAACGGTCCGTCCGCCTTCTGATCTACGGCGATTCGATCACGCAGCCGGAGACATATTACCCCACCAGCCTGTTCAGCTCGGCATGGACCCAGCTGATCATCGACAGGCTCGGAGGCGACGCGATCTCCAGCGGCCGGGGCGGCTGCACGATAAACGAAGTGAGGAACTACATCGCCAACGAACTGCCTTTCATCAAGGCCAAGTACGTGATGGTCACCATCGGGACGAACGGAGGCAACACCGAGCAGAACCTCACCGACCTTGTCAGCTACATAAAGAGGAACGGGTCGATCCCCATCCTCAACAACATCCCGAGCAACGAGAGCGGCACCCAGGTCGACGTCAACGCCGTGATCGATAGGGTTCGCCGCAACATGGACCTCAACGGGGTCAGGTTCGACCTTGCGACCTCCCTTGCCGGAGACGGGAAGGATGTGGACAGGACCATGATGTTCTGGGAGAACTATCCTCCCGAAATCTTCAACGGCTGGCAGGTCTGGCACCATCCGAACGAGAAGGGCAGCAAAGCCATGTTCGAACGCGCCCTGGTCGATGTCCCGGAGGTGTTCGAAAGCGGAGAGTAACAAATGGATCGACAGGAACAATCATAAAAACCATATCGACATGAAGACACTGAAACTCTTGATTGCGACGATGCTCGCCCTCGCGGCCACGGTTGCAGCTTCTGCGTCCCCGGCCATATTCAAGAACGGGAAGAGCCGCTACGTCATCGCCGTGGCAGCCGAGGCCTCCGTCTCCGAACTGACGGCGGCGAAGGAACTCCAGCACTACATCGAGGAAGCCGGAGGCGTGACGCTTCCCATCGTCAACACTTGTCCTTCAGGACATTATATCTCCGTCGGCTACAACAACCTGGCTCAGGCCGCCTTCGGCGACCCGGCTCCGGAAGCCGATGACGAGACTGTGTTCTGCAGGACGAAGGACGGCAACCTGTACCTCTACGGCGGCAGCGTCCGCGGTACCATCTACGCGGTGTACACCTTCCTGGAAAGGCACCTCTGCATCCGCTGGTACACCCCGGAGTTCACCAAGGTCCCTGCGACGGAAAGGCTCGACCTGCCTGAGGAGGACTTCATCCAGTCCCCTGCCGTCCGCTTCCGCTTCGTCCAGTACCACAACGCGATGCGGGACGAAGCCTGGATGGCCCACAACAAGAACAACACGACCCAGGAGACCGCCCGCAACCCCTACGGCGGCATCTCCGGTTACTGGGGGATCCACACCAGCGACTATTTCATCAATGCCGGGGAATATTTCACCACCCATCCTGAATATTTCTGCATGAGGGACGGGAAGCGCACCCCGGGACAGCTCTGCCTGTCGAACCCCGAGGTCCTGCGCATCTGCATCGAAAAGATGAAGAAGGTGATGGCCGGCAATCCTGACTACTGGGTCTACGACATGAGCCAGAACGACAACCCCTTCTTCTGCGAATGTCCCGAATGCCACGCCCTTGAAGAGAGATACGGCGGACACAGCGGCATCTTCGTGTGGTTCGTCAACCAGGTCGCCGACGCAGTCCGCGACCAGTTCCCGGACAAGTACATCGGCACCTTCGCCTACTGGTACACCCGCCAGGCTCCCAAGCACATCGTCCCGAGGGACAATGTCCTGATCCGCCTGTGCAACATCGAATGCGACTTCTCCCACCCTATCGCCACGCACGAGTCCAACCGCTCGTTCATGAACGACCTGGAAGAGTGGTCCAGGATCGCGAAGAACCTCTACATCTGGGACTATGTGGTCAACTTCCACCAGTACCTGGCCCCGTTCCCCAACTTCGGGGTACTCGCGGACAACATCAAGACTTTCCGCGACCACAACGCCCTCGGCATCCAGGAAGAGGCGCAGTACCAGACCGACGGGGGTGAGTTCGCAGAGATGAAGTCATGGGTGCTCGCACGCCTTCTTTGGGACCCGCATCAGGACACTGACGCCCTCGTCAGGGAGTTCATCTCCGACTTCTACGGCGCCGCGGCTCCCCAGGTCCAGGAATATTTCGAGCTCTGCCGCTCCCTTGTCAAGGACGACACCTTCATGCCCTGCGGCTTCAACGCCCAGCACCCCATCTACACCGACGACTTCATCGACAAAGCCTGGACGATCCTCGAAAAAGGGAAGCCGCTGGTCGAGGGCGACCGTGAACTGGCCCGCCGCTACGACAGGGTACGCCTCCAGATCCTCTACCTGAAAGAGATGCGCAACCCCGAAGAATCCAAGACCAACGGAGTCAAGGACGAGTTCCTCCGGATCATCGCCGACAACCCGGGCATCCGGATCAACGAAGGACAGGCCACGGAAGATTTCCTGAAACGGTTGCCTTGACGGGCCGTCAGGACGGTCTGCCTGACAGCGGCAGGACGGTTTCATTGACAGCACTGGATCCGGCATCGATGAACGGCTTTCGCAAATCAAGGATGTTTTGCTATATTTAACATCCGAAGACAAACCGACCACAAGATGAAACGCATTCTTCCCCTTATCCTCCTTTCCGTGGCAGGGCTGCTGCCAGCCTGCCGCACCGGGTTTGAGGGCTTCCGCCTGGCCGAGACAGGGCCGGGACGTGCCCCCGCGGAGAGCCACACCGTGTTCAACGGCTACACCGACCACTGGCAGGACCTGAGCCGCAGGGACTTCCGCTACGGCAACCTTTACCGGATCAACGCCCCCGACGTGACGGAAACCATAGCCATGTCGAGATACGCCCTGGCCGAAAAACTCGGCCTCCCCGGCCTTCGGCTCCAGGAAGGGTTCATGGAAGTCCTGTGCCGCGATGATTTCAAGACCCTCGACAATCCCTCCCGGGACGACCTCGAATCGGCCTTGAAGTCTTCCGGAACCGTACTGGCCTTCGTAGACACTTCGTCCGAGCTTGCCGGAGCGCTGGAAAGTAAGGCGCCCTCATTCGACGGACCCTCAAGCTACCTGACCCGTGGAGTACAGGACCCCCTGAAGGCTTTCGTGCTGAAGAAGGGCCGCACCACTCTCTGCGTCGCCCTTGGGGAGAGGCGGGATCTCGAAGTGTTCAAGGAACTGGTCGCGAATGTCAAGTCTGTGACCGGTGAATATGATTTCAAACGCGGGTGGTTCGGCGCCGAGACCCTCGTCCGCAGCGTCACCTGCGCTCCCGGGAACCCACTGGACGTGATGGGAATCGGGATGAACGAAGGCAATTCCTGGTTCGTGTTCAGCGGACTCTACGAATTCCTTCTCGGAGACAACCTGTCGAAGTGGGTCGCTGAGACGGGATTGCCGGTCGTCACCGACCTTGGCACCTATCCAATCTACGGCTGCGACGACTACGAAGGACTCCAGGTCCAGGAGATGTTCACCACGGAAGACTGGGTCAAGTTCAGGGAACGGAAGCATGGCTACCTATTCGGCGGCATCCCGGAAACCGGACAGCCCGAAAATGAAGCCTGCGACGGCTATATAGCTTCCGAGGGCAACTCAAGGCAGCTCGCGACATGGGACAAGCCTTTCGTCATGCTGACCGGCGGAGTGCTTGGCGGGCTGCAGTCCAGCATGGTACTCTTCCATCCGAAGGGAAAGCCTTTCGACAAGGCCGCGATGTGGGACGCCATCATGTCGAGGCGCGCAGTCGGAGTGGCGCCGCAAGGTGTAATCCTCGGCCCGGACCGCTTCCGCAAGGCAATGCAGCTGCTCCTTCTTGACAGGGAGTACCTGGAAGACTACTTCGGCGACAAGGTGGACATCCACGCCCTGGTTGAAGGCCACACCCTCCGCGTCACCATCGACAACCACTGTCCGGACAAGGTCGGCGGGACATTCAGCCTCATGCTCCCGGAGCACCTTTCGGTTTCCGGAGACGCGGCAAGGAAGATTGAAGTCGGCGCCGGCAAGAGGCTTGACCTGACCTTCGACCTGATCCCTTCCGCCGCATCGATGGGACGGCTGAGCGCAGTAGCGGCCTGCTTCGACTGGGGGACCTCCTCCAAGTCGGTGATAGCCTCGGTGAACCTGCCGCCGGCGGTATCCACCCACCAGCTGCTGTACGGACCGGCGTCAGGCTGCGTCTTCCCAGTCTCGGTCCACAACATCACCGGGGCGGCATCGGTCCCCGTAAAGGTCACGGTCACCGATGCTTCCGGAAAAGAAGCATATTCCGAGACAAGGACCTGCGAAGTCCCGAAGGCAGGGAGCAGGACCATTGACTTCAACCTTACCCTCGCCCCGGGCGCGTACACCGCCACGGCGGAAGCCATGGGAATCACCGCCACGACGCAGCTCGGCATCGGAGCGGAACCCGGCGAGGTCACGCTCAAGGCGACGGACATCGACGGGGACGGCGTCGATGAGTACATCATGGAGAACGACAAGGTACGGGTCACCCTGCTGACCACGGGAGCCAGGGTCATCGAGTACTACGTCAAGTCCAAGGACGACAACGTGTTCTTCAAGCTGTGGCCGGAAAAGCCCGTGGACGACGACAGGGCCTACCGCGAGTGGGGCTTCTACCCCTACGGCGGCTTCGAGGACTTCCTCGGGCAGGCGAGCGTCGAAACGCACAAGGTCTACAGCGCCGAAGTCGTAAAGGCCGGGGGTGAATATGCGGAAGTCCGGATGAGGGCCGATTACTACGGAAGCGTCATCGAGAAGACATTCTCCCTCTACGGGAACACACCCCTGCTCGGGATCCGCTTCGCACTGGACATGGTCCATCCGGAGATGAACGTCCTGGGGCCGCAGCCCATCATAGAGATAGGCAAGTCGCACGGGCTCGAGGACCAGTTCATGGTCCCGGAGTCCGACGGGATCCAAACCTACGTCATGCGCACCGACCGCTACTACGGGAAAGTCCTCTACCCGGTGGAAGGCTGGAATGCTGCCTATGACTCAAAAGAGAACATCTCCTTCGTCGGGGCTTTCCCCGTCCGCCAGCCCTACTACCTCCACATGTGGATGAACCTCCCGATGAACCGGGATTCCCACTACTCCTACACCGAACTGCAGCCATGGCTGCCGCTCTACATGTACAACACCACCTACTTCTCCTACTACATGTGGGCAGACGGTTCCCGGTGGGAAGACAGCCTTGAGGAACTCAGGGACAGGAACCTTATCACTGATTGAAATATTCGAGCAAAATGGACTTCTCCCGCAAGCATTTCATCCTTTTCTTCGCCTCGGCCATCCTGGCCGCCTGCGGCGGAAACACCGGTAACAACGCCTCTGCGCCGGGCACCCCGGAGGGCAAGGGAGACCGGGTGTACACCATCTCCATGAACAAGATCTGCAAGGAATGGGACGGACAGTGGCAAGGAATGACGGTGGCTTCCGACGGCTCCTGCTATTTCGGATCCTCCACCCATTCGAAGGGCCATGGGGCCGGCTTCCACCGCTTCGACCCTTCCTCCTGGCAGCACACCATGCTGGCCGAGGACATGACCTATGTCTGCGGCGAGCAGGACACTCCTTCCCAGCAGGGAAAGATCCACAGCCCCATAGTGGAATGCGACGGCTGGCTGTATTTCACCACCCATCTTTCCAACTACTGGAAGGAAGGGATCGAGAACTACGCCGGAGCCCATGTGATGGGATACAACCTGCAAAGCGGAGAGTTCCGCGACCTCGGCATAGTCAAACCGCGCTATTCGATATATTCAGCCATAGGGGTCGACCCGGTCCGCAGGAAGCTCTACGTGTTCCTCGTCCCCTTCCTGGACGAGCTCTTCGAGCAGGACGGATGCCATCTCTACAGCATAGACATCGACACCTGCGAGAAGAAAGACCTCGGACTGGTCGTTCCCGGGCGCAAGGGTGCGGCTTTCTGGTTCTTCGTCGACAAGGGCGGCGACGTCTGGTTCTCCCTCTGGAAAAAGCACTATGACTACGAGAACGACCATGGCAACCTCTACGTCTACCGGGCGGAGAAGGACACCATCGAGACCTTCGTCGATGTCCTTCCGAAGGGAAAGCTGATCGACGGGACCCCCGTCTCCGACGAGACCCTCCTTTCACAGCGCTGCTGGACATGGCTGTCTCCCCTTCCCGACAGGAGCAAATGCTACTTTACGATGGGATGCCTCGGCGGCGGTGACGAAAGGCTCTGGCTGTTCGATCCTTCCAAAGACATAGCTTCAGGAGAAGCCTTCGAGGAAGTGGCTTCCGTCGGATCCACCTACTTCGAGTCCGCCATCGGAGGAGACAGGTTCTATTTCATCCAGTATGAGGACCTCGAGGATGCCCGCACCCTCTTCTCGGAGGACGAGAGGGAGATCGACCCCGACGGGACAGACTATGTGGACAGGAAACTCCACCTTCGCAGCATATCCCTCAAGGAGGGGGATGACCACAACGTGATTACCGACCACGGACCCGTCGTGGACGGCGAAGGACGAGCGGCGAGGATGATCATGTCCATGGCCGCCGACGACCAGGGAAGGGTGTACACCTACGGCAGCTGGCATGTAAAGTCCTTCAAGGAGGCTACTCTCCAGTACCTTCTCTTCGAATATCCGAACGGGGACCTTTACCGGCTTGTCAAGCGCGGGGAATTCTTCGCTGTGATCGACACGAACGCCAGGTAGGACCGCTCCCTCCGGCATACCTCTTCCGGAAACCGCTTCTTCAAACGAGCTCCCTTATTATTTCATCGGAGACGAAGAAGCGGTTTTCCGGGATATGTATCCTGCCTTCAGACTCTGCCAGGGCTGCCTCTTCAATAAGCCTGTCCACAATGGAAGGATCCGCCAACGTGCGGAGTTCCATCGAAGGAAGGCCCTCCGAAGTACGCAGCGGCAGCATTATCCGTTCGAGGCGTATCTCTTCAGGGCCAAGGGTTTCGGATGAACGCGTCCAACCGCTGAGGGAGTCGCTGTTCCACGAGCGTACCCCGTCCGGGGAAAGGGAGTGGGCACCGGGGCCAAGCCCCACATATGGAACCCTGCGCCAGTAGGCTGAATTATGCCTTGCCTCACGCCCGGGAAGGGCGAAATTGGAAACTTCATAGTGATGGTAGCCCGCGTCGGAAAGACGCCTGCAAAGGGTGTCATACTGCCTTCTGCACTGCTGCTCGGAAGCTTCCGTGTAACGACCTTTCCTGGCAAGCTCACCAAGGGCGCTGCCCTCCTCTATGGAGAGCTGATAGGCGGAAATATGCTCGGGCCGCAGTTCCAAAGCCTTGTCCAGGGTCTCTTCCCACATCCTGTCGGACAGCTGGCCCAGGCCGAATATCAGGTCGAGGCTGATGTTCCCCACTCCTGCGGTCCGTAATATCCTGAAAGCTTCGACCGCCCTGGAGGAGTCGTGACGGCGGTTCATCCAACGGAGGATACCGTCATCGAAGGACTGGACGCCCATGCTCACCCGGTTGACCCCCAGCCCGAGGAGTCCTTTGGCGTAGTCCAGGCCTTTTTCCACTATATCCTCCGGATTGACTTCAATGGTGAACTCCTCGAACCTTCTTCCGGAGACGGGGCGGCCTCCGGAAGCCGACCCTTCGCCCGATGGAGGTTCCGGGCCGTAGACTGCATCCCCCACCAGGCGGACCAGGCGCTCCAGAATGTCAAGAGGAAGCACCGACGGGGTGCCTCCTCCGATGTAGAATGTGTTCACGGCATCAGGGGCGGATACATTCCGGAATATCTCGCCGGAACGGGAAGAAACCTCTTCGCCTACCCCTTCCGCGTACCTTGCAAGATCACCCCCATCCTTGCAGAGCTCCGAATAGAAGTCACAGTAGGTGCAGAAACTCCTGCAGAACGGGACGTGGAGGTAGATCATCTAGCGAAGCAGAAGCTCCGTCTTCCCGAGGAATGCCTGGCTGGTGTAGGCCTCGACCGTGTATATTCCCGACTGGAAGGACGGAATGTCGTTGACATAGATGCTGAGGTCGACTTCCTTGCCTTCGTAATCCACTTCGCGCGAAGCGGTCGCCGTCATGGTCTGGCCATTGTAGGAGAAGCTGGTCCCGGAACCGTTGGTCAGAAGCGCTCCCTCAGGGTCCTTCACCCTCAGGTAGACACGCACAGGGCCGCGCGGTGCAAGCTCGTTCTCAACGAGGCTGAGCGAAGCCAGGAGCCTCTTGACACGGCTGCTCCTGTCGGTGACCTTGTCGGAGGCATTGTAGGCGGCCACGCTGAGTCCCCTCGACTTGATGACCGATCCTGTCGCAACCTTGCCGGTCAGGTCTTCCACCTGGCCTTTGAGTTCTCGCGCCTCGGCCTTGCTTTCAGCAGCTTCGCGGCGTGCGGCGGCGGCATCGGCAGTAAGCTTGTGGTTGAGGGTATTGAGGGAATCGATCTGGACTATGTATCCCTTCATGATACTGCGAAGGGTCCCCAGTTCCTTCTCGTACTTGCGGATCTGGGCACGGTCGGTTGCTTCCGTCTGCTTGATCCTCTCCACCAGCTGGTTGACTTCCTCCCTGGAGGAATCGAGCTGGGAGTTTATGGACTCGTAGTCGGAAGTGAGGCTGTCGTAGTCGCTTTTCAAGGCCTCAATCTGCTGGGTAAGGTCCTGCTTTTCGGCATCCAGGTCCTTGACCAGGCTTGACTTGGAAGACCAGATGTAGACAAGTCCCGCCGCAAGCAGGGCCGCCACTCCGGCAAGGGCGTACATGATGTTCTTGAGGCTTTTGTTCTTCCTTTCCTGTTCTTCGCGCTCGCGGCGCTCGGCTATAGGATCTATCTCGGCCATATTCTTTGATGATTATAAAGTTTGCAAATACAAAAATAACAATTCTGCCTCAAATGCAAAAACAGAGCCGAGGCGGCCTCTTGAGCGGGAGGGTCCCGTGGGAGGGATGGAGCCACGGAAGGTGCAACATGCCTGCATAGACGTCCGCGGCCTTCTCCGGAAGGTCAGTTTGCGCTTCGCGCATCCCTGTCCGGGCGAATTCCCTTCCGGAGACGCCCGCGGACGAATCAGCCACATCGTTCGGTACAGCATGCTCTTTGCATATTTTTACTATATTTGTAATTGTCCCGTCGGGACAGGTTTAAATTCAGATGAATATGAAAAGTGACTCTTTATTCGCACTGCTGGCAGGTGCCGCCGCAGGTTTCACCCTTGGAATTCTGTTCGCCCCGGAGAAGGGCGAAATAACCCGGCACAGGATCAAGGAAGCGGCTGAAGAAGGATGGGAAGACCTCAAGTACGACGCCGAGGACGGCTGGAACGAGGCCAAGGAGAAATTCTCAGACCTGAAGGAAGATGCAGCCGACGCGGCAAGCCGCGTCAAGGCACGCGCAAGGCTTGCAAGGATGAACCTCAAGGACTTGAGGGCGACCCTGCAGGAGCAGGCTGACGGCCTCAAGGAAGAAGCACGCGCAAAGATCCTCGAGCAACTCGACAACCTCGAAGCCGCCCTCACGAAGGACAGGAAGACGGAAGATCCGGAAGACCAGTTCGAAGAGGCATAGCATGAGCGAGTTCACAAGACCATTGGAGGACCTCGGCAAGGATGCCGCTGAATATGTCGACCTGCGGGTCAACGACCTCAAGCTGCGCACCGTCAAGGGTCTGTCGATGACTCTGGGCAAGCTGCTGTACATGCTCCTTGTCCTATTCGTCGTGTCCCTGGTCCTTACAGCCCTGGCCATCGGCGGAGTGCTCTGGATCGGCGAGATGGTCGGCAGTTATGCGGGAGGCGCAGCCATCGTGGGCGGAGTCTTCCTCCTGGTGCTGGCCATCCTGATACTCCTCCGGAAGAAACTCTTCCGCAACACTTTCGTACCGATGTTCATCAAGCTCTTCTTCGACGACGACAAATAGCCCTCAGAGATGAAGTACAGTGAAATTAAGACTATGGACGAGCTGGACAAGGCCAGGCACCATGTCAAGTCTCGTCTCGTGCAGGAAGACAAGCTGGTCAAGGACTCCCTGCTGGGGATACGCCAGGCATATTCCCCTTCAAACTTGCTGGTTTCAGGCCTGAGGAGCGCCTCGACGGTATTCCCCTTCGACAGGATCCTCCTCAGCCTGGTCAGGCGCACCCGCTCCCTCCTGCTCAAGTAAAACTTTCTTCCCGAAGACATGGACTCCCCCGCCGAAAGATTGGAAAGGGTCAGGACGCTCATGCGTTCAAGAGGATGGGACGCCGTCGTCGTCCCTGGCACGGACCCGCACAACAGTGAATATTCAGCCCCGCGCTGGCATCAGGTCGAATGGCTTTCCGGCTTCACCGGAGAGGGAGGAATGGTGGTCACCGCGGACCATGCAGGGCTCTGGACCGACAGCCGCTATTTCATACAGGCCGCCAGGGAGCTCGAAGGCTCCGGAGTCGAGCTTCACAAGACGAGGGTCCCCGGGCAGGTCCTCATCCCGGAATGGCTCTCCATGCGCTTCAAGGATTACCCCGACGCCATCGTAGCGGTGGACGGCATGGCGATGCCCGCCTCGGAGGCTGACCTCATCGGGAAGGCGCTGCCTGGGACGGCATCCCTGGTGAATGTCCCCGACATGCTCTCTCCCCTATGGGCAGATCGACCGGAAATACCTCAGACTCCGATAATTACCGTCGGAGTGGAACAAGTCGGATGGACCAGGTCCCAGAAGAGGAACTGGATCCGTAAGTTCCTGCGCAACAACGGCTGCGACGCCATCCTCCTCACCGCGCTGGACGAGATTGCCTGGATGCTCAATGTACGGGGCCAGGACGTCGCCTACAACCCTGTGGTCATGTCCTACCTCCTCGTCACCCAAGACAGCGAGACGTGGTTCGTGCGCAAGGGAGCCATCCCCGAAGAAGACACGGAAACCGCCGACAGTTTCAGCGAACTGAGCGCCGACGGAGTGGACATACAGGACTATTCCGGGGTGGCCATGGCGCTGGAGACCCTCTCCGACGGGGACGCTCCGGCGAAACTGTTCGTGGACCAGGCGTCCCTCAACTACGACCTCTTCCTTTCCCTTAAGGCGGGAAGACTTGAGATAGTTGGCGGAAAGTCTCCGGTAATCCTTCGCAAGGGGGTCAAGAACGATGTGGAGGTCGCTGGCATGAAGGAGGCTCACCTGGAAGACGGTATCGCCATGGAAAGGTTCCTGTTCTGGCTGGAAACGATGCTCGAGGCCGATTCGACCATAACCGAACATGACGCCGCCTTGAAACTTCATGACTTCCGCTGCGAGGCAGAAGGCTTCAGGGGCGAGAGTTTCGAGACCATCTCCGCCTACGGGCCAAACGCCGCCCTCCCCCACTATTCCACACCCGAAGAAGGATCTTCGGAACTTCACAGGGAAGGCCTTTACCTTTGCGACTCCGGAGGTCAGTACCTGTTCGGAACCACAGACATCACCCGTACCGTTCCCCTTGGGAAATGCACGCCTCTCGAGATGGAGGACTACACGCTTGTCCTAAAAGGTCACATAGACCTTGCGAAGGCGGTGTTCCCGAAGGGCACTGCAGGGTGCCAGATCGACGCACTCGCGAGGGAACCGCTCTGGAGTTCGATGCGCAATTTCGGCCACGGAACCGGCCACGGCGTCGGATTCTACCTGGGAGTCCATGAAGGCCCGCAGGACATCCGGCAGAACTTCAACAAACAGCCCTTGATTGCCGGGATGGTCACTTCCGACGAACCGGGAATCTACCGCGAGGGGAAGTACGGAATCCGCCACGAAAACCTGCTGCTGTGTGTCAAGGCCGGTACGAACGACTTTGGGGAATGGCTTCGTTTCGAGACCCTTACCCTCTGTCACATAGACACTTCCATCATCATAAAGGACCTTCTCGACGCTTCCGAGACAGCCTGGCTGAACGCCTACAACGAAAGGGTCTTCCAGACCCTGTCTCCCCGCCTGCCCGAGAACGTCGCCCAGTGGCTGCGCATCAAGACCCGGGCAATCTGAGTCACCGGCGCCGTGATGCTCCCTCCTGTGCGGCTCCAACTCGTCCCGAACGGGAGGTAATCGCTTGTCTCCACGACGGTTCCTGGGGAGATGCCTTGCTGGGCGGAAGGCGCCGTCCCGCCGGCATAGCCCAACGCCCGGACGCTTCCCAGATGGTCGGTGACGTTATGGTAGACGGTGTAGCCGGTAATAGTCCCCGTGGTGTAAACAATATCCGAAATTAATCACTATTACCTAAATAATTATCCAAGGCATCTTCCAAGGCATCTATAATATCCTTAGGAATTCCATTGCCATAGATATTAGTGTTCACATATAATACTGGCGTAAAATGTCCTTTTTTTCTAACCAGGAGCAAAATGCTATAATGATTAACGGGATCTTTGCCACCATTGACCACATTGCTGAGAATCACATCCCCATTAAAAAAATCTTTAACAAGGTCTTTCACCTCTTTTTCTAGTTGTGATGGTATGACAGAAACAATTTTCCCTGGATGTTCTTCCATAAACTCGAAGACTTCGCCATTTTTTGAACCCGTAATATATATTTGATTCCAAATATACTCCGCTCCGTCGATAGGCAATTCAATAACAACCAAAGTATCAGTATTGTTAAGCATATTCACCGGGAGGCGTTTGAATGCATAATCTCTTAAATCCTTGATTCTCTTTAATGGTTGACATTTCAGATGCCATCTTCGAAGGAATCGTTTGCTATTTAAATTATTAGAAATGTGTAATAGATCCTGAATATCCTCTGAATTTAAGTCTGATATTGGCCTCTTGGGATATATTTTCGTGATAACTTTATATGACTGCTTTGGTAATCCTTTATCAATAGCATATTGGATGAAACTAGAGTATGAAGATGGAATGAATCTAATAAAAATATCTTCACCTAATAAGTAAGCGTTATTTCTGCTTAAATCATAGAATTCAAGAGGTAGTCGCTTACCGTTCTGATATTTTTGTGCATAGAAATAGTCAATACCCAAAGGAATCTTGCCGTCTTGTGGAAGACTGACACCAAAACAAATATAAATACTATCAGCTGTCACATAGTCAGAATAATAGTGCTGAGGAATAATCACTATTTCTGTATCTGTCTGAGCATGTAATACCCCTATATTGAAAATACTGAGCGATATCAATCCAAGTAGATAATTAATTAGTAAACGACGAGTCTTATCAAGGATAATAGTCATAAAGCAAATACCTTTTTTTGTTTTTTAATAAAAGTCTTTTTTGATTGTCCAATCGCATCGGGAGAGTCTTGGAGGCCGGGCATGACGCTGAGGGGCCCGTGGCCGCCCGCGGCCTCGTGAGCGGGAGGGCCCACGGGCGCAGTCCCGTGGGAGGGATGGAGCGCGGAGCGCGCAAGGCAACCGAAGCGTCATCCCGGACGCCGGGAAAAGCCCCGGAAATCATTACGTTTGCTAAAATAAGCAATTAATCAACAATAAACAAAAGGACTATTCCCCTATCCCCGGGGATCCCATACCCCTCACCATAAAAAAAGGCCGACCATTTCCAGTCGACCTCCATGGATGGAGCGCGGAGCGCGAAGGCTACTCGTTCAGCGCGTCGGCCGACTTGATGAACTCTGCCAGGTCCGCATCGGAGACATGGTAGTTCTGCATCTCGCCGGAGAAATACTGGTCATAGGCTGCCATGTCCACTAAGCCATGGCCTGAAAGGTTGAAAAGGATCGTCTTCTTCTCGCCTGTCTCCTTGCATTTGAGTGCCTCCCTGATGGTGGCGGCGATGGCATGGCAGGACTCGGGAGCAGGGATGATGCCTTCCGTACGGGCGAACAGGACGCCGGCCTTGAACGATTCAAGCTGCTCGATGTCGACTGCTTCCATGTAGCCATCCTTCATCAGCTGCGACATGATGACTCCGGCGCCATGGTAGCGGAGACCGCCGGCATGGATGGAGGCAGGCTTGAAGCTGTGTCCGAGGGTGTACATGGGAAGCAGCGGAGTCATCCCGGCCTCATCCCCGAAATCATATTCAAACTTGCCCTTGGTCAGTTTCGGACACGAATAAGGCTCCGCCGCGATGAAGCGGGTCTTCGTGCCTTCCTGGATGTTGTGGCGCATGAAGGGATATGCGATGCCGGAGAAGTTCGACCCGCCGCCGAAGCAAGCTATGACGATGTCCGGGTACTCGCCTGTGAGGGCCATCTGCTTCTCGGCCTCAAGGCCGATGATGGTCTGGTGCAGGCAGACGTGGTTCAGCACGGAACCCAGTGCATATTTACAGTTGGGCGTGGTCATCGCCAGTTCTATCGCCTCGGAGATGGCGCATCCAAGGGATCCGCGGTCGTTGGGATTCCGGGTGATGATGTCCTTGCCGGCACGCGTCGACATCGACGGAGAAGGTGTGATGGCGGCCCCGAAAGTCTGCATTATCGAACGACGGTAAGGCTTCTGTTCGTAGCTGACCTTGACCATGTACACGGCACAGTCGATGCCGAACTTCTTGGTCGCATAGCTGAGGGCTCCGCCCCACTGGCCGGCTCCGGTCTCGGTCGTCAGGTTGGTCACGCCCTGCTCCTTGGCATAATAGGCCTGGGCAATGGCGGAATTGAGTTTGTGGCTTCCTGCAGGAGACACGCTCTCGTTCTTGAAAAAGATGTGGGCTGGGGTACCGAGCGCCTCTTCCAGTTCATATGCCCTGACGAGCGGGGTGCAGCGGTAGGCAGCATACTGCTCGCGGACCGCCTCCGGGATGGGGATCCATTCGTCGGTCTGGTTGAGCTCCTGGTCTGCGCAGGCCTTGCAGAAGATGGGGTAAAGGTCCTCCGGCTTCATCGGCTCGCGGGTGGCGGGATTGAGGAAAGGCAACGGCTTGTTGGGCATTACAGCCTGGATGTTGAAATAGTGCGTGGGAATCTCCGATTCCGGAAGCAAGTACTTTTTCTGTCTCATTTGTCTTGTTGTTTTATGGTTTGACTGTTATTGGGCGTAAAATGAAAAATGGCACGCTGTAAGTCAGCGTGCCACCTGTATCTGCCTGTTGGAGGGTAACTACGACAATCGACTTACAGCTTTCGACTGCAAGTGCGCCACCAGAAGAATCTGTCCGTAGTGTGTACCATCGCCAACAAATATGGACAATTAAAATCTAAAATGCAAGCAAATCCGTCAGGAAATGAAGTTCGCCTGTACGAAAGCGTTTACTGCCACTGCGGCGAAGCCCAGGCAGATCAGCGTGGCGACAACCACTCCGATGACCTTCAGCCTCTTGAACCAGACCTGGTTGTTCCAGCCGACAGTCTGGAACATGGACCAGAACCCATGGCAGAGATGGAGCCAGATGGCGACGAACCATACCAGGTAGATAAGGAGCATCCACCAGGATCCGAAAGTGACCGTGAGGAGCTTGTAGGGATCGTTCTCGAAGTTTCCGACTCCGAAAAGCTCGGGCATCTGCATCTTTGCCCAGTAATGGCTCAGATGGAAGAACAGCAGGCCGAGGATCACGATTCCGAGGACGAACATGTTCTTGGAAGACCAGGAATCAGCGGCAGCGACGCTCTTCGACTCGTAACGCTTCAGTCCGCCGCGAGCCTTGACGTTCTTGTAGGAAATGATGCAGCCGTAGACGATGTGGACCAGGAATCCGAGGGCAAGGATGGGGACCATGATGTCGATGAAGGAAGTCGACATGAAGTCGCAGCCAAGCTTGAAGAGTCCGTCGCCCTGGGAGAACAGCGTGTCGTCGTCGGCTACTGCTCCGAATTTCCCTTTAAAGGAATCGATCACTGAAAAAAGGTTGATGGTAACGTGGAGGAGCAGGAAAACTATAAGGAAAGCACCGCTGACAGCCTGGATCAGCTTCCTGCCGATTGAATAATGGAATGCGTTAGCCATTGCCGTGCAATTTGATTGGTAGCGGGGGTGGGGCATGATCCCACGACCTCCGGATTATGAATCCGACGCTCTAACCAGCTGAGCTACCCCGCCGTCCTTTTTAAATAAAAGCACGGATTGCTTCTCGGCAGGAGTCCGTGCTTTGTTGAGATAGAAGGATTCGAACCCTCACTGACAGAGCCAGAATCTGTAGTGCTACCATTACACCATATCTCAATGGTTCCGAAACAGCGCTTCCACTGAAACGGGACTGCAAAAATAGAGATTAATCCTCAATTCCGCAAAATTTATTCTATTTTTTTCGCTTTATCAGCAGACAGAGGCCCAGGAAGGTGAACAACGCATTGAAAAGGAGCAGTTCGTAGGAGAACCTGTAACCGCCGAACCAGCGCTCGGAGTTGTACTGGAGGATGAAGCTGAGGACTGGCGAGAGCACCGCGACCAGGGGCACCCAGCGGTCGTGGACCTCCCTCTTTGTGAATATTCCGAAAGCGAACATCCCGAGGATGGGACCGTAGGTGTAGGAGGCCAGCTTGTACACGGCGTCGATCGCCGACTTGGTGTCCAGCAGGTAGAAGACGATTATCACCAGTCCCATCAACACGGCCATCCCGAGATGCACCTTCTTCCTGGTGGACGCGACCTTCTCCTCGCTCTTCCCGGCGGTCCCGATGATGTCCACCGTGAAAGAGGTCGTCAGGGCGGTGAGGGCGGACCCTCCGGCTGAAAACGCGCACGACACAAGCCCTAGCACGAACAGGACTCCCACCACTGCCGGAAGGCTGCCTCCGGTGGCCACGGCAGGGAATATGGCATCTCCGGTCTCGGTAATCCCCTTCGTCCCCGCGAACACGTAGAGAAGGACTCCCAGGCAGAGGAAGAGGAATATCACCGGAATCTGCATCAGGCCGCTGGTTATCAGGTTTTTCCTCGAATCACGGGCATTCTTGCTGGAAAGGGTCCTCTGCATCATGTCCTGGTCCAGGCCCGTCATGGCGATGACGGTGAACACTCCGGCCAGGAACTGCTTCCAGAAATATTCGCCCGAATTGACGTCGTCGAAGAAGAAGACCCGCGAGTAGTCGCTTTCGCCGATGGTGCTGCATATTCCCTTGAAGTCCAGGCCCATGTCCCGGGCTATGAAGACGATGGCGAGCACTATGGACGCGATCATGCACACGGTCTTGAGGGTGTCGGTCCAGATCACGGACTTCATGCCGCCCCTATAGGTGTAGAGGAGCACTATCCCCACCGACACCGCGACGTTGAGCACGAAGGGCAGGCGGAGCGGAGTGAATATCATCAGCTGAAGGGTGACGCACACCAGAAAGAGCCTCACCGCGGCCCCGAGGATCTTGGAGATGAAGAAGAACCAGGCCCCGGTCTTGTGGGAAGAGACTCCGAAGCGGTCGTCCAGGTACTGGTAGATGGAGACCATGTTCTTCTTGAAGAACACCGGGGTCAGCACGAAGGCGATCACCAGGTAACCGACGAAGAAGCCCAGCACCATCTGCATATAACCCATCGCCGTACCTCCGACTCCGACCATCCCCGGCACGGAGACGTAGGTCACCCCGGACATGGGGGCCCCGACCATGGCTAGTGCCACGACCCACCACGGCGCCTTGCGGCCGCCGTTGAAGAATCCGGCGTTGTCGGAGTTCCTGGAAGAGATCCACGACACTGCGAACATGACGGCGAAATACGCCAGCGCAGTGAATATTACAACCCAAGGAGACATTTCATTCCAATATTATCAAACCTGACCGTCCCTGTCAATCAAGACTGTCGCCCACACTTCGCATCCTTCCCCGCGGCCGACGAAGCCCAGCCTTTCCGTGGTGGTGGCCTTCACCGAGACCCGGTCCGTCCCGATGCCGAGGATACCGGCAAGGCTCTCGCGCATGGAATCGATGTAGGGACGAAGCTTCGGGGTCTGGAGGGCGATGGTAATGTCCACGTTGACAGTCGTGTAGCCCTCGGCGGAGAGCATCCTTGCGACCTCCGAGAGGAGCAGGCGGCTGTCGATGCCCTTGAAACGCGGGTCGCTGTCCGGGAAATGCTGCCCGATGTCGCCCAGGGCGGCCGCACCGAGGAGGGCGTCGCAGAGGGCGTGTATGGCCACGTCACCGTCGGAATGCGCGACAAAACCCGCCGGGCTGTCCACGGAGACTCCGCACAGCCTCATCGGCAACCCCTCCGCGAGGGCATGGACATCATAACCGTTACCTATTCTCATACCGCAGTCTTTACTGCAAACTTACACAAAAAACGATTCTCCTGCAAAAAGACATTTTTATTGCTATCTTTGCCTCATGAGATACTTTGTAAGGGCTGTCAAATACTTCATCTACTTTTCCCTGATCTTCGCCCTGATCATCCTTGTCCTCGTACTCCTGGGACTGGCCGGCCAAGACCAGGGGGGAATCCTGAGGGACGGCTGGAAGTCGGTTGGCCAGATCGCCTTCCTGTTCGGGGCCGTGGCGGCGTTCTACCCCAGGCTCGGCTTCACCACCAGGAAAGTGGAGACAGGGGAAGGAGACGTGCGCGGCAAGATAGTCGAAGTGATGGAATCGAGAGGCTACCGCATCGAGACAGAATACGGAGGGACAATCACTTTCCGGCTTCGGAACAAGCTGAACGCCATTACCAGGATGCTCGAGGACAGGATCACTTTCACCCGTACGGCGACAGGCTACGACGTGGAAGGCCTCACCAAGGACGTGGTGAGGATCGTCAGCAGCCTGGAATACAACCTGCGCAAGCAGGAATAGCCCCAAGGCAAAACAGCCATAAGCGAACAAGACCTGAAGAAGCAGGAACAGCCATCATAACAAAAAACCACGGTCATGGAAGAAGAATTCAAGACTGTCATCACCCTGAATGACGCCGTCAGCGCGCAGATGGTCGCGGCGATGCTGATGGACAACGGAATCCCGGCCGCAGTGTTCGGCGCGGACTCCACGGCTCTGACCAACATGGTCGGCAACATTGATGTCAAGGTCAATGCCGCCGACTATGACGCAGCCATGGAACTCATCAATTCTCCAGGCGAAGAACTTCCTGAAGAAGAAGAGCTTCCGGAAGAATAATGAATCATCTCGGAGAGATCATCTCTCTCGCGGTAGCGGTCTCGTGGACCTTCTCGGCATGGTACGCCGACAAGGCCAGCCGCCGCATAGGGTCGATGGAGACCAACGTCATCCGACTGGTCCTGGCTGTCATATTCCTGGGGCTGCTGCTTTGGGTGACCGTCGGACGGCCCTATCCTGTACATGCCGACGGAAAGGCCTGGCTGTGGCTGGCGCTTTCCGCCCTGGTCGGCTATGTTTTCGGCGACTGGTGCCTTTTCAACTGCTACGTCTGCATAGGACCAAGGTTCGGACAGCTGCTGATGACCCTGGCCCCTCCCAGCGCTGCGATTGCCGGATGGGTCCTACTGGGGGAATCCCTTTCCTGGAAATCCTGGCTCGCAATGGCCGTCACCCTCGGCGGCATCGCCATATCCATCCTCAACAAAGGAGAAGGGCACCACTTCAACCTTTCCCTGCCCGCCAGGGGAATCCTGCTCGGGGCGGGAGCGGGGATCGGGCAAGGCGTAGGCCTGGTCCTCAGCAAGGTCGGGATGGAACACTACTCGGCGGCGATCCCTGCCGGTGCAGGGGATGCCGTCGCCGGCATGCTGCCATTTGCATCGACCATGATAAGGGCTATAGTGGGAGGTGTAGGATTCCTCATCCTGCTGAGCCTCCAGAAAGGCATGGGGAGCCTGAAGGAAGCCGTCCATGACGGGAAAGGGATGAAATATGCGACCCTCCTGACCATCTTCGGACCTGCCTTGGGCGTGTCCCTGTCGCTGATGGCGGTACGCTACGCCGACGCGGGGATAGCCTCCACCCTGATGGCTCTCACCCCCGTGCTCATAATCATCCCGGACACCCTGGTCAACAAGCACCCGGTGAAGCTGAAGGAGATGGTGGGCGTGGCGGTCACGATGCTTGGTGTAGCGATGTTCTTCCTCCTTTAGGGATATCAAGCCTGCCTGACGACTTCCGCCCCGGCGCAGAGCGCGTCGTAGAACTCTTTCCCGAAAGCATCGGTCAGCGGCCCGCGGAGGAATTCATAGACCCTAGTCCCGTCACGCTTCCCCTTCTCGAAGGCAGCGGCGCAGATGTCCCACCGGTGGAGATTCAGTGCGATGGTCCCGTTGGAAAGCTTCTTGACGCGGATAGGATACAGCCTGCAGGAAATGGGTTTGTTGAACTTGCAGCCGCCGGAAAGGAAACACCTTTCTATGGCACAGAAACAGCTCCCGTCTTCGCCGAAGGTGGTGTAGGCGCATTCCTCGCTTCCATCCACGACAGGGGTGACGAGGTCGCCGTCCCTGTCGATGGAGAAGAAGCCTTCCTTTTCCGCCTTGGCCCTTCCCCGGGGGCTCATCAGGGGCGAGAAGGAGTCATAGTCTTCCTCCAACTGGCCGGGCTCATGTTCCTCAAGCGGCGCACCGCTGTCTCCGATGATGCAGCAGGCGCCCTTGCAGGCCTGATAGTCGCAGGCGAACCACTCGGTAAGGACATCCTCGCTGACAAGGATGTCCCCGATCTGGAGGATCGTTCCGAACCTATTCCTTGACGACATACTCGATCCTTATTCCTTCGGAAAGCGCCTGGTAGATCTGCTGGACGTTGGCGGCGGTGACGCTGCCGATCCTGGCGTTGTAGTTGGTCAGGACATCCTTCCCATAGGTATAACGCATCAGGATGGCGTCGACATACCCCTGCGGGTCGGCGAGGACGGATGTGTAGCTGTTGGTCAGGAGCGACTTGCAGGCCTGGAGCTCCGCCGCCGGTATAGGGTTCTTGAGGATGTCGTCTATGGCCTTCCGGGCATCGAGGAGAGCCTTGCGCGGATGGTCCTCTCCCCCGGCGATCGCCTTCGGCAGGCCTGCGTCGGGGACTGGCGAACAAGTAAACACCAGCTCACCTCCTTCGAGAGGGTATATTCCGTAATTCTCATCCATCGCGACACTGAAGCCGACGGCCCCCATGGCCCCCGTCACCGCTCTCTTCAGGGCGAGGCTGGCGATGCGGAACGCCATGTAGTTCTCCGTGGTGAACGGCTTTGTGAAAGCCATCCCTATCATGACGCGGGTCGGGGTACCGGGCATGGAGTAGGAAGTCGATCCCGAGCCCAGCTTATAGGAGACCGGAGTACGGCCCACGACAGTCTTCGTGGTCCTGAAGCCTCCCAGATACATGGCAAGCTTCTTCTGGGTGGCATCGTAGCCAAGGTCGCCGGCCAGCACGAGGACTCCGTCGTTGACCCTGATGAACTCGCTGTTGAAATAGCCGAGCGCCTTAGCATAAGTCTGGTCGTTAAGGCCCGAAGGGGTCTTCACCGGAGAATACATGTAATCCTTGTACATCAGGCTATCCAGGAAGGCCGGCTTCAGGCTCGCGGCCTGGGCCCTCCGGTAGGTGACGAAGGCGGCATTGTCGGGCTTCCTTTCGTCGGCAAGCGACAGGAGGCCTTTCATCAGGAGGTCGAGGCGGTTGGAAGGGGCCTCGCCGTAAACCCTCAGGTCAGCTCCGGTCACCTGGTACTTCATCTCGATCCCGTTGATGTTCATCAGCCTTATGAAGTCCTTGCCGGACATCCCCGCGACGCTGCAAAGGGAGAGCATGTCGGAGAAGAAGGCACCTTCGCCCTTCCCGAGGTCGCGGACCATGGTATAGCCGCCGCGTATCATCAGGGAATAAGCGAACCTGCCGGGGGTTGCAAGTTTCTTGTAGATGACCTTCATCCCGTTGGCATAGGTCCAGGTCTCCCCGCCGGAGACGAACTCGCTTTCCGCGTTCTTGAACTTGGTCTTCCCCTTGCCGTTCCACAGCCTGGAGGTGTCGGCGGCGTTGACGGACCACTGGTAGGTGCGGGTGTCCAGCATGGCCACCGAGTTCCACATCGCCTTGAAGAGCAACTCGTAGGAGAGGACCCCATATTCCTCCGGAGTCCCGGTCCAGCTGACGGACATGTTGTCGGTGTCCGAAAGTATGGCGGAGATGTAGTTGTTGAACAGCCGGGCTTCCGTGTCGGCATCCATGGGCCTGGAGGTCAAGAACTTGACCTTGGTGTCCGTGGAGGCGAGGTCGGAGCCGTAGAGGTACGACGAGATGCACTGGCGCACCAGGTCGTCATTGCTCCGCGGATGCCCGAGGCGGGATATCACCGTGGACTTCGCCGTCCTGTACTCGTCCCCGTCCACTCCCCGCGAACCGATTTCGGAAAGGACGGAGGCAACGGCCAGGGTCGCCTGCACCAGCTGGTCGGGGGAAGTGACGACCTCCACCGTAAAACGCTCGTCGCCGGAAGTCTCTGCGCTGCCGATGCAGGTCGTCGCGAGGTCAAGGGCGGGGATGCCCCGTTCCGAGAAGACCTCCCCGAGGCGGTTGTCCACAATCTCCTTGAGTTCAAGGGCATACAGCCGTGAGATGAAAGGCTGGATGGTGTTCATCTGCGCATCAGGGGTCCTCGGGGAGCGGAAATCCACCTTCAGGGAAGGGATGGCCGACTCCGTGAAGGAATAGAGAGTCCCGTCCGACGGCTTGAATGAATATGCTTCTTTCGTGTAGCCCGGATTCCTGGAAGGAACCATCATCGAGAACACCTTCATCCTCTCCAGGAGGGCGGCGGGCGTGATGTCACCGGCAATTACCACCGCATGCTGGCACGGCTGGGCGGCGATCAGGTCGAAAAGCAGGAGGAGGGTGGTGTCGGAGGCGGCCTGGTCGAAGACCGGGACATCGTCGAACCGGTACACCGTGTTGCCTCCGCCATAGGTCATGTAACCTTCGGGACGGCAGCCTATGCCCTTCCTTGAAAGGAAACGGTAGGGTATGGTCTTGTTGAAATGAGGAAGGCTTACCAGTTCTTCCCTTGATGCAAGGGTATCGCTGCAGCCCTTCCTCACGAGGGCGAAATCGGCAACCCCCTTGGTTGTGGAATTAGTTACAAGATAATATGTTATCCCATTCTGCAACGTCCCCGTCGACACCGCACCGTCTTTCTGCAGAGCAGGCAGGTTCTGGGCTGGCACGCTTATTGAAAATCCAAGCAGGACGAAGCACAGGACGATTTTATAAAAGTAACACATCACTCACACCCCCTTTATGCAAAAATAGCGAATAATGTGACAATAACGCAAATATTTATTAAATTTGTCGTCACGGCTTCGATTGAACGCAAACAACATAACTTCATAAAACGATGAAAAAATTTATTCTCGCCCTCGCGGCAATGGTTTTGACCGCCGGTTTGATCTCCGCACAGGACATGGCCCAGGCCACTGAACTTGCGAAGAACGGCAACGACGCGCTCGGTGCACAGAACTACACTGAAGCTCTGAACTACTTCCAGCAGGCCCTCGACATGGCAACTCAACTCGAAGGAGATGAAGCGGCCGCCCTCGTCGAGCAGTGCAAGGGTATCATCCCCAACATCGCCCTCGAAATCGCCAAGGATCTCATCAAGGACAAGAAATACGAAGAGGCAGCCTCGAAGATCGATGAAGTGAAGAAGATCGCCGAAGAATATGAAGTCTTCGATGTCTATGACACTGCAGACAAGTTCCTGCCCCAGATCTGGAAGATGAAAGCGAACGACGCCTTCAGCATCAAGGACTACGCCGCTGCCGTCGAATCGTTCGAGAAGGCCTACGCCATCGACACCACCGACGCCAAGACAGCCATAACCATCGGCCAGCTCTACAGCCAGCTCGGCAACAACGAGAAGGCTCTCGAAGCTCTGCAGCATGCCGCATGGAACGGCCAGGAGGCACAGGCCAAGAAGCTCATGTCCAATGTATTCCTGAAGGAGGCCCAGGCCGCCCTTAAGGGCAACAAGCTCGCTGAATGCATCAACGCAGCCAAGAAGGTCAACGAAATAGCCGAGAACGCCAACGCCTACAAGCTCATGGCAAGCGCTTCCCAGAAACTCGGAAAGACCTCCCAGGCCATCGAGAGCTATGAGAAGTACCTCGAGCTGAATCCCTCCGCCCAGGACGCCAACGGCATCTACTTCACCATCGCAGCCCTCTACCAGGGCCAGAAGAACAAGGCAAAGGCCATCGAGTTCTACAAGAAGGTTGCCAATGACGCCAAGTACGGAGCCTCTGCAAAGCAGCAGATCACAGCCCTGAGCAAATAATGACAGACCTTGAACTTCTTGCTCCTGCAAGAAACGCCGACATCGGCATCGCGGCAATAGACTGCGGTGCCGATGCTGTGTATATCGCGGGCCCGGCCTTCGGGGCCCGCCAGGCCGCCGGAAACTCCATGGAAGACGTCCGGCGGCTGTGCGCGTACGCCCGCAGGTACGGAGCAAGGATATTCCTCACCCTGAACACCATACTTTACGACGAAGAGCTCCCTGCGGCCCGGAGGATACTCGAAGAGGCCGAGGATGCAGGGGTGGATGCCATAATAGCCCAGGACCCGGCCGTGCTCAAGATGACCGGACTCCCGGTCCACGCATCGACGCAGTGTGCGATACGCACCCCGGAAAGGGCAAGGTTCCTGGAAGACCTCGGGTTCTCGCGGCTCGTCCTCGAAAGGGAAATGTCACTGGAAGAGATCGTAGCGATACGCAAGGCCGTCAGCTGCGAGCTGGAATTCTTCGTCCACGGGGCACTGTGCGTCTGCTACAGCGGAAACTGCTACCTCTCCGAACATATCGCCGGAAGGAGCGCCAACAGGGGGGCATGCATCCAGGCTTGCCGCTCGCTCTACGACCTCGTGGACGACACCGGAAAGGTGCTGGTGAGGAACAAGGCCCTCCTTTCGCTCAAGGACTACAACCTCTCGGAAAGGCTTGGCGACCTTGCCGGGGCAGGAATCTGCTCCTTCAAGATCGAAGGCCGCCTGAAGAACATTTCCTATGTCAGGAATGTCACCAGGTACTGTTCCGCCATGCTCGACACCCTGGTCGGGGAACATCCGGAATCGTTCAGGAGGTCCTCCTTCGGCTTGGTGGAAGGAGGATTCACACCCGATCCGGACAAGACCTTCAACAGGGGCTACACGCAACTGTACCTGGACGGGAAGAGGAGCGGATGGTCGTCCATGGAGGCGACAAAATCGATGGGGGAAGCCATCGGGACCGTGACCGGAGTCAAGACAAATCCCGGCAAGGGCAATCAAGGTAGTATCCGGATCGAAGTAAGGCTGGACCACCCTTCCACCACCCTCAGGAACGGAGACGGATTCTCCTTCGTTTCCGGGGACAGGAACGAGATTGTCGGATTCAGGGGCGACATCTGCACCGGTTCGTCGATAATCTGCAAGGATGTACCCGGAATCCACCCCGGAGCCAGGCTGTTCAGGAACATGGATGCCGCCTTCGAGAAAGAGCTGGAAGGCAACCTGCCCTCACGCAGGATTCCGGTGAGCGTCAGGATCAAGGTCCTGGATGAAGGCGGGGAAAGGATCCTCAGGATAGAGGCCGAAAGCCAGGACGGAAGGACGGCAGGGACAGTCCTGCACGCCGGGGACGTGACCGCCTCGAACCAGGAAAGGATGAAGGCTCTCTTCGCTTCTCAGGTTTCGAAAGCCACCGGAATCTTCTCCTTCCGGCTTGAATCCCTGGAATCCGAAGGCGGGTCCCTGCCCCTGCTCCCTGCATCTGCGCTAAACTCGATCCGGCGCGACCTTGCCGTGAAGCTTGACGGGACACCTTGCCCCAAGCGTCCGATGAAGGCTGCCGGAGCCCGCATCGACGACGGCAAGGCCGTATTCCGGGGCACCGCCACCTATAAGGAGAACATCGCCAACCACGTCACGGAGTCCGTCTACAAGAAAGCCGGGGCCTCGTCGGTCGAGCCCGCATTCGAACTGGGCCATCCTCACGGAGCGGAACTTATGCGGACACGCTACTGCATCCGGTACGAACTTGGTCTCTGCCCCGTCAGGCAGGGAGCCGCCGCACCGCGGCCCCTGATGCTTATCAACAACGGCAGGAGTTATTCCCTGGACTTTGACTGCAAGCATTGCGAGATGGTCCTCCGCGCGGCCGGCCCGCGCGAAGCGTCAGGCATGATGCCGCCCTCGCGTCAGTGACAGCCCTGCCTGAACAGACAAATCAAAACCGTCATCGAACCGTTCCATTTTATAACTATGTCATGAAGAAGATCCTGGTTATCTTGGCAACCGTGTCAATACTGGCTACCGGTTGCAGGCAGGGAGAAAAACCTGTCACCCCTTCCACCCGCTGGACACCGGAAGAAGCAACCGCATGGTATGCCGAACAGGGCTGGCGTTCAGGTTGCAACTACGTCCCCGCGACGGCCATCAACCAGATAGAGATGTGGAGCGCCGACACCTACGACCACGCCCAGATCGACAAGGAGCTGGGATGGGCCGGGGAACTGGGCTTCAACACGATGAGAGTATTCCTGAGCAGCGTGGTCTGGAGCCACGACGCGGAAGGGCTGAAAAAGCGCATGGACGATTTCCTGGATATTTGCAAATCCCACGGGATCAAGCCCTTCTTCGTATTTTTCGACGACTGCTGGGATCCGGAATCCTCCTATGGTCCGCAGCGCGCCCCCGTACCCGGCAAGCACAACTCCGGTTGGGTCAAGGACCCTTCCAAGTCTCTCAGGGCGGACACCACCTCCTTGTTCCCCATGCTTGAAGCATATGTAAAGGATATCGTCGGATCGTTCCGGAACGATGACAGGGTGCTGATGTGGGACCTCTACAACGAACCCGGAAACGGAAAATTCGGGAACGAATCCCTCCCGCTTCTCAGGAACGCCTTCAAATGGGCGCGTGAAGCGGGCAACACCCAGCCGCTGACCTCGGGCATCTGGACGACCGACCTCAAGGACCTCAACCGGGCCCAGCTTGATCTTTCGGATGTCTCCTCCTACCACGGCTACGGCCCGGCTCTCGTGCATAGGGCCGCGTATGACACCCTTTCCCTTCTTGGCAGGCCTGTTTTCTGTACCGAGTATATGGCCCGCAAATTCGGAGGCACCTTCCAGGACAACCTTCCCGTGATGAAGGAATTGAACATTTCTGCTATCAACTGGGGTTTTGTGGCCGGGAAGACCAACACAAACTTCGCCTGGGACGATCTCCGGCCTGACGGGAAAGAGCCGGAACTGTGGTTCCACGACATCATCCGCCAGGACGGGTCGCCCTTCAGCGAAGAGGAGATCGCCTGCATAAAGCAGGTCAACGGCGTTGCGGAAAAGGATCCGCAGTAACCTCCGTTACACGGCGGTCCTGCGGATTGCCCGGCTAGTCGATGGTGAAAGTGACTGAAGTGTCCCCGAACCTGTTGGGAACCCCGTTGTACTTCTCGAAATAGTTCCTCGACAGCTTGCCGCGCCACACGATGTCGTCATTGCGATGCAGCGGGAACTCGATGTCGAAGCCATAGGCCTTGGACTTGATCTTCACTGAGCCCGAAGCCTTCCAGGTCGTCCTTGGGCCTCCGTCGTCTTCGACCATCAGGAAGGCGCATTCGTCCAGCTGCGGGGTCCATTCGGAAACCAGGATGGAATTGAAACGGAGGAAGGTGCCGACCTGCTTCCGTTTTACTTTTATCATGAAATCCGTTATCTCCGGGCTGTACGCCCTGAGGTCGGCAGCCACGGCTGCGGTAAAGCTTTCTATCGAGCCGCACTTTATGAAGAACTCACTTCCGCCGCTGTACCACGGGTCATACTGCTTGTGGGCCTTGAATTCCTTGATCTTAAGGGTCTTGATAGAGGTTGCAGACCTTGTCGCCGGAACCTTGGAAGGTGCCCCTCCGCCCAGCCGCTCCACCATCTGGGGAGTAAGGTAAGAGGCATCGTCGTTATGGTTGACGACCCAGACCGGATGGGTCATCGCATAGTCTTCGTCGACGGTGAACTGCCTGACTATCCACGATCCGTTTGTCAGCTGCTCCCTCAGGAAACCGGTGCTGACTCCCGAATCGTTCCCTGGATCGAAGGTTATCACCGGTATGGTCTCCCCGTCCCAGTCCTCACAACAGGGCCAGTAGATCTGGAGCCCCGACTCCTTGAGGGCTTCCTGGAATGAAGAGGCTCTGGTGGGGGCATGGTCCTCCGCAAAGCTTGAGATGTAGAGCCGCAGCGGTTCAAGGTACTTCCCTTCCGCGGCCCTGGTCCGAAGCAGTGCATCTCCGACTCCGGCGCCCGGAGATTCCATGACATCCCTGAAGGTGTACTCTTCATCGTAGCCGTTGGCCGAAGAAGCCATGGCGGCATCCCACACTTCCTTTACCTGCTCGATGCCGAAGTCCAGGGAAGCAAGCATGGATGCGATGCCATAGGGGGTCATTTCCACTTCCCCGCCGGCCTCAGGGCCGGCTTCCGGAACTTCCGGAGAGACCATGGCGGATGGAACGTCGATCTTTGAATCACAGGCTGTGAATACCGGCTGGCACAGGGCCGCGAGCGCCGCCACCACCGGTGGCAGCAAGCTCATCTTTGTTTTGAAATTTTTCATTTTGAACGAGTTAAGGTTTACGGTCACAAAAAAAACTGTTTCCGGGTACAAAGAGAAACAAAAATAGCCGTAGGATGAAATATTCCACGGCTATTTTTAAAAACCTCGCACCCTCTGGCCTGCAGGGCCTATTTTGAATAATGGACGAAGCGGTTTCTGTCGTAAAAATCCTTGACTGTCTCGGTGACGGTGAACCCTGCCTCCCTGAAAACCGCCTCGGTCTCCTTCCCAAGCCTCTCGTTTATTTCCGTCATCCCCTTGCCCTCGGGAGCCAGGTACCTGGCCGACCAGGCAGCCACGGCGCGGTGGAACACCAGGGGATCCTCGTCTGGGACGAAAAGGGCGGTGGCCGGCTCGTAATTGAGGACATTGACCCTCATGTCCTTCTTCTCAGACTCCATTATGTACGGAGGATTGCTGAGTATGAGGTCGAATTCCCCATGGCCGAAGTCCTGTTCCGTGTCAAGGATGTCGGAGATCAGGAACTGGGGCGACACGGCATGGGTCTCCTTCATCCTGGACGAGAAATCCTGGGCCATCGCCACCTTTATCGCCTCTTCGGAGATGTCGACACCTATTACTTCAGCTCCCGGGATGTTCAGGGCCACGGTCCAGGCAATGCAGCCGGAACCGGTGCACAGGTCAAGGATCCTCACCGGCCTTGCCGACTTCCCGTAGGCTTTCCTCTGCCTGGCTATCCTGGACCCGGCCTTGATCGCCTCGCGGCAAAGCAGTTCGGTCTCCGGACGCGGAATAAGGACGGACGGGCAGACCTTGAAGTCAAGGCCGCAGAATTCCGTGCTCCCGATGACGTACTGGACAGGCTCGCCAGCCTCCAGACGGGCAAGGTCGGCCATCAGGGGTTCCACGAACTTGTCCTTGATAGTGTAGCCCGGTTCCACGATGTGGGTATAGCTCTTGGTTCCGATGCGGCTTTCGCAGACCATCAGCATTATGCTGCGGGCCTCAGCGGTGGGATAGAGGTGTTCAAGGCGTGATATGCCCTCCTTCAGGAAATCCTTCAGCAGCATCGGGTCAGGAATTCTCGATGATCTGGGTGAGGAAGTCCGTTATGTCCATCCCGGCGGTACGGATCATCTTCGGCACCAGAGAGGCGCTTGTCATTCCGGGAATAGTGTTCACCTCCAGGAAATAAAGCCCTTCGTCGGAGGCGATGTAGTCGATGCGGACCACGCCTGCACAGCCCAAATGTGAATATATCTTCCTGCTGGTGGACTGCACCTCGTCGCGGAGCTCGTCGGGAATAGGCGCAGGACAGATCTCCCGGCTGTTTCCGTTGTATTTGGCGTCATAGTCGAAATAGTCGTTGTCGGTGACTATCTCGATGACGGGCAGAGCCTTGACACCTTCTGCATCGGCATAGGCGGCACAGGTGAGTTCACGGCCGGCGATGCCCTGTTCGATGATCGCCATGGGACCTTCGGAGAAGGCGAACTCGATCGCCTCCTTCAAGTCTTCGGCTTTCCGGACTTTGGTGATGCCGAAACTGGAGCCGCCGTCCGTAGGCTTGACGAACACCGGGAAACGGAGCGTACCGACCACCTTCTCCACCGTCGCATCCAGGTCCATCCCGCTGCGGACGAACACCGACGGCGCCGTCTTGACAAAATCGACGTCACGCAGATAGCTCTTGCAGGCGAACTTGTCGAATGCGACCGCTGAGACGAAGGCGCTGCAGCTGCTGAAGGGTATGCCGAGCATCTCGAGATAGCCCTGGAGCAGGCCGTTCTCGCCGGGATAGCCGTGCTGCATGATGTAGGCATAGTCGAACTTGACCTTCTCGCCCAGCACCTTCACTGAAAAATCAGTCTTGTCGATCTCCGGCCTGGAACCTTCCGGGAAGGGGATGCGCATCGCATCCTGCTTCTTCATGGCCACCAGCTGCCATTTCCCAAACCTTGCGAAAATCTCATACACGTCATAGCGTGTCCCGTCGATGCGGGATGCGGTGAATTCGCCGCTACGGCAGGAGACCTCCCACTCGGAGGAGTCACTTCCATAGATGACTGCGATCTTCTTGTACTTGCCCATGTCTATTCAAAGTAATATTCTTCCTTCTTCTCGACCTCTTCCGAGACCGGGTCCTCCTCGTTTCCGGTACAGCCTCCGTTCACAAGCGTCGAAGGCACGATGAAATGGTCGTCCGGAGTGACTCCGAGAGTACCGTCATTCCACACCTTCCTGAGGAATATTCCGAATGTCGGAAGGGACATGTGGGCGCCCTGGCCCAGGGCCGTCGCCTGGAAATGGACCTGCCGGTCCTCGGCGCCCGTCCAGACTCCGGCCACCAGGGTAGGAGTGTAGCCGATGAACCAGCCGTCGGCGTTGTCGTTCGTGGTTCCGGTCTTTCCGGCTATCTCGCCCATCAGGTTGTAGCGGTAGCGCAGGCGGCTTCCGGTTCCGGCCTGCACCACGCTCATCATCATGTCCACCATCTCGTAGGCAGTGTTCTCGCTGATGGCGTCGCGCTTGCGGTTGGAGAACTCGGTGATCACGTTGCCCTGGTTGTCTTCTATCCTTGTGACGCACAGGGGGGTTATGTAGACTCCCCTGGAGGGGAAGGTGTTATAGGCTGCCACCATCTCCCAAAGGCTCAGGTCGGCCGCTCCGACGCAGAGGGCGGGGACCGCTTCGACATGGGTCTGGATACCCATCTTGCGCATCATCCTTACCATGGCGGTGGGTCCAAGCTGCTTCATCAGGTAGGCCGAGATGTTGTTGGACGAATTCGTAAGCCCCCATTTCAGGGACACCGACTTGCCTATCCACTGCTGGCTGTCGCCGCTCCTGGGGGACCAGGTACCTCCCGGTATCGAGATGGTCTGCGGGACGTTGATGACCTTGTCGCAGGGAGTCATGCCTTCCTGCATGGCCAGGGTGTAGAGGTAGGGCTTGATGGTGGAACCTACCTGCCTCTTGCCCTGGCGGACGTTGTCGTACTTGAAGTAACGGTAGTTGGGTCCGCCCACATAGGCCTTCACGTGTCCGGTGACAGGCTCTATCGCCACGATCGCCGTACGGAGGAGGGACTTGTAGTAACGGATGGAATCGTCAGGGGTGAGGGTCGTGTCGCAGTAGCCTTTGGAGTTGTAGGCGAAAACCCTCATCGGAACCGGTTCCTTGAAGGTCTGGAGGATCTCCTCCTCCGTCATCCCGTCCTCCTTGAGGGCGCGGTAACGGCTGCTCCACTTCCTCGCATTCTTCATCACCCTCTCCCTGGTCGCGGCGTCGATGTCGTTCGAGAAGGGCTTGTTGCGCTTGCTCCTGAGGTCCTTCTGGAAATCTTTCTGAAGGGCGGCGAGACGCTCTACCACAGCCTCTTCCGCATATTGCTGCATCCTCGAGTCGATGGTCGTGTAGATGCGGAGTCCGTCACGGTCGAGGTCGTACTTCGAGCCATCGGACTTCTGGTGCTTCTCCAGCCACCCGTAAAGTTCGTCAGTGGCCCAGGCCAGGGAATCCGCCGAATATTCCTCGCGGTAGGTGTAATCCGACCGGCGGGGCTTCTTGGCCGACATCTGGCGGCGCAGCATGTCCCTGAAATAAGGGGCGTGGCCGGCATTGTGGTCCTGCACCTCATAATTCAGGTAGATGGGAATCTCCCGTATCGAATCCCTCTGCTCCGGGGTAATGAACTCGGACTTGGCCATCTGCCCAATCACGAAGTTCCTCCTCGCAAGCGCCTTGTCCGGATTGAGCACCGGGTTGTAGCGGGTTGGCTTGTTGAGCATCCCCACGAGCATGGCGCTCTCTTCGACCGTGAGGTCGATGGGGAGCTTCCCGAAAAAGGTCTCAGCGGCAGAGCGTATTCCGTAGGCGGAACTTCCGAAGAATATGCTGTTGAGGTACATCGTCACGATCTCCTCCTTCGTGTAGTCCCTTTCTATCTTGACCGCGGTGATCCACTCCTTGAGCTTCGTCCAGACCATCACTGCCTGCCACGCTCCGGGGAAACTGCTGTTCACTTCCGGACGGGGGTACAAGGTCTTTGCAAGCTGCTGGGTGATGGTGGAACCTCCGCCCTGGCTGGAATTGCGCATCAGTATGGTCTTGACAAGGACACGCCCCAGGCCCTTGAAATCTATTCCGGAATGCTTGTAGAAGCGGGCGTCCTCGGTGGACACGGCGGCGTTCACGATATTCGGGGAGAGTTCGTCGTAGCTCACGAAAGTCCTGTTCTCGATGTGGAACGTGGACAGCACCACTCCGTCGGCCGAAATGACCTGGGTGGCGAGCTTGCTCTCAGGATTCTCGAGTTCCTTGAAAGATGGTATGTCGGCCAGCGCCCAGACCAGAAGGATGAGCACCAGGAGCAGCAGGATCGGACATAAAAGAATGATCCAGAACCATTTTACTATTTTTTTCTGTTTCGCTTCAGTCATAATAGAGACAAATTTATAACAAAATTTGGAAAATTGCCCGTTTTGTGGTTTACTTTGCAGGCTGAAACTGAAAACTTCAGTTGAAAAACTTGCGAAAGAGAACATTATGGCAGACAATCTGGTAATAGTAGAGTCTCCGACCAAGGCAAAGACCATTGGTTCATTCCTCGGGAAAGACTTCAAGGTGATGTCCAGTTTCGGGCACATCAGGGACCTTCAGGACAACAAGTTGAGCGTGGACGTGCAGAAGGGTTTCACTCCTGAATATGTCATACCCGCGGACAAAAGGAAGGTGGTCGCAGAGCTCAAGAAGGCCGTCCAGTCGGCAAAGACTGTCTGGCTTGCATCCGATGAGGACCGCGAAGGGGAAGCCATCTCATGGCACCTGTTCGAGACCCTGGGGCTGGACAAGGAGAACACCAAGAGGATAGTCTTCCATGAAATCACGAAGAACGCCATCCTGAAGGCCGTGGAGACCCCCAGGGACATAGACCTCAACCTTGTCAACGCACAGCAGGCACGCCGCATACTCGACCGCCTGGTCGGTTTTGAACTGTCTCCGGTGCTCTGGAGGAAGATCCAGCCGAAGCTTTCGGCCGGAAGGGTCCAGTCCGTGGCGCTCAGGCTCGTGGTGGAGCGGGAAAAAGAGATCATGGCCTTCAATAACGAGGCCTACTACCGGATCGAAGCGGTGTTCCACCCTGAAGGATATCCAGCAGGGGTGAAGGTGAAAGCGACCCTGGACACCAGGTTCGGGACAAAGGAGGATGCCCTCTCGTTCCTCGAGGACAGCATCGGAGCCAGGTTCACCATCTCCGGGATGGAACAGAAGGAAGCCCCCCGCTTCCCCGCCGCCCCGTTCACGACCTCGACGCTCCAGCAGGAGGCCGCCAGGAAACTCCACTTCCCCGTCAGCCAGACCATGAAGGTCGCGCAGCAGCTTTACGAGAGGGGTATCATAACCTACATGAGAACCGACTCCGTCAACCTGTCGGCCCTGGCGATAAGCTCCGCAAAGGCTTACATCTGCGGCGCCTTCGGTGAGGAATATTCCAAGCCGAGGCAGTTCCGCACCCACAGCAAAGGAGCGCAGGAAGCACATGAGGCCATACGTCCCACCGACATCCGCAACATCGACATAGAAGGCTCGGCCCAGGAGAAGAAACTCTACAACCTGATCTGGAAGAGGACGGTCGCCTCGCAGATGGCCGACGCGAAAGTGCTCTACACCAACATGAAGATATCCTCCGACAAGAGGAGCGAGAAATTCAGCGTGCAGGCTACAAGGATCCTTTTCGACGGATTCCTCAAGCTCTACATGGAAGGTTCCGACGACCAGGATTCCGGCCTCGACGAGCAGAACATCCCCGACCTTAAGACCGGCGACGTGATGGAAGACAAGGGAATGAAGGCCGAGTGCAAGTTCACCGCCGCCCCTCCCAGGTATTCCGAAGCCACCCTCGTCAAGAAGCTCGAGGAACTCGGGATCGGCCGTCCTTCCACATATTCCCCGACGATAGAGACCCTGACGAAGGGCCGCGGCTACATAGCCAGGGGCGACAAGGAAGGCAGGAAGGTCGAGGTAACCGACATGGCCGAGAAGGACGGTGTCATCAGCGAGGCCGTAAGGACGGAGACCATAGGGGCTGAAAGGGGCAGGCTCATTCCCCAGGAAATCGGAATGATAGTGTCCGACTACCTTGAGAGCAACTTCACCACGATCATGGACTACGACTTCACCGCCAACGTCGAGAAGGATTTCGACAAGGTCGCCGAAGGAGACATGGTCTGGAACGATGTCATAGCCCAGTTCTACTCCCCTTTCCACAAGAAGGTGGAGGAAGTCCTTTCCGACGGCAGCTACAGCCGGGTCTCCAGGGAGATCGGCACCGACCCCGAAGGCCATCCGGTGATCGCGAAGTTCGGCAAGTTCGGTCCTTTCGTCCAGATCGGCGAAGGCGAGAATGCCCGTTTCGCCTCCCTGGAGAAGGGCCAGCTGATCGAGAACATCACCCTTGAGGAAGCCCTCAAGCTGTTCGAACTGCCTCGCAAGGTAGGAGTCCACGACGGCATCGAAGTGGTCGCCACGAAGGGCCGGTTCGGTCCTTACATCAAGTACGGGGACAAGAATTTCTCGCTTCCGCGTTCGAAGGATCCCCTGAAAGTGACTTTGGAAGAATGCGCCGCCATCATCGAGGAAGGGCTGAAGAAAGACTCCGCCAACCCGGTCATCCTTGAGTTCAAGGACGCCGACATCCAGGTGATCAACGGCCGCTACGGTCCTTACATCAAGCATGCCGGGTCGAACTACAGGATCCCCAAGGAAACGGATGCAGGGTCGCTGACACTGGAGGAATGCCGGAACCTGATTGACAGTTCAAAACCGACCTCGAAGGGCCGCAGGCGCTTCCGCAAATCTTGAATTATTAAATTTTATTCCTATATTTGTCATCTGGAAGTTATAAATTGTAAGCAATGGCTACTACTTATCACATCGACCAGATCGACCAGAAAATCCTTTCGTTCCTGGTCAAGAATGCCAGGATGCCCTTCCTGGAGATTGCGCGCGAATGCGGAGTTTCCGGAGCCGCCATCCATCAAAGGGTAAAGAGGCTTGAAAGCAACGGAGTGATCACAGGGTCACGCCTGCTGGTCAAGCCGCAGGCCCTCGGACTGAACATCTGCGCCTTCGTCAGCGTCACGCTTTCGGAAGCCAACAAATACCCGGAGGTCGTCGAGAACCTGAAAAAGATCGCCGAGATCGTGGAGTGCCATTTCGTAACCGGACGCGCCGCCCTGCTGCTGAAGGTTTACTGCTTTGACAACGACCACCTGATGGAGGTGCTCCTGAACACTATCCAGAACATTCCGTACATCCAGTCGACCGACACGATGATCTCGCTGGACCAGGCCATCGAGCGCCAGGTCTGGGTCAAGGACTACAAGAACACGAGTTTCGTCACCGCGACCAGGAAGTGACCACCAGCCTGGCCATCTCCAGGTCCTCGCGGGAAGTGATCTTGAAATTGTACCTCTCACCTTCACAGAAGCTGAGGGGTATTCCTTTTTTCTGCGCCACGGAGGCATCGTCGGTGAAGGCGACGTCGTACGGCTGGGAATATGCAGCCTTTATGTCGTCGGAAAGGAACATCTGGGGAGTCTGGGCGCCGTAGATCCTGCTTCGGTCCACTGCCTCTCCGGGATGGGAGACCAGGTGCTGCCCGTTGCCCGAAGGGTCCTTCTCCATGTCCAGGACCTTCAGGGTGTCGACGGTCGGGACCACCGGGACCAGGGCCCTGCAGGAGCCCGATTCCATGCGTTCGAACATGCTTTTGACAAGGTCGGCGGACAGCAGCGGCCTGACTCCGTCGTGGATTGCCACGATGCAGCCTCCGGGGACCCTTCCGAGGGCGTTCCTTACGGAATGGAACCTTGTTATCCCACCCTGGACCAGGGTCTGGGGGCAGTCGAAGGAATTTGAAAGGCAGTAGTCCTTCCAGTACGGAACATACTCCTTGGGGAGCACGGTCACGATACGTATGCCGGGCACCGCTGACAGGAAGCGTTCGATCGTATGGCGGAGGATGGGCTTGCCTCCCAGGTCGAGGAACTGCTTGGGGACGGAGGCTCCCATGCGGACTCCGCTGCCCGCAGCCATCACGATCAATATTTTGTCTGAAGCCATGATTTTTTCCTCGCAAATATAACTTTTTTTGTATATTTACAACTTGTATAATGGCTTTTGTTCAACTGACAAAACTAAGGAAGACATCAAATTATGGCATTTTCGTTTCTGACTCAAGAAATTGCAATGGACCTCGGCACGGCGAACACCGTCATATTCAACAATGACGAAATCGTTCTCGACCAGCCGAGCATAGTGGCTATCGACAACAGCACCAAGAAATGCATCGCCATCGGGCAGCCGGCGAAACTGATGCATGAACACACAAATCCCGGGATAAAGACCGTCAGGCCCCTCAGGAACGGGGTCATCGCCGACTTCGAGGCGGCTGAGATGATGATCAAGGGCTTTATCAAGCAGGTCAACAGCAAGAGGAGGTCCCTCTTCGCCCCCAACCTCAAGATCGTGGTCGGAATCCCTTCGGGATCCACCCAGGTGGAGATCCGCGCCGTGCGCGATTCCTGCGAGCATGCCGGAGGCCGCGAAGTCTACCTGATCTACGAACCTATGGCCGCCGCGCTCGGTATCGGCCTTGACGTGGAGGCGCCGAAAGGAAACATGGTGGTGGACATAGGCGGCGGTACCGCGGAGATTGCCGTGATCTCCCTCGGAGGCATCGTGGAGCAGGAGAGCGTACAGACTGCCGGAGACGTGTTCAACAACGACATCCAGTACTACATGCGCCAGCAGCACAACATCAAGATCGGAGAGACTACGGCGGAGAGGATCAAGTTCGCTGTAGGCGCCGTGATTCCGGACCTGGACGAGGAGCCGGAGCCTTTCGTGGTCAACGGTCCGAACCTGATGACCGCCCACCCCGTGGAGGCCACCGTGACCTACCAGGAGATCGCACACTGCCTGGACAAGTCCATAGCCAAACTCGAATCCTCCATCCTCCACGTCCTCGAGGTGACTCCCCCGGAGTTGTATTCGGACATAGTGGAGAACGGAATATTCCTCTCCGGAGGCGGCGCCCTTCTGCGCGGACTCGCAAAGAGGTTCACCGAGAAGGTGAATATCCAGTTCCATGTGGCCGAGGACCCGCTGAGGGCAGTGGCTCGCGGAACCTGCATCGCCTTGAAGAAGACTTCCAACTACTCATTCCTGATCAAGTAGTGCCTAACCTGGTCAAGTAATGCCCAAGGAGAGATCGGCTTCCGCAAGGATCTTCAGTACCGCGGTTTTCATTCTGCTGGAGATCGCGTCCCTCCTTATGCTCAACAACAACAACACCCTCCAGAGACTCTGGCTTTCCAGGATCTCCCATGCATTCATGGCAAAGACCTGGGGTGCCTGCCAGGGTGTTGCCGGCTACTTCATGCTCAGGAAGCAGAACGACGAGCTCGCCCTTGAGAACGAGGCCCTGAGGAACCTGCTGAGGGATTACGGGGTGAAAGCGGCCGCAGCCGACTCTTCTTTCGCACCCTACACCCCCGGGGACGGCTTCAAGTACATTCCGGCGAAGATAATCAAGTCCGGCACCAGCAACCAGCACAACTACCTGATCCTGGACAAAGGGAGCGACGACGGAATCAAGGAGAATTCCGGAATCGTCACTGGCAAGGGCGTGATCGGTATCGTGGATGCCGTGAGCAGGCACTATTCCTATGCTATCTCCTTCCTGAACGCCGAGGTCAACATCTCCGCCAGGATGGGTACTTCGGGTGCGGTGGGGCCTCTGTCTTGGGACGGGATATCCACCGACGGGGCCGTCATGAGGGAGGTTCCGCTCCAGTTCCGGTTCGAACCGGGAGACACCGTCTACACAAGCGGCTATTCGGCGATCTTCCCTCCCGACATCCCCCTGGGTGTCGCAGGAGAGGCAAAAGTAATCAACGGGGCAACCAACGAAGTGAAAGTCAGGCTCTTCCAGGGCCAGTCGGCACTTAAATATGTTACCATAGTCGAGAACATACGGGCGGAAGAGATCCGTGCCATCGAGGGTTCACCAGACATCCAGAAGCCATGAGGAACAACTACACCCTGACATACATCCTGTTCGTAGTGGCCCAGATGATCCTGTGCAACTTCTTCCATTTCACCCCGTACGTGACCCTGACCTTGCTCCCGATGCTGGTGTTCTTCATCCCGGTAAGCGTCGGCACCACGGCCGCGATGCTCATAGCCTTCGCCACCGGCCTTGCAGTGGACTTCTTCGCCGAAGGCCTCCTCGGGATAAACGCCCTCTCGCTGGTTCCCGTTGCCTTCCTGCGCAGGCCGCTGATAGAGATGACATGCGGCCAGGAGCCTTTTGAGCAGAACGAGAACATCAGCCTGAAGAAATACGGCTTCGGAAGGATATCCATGGCCCTTATCCTCGAAATCGCCGTCTTCCTCACCATCTACATCCTTGCCGAATGCGCGGGGACGCGCCCCCTCTGGTTCATCGGCGCGCGCCTCGGCCTGTCCGTCCTCGCAAGCTACCTGGTTTCAATACTGTTTGTCAACCTGCTGACCTATGACGACCGACGGTAGAAGCCGAAAGCTGCTTATCGGCCTGGTGGTAGTGGCCGCCATCATCCTGGCGAAGCTGTTCTACATCCAGATCATAAACGACAAGTACAAGATCAACGCGTCCAACAACTCGATGGTCTATGACATCATCTACCCGACCAGGGGGATAATCTACGACCGCAACGGGAAGATAATCGTGGGCAACAAGGTGGCCTATGACATCCTGGTTACCCCCAGGGAGGTCCAGCAGTTCGACACCCTCATGCTCGCCAGCGTGCTGGAGGTGTCCCCCGACCTCATCAGGACGAAGATGGCCGAATATGAGAAGAACAAGCGGAAGATCGGCTACCAGAGCATGGTGATGCTCAAGCAGGTCAAGCCCGAGACCTACATGAAGTTCGCCGAACTGCAGTACAATTTCCCGGGTTTCAAGGGTCAGGCCAGAAGCATCCGCTACTACCCCGTCAATGCCGGCGGCAACCTCCTGGGCTACGTCTCGGAAGTCGACCAGGACTACATCGACAAGCATCCCGGGGAGTACCGTCCGGGAGACTATGCCGGGAAAACCGGTATCGAGGCCGCCCGCGAGAAGGACCTGCGCGGTGAGAAAGGCTACCACATCTACCTTCGCAACTCCCGCAACCAGATAGAACAGCGCTACCGCGACGGAGAGTTCGACAAGGAAGCCATTCCCGGCCACGACATAGTGACCACGATCGATTCCGACCTCCAGCAATATGGACAGAGGCTGATGAACAACAAGGTGGGCAGCCTCGTGGCCATCGAGCCGAAGACCGGGGAGATCCTGACGCTGGTGTCGAGCCCCGGTGTCGACGTCAGCATGCTGTCGGACTTCGGCCAGCACTATGCGGAAATCCTCAAGGACCCCCACAAGCCCATGTTCAACAGGGCTGTCCAGGCTCCCTACCCTCCCGGATCCGTGTTCAAGCTCGTCAACGGGCTGATCGGCCTGCAGGAAGGGACGCTGAACACAGAGATGGCATACCCCTGCTCGCACGGCTACCACTTCGGCAACCACAAGCTCGGATGCCACGGGCACCGGTCCCCGCTGAAACTGGAAGAAGCGATCATGATGTCCTGCAACGGTTATTTCTGCTACGTCCTGAAGGCGATACTCGAAAACAAGAAGTACAAGAGCATCGACGACGCCATGGACAAGTGGAACGCCTATGTCCAGAGTTTCGGCTTCGGACACAAGCTGGGAAGCGACTTCCCGGCAGAGCTGGGAGGGACGATACCCTCTTCCAAGCTCTACAACAAGAGGTACGGCAAGGGTGGCTGGAAGTTCACCTCGATCATTTCCATCTCCATCGGGCAGGGAGAGGTCGGAGTCACTCCGCTCCAGATAGCCAACCTGTCGGCCACGGTCGCGAACAGGGGATGGTACAAGATCCCCCACATAGTGAAGGCGTCCGAGGGAGTGGAACTGGATCCCAAATACTACGAGAGGCAGTACACCATGGTCGACACCAACAACTTCAAGAAGGTGATCAATGGGATGTGGAGGGCCGTCAACAACGGCCGCGGCTCAGGCTGTACCGCATGGGTGGCGGAAGTCAAGGGTCTGGACATATGCGGGAAGACCGGCACGGCCCAGAACCCTCGCGGAGCCGACAACTCGGTGTTCATCTGCTTTGCCCCGAAGGACGACCCGAAGATAGCCGTGGCTGCATATGTCGAGAACGCGGGCTTCGGTGCCACATGGGCGGCTCCGATCGCTTCGCTGCTGATTGAGAAATACCTCAGGGACACCGTCAGCAGGACCGACCTGGAGACAAGGATCATCAACGGCAACCTTATGGGAAGGGTAAAGGCATACAAGTAACGATGGGCAATTTTTCGGACAGAGGAGTCAAGGGCAGCATTGACTGGAAGCTGGTAATCGCTTACCTGCTCCTGATAGTCATCGGCTGGGTGAACATCTACGCCTCCATCCACTCCGACGGTCCGGCGACCATCTTCGATTTCGACTACCGTTCGGGCAAACAGTTCGTCTGGATACTCACGGCCCTGGGCCTGGCCGCCCTGATCCTGTTTGTGATCCCGGCCCAGTTCTGGGAATCGACATCCCTGCCGATGTACCTGATGGTGCTCGGACTGCTGGTGGCGGTGATCTTCCTCGGGCTGGAAGTGAAGGGGTCGCGCTCGTGGTTCGAATTCGGTCCGGTCAGGTTCCAGCCGGCGGAAGTGAGCAAGATCACTACGTCGCTGCTGCTGGCTACGGTCATGAGCCAGCAGAGTTTCAAGATAGACCGGCTGAAGGACCTCATGCTGGTCGCTCTGGTAATCGGAATCCCGATGATGGTCATCCTGGCAGAGAGCGAGACCGGATCCGCCCTCGTCTACGCCGGATTCATCTTCGTACTCTACAGGGAAGGGTTCTCAGGCTGGTGGCTGTTCGCCATCGGAATGGCAATCCTGCTGTTCATCCTGACTCTGGTGACCTCCGCCTACACCGCCATCCTGGTCCTCATCGGGGTGGTGCTCTTCATCAACGCCCTCAACGAGGGGAAACTGAGCTGGGAACTGGGAGCCAACATCGCGGCCTTCCTGCTGCTCTGTTTCCTGCCGTGGATCATGGAGAAGGCGGCCGGACCCGAGTCCTTCCTCGAGAAGGTCAAGCCGCTGTACGTCCTTATCGGCATAGCCCTCGTGTCCATCCCCTTCTTCGTGATAAAGGGCTACAAGTCCCACAACAGGTTCCTGTCCCTGTCCTCGCTGGGCGTGGTCGCCGGAATCATGCTGGTCTTCTCGACCGACTTCATATTCAACAACATAATGCAGGACCACCAGCGCAAGAGGATAGAGGTCCTGCTGGGCCTGAAGGAAGACCCCGCCGGAGTCGGCTACAATGTGAACCAGTCCATGATAGCCATCGGCTCGGGAGGCGTCACGGGCAAGGGCTTCCTCAACGGGACGCAAACGACCTTCGGCTTCGTGCCGGAGCAGAGCACCGACTTCATCTTCTGCACTGTCGGAGAAGAGTGGGGCTTCGTAGGCTGCCTCGTGGTGATCCTCCTGTACGTGTTCATGATCTGGAGGATAATCGCCGATTCGGAACGCAGCCGGGAGGCGTTCACCCGGATCTACGGCTACTGCGTGGCGTCATGCATATTCATGCACCTGTTCATAAACATCGGGATGACCATCGGCTTGATGCCGGTCATCGGGATCCCGCTCCCGCTGCTCAGCTACGGAGGCTCGTCGCTGTGGGCATTCACGGTGCTGATATTCATATTCATTGCCCTTTACAGGCGCGAAAAGAAATACTATTGACATGGACAAACGGACACTCAAGGCCATTATGGCTTCGGCCATTACGCTCCTCGCCCTGGCTTCCTGCGGAAGGAAAGCCGAAGTACGGTCAGCCACCACGATCGTCAAAGGAGAATTCCCTGCCGGAGCCCTTTGCGACACCGTCATGATCGGGATGAACGACGGCGTGGACATGGACACTGTCTACACCATCCCCGTGTTCGATGAGAAGTTCACCTTCGAAATCCCGACCGACGTGATGAAACGCGCCGAAGTCGTGGTGACCTACGACGAGGGCATGGGCAACGCCTTCTTCATCCCCGAGGGAGACACCGTCTTCGTGTCGCTGGACACCAGGAACGCCGCAGTGAAATGCGTGTCCTCCAGGAACCCTTCGATAACCAACGACTACAACCGGATGATCTCGACTCTCGATTCCTTGAAATGGAGCCTTTTCAGGGAGTTCAAGGCTACGGAACCGGCCGAGGGCTACACGAAGGAGCAGAACGACAGCCTGGAATTCATCCTCACCACGAAGATGAACGACACGATACTCGAACAGATACACAGGATGGCCCCCCTGCACACCGGCGACTTCATAGGCCTGAGCTGCATCTACAACCTGATGTCGATGGGCCTTGACAAGGAAGCCAAGTCGCTGTTCCAGACGATGGACGAGAGCATCCGCAACCGGGAGGAACTGTCAAGGCTCAATCTGTAGCTTTCCCATCCTGACCGTCCGTCAATTACTGATTTTCAAAGGATTCCATTTGGTGTTCCACTGTCCCCAGGAGAATCCCTCCCCGATTCCGTAGGCATAGCCGATGTACTGTTGCCGTGACAGGTCGATGTGTCCGCGGGCATCCCCGCTAAGCCCGACATTGTGGAGCCCGCTGCCGAGTTTCCCCGTCAGCCTCCTGTATTCATGGAACTTAAGGCCGTCCGAGGAGGCCCAGATCTGGAGGTAAGCCGAGGACGAGATGCAGTTCACGGCCTGGAGGGCTATGAATTTCTCCATCTGGGGGCAGTACTTGACGTCGCAATGGTCGGCCGCCGAAAGGTTGCTCGTATTGACAGCCGTCCCATGGAAGGTGAGATGGGCGGGCCAGAGAGGATCGTCGGCCGGGGCTGTCGCAACCCTGGTGCTGCCCTTGCCGTCGTTCCAGGTGTAGTACATGTACAAGGTGCCGTCCTTTTCGACCATGCTCGGCCCGCCGGCGCCCCACTGGGTCTTGTCCCCGTCGTAAGTCACGACCGGTTCGACTTGACCGCCTCCCCAGCCGCTGCCGTCCCATTTCTCCCATGGACCCCTGGGATCCCTGGAGCGGGACATGTACACATGGTTCTCCACCATGGCGGGGTTCTCCGTGGACGTGTAGCCGAGATAGTAGTAGTCCCCGAGCTTGATGACGCCGGGATCGCAGCACGAGAACTCGTCCCTCGCCCCCTTGGTGGGCTTGAGCACCATCTCCTCTTCAGACCACGTGTACCCCCCGTCGGTGCTGTGCCAGTAGGCTACCTGGTCCCAGTACACGCCGTGAAGACCGGCCTCGGTGTCATAGTTTATGACTACATAGGGCGCCCCGGTGGTTTCTTCCCCGTCCTGGAAGGAGCGGATGTCCCTTCCTGGGATGGAGGCCTTCACGCCGGCGAACCAGACGCCCGCTTTCTCACTTCCCCGGCCAAGGGTGAGAAGGTAGCGGCCCGCAGGGAACTTTGAAGAATCCTCATTCCAGACCTCGCACCATGAATTGTCCTGCATCTGGATGAAGCGCTTGCTGGCGATGGGAGGCCTGGAGACGGTCGTCGCGTAGGAAGAATCCCACTCGTACAAGGACATCGTCATGGATTCTGTCCCGTTGGTGTTCCAGGTAGGGCAATATGCCTGGACGTCGTAGAAGGGCTTGTCCGTGGTGAAGGCGATCCCGACTTCGACCTTGGCGAGCTCCACGGGGAGGGTGCCTTCGTCCACGAACAGCTTCTCTCCCAGGTCGTCGACGAAAGTCGAGCCGCTGGCGGCGAACCACGCATCGAACGAGCCGTCATCGTTGATGATTATGGACGGGCCGTAGCGGTAGGTCCCGGCCTTGTAGATGTCCCAGCCGGCTTCGGCGGTGAACTTGTACTCGTTCTTCACCTCGGGCTCCGGCTCCTGCTTCCCGTCGTCGGCAGGGGCCTCCTTGCCGCAGGACAAGAGCAGCGCCAGGCATGAGATCACGGAAAAGAATCTCCGGATCAGGGGAAACAGCCTGTAGGGCATGTAACGGAACGGAGTGTCCACGCGGGCGGGAGACTTCACCACCGAGCGTTCATGGCTGAATGCGAGGAACGTGCGCTCGGAATGATAGGAACCCATGCCGGAATTGCCGACGCCGCCGAACGGGAGCCGCGGGTTGACCACATGCATTATCGTGTCATTGATGCACGCCCCGCCGGACGAGGTCTTCCCGATGAGGTCCCAGCCTGCCTCCGAACGGCCGAAATAGTAGAAGGCCAGCGGTTTTTCACGGGCCGTGACGAAGTCCGCCACCTCATTCCGGTCCTTGAAAGTGAGGATCGGGAATATGGGCCCGAAGATCTCCTCCTGCATCACCGGGGCGTCGGGAGACACCCCGTCAAGGAGGGTAGGTTCTATCCACAGCCTGTCCCTGTCGCTGCGCCCTCCGCAAACCACCTTGCCGTCCTTGAGATAACCGACGACGCGGTCGAAAGCCTTGGCGCGTACCATGTGGACATATTCCCCGGAATCCTCGGTTCCCTCCGGATAGAGTTCCGACACGCTCCTGCGGAACTCTTCGACGAACCGGTCCTTGATGTCCTCATGGAGGAAGAGGTAGTCGGGGGCTATGCAGGTCTGGCCGGAGTTGAGGCACTTCCCCCACGCGATCCTCCTGGCCGCCACCCCTATGTCGGCATCCCTGTCCACGATGCACGGGCTCTTGCCTCCCAGCTCGAGCACCATCGGGGTCAGGTAGGGAGCCTGCGCAGCGGCGGCGACCTTCGCAAGGGACGGGCTCCCTGTCAGGAACACCATGTCGAACCTTATGGCGAAAAGAGCCGCGTTCACTTCGCGGTTGCCCTGGACTACCGCGACATGGTCTTCTTCGAAGGTGTCCTTGATGAAGGCTGCAAGGGTCGCCGACACGTTCGGGACGTACGGAGACGGCTTCAGCACTGCAGTACAGCCTGCCGCCACCGCCCCGACCAGGGGGCTCAGCAGAAGCTGGACGGGATAATTCCATGGGGCGACGATGAGGGTGCATCCCATGGGCTCCCTGACTATGTGGCTGGTCGAAGGGAAGAGGGATAGAGGGGTCCGCCTGGAACGTTTCCGGGACCACCTGCCTACGTGTGAGATGGCATCCTTCAACTCATTGAACACAAGGCCAATCTCAGTCATGAAGGCTTCTTCCCTGCACTTGTGCAAGTCCTTCCAGAGAGCTTCGTACAAGGGCTCCTCCCATTTTCGCAGGCCATCCCGGAAAGCGATGAGCCTTTCTTTGCGCCAGGGGATGCCGCGGGTGGTGCCAGTGGCATAGAAACGGCGCTGTCTGTCAACTGTTTCCGCTATCTTTTCTGAAGAGGTATTCAAAATGTCCATGTGAGAGTGATTGCTTTTTGCAAGGCATTTGGGGTGCCTGCAACAACAAAAATACTAAAAAACCCAAGGTTTTTTACTAACTTGCACTTGATATTAAACGTAAGACTCATGAAAAAGTTGTTTACATTGATTGCCATTGGAGCCGCCCTGCTGGCAGGGTCGGTTGCATGCGGAAAGAAAAGTGAAACCACGGATGAAAAAGGAGGCAGCACCACCGTCGTCGCAAAACCGACGAACCCGACAAAGGTGTGCCACCTGCTGATCTGCTGCCGCAGCATGAACAAGGGAACGAAGTTCCTGGTCAACAACGAATGGAAAGCGGCGCATGACTACCGCGACATAGAACAGACCCGCAGCATCCTGCAGGACATCAAGGCCGCAGGCATCACGGTCGTGAGCGTCGACTTCACCAACCCGCCGGAGTGGGACGGGGCCGACAACGGCAAGATCCACCTCGACGGCCAGACGGACGGCCTCAACTGGGAAGGCTACGGCAAGATGCTCGACAACATCGTGCAGGTCTGCGAAGAGGAAGGCATGCAGTTCATCATATTCATCGGCAACCCCGCCGCCTGGACCATGAAGTACTGGAACCAGGTCGCCGGTTTCATCTATGAGAAATACGCAAGCAGGAAGTCCTACCGCAGGTACAGCACTTCGGACAACCGTCCCATCCTGCCGGTGTTCATCCCCGGGACAGACTTCAAGACCGTCTGGAACGCTACTCCGGACAACGAAAAGGACAACCTTGCCAAGTTCCACATCGGCACCTGCCAGGTCAACGATCCTATCCGCGCAACCGAGACGGACGGGTGGGGCTACCGCAACAAATCGGCGAGCGCCAATGACGCCGTTCGCTTCGTAAGCCCGAACTCCGGAGTCGCCCCCAGCACCTGGGCGAGAGTCGACGCCGAGGAATGGAGAGACCGTGTGAAATGGGGACTCAAGGCCAAGGAATATGTGATCTTCGGTTCCTACGACGACACCTGCGACGCCATCTTCTGGGGCATAGCGGACGTGTCAAAGTCCCAGACCGCCTGCCACAAGAACGCCTCGACCGTGGACAAGCCGTCGATCTACTACGACATCCTCCAGGAAGAGATCGCCAAGGTCAAGCAGTAAAAGGTCAGAGTCCGCCGATCCAGCGGGCCATCAAGTCCAGGACCTCGGGAGAGAAAGTCTCTTCGATTTCCTTGTATTCAACCACCTCTCCGCTCTTGCAGTGCTGGAAGAGGTGGTTGAGTCCTTCTATCTCCTCGACCAGGGTCGCAGGATTCGAGGGCAGGCCATCCTTGAGGGCACCGAGGTTGCTCACGGGTTCGACCTGGTGGTCCTTGCTTCCGTTAAGTGCAAGGACCGGGCACTTTATCCCGCCCAGCAGGGGACGCATGTCAAGTGATATGAAATATTGCATGTACGGAATCCTGAGCTGCTGGACAACCTGCAGGTAATTCTGCTTGAGGCCGTCCGGAAGGTCCTTGTTCGCTGCAGAAGGCATCGGCAGGCCTGCCCTTACGGCGTCGAAGGCCTCGGAGAGAAGGGAGCAGTAAGTTTCCACGGTCTCATCGGGCAGACCGGCGGCGGAAAGGGCCAGTCGGTTCTGCCACAGAAGTGTTTCCGCACCTGAGACCACGGCTCCGGCAAGGCTCACGACAAAATCCGCCTTGCCTTCTGCGGCAATCATCAGGGCTATTGTCCCGCCCTCGCTGTGGCCGATCACACCGACCCGGTCAAAGCGGCCGCGAAGAAGGTCCACTCCGGCGAGGGCATCGTCCTTGAGGTCTTCGGTAGTCGCGGAAGACAGGTCTCCGGTCGATTCGCCGAAGCCGCGGTCGTCATAGCGCAACGTCGCTATCCCCGCGCGGGCAAGGGCATCCGCGATGACGGCGAAAGGCTTGTGGCCGAATATCTCCTCGTCGCGGTTCTGCTGGCCGCTGCCTGTAACCATCACAAGGGCAGGCGTTTCCCTGGTAAAGTCCGAAGGAAGGGTCAGCGTACCCTTCAGGGTGGCGCCGCCGTTCTTGAAGGTCACTTCTTCCTGTCCGTAAGGGAACGGGCCCTGGGGAGTCTGCGGGCGGTTCCGCTTCAAGTCTCCGGGCACCAGTGTCAGCGGCAGCGACACTCCCATCTGGGTGAAGGTGCCTACGATCTGCCGCAGCACCCACTGCCCTTCGAAGACTGCCCCCAGGGAAGGGATTCGGATCACGATGGTACCGGTAGCTTTCCTGTCCACTTCAATGGGTATTCCGCGGGCGCCCTGGTCCGGAGAATCAGCTGTCGGATTCTCATCTTCGAGGTGGAAAACGATGGGTAGCTCCATGCCCTGCACCTCAAGTTTGCCGGACCATGTGCCGCTTTGCGCGGATGCAGAAACGGCTGCAGCCAGGAGGATCGCCGCGATTGTAAGAATCTTTTTCATACCATTTTGGTTTTCGGTTCAAGACAAAGATAAGGATTACAACCGACATGGCAAGATTACAACCGCTACGGCAAGTCCGCTCCAGGCTTGCAGCCGTGGGGAGATCATTCTTGGAACGCAGGTCCTCAGATCTTGTCTGTCAAGACCTTTGCCCTTGGACCGCGGAGTTCGGTAAGTTCCGTTGCAGGTTCGTAGGTGTAGCTTGAGAAATCGAAAATCTGGGCATATGCGACCTGGGCTTCGGCATTGTAGAAAACCTCCAGGCGTATGATGCCTCCGATCGCAGTGGTGTCCACGATGGGTTCAACGTCCTTCCCGTCAAGGAATCCCTTCAATGACTCCCGGCAGGAATGCGCCACGTCGAAAGCTTTCTTGTGCAGGATGATATTCTCTCCTTCACGTTTGTAACCGTCTTTCCAAAAAAGCAGCATCAGGATGCCGCAGACAGCGACGACGACGCCGATGCCGGCGTTTACGAAAAAGAGGCCGATGCCGGCGGCCGTAATGATGGCAGATATTGCGAGGTCCTTTGCAGTGTGGACCTTCTTGAGTTTGATTTCCATGATTATAGGTTGATAAAAAGATAATGGTAATACGCTCCGAAGACAAGGAGCATGACTGCACCTTCCCAACGGTCGATCCTCTCCTTGCGGCCTGAATATGCCCACAGGAGCAAGAGCGCGGCGCTGAGCACCAGCGTCAAGGCGTCCGCAGGTGCAACCGACCCGAAGGAAAGCGGAGTTATGAGTGCGGAAGAGCCGAGGATCAGCAGGATGTTGAAGACGTTGGAGCCCAGGATATTCCCAAGGGCAAGCTGGTCCCTTCCCTTCAGCGCGGCGACAAGGCTGGTCGCCAGTTCGGGCAGAGACGTCCCCCCGGCCAGGATGGTCACGGCAATGAATTTGTCGCTGACTCCCAGCATACGGGCCAGGTCCGTCGCCGAATCGACAAAGAGGTTGCCGCCGAATATGAGCCCCGCCAGACCGGCAAGCACCCATATTACCGCCAACCAGACCTTGTCCTTCCCGGCCTGCGGGGACACCGTGGCCGCAGGGTGGTTTCCAAAAGCCTGGTCTCCCGGACCATCGGCTCCGGCGGCAGATTCCAATCCGAGGGCATCGCCGCATGGCGCAGCGGCACCTTCGGCTCCGGGCCTGCCGCTACGGAACGACCAGGCGATGTACAGGGCAAAGACCGCAAGGAAAAGGGCGCCCTCGCCTCGTGAAAGGACACCGGCGTGTCCCGGCACCTCGAAAGAGGTCCCCATGCCGCAGGCAAGCAGCAGCAGGGTGACGGCAAGAGTCAGCGGGATGTCCCTCTTCCTGTTGCCGGAAGTCATGGAGACCGGGCGGACCAGTGCGGTCAGGCCCAGGATGAACAGCACGTTGAATATGTTCGAGCCGAGGACATTGCCTACGGCTATGTCGGCATTCCCTTCCAGGGCACCGGTAAGGCTCACCACCAGCTCGGGACATGATGTCCCGAACCCTACTATGGTAAGTCCGATCACGAATTCGCTGACTCCCGCCTTCCTGGCAATGGAGGACGCTCCCTCGACAAGCCTGTCGGCCCCGAGTACGATAAGACCCAAGCCGACCAGCAGCCAGATTATTGTCATTGTTGTTTGTCTGAAATAAAAAATGGTATCTCAATATTCCCAGAGCCGGGAATCGCCGGCTCCGGAGTCCTGTGCCGCCGGGACCGGCCATGTGTCGGCCGGGCCTTCCCTGGGAAGGCCATTCAAGAGAAGACCGGCAGCACGGGCGGAAGGCCCAGGCCCTGCTAAAGCCTCAGGCGACAGATGGAAAAAAGATACCGTTCAACGAGATAAAAACCTACAGAATGCACCAGGGACTGCGCCAGGAACGGATGTGTCCGGTTGTTGTCTATGACCTTGCCGTCCTTGACCATGCGGAAAGTCGAGCGGCTCCTTGGGGGATACCGCCTCATGGTCTGGGTAACGCGGACGGAGACTGAGTTCGTGTTTTCGCTTCCGGCAAAACAGTATCCCTGTACCGAAGCGATGCAGAACTCCCTGCCAAAGGCATGCGCCGAATCATTATCGTGGGATGACCCTTCCGAGATGCCTCCCAGGGTCTCTTGAGGATGGAAACGATCCTCTGTCAGATCCACGCAACCGACCTGTCCTCCGTACAGGAAGGACAGAAGGAATGACACTATGAGCAGTACTGTTTTCAAGACGTACAATGCAGCGGCACAAAGGTAGCAAAAAAAACGGTTGCGTTCTGCGGATTGTTTTTTTTCGCTAACTTAGCGAAGTATATCCACGAACTTATGAAAAAGACCATCCTTTCCCTTGCGGCCATGCTGCTGATGGCGCTGGCCGTCTCCGCCCAGGACAAGGTGACGAAGACCGTCCTGGAACTCGGGCGCACCGACAACCGCACGATGCAGCATGCCGAATACATCGCCAGGAACATCGGTGGACGCCTCGTCGGCACACACATGCTCAACCATGCCGAAGAATGGGTCGCAAGCCAGTTCAAGTCATGGGGCCTGGAGGTAAGAGTCCAGGAAGCCATCACCATCGGAGTCGGCTTCGACCGCGGTCCCTGGTCCGGCCGCCTGCTTTCGGAAGACGGTTTCCAGCTTCATTTCGGGACCCCGGCCTACACTGCCGGAACATGCGGCCCCCAGAAAGGCAAGGTCTACCTCGAGCCTAAGAACCAAAGGGAGTTCGACCGTGTGAAAGGCGCCCTCAAGGGTGCCTGGGTCCTCCTGGAGACCGGTCCTGCGGGCGGCCTTGCGATAGATGCAAGCGCTGCGGCGGATTCAGTCCGGGCCGCCAGGCTCGCCGCTGGGGAGGAAGCGTCCGTGCCCTTCTACCGCCAGATGGTCGACGCCGGCGTGCTGGGCTTCATCAGGCCCTCAAGGCTGCCGATGCAGGTCCTCTACAACCGGGCCATGTGCTTCGACCTGACGATGGACAACCTGCCCAGGGCGTGCGACATACTCCTGGACGAGCACCAGTTCGCTATAATAAAGCAAAAAGCCGTCAACCGCGAGGACTTCTCCCTGGAATTCGACATCCGCAACCACTTCTTCCCCGGACCGATGAAGTTCCACAACATCCTCGGAGTCATAAAAGGCACCCGCTATCCGGATGAATATGTGATGATGGGCAGCCACCTGGACGCCTACGACATCGCCACCGGCTCCACGGACGACGGCCAGGGAGTCTGCGTCACCATGGAGGCGGCCCGCCTGCTTGCCGCCGCCGGCGCGAAACCGAAGCGGTCGATCATGTTCTGCATCTGGACGGGCGAGGAATATGGCCTTCTCGGTTCAAAGTACTTCGTGGAGAACAAGACCGTCCCCTGGGACAAGATCTCCAACTACTTCAACCGCGACGGAGGGCCGCTGGCCGCGACCTCAATAACCGTTCCTCCCGCCATGTACGACGACTTCGTCAAGGTCTGCGAGCCCCTTGCCGACTACAATCCCGACATCCCGTTCAAGGTGAACAGAAGAGAGGGCGAACCTCAGCCCCGTCCTACACGGGCTGGTGGCTCGGACCACGCATATTTCCAGATGCGGGGCATCCCGGCCATCTCTTTCCGGGAAAGCGACATCTTCGGCTATGACTTCAACTACCGTGACATCTGGCACACCGAAGACGACCTTTTCAACAAACTCATCCCGGCCTACATGGAGCATTCGGCCGTCGTCCAGGCAGTCACTGCCTACGGCCTGGCCAACCTTGACCACCTCCTTTCCCGCGAAGGCCTCTTCAAGGAGGAGTAAGCATATTCCCGCCAACACCCCGTAGCCCACGTCCTTCAATGACGGCAGGGGCGGCAGCACTGCACATTTGGTAACGTTCCTATGACTCAGGGCCCGCTGCCCACGCCCCTCAATGGCTGCAGGGGAGGCATTCGGAACTATACCCTAGCGGTGAACTTCTTCGAGATCCAGGATCCAGAAGAATACCTCAAACGAAACGCGAAGTTTCACAAGTGGTGATTACGACTATTACCAATTTTGAAACAGTCGCCCAGAAGTGCGTAGAAGATCGTTTTCGCAAATCCGTACAAATAGACCACAGATAACAATTATTGTGGTGAGTTTGTCCCGAGCTGGCGGCATGATTAATATGCGATGAAAATATATGCTCTCGAATGTAATTGGAGCCTTTTTACTCTTTTTGCATCCGTTCTGGTGTAGTTTTTCTTTGTAAGAGGAATAAAACCCGGGGGAATATTATAAATCTTGTCAATTATTTGATTTATTGACAAAATATATAATAGTTTTGCGTCGGAAGCGGGAGCACTTTTATATGCTTATAATCAGCGTATTACAAAATTTCCAAGCTAAAACACAAGCTGTGTTTTTTCGCTACTGAAAAAGGTCATCCAGTGTAAGAACCTGCTGATATACACTTGACCAGGTTCCGTACTTTAATCCGAATGTCGTTACCAAGGTGAGGAAGACGGAACCTCTAACCTTGAATCTCTCCTTGAAAGAATCCTTCCGGTTTCTCAGTTTTAAACTTTCCTTCTGGTCTATCGAGACTTCTGACGAGTAGAACTTCATTTCACACAAATTGACCTGTCTGTCGCCACGTTCGATTACGAGGTCAAGTTGCCCTCCGTCACCTGCTTTTTCGGAAGGGATAATCATTTTAGATGAAACCGTACTGATGCCACTTATTCCGAGAGCGCGACGGATACTCTCTAGATGCGATAGGCAGATCTGTTCAAAGGCGATGCCTTGCCAACTGACAGTTTTATTAGATCCGTGATTGTTCTGCCAAAAATGAGGATCCAAACCTGAAACGCCATCGACGAAACGGAGCCAGAAAACACAAAAACAGTCTTTCAAACGATAATAATCTTCCTTTGACACGGACATGGCTGGACGATACTGTTCGACAAAATCCGCCTCTGAGAGCCTGACAAGGTAATCGGACAATCCGCCACCGGCTGATATCCCGGTTGACTTCGCAATCTCTTCCCGTGTATATCCGTAGTTGCGTTTGGCGAGGAACCGTACAATTTTGAGGTATTTATCGGAATTGGTAAACAATGTGTTGAAAAGGCGCTTAAACTCTCCTCCCAAGGGTGCATTCTCCTTAAAAATCGCCTCATCAACACTCTGTTCTATACTTACTCCGGATTTTACATATCCCAGATAATAAGGTACGCCTCCAAAGGCCATATAAGCGCGGACAATATCGTATCGCTCCATTTCTATCCCTTTGCTACGGAAAAACTCTTCTGTCTCTTTCAGGGTAAACGGAGATAGTTTCATTTGGCAAGTCAATCTGTCATATAGCCCGCCTTGATTATTAACGATGTTCTTCAAGATCCAAGCGCTGGAAGAACCACAAATAATCAGAAGGATATCGCCTCTTTCGCTCGCCCAATTATTGTAAAAGCCTTCAAATGCAGTTACGAATTTTGATCTGGGTGTATCCATCCAGGGTAGTTCATCGATAAATACAACTTGTTTCGTCCCATCAGCCTTTGACGACAGCAGCTTTTCTAGTCGAAAGAAAGCTTCCAACCAAGTCTTGGGGACAGGAGTCTCTTCACTTTGGCCAAACCGTAGGAGAGAATAATGGAATGCCTGTAGCTGATCCACCATCGTGACTTTTCTCCCATCGTCGAATGGAGACAGACCGGTATGTTTAAAGGCATATTGCTCTTTGAAGGTGCAATTGACCAAATAAGTTTTACCTATGCGTCTTCGTCCATAAATGGCGACAAACTCTGAATTGCTACTATGATAACGAGTCATCAACTCGTCCTGCTCTCGTTTTCTTCCTATGATTCTCATGACGCTCTTGACTATAAGTTGCCGTAAAGATAAGAAAAGCACCCGAATCGGCAAAATATAATTTTATAATCCGCCGATTCTAAAGCGAGAGGTGAAGAATCGGCAGGTTTTTGGTTATATTAATGTGGCCGCACTCTGTAAAAACACTTAACAGGATTAAACAAAGGGTAAGAAAAGAGAATATAGCCCGCTAAAGCGAGCATCTTCGGGCTTTCAGTCCTGAAGACAAGGAAGAGCGCAAGCAGCAGGTGGCCGAACTGAAAGCAGCCGGAAAAACGATCCGCGAGGTCGCCGTCGAGCTGGGCCTCAGCAAATCCACCGTCGGCCGCCTGTTCAAGGAACTCGAAACTGTCCCAACTTGTCCCACTGTCCCACGTGTCCCAGCTGCGCAGATGAGAAGAAAAGGGCTGCTGCCGGAAGAATGGGAGTTAAGCCAATGCCTTTTCGGAGAGCATCTGCTCTCGCTGTATCCGGACCGGACCGTCGCCCTCGTGGAATCAGAGAAGGCAGCCGTTATCTGTTCATCCCGGAATACGTCTGGCTCGCCACCGGTGGGAAGACCAGTCAAGGGTGCGAAATCTTGCCTGTAAGAGTTCTTTTTTCTCCCTCTCTCAAGCAGGGTCTTTCCAGGCCTTGCCAGGCATCAGGATAGAAAGTATTTATGTTTAACTGTTTATGAAGCCTATTCCTTTTTCAGTTCCGTCGCCGGATTCGTCTTCGCAGCCTTGAGGTTCTGCCATAGGACGGCGAGGAAGGAGATCGCGAGGGTGATGAGAACCGCCACGGCGAAGATCCATCCATAGCCAGATATCCTGTAATTAAAGTCCTCCAGATACTTTCCGGCCAGCCACACAGCCACAGGAACGGCAATCAAGCAGGAGATGCCGACGAGAACCATATACGATCCGACCGATTTGAGGGTCTCCCCTCGGACGGTACTGCCGAAGACTTTGCGGACGGCAATATCGTGCGTGCGCTCGGACGCGTAAAGAGCCGACATGGCCAGCAAGCCCAACAGCGCGACCATGACCGCAAGGAACATGAACAGTTCGATCAGGCGCATGTAATTCTCCGCCTCGCCGAGTTTGGCATCCAACTGGTCCTTCATGAATCCACAGAGTTCAGGGATGCCCTCATAGCCATCCCGTTCCATGCTGAACCGCTTATAAAGCGCCTGGAGTTCCTTCTCTGCTTCTTTGTGCTCCCCTTCGATACGAAGAACCCGATAAGGCGAGTCTAGGTCGTCATTTACGTAGAGGATGCCCAGCAAGTCGTCGTTGACATGGGCGGCATCCGTCAGCGCGAAATCCTTGACGACACCCGCCACAGTCCCCGGGTACCACTCGCTCAGGATCTCCGGAATCTTGGGTCCGGCGGGATCCGTTCCGAATTTACGGAAGGCCGACTCCGAGAGCCAGTATCCTTCTCCATTCGGAGCGTGGAAATCCTCCACGACTTCGAAACCGTACATCTTAAATGCCTCCGGACCGCAGCCCAGGAAAGCAAAACTGACCGTGCCGCCCGTCTCTTTATCCTGCATGGACATGGTCATATAGGGGTTTCCAGGGTAGCCCCTAGTCTGGTCCATTTCGGAGACGAACGGCAAGGCCTTCAAGGCGTCTTCATGGCCGGTTCCCAGCACAAGATACTGATTGTAAAGGCCATCGACATTCGCGCCCAGCGGCCGATGGATCATATGGCTGTATTGCCGTTCCATGACCAGCGAGAAGGCGATCAGCAGGACGGACAAACCCGTCTGGAAAACGATGAAAACCTTGGACAGTATCCGTTTGGAGGTCGTGCGATAATCACCCTTGATGACGCGGATGGCGTCGAATCGGGACGCGATGCGGGAGGGAACCCATCCGGCAACCAGGCCGATCAGGAGAGCAAGGCCGATGACCATAGCGACCGTTCCGAAATCCCAACGCCAGGCGAACGGAACCGAAACGGGCGAATAGGGAACATGGGCATCGACATAATGCGTAAAGACTGGCTGGAATGCATAGGCCAGAAGGACCGCTACCACCGTACAGACGGCAGTGAAGACGAGGGACTCCTTGAGGTAGTTCCACACGATCTGTTCCCTGGATGCGCCCAAGACACTTCGCATACCCATCTCCTTCACGCGGCGTCCTGCCAACGCCGAACTTAAATTGATGTAATTGAAGATGGCGGACAGCAGGAGCAGCAGCACTACAGCCGACAGCATCTTCAGAAGAGACTTGTTGCCCTTCAGGAAGGCTTGGTTCCCGCCGTTCAAATCCGAGAAATACAGGCGGTCCATCCGCTCGATGGATCCGTTTTTCATCGCCCTCGTTTCGTCGCGCCCCCATACCCATTCCATCCTGAGATGGTTTTCCAGGACGGCGTCGATATCGGCCATGAGTTTGTCCTCAGACTCATCGCTCCGGACGAAGCAGGTGGTGACTCCGGTATATCCCCGTATCAACTCGCCATTTTCTCTGACCTTCAGGAGAACTAGTTCGTCATCACGGAAAATCGGAGATCCGAAGTCCCGGAAAACGGCGACAACGGTACTTGCCTCCTCTTCATACTCCCATACTTTGCCGATGACATCTTCTCCAGGGAACATCTCCCGGGCGAACCGCTCCTTGACGGCCACGGTATTCGACTCCAGGAGTTCGTCCGGATTTCCGGATACCCACTGAATCGGGAACATATCCAGGAAATCCGCAGTGACTTCAGCGATCATCCCGTTATGGTGGATAGGGACATCTCCCACCTTTCCCTGGAGTCCCAGATACGAATAGTCAGCAGCTTTATCGATCTCAGGAACATTCTCCTTCAACAGCCCTGCCAAACCGGTCCTGGGCCCCATCTCTACGGAACCATAGAGGGTACCGACAAGATAGGTCTTCTTCCATTCAGGATAGCCGTAGGCGGCCTTCTGTTGCTGCCGCACATACGACCCGATCAGGATCACGAACGCCAGGCTCACCGCCAGTCCGATGAACTCGATAGCGGTGTAAAGCTTGTTGCGGGAGAGGAATTTGAGGTAGGATTTCATTATAGTTCGTTTTTAACGTCGGAGACAATCTGGCCGTCGAAGAGGTCGATGGTGCGTTGGGCGCAAGCAGCGTCCTTCTGGCTGTGGGTCACCATCACGATGGTGGTGCCTTCGGCATTCAGTTCCTTCAGCAGGTCCATTACCTCCTTACCGTTCTTGGAGTCGAGGTTACCGGTAGGTTCATCGGCGAGGATTAGCTTCGGATCGGCCACAACAGCACGGGCGATGGCGACCCTCTGCTGCTGACCGCCGGAGAGTTGCTGCGGGAAATGGCCAGCGCGGTGGCTGATGTTCATCCGCTTCATGATGTCTGTGACCTTCTGCTTGCGCTCGGTAGCGGAGATGTTGAGATACCGCAGCGGCAGTTCGATGTTCTCATAGACATTGAGCTCGTCAATGAGGTTGAAACTCTGGAACACGAATCCGATGTTCCCTTTGCGGAACTTGGTGCGCTCCTTCTCCTTGAGGTTTGCCACCTCGGTGCCGAGGAGTTCGTAACTGCCGCCGGTAGGATTGTCCAGCAGGCCGAGGATGTTCAGCAGCGTGGACTTGCCGCAGCCCGAAGGGCCCATGATGGCGACGAACTCGCCGTCCTTGATTTCGAAAGAAACGCCATTGAGGGCCGTGGTCTCAATCTCTTCCGTGCGGAAGATCTTAGAGAGGTTGGAAACATTGATCATCGTAATAACGCTTTTTATCGTTATTACGAAGCAAACATTGAGCCACTTCGACTAATATATTGATTTATAGTTGATTGCGTAATTTGTGGGCTTGTAAAAACTGTAAAGGACTTTACAGTCATTTTACACTCTCTTTACACTTTTTCTTTACAGTCTGTCATTTCCGGAGCAAATCAATCTCAAAACACAACGATGTTTGCCAAATGTTTGCCAAGTAACGAAAAATACGCCTTCTATATGTCTAGAAAGCGTATTTCTGTGCCCCGGGCAGGTATAGCCATATCGGGGATTACCGTGTGTTGTTAATTCTTACCGAATAAGCTGGTTTTCAGTAGATTCAATTCATATACGGTGAGTTGAAATAATACTCGGAAAAGGTGACCGAAAGTGACCGAATTTAAGGGCTGGTCCACAATTTTGTGGTCCACAATTTTGTGGAGCAGAAATAAAATACACCTTAAAATGAACTTTGAGGCCGGCGTAAACACGATTTTGATTTCCCCTCGAAGGACAGGAAAGACCTCTCTGGTATATAAAGCTGTCGAGCAAATACAGGATCCATCTATCAAGATTGTGATGATGGATATCTATGATTGCCGTGACGAATACGAGTTCTATGAGCGTTTTGCTTCAGCGGTGCTAAAAGGTCTGGCTTCAAGGGCGGAGCAGGCAATGACTTTGGCAAAAAGTTTTCTGTCCCGTCTTTCGCCCAAGATATCTATCTCACCGGATACTTCGCAGGAGTTTTCCGTTTCTTTTGGCATCGGCCCAAAGACAGAGAAACCTGAGGAAATTCTGGATCTTCCTGAAAAAATAGCTCAGAAGAGAAACCTGAACATCGTGGTTTGCATTGATGAGTTTCAGCAGGTGGGAGAGTTCCCCGACTCTGCAGGTTTTCAAAAGAAAGCGAGGGGAGTATGGCAATTGCAAAAAAAAGTCTCTTATTGTCTGTTTGGGAGCAAAAAACATATGATGGATAAGTTGTTCCAAGACAAGTCCATGCCATTCTATCATTTCGGAGATATGTTCTTTCTGGAGGCTATTCCTAAAGAAGAGTGGATCAAATACATTATTCAACGCTTTGCCACAAGGAACATAAAAATTTCGGAAGAAATAGCAGGACGCCTATGTGATAGAGTCCAGCTGAATTCATCATATGTGCAGCAGTTGGCCTGGAATGTGATGATAGAGACTGAAACGGAAGTCACGGAGCAAAATCTGGAGAGTGGGTATGAGCTTCTGATAAGACAAACCTCAGCTTTGTTTATGCGTCAACTGGCCAACCTGACGGCATACCAGATGAACTATTTAAAAGCCTTGGACGCAGGTATCCACACCGGCTTCCAATCTTCAGGCATACTGGACGAATACCGCCTGGGTAGCAAATCGAATATCACGAGGATTGAAAATGTTCTTTTAGGCAAGGAATTGATTGATAAAAAGCCAGATGGTGTGTACTTCGCCGACCCCGTGTTCGCGTTTTGGTTCCATAGGGAGTATTGCGTATGATGCTTCTTTGCGACAAGGTGTGTGCCTGACGATTTCGGTGACCAAAAGTGACCGAATCTAACGGCCCTTGTTGCGAAAATAATTGCGTGAAATAGCATTACTTTTGTAAGGAACTGTTATGGTCAAACATCTTCACGATGTATTATCTTATGATCATGCGCCTTTTGAAGAAATCTCTACTCGTTCTGTTTATTCTGTCAATAATCATCACGGTGGCTTTAGGCTTCTCAAACAGAATAGTTTGTACGAGATACACTATTGACAGCGATAAGATCACAGGCTGCGTTAAAATTGTAGTCGTTGCTGATTTCCATGGGTGCAGATATGGCGAACATAGTGAACCGATACTTCAAATCATATCAGAAGAGAATCCGGATGTCGTGCTTCTTTGCGGAGACATATACGATGACGAACTACCTTTTGACAAGTCAAATGACCTTGTCGGCCAACTATCAGAAGCTTGGCCGGTCTATTATGTGAGCGGAAACCATGAGTACTGGAGCGGCCAAATCGATTCAATCAAAGCAATGGTAACCCGTTATGGCGTGCGTGTCCTTGAAGGCACAGGGGAAGAAGTTCATATCGGTAAAGATACGATATTCATAGGGGGCATAGATGACCCGACATATTTGGGAATGGAAGCTGTGAAAAGTCAGGCCGATAGCATTCTTTTTCCGTCAAATCATTATTCAGTATTGCTAAGCCATCGACCGGAATTGACGGAACTCTTTTCAGCGATTCCCGTTGACCTTGTCATCTCTGGTCACGCACACGGAGGCCAAGTCAGGATACCCTATTTGTTGAATAGCGGCCTGTTTGCACCAAATCAAGGATTTTTCCCAAAGTATACTACAGGTATCCATGAGCTGAACAGTCGGACATCGTTGCTTATCAGCAGAGGCTTGGCCAAAGAAAGTACCAGAGTGCCTCGTTTCTTTAATAATCCAGAAATACTCTCAGTGACGTTGACATCGGGCGCAGGCACTGAGGACGGTGAATAGTTTGAATTAAAATGCGACCAAATTTGGTGAATAGAAATATTAAAGACCTTGTAAGTGCTTGAAAATTAGCAATTTACAAAGTCTTTTTTGTGCCCCGGGCGGAAGCACATTTATATACTGATTATCAGTGTATTACAAAATTTCCAAGCTGAAACGCAAGCTGTCCGGAACAGTATCTGGAAGGTGTTCCATCCTTATTCCATCACGCTGGATTGAACGGTCAACTGAAGTCGACAGAATGTGACAATTCTGCTTGATATTGCGAGTTGGGAATAAGGAAGCGTTGCTTTTCCTCCTCCGATAAATCGAATACAGCAACCCCTCTCGCCTTGGCATAGGCAAGAAGAGCACGCAGGTCAATAGTATAAGGCATTTCCTTTATAGAAATCGGCCGCTGCTGGTCCATATAGTAATCAGACTTCTTCATCGGTTTGTTCAAATGTGTAAGTTTCGAGAATCTTTTTCATCGCATCGGCCTCAATAGCAAACTGATAAGGATGCAATATCCCTATATGGATTGCCCCTAGTTTCTCAATGTAGTGCGCCAGAACCTCTTTATTACTGGCAAATCCGAAAACATAGCCATCAAATCCGGCTTCTTCAGAAATACTCCCAGAGATTGCAAACAGATGCCCGCCCACTCCTTCGTAACGAGGTGTTTCTGTTTTCTCTTTGTTATTCCACGGTGCAGTGCACATCCACTGGATGTAGACGGCCTTGGCATCGGGGTCCCTCTGGAGAGCGACAAGTCCCTGGATGTCCACCGTCCCCTTGACTACGAGAGCGTAAATCTCTGCATTGTCAACGAGAGAAGCCCAATTGGTATACCAACCATTCCGGATATTATAGCTGCTCAGAAATGATTTCCTTCGAATACGAATCACTTCCGTGTCAACGAGTTCACCGGTAGATGCACTCTTGAGGCAAGGGGTGAAATCGTCAATACGAACACTGATTGTTCCAATATGAGAATAGTCGGTCATAAATCTATGTAAAGATAATAATTATCTGAGATAAAAGCAATTATCTACCACAATTTGTGATGGTGGTTTTCTGCAAAGTTAGGAAGATCATTTGATGAAAGCAAAAGAAATGGATTATTGGAATAGCGGTCTAGAAAAACGGATTGATTCGACAGTTGACGGAATTATGTTTGGGTGTTGACGGGATTTAGGGCCTTGTCCGCACTCTGTAAAACAGTGCAAGAGCCCTTGAGGACCAAGTACAATAGCCAATAAGAATAAACAGATTTGTTTAATTTATTTTGGTTTTCTATCTTTGCAGCGATGCAAAGTAGTAGTATCATATCAGTACCTAGTCAAGCCTGCCAAAGCCCCTCTACGCGACCGTCGCGAGAGCCGGGTATCGGCATGCACTGTTGTTTTCGTTTCCAAATATCACATTCTCGAGGCGTCCTACTAGGGTCTTCAGCCAGGAGACAA
>Ga0256407_10000339_pt1 | contig 116228 bp, 111 predicted proteins | sample RumenRJG_04DNA_FD_193489 | JGI IMG/M metagenome (GOLD analysis project Ga0256407, IMG submission 193489) | Bovine rumen microbial communities from Lethbridge, Alberta, Canada - RJG_04 | ecosystem: Host-associated > Mammals > Digestive system > Stomach > Rumen | place: Canada: Alberta... | reverse complement strand
ATGGAGATAGTGCTTGGCACTAGCATCTAACAGTATAATGTATCTCTGTTTAACATTATATATTATAACCTTACTTCTGTCAATCACTTTCTATATACCAAATCATCCTCATTCCAACCATCATATAGCCTCGAAAGATACTCTCTAGTATAATTCTTCATTGCACCGTTAAAGTCCTTAAAATCGTACTTATAGTGGCAATCAGGACAGGCGCATACCACGTTCTGTTCAATCCCCAAGCCTAATTGACTGCGTTTGATGTAATGTGAGTTTGCATAGTATACATCAACATACTTACCACAGTATATACAAGCATGTCTATCTCTTTCCCATACCACCTTTTTTACCTTCATAGGTATTTCTGTTGCTTTAGTAGATTTATGTTTATGCACATGAAATGTGGATAACTTCTTTTTATATTTAACCTCTTTATATTCTTTATTTATACAATTATAACAATCATCTTCTATTATTTTTTTTAGTAGTACACAGTATTTGTAGTGTACTTTCTTTTTAGTTCTTATTCTATAGTATTTACAGTTCATTTTTACCTCTTATTTACCTCTTAAAATTTTATTAAAGTGGTAAAATAGTGGATATTACACATTAATTAGGTATTAAAAATCAAGGTATTACAAGTTGTATCGTATGTATTAATCCTTTCTCTCCTGCTCCGCCATAGTGAATATTACCTTGATAATCAAATGATTATTGAGGTTTTTATTTATATAATTAAGTTGGTGATATTATGATTTTAAATGTTAGTGGTAGGACTGATATAGTTGCATTTTATACAAAGTGGTTTATGAATAGGTATAAAGAAGGATATGTTGATGTTAGAAATCCTTTTTATCCTAAATTAGTTAGTAGAATTAATTTTGATGATGTTGATTTAATAATGTTTTGTACTAAAAATCCGATACCTATTATAGATTATCTAAAAGATATTAATAAACCAATATTATTTCATGTTACACTAACGCCTTATAAAAAAGATATAGAGCCTAGCGTACCACCTAAAGGATTAATAATTGAAGCAATTAAGAAGATATCTAGTATTATAGGTGCTTATAATATAGTTGTTAGGTATGACCCAATATTTATAAGTGATAAATATACTCTAGAGTATCATAAAAAAGCATTTGCTCATTTATGTAGGTTATTAGATGGATATGTTAGTAAAATAATTGTATCTTTTATTGATGTTTATAAAAATGTAAAAAGAAATTATAATGTGCTCAAATTTAAAGAGTTTAGTGATAATGACTATGAAGAAATAGGAAGGTCTTTTAGTAAGAGTGCGAGAAAGCATAATATGACTGTTCAAACGTGTTTTGAAGAAAATGACTTAACTAATTATGGTTTTATTAAGGGAGACTGTTTATCTAAAGAACTGACTTACAAGCTAACTGGTAAGAAGTATACGCTATGGGAAGCAAGAAAAGGAAGTGGCAAGTGTAATTGTGTATCTATGGTAGATATAGGTGAATATAACAGCTGTAAACACTTTTGTAAGTATTGTTATGCTAATTATGATGAGAATAAAGTTAATAATAGTTATATTAAACATGATGATAATTCATCACTGCTTGTTGGAAATTTAGAAAAAGATGATATAATAAAGAAAAGAAAGAGGTAGTAATTATGGAAACAGTAAAGTTAAAAGAATATGATTTAAAGCGCGTTATAGCGCGTGCAAGAAAAGAATATGGATATATAAATAGAGGAGATGAAGATTTATATTATCCGCAATTGGGTTATATGGAACATAAGATATATGATGCATATGAAGAAATTCAAATAACTGATAGGGAATTACAACTTGCTCTTATTATATCAATATATGATTTAAAAAGTATTGTAGATGATAAAGAGTATGATTATATCGATATAGTTGATGATAAAGTTATTAAGTATGCTAAAAAGTTTCAAATGTTATTTAATCCTTATTTAAATAAAGATATTTATATTAATAAAAGTATGTGTAAATCTAATAAAGATTTATTTATACTACCAATAAAGTGTATGTTAAGAATATATGATTCAATTGATTTTTGGCGCGAAAGATATGGCGTAGGCGGATATTTTAAGATGCTTGAAGAAATGGTTATAAATATAATGGAAATAGGAAAATATCCATATGCTTTAGAAGAAGATTATTTAGTATAGGAGATGTTAATTATGGACGATTATGAAATGAACCAAAAAAAGAATGTTGAAAGGGATAAAAAGTTTTTAGAAGAGTTTAAAGAATACCTAATCTTAAATAAGTTGAGTGATAAAACGATTAGAAATCATTTAAGTAATGTTGAACTTTATATTAATTATTATCTAAATTATTATGGTGTATCTAAGATGGAAGATGGATGTCATGGGGTTGGAATGTTTTTAGGTGATTGGTTTATTCGAAAGTGTATGTGGTCTACAGCAACTTCTATTAAATCAACTGCATCTAGTATAAAAAAGTTTTATAAGTGTATGAATGAACTTAATTACGTATCAAAAGAAGATTATAAGTATTTATGCGATACTATTAAAAACCGCATGGATGATTGGATAGATGAGGTTAATGAGTATAATAATTTCTAATTATTTGAATTGATTGGTTTTAAAAATTTATTTCCTTTAAATGTTGTCTTATTATTAATAATAGACTATAATATAAAACGTTAGTTTAAACAACTACAAAGGAGGCTTTATGAAGATTCCATTAAGATTTCAAATGACTGAGACTGATAGTGGAAAAACTACACTTTTAAATACCATTAGTTATCTATTTGATAGAGAGAGTGTAGATAATAGTTTAATTAAAAGTATTTATAAACATACAATAAGTGAAAATAATATACTTGTAAGTCAAGAAACAATATGTGATTTTGCAAAAAAAATATTAGATAAGAAAAAGTATAATTTAGAATTACATAGACTTGATAAAGAAGAGGTTAATATCAAAACAATTAAAGAATTCATGAAAGATGACAATACTATTATGATAATTCATGTAACCTTATTTGGTAAAAGTCATTATTGTCTTGCTACAAGTATTGATGCTAATTATATATACTTATTTGATCCTTATTATTTAGATGAAACATATTTTGATGATTATAGGATGGTTGAATTAGTATATGATAATCCATTTAACTTTAATAGGAAAGTAAATATTAAAAGATTCAATAGTATGACTTTATCTGATTATTCATTGGGACCTATAGAGCATAGAGAATGTTTAATAATTAGAAAATTGAGTTAGGAAGAATATATGTATAGTGTAGTAGATGATTTAGAAACTAAAAAGAAAAGAATATATTTTATGTTTGTAAATGACTTTATAAATAATAATGATATAGAACGCTTGGTTAGCTCTAGCATTAATGATGTAATCTCTAATAGGGATACATATAAAGATTCTATGTTACTTAGTATTTATATAAATCCTTATTTATTATGTAACGATTACTTAATTAATTTAGATAATGTTGATATAGATTTAATATCTAAATTAATTATTAAAAGATATAATGAAGAAATAACTGAGTATAATAATCTATATAGTAATGGTTATATTAGTTTTATAGAGTATAATAATAATATAATGATTCTTAATAATTTATACTTTAATTCTACTAAGATAGGAAATAGAATAAGATTTATTAATAGGGAAGATATAGTTGAAAAAGTTAAAACAAAGTAGTTGAAAAATAGTAGGAAATGTGTTAAAATCATTTTCAGTTAGGAAGTAAAAGATGATAATGAAAAAGTAGTAGTAAAAGAAGTGTTTAAAGAGAGTTATCAGCTGGTGTGAAGATAATAAATAACCTTTTATGAATTCAGTTTCTAGTCTTATCGTTAGGCGCGTTAAGCTATAAGAGCATAATCATATTATGAAATAGGGTGGTACCGCGAATATTTCGTCCCTATAATTAATATGATTTTTATTTTTTAGGAGGGATATAATGAATGAAGAGAAAGCAAAAAAAATAATGGAAGAGATTAGTCAGAGATTTGAACATATTACTGATTTAAAAGAGTTGATTGATTATAAAGTTGAACAGTTAGGTAAAAAAGGTAAGATTACAACTCTTCAAGCAGGAATTAAGGATGCAGTAGATAAGAAAGAATATGGTAAGTTGGTTAATACTGTTAAAAATCATTTTAATGAAATTTATGAAGCTAAGATGAAATTACTTGAAGAGTTTGAATTAAAGAAAAAACTAGAAAGTGAAAAAATAGATATTACACTTCCTGCAACTAAAGTAAGAACTGGTAGTCCTAATATATTAGAAAAGACTGTTGAAGATATGGAAAACTTATTTATGAGTTTAGGATATGATGTAGTTGAAGGACCAGAAATAGAAGAAGATTTATATAACTTTGAACTACTTAATCTACCTAAGGGGCATCCTGCTAGAGATTCACAAGATACATTCTATCTAGAAGGAGATAAAATACTACTTAGAAGTCATACATCTCCTGTACAAGCTAGAACTATGTTAGAAGGTAAGGGAGAGAAACCTATAAGAGTAGTATGCCCTGGTAAGACATATCGTAGAGATGATGATGATGCAACACATTCACATAATTTTATGCAAATAGAAGGATTACTTGTTGATAAACACGCAACACTTGCTGATTTAAAAGGTACATTTGATGTAGTTGCTAAACATTTATTTGGGGATGATTGTATTACTCGTTTTAGACCAAGTTATTATCCATTTACAGAACCTTCAGTAGAGACTGATATATCTTGTTTTAAATGTAAAGGTGAGGGTTGTCCTATTTGTAAAAATACAGGTTGGATTACAATAAGTGGAGCAGGAGTAGTGCATCCTAATGTACTTAAGATGTGTGGATATGACCCTAGCATTTGGCATGGTTTTGCTTTTGGCTTTGGACTAGAGAGAATAGCTATGCTTAAATACGGAATAAATGATATACGTACATTCTATAATACAGATTTAAGAGAGTCTAAAGTATTTGATAGAAGGGAGGATTAATATGATTAGTTTAAATTGGACAGGAGATTATGTAGATATTAAAGATGAAAATATTACAGAACTTACAGATAAAATAACCAAGTTTGGTGTTAATATTGAAGCAGTGATGCGTAATAATATTAATAATCTAGTAGTAGGTCATGTACTTAAAGTAGAATCTCATCCTGATAGTGATCACCTTAATATATGTCAAGTTAATATTGGAGATTCTACCACACAAATAGTATGTGGAGCATCTAATGTACGTGAAAACTTAAAAGTAATAGTTGCCTTACCAGGAGCAATACTACCAGGAGACTTTGAAATTAAGAAAAGTAAAATTAGAGGAATTGAGTCTAATGGTATGATATGTGCGTTATTTGAAATTGGTTTAGAAGAGAAAACTGAAGAGACTTATAATAAAGGAATTACTGAACTTAATGATGACGCTCCAGTAGGTGTTGATGCATTAAAATACTTAGGTTTTGATGATACAATACTTGAACTTGATATTCATAAACATCATAATAATGATTGCTATTATCATATTGGTTTTGCTTATATAGTTGCAGCTATTTTAAATAAAAAAGTTAAACTACCTAGTATTGATATAAAAGAAGATACTGATTCTATTAATAATCATTTTAGTTTAAAAGTTGATACTTTAAAGTGCCCATTCTATACTGCACGTATGGTTAAGGGTGTTAAAGTAGGAGAGTCACCAGACTTTATTAAGAAAAGACTAGAGAGTGTTGGTATGCGTTCTATTAATAATGTAGTAGATATTTCTAACTATGTTATGTTAGAATATGGTCAACCACTACACTTCTTCGATAAAGATAAATTAGGCGATAAAGTAGTAGTTAGAAATGCATTCGATAATGAAGTTATTACTACATTAGATGGAAAAGAAAGAGAATTAACTTGTGATGATATAGTTATTACTGATGGAAGTAGGTCAGTATGTATAGCAGGCGTTATGGGTGGTGAGAATACTGAGGTTGATGAATCTACTACTAATATACTAATAGAAAGTGCAATCTTTGATGCAATAAGTATTAGAAAAACTTCATCTAGATTAGATTTAAGAAGTGAAGCATCTATCCGTTATGGTAAAGGATTAAATTATGAATATACAATAGATGCTATAAATAGAGCATGTTATCTATTACAAGAGTATGCATCTGGTACAGTTTTAAAAGATACTATAATGCATGATGAGTTAGATAAAACACCAAAGATTATTAAAGTTAAATCAAGTGATATTAATGATATCCTAGGTATTACTATTACCGATGATGATATGAAAGTAGAACTTGATAGACTAGATTTTGAATATGAATACGATAAAGGTTTATTTACTATTACAGTTCCAAATAGAAGACTAGATATTGAGTGCAATGCAGCAGACATTGCAGAAGAGATAGGATGCTTATATGGATATCATAACTTAGTTGGTAAACTTCCTACTTTACCAATGAAAAAAGGTGAGTATAAAGGTAATATAGGCTTAAGAAAAGATGTATCAAAAAGACTTAGAGCCTTAGGATTTGATGAAGATAAAAACTATACCTTAGTATCACCTGAAGAGGCTAGCCTATTTAGATATGAAGATAAAAAACAGATTAATTTACCTAATCCTATGAGTAGTGATAAGAGTGTTATTAGAACTACACTTATACCATCGTTAATTAATACATATCTTTACAATAAGAAAAGAAAAGTTAAAAATATTAATATCTATGAAATAGCTAATACTTATGATTCTAATTATACAGAAGATACTAAGATATGTATACTTGCAAGTGGAGACTTTGTTACTAATAGTTGGCAAGGAAATACTACAGTAGATTTCTACTTAGTAAAAGGAATACTTGAAAACTTACTTGATTATTTAGGTTTAAAAAATAGATATGACTATCAAGCATGCAATATACCTGAAATGATACCTGACATGCATCCTGGAGTAAGTGCAAAAGTGCTTGTAGATAGGGAAGAAGTTGGAATCATTGGTAGAGTACATCCTAAAGTTAATAAAGATGAAATCTATGTAATAGAATTATCATTAACTAAACTATGTAATAAGAAGATTAAACCAATTAAATTTAAAGAATCTTCTAAATATCCTAGTATAGTAAAAGATGTTGCTTTTGTAGTAAATAAAGATATAACTAACAAAGAAATTACAGATGTAATAAAGAAAGCAGGAGGAAAATTACTAGATAGCATCGAAGTATTTGATATATATACAGGAGATAATGTAGGTAAAGATGAAAAATCAATTGCATACTCCCTAACATTTAAAGATGATACGCGTACATTAAATGAAGATGAAGTAATGGATATCTTCAATAAAATAATAGATGTAGTTGAAACTAAATTAAAAGCAAGAGTAAGAGACAAATAAAAACATAGATTATTTTGAGCCATTATTTGTCGATAAAAGAGTCAATTAGTGATTGACTTTTTTAGTTTATAATTTCTTTTCCTGTTCTTGAATTATAGTAATATAACCTGTCAAACAGAAAATATAGTTTCTCTTTATCTATAGCAAATGCTAAATTCTTATTACGGTATCTACCAGCATCATTCCCGCTTCTTCCTAATCGTGAGACTAAACTTGCAGTAATATATCCATTTTCTAGTAAATATATAAATTTGCCAAATTCTTTCATTTCATATATATCAATTTTGTAATATTTGAAATGTTTCTTTCCATTGATGTTTTTCTGAAGAGCGTAAACCATTGCTAGTTTTTGTAGTTTAATCATTAAATGGTTGTATAGTGTTTTAATATAAATAAATGATTTTTTCTCAATTAGATTTTTATCTAAATCATATACATTTAAAAATATTTTATCTTTGTCTTTAGAAAATTGAAAATACCATTTGCTATTAACTAAGGTTTTCTCTGTAAAACTAACTTTGGTATACAATACCTTCTTATTTTTATAAAAATAATCATATGTTCCATATTTTTCAATTATTCTTTCAATTTCTGGATATGTTGGACCATCAAATGCTGCAGAAAATAAATATACTGGATAACGACTATTAATAGTTGTACACTTTACTTCTATACCATAGTAGTCAGGAAAAAAAGTAGTATCAGGTTTTTTACCCAGTTCACGTTCGAATGTTAGGCCAACATTTCCAAAACTTTTATCATTTATACCTGGTACCCAGCCCTTTTTTAATACTTCATTAAACTTATCTACTATTGGTTTTATTGTTTCATCTATTCTTTTTGAATTCATATTTGTTCACCTCGGTAATAACTTTATCAAAATAAAGAATAATATGCAAAAGTACATTTTTGATGTTTTGCTAATTAAAAACTACTGTATTTTAATTTCTACGCGTAAATTTTAAAAAATGGTAAAAAAAATATACTCAATCATTAAAACTAGTATATTTTTAATTTTTTATTAAATTTATATTATCTACTTTTCCACATAACTCATCTATATCAATATCATACATTTTAGCAAGCATTATAAGCCTATCCATTGGTATTGTGATTTTACCTGTTAAATATCTCTGACACGATGTACCTGTGCATTTTATTTCTTTTCCAATTTCACTATATGAATTTTTATTATCATCTTTCAACTTTTTTAAATTATTTAGTAATGTACTATAATTCATTTTATTAATTTCATTTTTAAATTCAATTGTTTTATTTATACCAAGAATGCATGATAAGCTCACTTTATAAAACATAGATAGGCTATCTGCAATCTTTATTGGAATCATTACAACTCCACGTTCCCAATTATTATAAGTAGTTCTTCTACATCCTAATACTTCTTCCGCAATAAATTGTTGAGTTAATTCCTTTTCATTTCTTAACCTTTTTAAATTATTAGAATACATATAATATAAACACCCGTAATAATTTTCTCATTTTTTCCAGTATTTTCCATGTTTTGACTAATATATGTAATAAAAATGTTAATATTACAATTATTTAGGGTATAATATATATATAAATGATAAAATTGAGGTGTTTAATATGGATAAAATTGGGGAATTATTATATGAACAAGTGTATTTATTTTTCTTAGGAGATGATTCTAATGATATTGTAATGAATTATATTAATTCAGGGTTTAATTTACTTTTTAACAGTGATTCATTACTTATTACAAAAGGTGATGAATCATACAGTATTACAGTAGTAATAAAGAGACAAAAAAAATATTGGAGTATTTATTCCAATAGTAATAATTGTTATTATTATTTACTATGTGAGGATGGTAATTTAAATGATGTATTTGATTATATAAATCAATTATAACCGTCAAAGAAATACCTTAAATCTATCTTGTATGTATCAGCTATTCTAACAAGGGTATCTAATGATACTCCTTTTGGTTCATATTCCTTTTCTAATTGTTTTACAAAACTTTCACTAATTCCTACTTCTTCTGCAAATAAACTTTGTGTTTTGCCTAAACTAATTCTTAGTTTTCTTATGTTTGCTCCAATTATTGAATATAGGTAATCACATCTACTCATTTTTTTACTCCTTTTTATTATGATAGCGTTCTAGCGCCGCAAGTAATAAAAAAAACATACATAAGCTGCATGTTAGTTGTTATTTGGTGCGGGCGAAGGGACTTGAACCCCCATACCTTTCGGCGCTAGATCCTAAGTCTAGTGCGTCTGCCAATTTCGCCACGCCCGCAGTAGTGGTGGATCTTATAGGACTCGAACCTATGACAACCCGGTTATGAGCCGGGGGCTCTAACCAACTGAGCTAAAGATCCGTAACTACCTCTTAATATTATCACAAATAAAATTCAAAATCAATAATTTTTGAAAAAAAATTACAAATTAATGATATAATTATAAAAAGGAGTGATTTATATGGATATTTATAACACATTAAATAGAGCCCCCGTCTCATTCAAACCTAGTAAAAAGAATATAAAAATGTACACCTGCGGTCCTACTGTATACCACTATGCACATATTGGTAATCTTAGAACATATATAATGGAAGACGTACTTGAAAAGTCCTTAAACTATATTGGCTATAAAGTAGATAGAGTTATGAATATAACTGATGTAGGACACTTATCTAGTGATGCAGATACTGGTGAAGATAAGATGTTAAAAGGAGCAAAAAGAGAACACATATCTGTACTTGATATTGCTAAAAAATATACAGATGCATTTAAGAAAGACTGTGAGAAACTAAATATTAAATGGCCTGAAACTGTAGTTCCAGCTACTACTTGTATTAATGATTATATAGAATTTATATCAGCATTAATTGATAAAGGCTATGGCTATATAAGTGGTGGTAATGTATACTTTGATACATCTAAACTAGATAATTATTATAAACTAACTAATCATGAAGAAAATAATCTAAAAGAAGCAGTTAGAAGCGATGTAGAAGTTGATTTAAACAAGAAAAATAAAACAGACTTTGTGTTATGGTTTACTAAATCGAAATTTGATACTCAAGAGTTAAAATGGGAAAGTCCTTGGGGATTAGGTTATCCAGGTTGGCATATAGAGTGCTCTGTAATTGCTTTAAAATATTTAGGAGAACATTTAGACATTCACTGCGGTGGCGTTGATAATATCTTCCCACATCATACTAATGAAATTGCGCAAAGCGAAGCATATCTAGGACATAAATGGTGTGATTTATGGTTTCACTCTGAACACTTAAATGATATTACAGGTAAGATGAGTAAATCAAAAGGCGAGTTTTTAACACTATCATTACTGGAAGAAAAAGGATACAATCCACTAGTATATCGATTCTATTGCCTACAATCACATTATAGAAAGCAACTACTATTTACTTTTGATAACTTAGATAGTGTGAAGAATGCCTATAATAAACTTAAAAATAAAATATCTAATATAGATAATAGTGGTGAAGCAAATGAATCATTAATTAAAGAGTATCAAGATAAATTTAAAAGTGCACTTGAAAATGATTTAAATACTGCCAATGCCATAACACTTTTATATGATGTTATTAAAAGCAGTTTAAGTGGTAAAAGCAAAAGATATTTAATTAATGATTTTGATAAAGTTTTATCACTAGATTTATTAAAAGGCAAAGAAGTAGATTCTAGTTTAAAAGAATATATAGAAGATATGATAGAAAAAAGAAGGATTGCAAAAGAAAATAAAGATTTTACTGAGGCAGATAGAATAAGAGAAGAACTATTAAGTAAAAATATAGTATTAAAAGATACACGTGAAGGTACTATATACGAAATATTAAAATAAAGTGTAAAGAAGAGTGTAAACAAACGTTATTGTAGCTCTTTTTTATTTACAAAAAAAAATTTTTGTGATAATCTTAAACTAGAGGAGAGATGATATGAAGAAGAAAAAAATTATAATTATTACGGGGTTGGTTATTATTATTTTACTTGCTATTGCTGCATATGTTATGTTGATTTTAAAAGATAAGGATAATAATAAGAAAAAATCAGAAAAAACTATAAATAGTACTGTTAAAAAGTCAAAGTATGCATTAACAGGTAATTCGTTAGAAGATTTCGACTTATACTTTATGCAATTAGAAAACGATAAAGTTAATAAAATATATAGTCCACTTTCTATTAAGTATGCACTAGCTATGTTAAATGAGGGCGCAAAAGGAGAAACTAGAAAACAAATAGAAGGTGTAATTGGGGACTATGAAGCAAAACAGTATACTAATAGTTCTAATTTATCGCTAGCTAATGCAATGTTTATTAAGAATGACTTTAAAGATAGTGTAAAAAGTGATTACATAGATACGCTAAAAAAGAATTATAATGCGGAGGTAATATATGATGATTTTACTACTCCAGATAAAGTAAATGCTTGGGTAAGTGATAAAACTTTAAATCTAATAAATAATTTAGTAAGTGACATAAGCAATTATAATTTTATATTAATTAATGCTCTTGCAATTGATATGGATTGGAATGAGAAATTTTTAGAACATCAAGGAATGACGGTCCGCTATGATCATGAAAATTTTGGTTGGTCTGGTCCAGAAAGTGTGCTTGGAAACAAGTTTAATAATAAAGATACAGTTGCTGGTATGGAAATAGATGCATCTCTAAATAATTATGATATAGTAACTAAATTAGGTGAGGATAGTATTAGGGATACAGTAAGTAAAGCTTATAGAGAGTATATTAATGATCCTATAAATGCAGCAGAAGTTGAAACAATGCTTGGCGATGATAAGTCAGAAGAACATATCAATACAATTATTAATAATTACCTAGAATCATATATTCCTGAGCTTAATTCTAATTATAAAAAGGTAGATTATAATACTGAGTTTACATTTTATGTAGATGATAGTGTTAAAGCCTTTGCGAAAGATTTAAAAGAATATGATGGTACTACTTTACAATATGTGGGTATTATGCCAATTAGTGAAGACTTAGATTCTTATATTAATAATATTGATGCTAAAAAGATTAATAAAATAATTGGTAGTTTAAAAGAGTTAAAGCTTGAGAATTTTAATGATGGAGTAGTTACTAAGATTAAAGGGTTTATTCCAAAGTTTAAGTTTGAATATGATTTAGATTTAATGGCAGATTTAAATAAATTAGGTATTAATGATGTGTTTGATAGTGAAAAGTCAGATTTAACTCATATGTCTAATTCTAAAGGATTATATGTAGATGAAGCTATTCATAAAGCAAATATTGAATTTACACAAGATGGTATTAAAGCATCCGCTGCAACATTTATAGGTGGTAGAGGTGCAGGTGGAGGATTCAATTATTGGTTTGATGTTCCAGTAGAAAAGATTGATTTAACATTTGATAAGCCTTATATGTTTGTAATCCGTGATAAGCAATCTGGTGAAGTATGGTTTGCTGGTACTGTATATGAACCAACACTATGGAGTGAAGATGCTGATTACAATGAATGGTATTTATATAGACAAAATGAAGATTCATAAAAACTATAGAGTATTAATCTATAGTTTTATTTTTATATTATACTTTTCTATCCATAAATCAAACTGATATAGATATGCAATTAATTGCGGTTTAGTCATTAATTGGCCAAACCAAGGAACTTCATAATCATTATTACTATCAAGTAACTTATTAATTTCATCAATATTAAATATTTTATCTAGTCTACCATTTTTTAATCTCTCTTTTAATAATTTTTTAACTTCATCTAAGAAGTATGGATGATGTGTTTTAGGATAAGGATTTTTCTTTCTATGTAAAACTTCATCAGGAATAATATCTTTAAATGCACTTCTAAGTAAATATTTTTCTTTACCTTCTTGATACTTATAACTAAAAGGTAGGTTCCATAAATATTCTATTAACTTAGTATCTGCAAAAGGTACTCTTGCTTCAATTGTAGCTCCCATAGTCATTCTATCTTTTCTATCTAATAATGTAGTCATAAAGTGTGTCATATTTATATAAAATAATTTTTTATATTTATTAAATCTATCTTTTAAAGGTAGTTCTCTAATCATTCTTTTATATTCTTTTTTGAGTGTCTTACTAAGATTTATTTTAATATTTTTATTAAGCAAATTCTGTCTATAACTAATATTATTTATCCAGGGAAAATAATTATTTAACTCACTTCGATAAAACCAAGGATAACCACCAAATATTTCATCCGCACATTCACCGCTTAATATTACTTTATGCTTCTTTGATATCTCTTTAGAAAACCAATATAAAGATGAATCTATATCTGTCATACCAGGATAATCTCGCAAATTTAGTGTATCTTCAAGTAAATCTACAACATCTTTTTGCGTTATAGTTTTAAATTTATGATTAGTATTAAAAGCCTTACTCATTACTTCTATATAATGTTTATCCTCTGATACAGTAAAGTTATTTTTCTTAAAATACTTACTATTATCTTCATAATCTATTGAGTATGTAGTAAGTTTGTCTTTAGAATTAAGAGCAACTATAGCTGTAATTAAACTAGAGTCTAATCCTCCTGAAAGTAAGGTTGCAATAGGGGTATCTGATACCATCTGCCTTTTAATAGAATCACTGAGTAATTTATACACTTTTACTTTAGCTTCTTCAAATGTATCAGTACATTTATGACTCTTTAACCTCCAATATCTTTTTATTTTAAATTTATTATTTTTATAAATTAGATAATGAGCTGGTCTTAGTTCATATATATCTTTAAATATACCACTACCACTTTTCTTTGAAGGCCCAAGCGATAGTAAATTAGCAAGTTCCTTCTTAGTTAAAATAGGTTTTACAATATTACTTTTAAGTATTGGTCTAATCATTGATGAGAAGATAAAACTATTATTCTTTTTTGCATAAAACAAAGGTTTAACACCAAATCTATCCCTTGCAATAAATAACTCTTTCTTTTTTTTATTGTATATTGCAAATGCAAATATTCCTTCTAATTTATCTAATATTTTCTTTTTATACTCTGCATATCCCTTTAAAATAACTTCAGTATCACTAGTAGTATCAAAGTTATAGCCAAGATTTTCTAAATCATTTTTAATCTCATCAGTATTATAAATCTCTCCATTATAAACAATTACATAATCTTTATAAAACATAGGTTGACTGCCTTTTTCTATATCTCTAATTGCAAGCCTTTTATGACCTAGTGATATACCATTTTCAAAATAATATCCTGTTGAATCTTTACCTCTATTATTCATAAGTTCTAACATATCTTTGAATAAATACTCATTAAAATCATGTTTTAAAACACCAAGTATCGCACACATAATATCACCTATTCTATCATATGATTAATATTTAATTTAGTCACACATTTAATAATTCTTAATAAAATATGGTGAGGTGTGATATGAAGATATTATTTCTTGGATATGATGCAAGATATGAAGTATTGATAAACTCACTAAGTAATAAATACGAAATAGATAGTATTGGTTATAATAATAGTAATAAGAGTGTTTCTGATATAAAGAATATTAATGATTATAAGATAATTGTATTACCTATGTCAGGTATTAAAAATAATTATGCATCTAATGTACTAATTCCAGATAATCTATTAGATAATTATACAGGATTAATATATACAGGTAATACTAAAGGATTAAAAGGAAATGTAGAAAGTTTCTTAAGTGATAAAGAAATAGTACATAATAATACAATTATTACTGTAGATGGTATTATGGATAGAATTAGTAGTATAGATAAAGTTATTATTTGTATACTAGGATATGGTAATATAGGTAGTATGCTTTATGATAGATTAAAAGATAATTATAAAGTTATAGTAGGAGTTAAAGAAGATGAAGTAGGAGTAGTTAAAGATTCTTTTTCAACTAGTAATAAAAAAGATTTAGAATATTACCTTAAATCAAGTGATCTCATTATTAATACAGTACCTAGTCATATAATAGATGAGGATATACTTGAATGTATTAACTGTTACTTTTTGGATATTGCATCATTTCCTTATGGAGTAGATGAAAACAAAGTAAATAACTATAAATTTAAATATGACTTATATTCTTCAATACCAAGTAAATATGCACCTATTAAAGCAGGTAAAATACTGCTTAAAAAATTCTAGGAGGATATATGAAAATAGGTTTTGCAATTACATCATCTTTTTGTACATTGAATGAAGTATTAGTACATCTTGCAACACTAAAGAGTTTAGGGTATGATATTTATCCTATAGTATCAGAAAACATTGTTAAATATGATACAAGATTTGGTAAGGCAAGTGATTTCATTAATAAAATAGAATCTATTTGTGAACATAAAGTTGCAAGTAATATCGTAGAAGCAGAAAAGTTTGGTCCCTCTAATCCAATGGATGTTATGGTTGTCATGCCTGCAACAGGGGACTTTTTAGGTAAGATGGCAAATGGTATAACAGATAATCCAGTAAACCTTGCAGTAAAAGCTACTATGCGTAATAGAAAACCAGTAGTTATAGCCATATCAACTAATGATGGATTAGGACTTAGTGGAGAAAATATAATTAGACTATATAATAATAAAAATATATACTTTGTACCGTTTGGTCAAGATAACTATATAGATAAACCAAACTCATTAATAGCTCATTATGATTTATTATTACCAACAATTACTGAAGCACTAAATAATAATCAAATTCAACCAGTATTAAAAGAATATAAAAAAGAATTGAAGAAGTAATTTGCTTCTTCTTTTAAATTATTGAAATAGATAATGTTTATCTTAACACACAGAGATGTAGTAATTAATGCAAATATTTGGTATAATGAGTATGTGAGAGGTGATTCTATGTTAAAAAATTTACCGATAGGAAGAGACAATTTTAAGGATGTTATCGAAAGAGACTTGTATTATGTAGATAAGACTAATATTATAGAAGAAATTTTGAGAACAGATTCATATGTATCATTATTTCCTCGACCTAGAAGATTTGGAAAAAGTCTATTTATATCAATGATAGATAACTTCTTTAACATCGAGTATAAAGATACTAATATGCATTTATTTGATGGTTTAAAGATAAGCAATAGTAAATACTATAATAGGCTATCATCTAATCCAGTTATAAAACTTGATTTTAAATTTTTAAAGCAAGACAATTTTGATATTATGTATAAGGCATATACGGAAATGATTAGAGAATTATATTCAAAAAAAGAATACTTGAAGGAAAAATTAAGCGAAAGTGAAAAAAAATTATATGATAGTTTTTTATACAGAACTGCAAGTATTGAAAATTATCAAAGAGCAGTTTATACATTAAGTTATATGTTATATAAATACTATGGAAAAAAAACCATTGTTCTAATTGATGAATATGATGTGCCAATCCAGCAAGGATATTTAGAAGGTTTTTATGATGATATAGTGTCATTTATAAGAGAAGTATTCTCTTCTTCCTTAAAAGGAAATGAATATGTTGAATTTGCCATAATGACAGGAGTTCTTAGAGTAAGTAAAGAGTCATTATTTAGTGATTTAAATAATGTTAAAGTGTATGGCATTGTTGATAGACTTTATAATGAATCATTTGGCTTCACAAATGAAGAAACAAAAGAGATACTAGACTATTACAATTTAGAATTAAACGATGATGTTAAGAATATGTATGATGGTTATAACTTTAATGGAACTGAAATATATAATCCTTGGAGTATTATTAATTACTGTGCAGATAAAGAATTAAAGCCATATTGGACTAATACATCTGGTAATAGTTTGGTATTAAAGTGTATAAAAGAATGTAGTGAAGATATAAAGGTTGTTTTTGAAAAATTATTACTAGGGGAATCAATTGATTTTACATACAACGAGAAAGTAACATACTTAGATTATAATGATTTAAAATCATTAGATAATATATTAAACTTACTATTTATATCAGGATATCTTACAATAGATAGAATTGAAAAAAATTCATTTGGTAATAATAAGATGTATGCAAAATTACCAAATGGTGAGACTAGAGGATTATTTAATGATGTTATTAGAGAAATACTAAATACAGAGTATAGAATACAAACCCCATTAATTGAACAATTCTGTTTAGGAATACTAAATAACGATAAAGAATTAATTCAATTAACATTAAATAGAATATTACCTAATATATCATATATGGATTCTTCAGAATCATTTTATCATGGATATTTACTTGGATTATTCTCTATGTTTTTAAACAATAAAAACTTTATTGTACGTTCAAATAGAGAGTCAGGTCTAGGTAGGTTTGATTTAATGATTAAGAAAGTAGATAATAGTGTAGGTATGATAATCGAATTAAAGGTAACTGACTATGATAAGGACGAGGTAGCTTTAAAAGCATTAGAACAGATTAATAGTAAGAAATATAAGCAAGAACTAATAGATTCAAATGTTGATAAGATATATGAATATGCAATTGCGATAGGAAGAAAAGAATGTAGTGTGAAATAGTGGGCAACCACTTTTTTCTTTACACTCATTTACACCATCTATAATAAAAAATCAAAATGCATATTTACATTTTGGGGTGGGGAGTGCTATAATGTATATAGGCTATGAGAGTAAGGAAAAATAATTAATAATCTCCATTATATAATCTTCTCAAGTAGCAGTTAGTCGATGAAAGGAAAGTGATAGAATGACTAAATTAAAAAGACGTGGTTTTACGTTGATTGAATTAATTGCAGTACTTGTAATTATGGCAATAATCGCACTTATCGTAACACCACTAGTAATGTCTATAATTAGAAAGGCAAAAATAAGTGCGAGAAAAAGAAGTGTAGATGCATATGGAAGAAGTGTAGAGTTAGCAATTGCATCATATTTACTTGATACAGGAACATTTCCAACAAATGAACAGTTACCTAATCTACAAATAGAATATAGTGGTTCTAATGTAGTATGTAATGTAATGGCTATGAAAGAAAATGGAGGATTATACTTATCAGAGTGTAAGGTAAATAATGTAGATGTTAAAGATTCATCTACTGAAGATGGATGGTATCATTACGGTACTAGAGATTTAACTAACGAAGAATTTGTAGATATGTATGGAGATGCCTTAAAGAAAGCATCAGTTGCATACTATAGTACAAACGGTAATCCAGTAGAAGATTATAGAACTTTAACAATAGATTACACAGGTAAACCAGTAGCATGTGATGTTACAGTTAACTATGATGGAACTATTTACATGACTAAATGTAAAGTAAACAATGTAGATGTAACAAGTGATACTGAAGAAGATGGATATTATCATTATGGTAATATAGTAAATCCACCATCTGCAGTAAATGATTTACTTGCAAAAGCAAATCCAGTAACTGTTACAAACTATACAGATGGAAATACTAAAGAGATGTATACATTTGAACATCCTGCAACTACTCAACAAAACTATGAAGTAACTGATTACAGATACATAGGAGTAAATCCAAAAAACTATGTAACATTTAATAATGAATTATGGAGAATAATTGGCGTATTTACAGTAGAAGATGGAAATGGTAACCAAGAACAAAGAATTAAAATAGTAAGAAATGAAAAATTATCAAGTAATATGAAATGGAATTCGAATAACGTTAACGAGTGGAAAGATGCATCACTTCAAAAATATCTAAATGGTACTAATGCTGGTGATTACTATAATGGATTAAGTGAAACTACTAAAAGTATGATTGCTGATACTAAGTATTACTTAGGTGGAAGTTCAACTTATGATAATTTAAAAGGAGAAGATTATTATAATTTTGAAAGAGGAGAGACAACATATCAAAATTCTAGACAAACAAATTGGACAGGTAAAATAGCACTAATGTATCCAAGTGATTATTCATATACTTATGCATTAGGAGTAGATAATACATGTTATACGGATGGATATGATTGTGATAGCTCATCAGGAAAAACAAATGGATGGATTTACAACACTAATAGCAATTCATATCAATGGTTATTGTCGCCTGATTCGGTCCATGGCTATAGCGCGTTCTATCTGGGCGATTCCGGATATGTCGACGGCAGCAACCTCGTCACGAATAGTTATGGCGTTCGTCCGAGTCTGTATCTAATATCTGATATCAAAATAGATTCAGGTGAGGGAACGGAACAAAGCCCATACCAGTTGAAACTATAGGCGAAGGGATAGGCGGCTGTTGTGCCTATTGGTCAACGCCGCCCGCCGAAGATTCATGTATTATAAATGGTAATAAAAATGGTAATAAAAATGTTAATATTAAAACTGATAAAAATGTTAATATAAATATATTGTAGGTTAAGCTTGATTAAGAATTGTCGCCTAATTCGGACAATGGCAATAACGCGTTCAATCTGGACGATTCCGGATATGTCAACAACAACAACAACGTCACGAATAGTAATGGCGTTCGTCCGAGCCAGTAAATTTTATGTTGTTTATGATTAAGGTTATAGATATATTATGTTACTGACAAAGTTTAACCTTGCCTTATGGCAGAAGTTAGTATACATACGTGCCTAGATACGTCTAGTTACTATTGGTGTATAAATTATATTAAGGAGATGTAAATATTAAGAGGCGTGTAAGATTAAGAAAACAGGGTAAGTTTTATTGTGCTTACAATGATGATGCTTATGTTGTTCATGGATTGATGAATTATAAGATTGTAAATGGTAAGGTAGGTTTTCCTACTAATTCATTAGGTAAGGTAACTAGTAAGCTTGATGATTGTAAGGTTAATTATATTGTAATAGTTAATGATATAGAAGAAGATAAAAAAGTATTTAGTAGAAATAATTATGATAAGTATTATGATATAGGTATAAAGTCTTTTAATGATAATAAGAATATGGAAGGTATTATTAATAAATTACTTAATTTATCTGATGAAGATATGAATAAAGTAGTAGAATATATTCGGTGTTTATGAACAAGGATAGATTTAATGTTATTAATAATGTAAAAGACTTTATAAATTATATAGATACTTTACTTGTTAATTATCCTAGAACATCTCTTAATTTAAAAAATAGAATAGAAGCTACTAGTTATGATTTACTAGAGCTTTTATTTTTAACTAATATTATTGATAATAGAATTAATAATCAAAAAATTATTATTAGTAAGATTAGTATGTTAGATTATTATTTAGAAGTTAGTTATAATAAGAAATATATTAGTTTTAAGAAGATGAATGTAGGTATTACTAAGTTAGATATTATAAAGAAGATGATACTTGGGTGGATAAAAAGTGGAAGTAGTATTTAGTGATATTGTAGATATATATAATGAGATTAAGAAAAATACTAGAAATAAAAAGAAAATATATCAGTTTGAAATGTTTAAGATGGAGAACTTAGTAAGTATTTATAATAAGGTTATTAATGATAATTATATCTTTGGTAAATATAATATATTTTTAGTTAAATATCCTAAATATCGAGTAATTATGTCACAGAGTATTAGTGATAAAATAGTTAATCATTTAATTACTAGGAAGATATTAATACCTAAATTAGATAGATTTCTAGATTTTAGAAATGTAGCTACTAGAAAAAATAAGGGTAGGGATTATGGTATTAGATTAATAAAGAAATATTTAGAGTATTATAAGTATAAAGATTCATGTTATGTACTTAAATTAGATATATCTAAATACTTTTATAATATAGATCATGATGTATTAAAAAGATTGTTAAAAGATAAATTAGATAGTAATGAGTATAGAATTATTTGTAATATTATTGATAGCACTAATAATATCTATATAAATGAATGTATTAATAAATTAAAAGTAAGAGAGATTAATAATACTAAGAGGATAGACGAAGTAAAAGAGATACCATTATATAATCATAATAAGGGTCTTGGAATCGGTCAGATGACGAATCAATTTCTATCTATATTTTATTTGTATGAATTAGACCATAGAATAATACATGACTTACATATTAAGCATCTTGTTAGATATATGGATGATTTAATTTTATTTAGTAGTAGTAAGGAATATTTATATAGGATAAAAGGACTGATAGAAAGTTATATAGATAATTATTATAAACTTAGATTAAATAAAAAGAAGTGTATGATTGTTAATATTAAATATGGTTTTAATTTCTTAGGTTATAGGTTTAGAATTATTAATAATAAGACTATTATAAATATAGATAGTGGTACTAAAAGAAGAGTAGTTAAAAGAATAAAAGAAATTAAGTATTTATATAGTAATAATATGATTAAGTTTAAACAAGTTTTTTCTTCTATTAATACTTATTATTATGGTTTTAAGTATGGTAGTAAAATTAATATAAGAAGAAGGATAAATAAGTATTTCTATGAAGTGTAGGTATATTGTACTTAAGAAGATATATAGTGATTACATAATTATATTTATAAAGAATAATAAGTATGTATTATATGGTATTGATAACTATATTGGGAATGTAGTAGATATATATAGTCTTAGTAAGTATGGTATTAATAATATTGTTGTTGATAATTTAGACATTAGAATTAATAGATATTGTGTTAATAAGTATTATAGTTATATGATTAAAGGGATAATATATAAATTTATAAAAAAGATAATTTAAGTAAATGGTGTAGTAAATAATAATTTGTGAGTGGTTTTATGTAGTGTTTAGAATACTGTTTACAGAAATTAAAATAGTGTATAAATAGTTGTGTAGAAACTAACGAATAAATGTACGCAAAAAGTATTGACATTGATAATTCTTTAATATATAATGTGGGTGTATTGGAGGGATTATATGTCAAAAGAAGCTGACAAAACGTTAGAGCAAGTGCTTAAGGATATTGAAAAGCAATTTGGTAAAGGTGCGGTTATGAAACTTGGTGAACATGCACATCAAAAGGTTGAAGTTATATCAAGTGGTTCAATAACTTTAGATACTGCTTTAGGTATAGGAGGATATCCAAAGGGGAGAATTATTGAAATATATGGACCTGAGTCTAGTGGTAAAACTACTTTTGCGCTTCATGCTATTGCAGAGGCTCAAAAGAATGGTGGTAAGGCTGCTTTTATTGATGCAGAACATGCCTTAGATCCGGTTTATGCATCTAAGCTTGGTGTAAATATTAATGAGTTATTATTATCTCAACCTGATAATGGTGAACAAGCTTTAGAGATTACTGAGGCTTTGGTTAGAAGTGGAGCAATTAGTATTATTGTAATTGATTCTGTTGCAGCACTTGTTCCACAAGCAGAAATTGAAGGTGAGATGGGGGATTCTCATGTTGGTCTTCAAGCAAGGTTAATGTCTCAAGCATTAAGAAAGTTATCTGGTATTATTAATAAGACTAATACTGTTGCCATATTCATTAACCAATTACGTGAGAAGGTTGGAGTAATGTTTGGTAATCCTGAGGTTACTCCAGGTGGTAGAGCATTAAAGTTTTATTCATCTGTTCGTCTTGAAATAAGACGTGGTGAACAAATTAAGTTAGGTACTGATATTATTGGTAATAAGGCTAACATTAAGGTTGTAAAAAATAAGATGGCTCCACCTTTTAAAACTTGTAGTGTAGATATTATGTATGGAACTGGTATTTCTAAATATGGTGAACTTGTTGATTTAGGAACTCAAGCAAATGTTATTGAGAAAAGTGGTGCATGGTATGCATATAAGGGTGAGAAAATTGGTCAAGGTAAAGAAAATGCTAAAGTGTGGCTTAAGAATAATTCTGAGGAAACTAAGAAGATTATGGCTGAAGTTAGAAGTTTCTTTGCAAATAGTGATACATTAGAAATTGGTAAAACTGAGGAATAATATTGACTTTATTATGATGTTGTTATAGAATTGTTTATAGAAAAGAAGATAAGTCTATGATGGAGGTAAAATGAGAGAAGATATTGAAAGTCTTGAATTTACTTTAACTCGTTCAATGACTTATACGTTATTTAAACTTAGCGAGTTGCTTGATAAAAGAAAAGAATTATTAAGTAATACTGATATTAATTCTCGTGATTTAAGTAGAGCTATTAGTGCGATTGATAGGGAGATATCTGCTTTAAAGAAAGAATTTGTATCAGAGTTTCGCGAAGAGAATTTTGAGAAAATAAATTATTATTGGTATTTGAGAAGTAAGGAATAATCTTACTTCTTTTTTCTAATTTTGTCGAATGTGTATAAAATTATTATTGGGTGTGCTAAATTAAGTAGAGGGTGATACTATGAAGGTTACAACGGAGTTTAGAAGTGGCATATTATTTGTAAGATTAAGTGGTAATCTAACTAAAGATACAGTTAGTATTTTAAATGATAAAGTTACTAATTTAGTAAATAGAGTAGGTATTAGACACGTTGTATTTAATGTTGAAAACTTAGATAATATTGATTATAAAGGTATTAGTACATTACTATATAATTATGAGATAGTAAAAAGAAATGAAGGTAATGTATTCTTATGTGGAGGTAATGAGAAGGTTGATAAAATACTTAAGTATAATCACGTGTTTAAATATATTAGTGAGATAAGTAGTGAGTTATGTGCATTAAATTTGATGCGATAGTGTTAGAGAGGATAATGTTTATGACTGTTGAAGAGGCTATTTATAATAATCAGGGTTTAGTATATTCTATTGCTAAGTATTTTAAGAATTATAAAAATAAAGATGATTTATATCAAGCAGGATATTTAGGTATTGTTAACGCTTATAATAATTATAACCCATCTTTTGAATGTAAGTTTTCAACATATGCTTATACTTATATTTATGGTGAGATGAGAAAGTTAGTTAGAGAAGATAGAAGTGTTAAAGTAAATAGAAGTATTAGTAAGTTTAATTTACTTATTGAAAAAGCATATATGTTATTAAGTCAGAAATATATGCGTATTCCAACTTATAAAGAGGTAGCTGATTATCTTGGTATTACAGAGTATCAAGTATGTGAGGCTATTATGAGTAATAATGCAGTTAAAAGTATTGATGAACCTATTAATGATGATGCTAGTTGTACATTACAAGAGATTATTGGGTATAGTGATAATGTTGATGATTTAATTATGCTTAAGGATAGTTTGCTTAAACTAAATAATAGAGAAATGGAATTAATTAAGAATCGCTATATGAATAATTTAACACAAACTGAAACTTCTAATATAATGAATATGTCACAAGTACAAGTTTCAAGAAAGGAAAAAAAGATATTACAGAAGTTAAAAAGCACTATGGTTTCATAAAACAAATAATAAAAAGACAATCTAAGCAGTTATCTTAAATTGTCTTTTTTAGTTTATAAATATATTCTTTGTACTTCTTAAACTCTACGTCACTATTATTTATATTTAATACGTGTAATATCTTGCCATATAGCTTATTAATATATTTTTTCTTACTTATCTTATTATTACGCTTATCTAGGTGTGATTCTAATCCATATTTCTTAATATAATATACTTCTTGTCTTATATTTTTGCGATACTTAGAATTTACTTGTACTTTCTCATTAACAGTAATACCTGTAACAGATTGATTATGATTCTTATAAATAACATGTATCTTATTATTATTTATCTTTAGATGTAGTTTATAAAGCATCTTTCTTACCTTACTTATGATTTTATTAGGACTAAAATTACCAGAGAAAGTCATATCATCAGAATACCTAGTATAAGATATATTATTACTAGTGCACCAATTACCTAGCTGTTCGTCAAACTCTTTCATAACTAAATTAGATATATAAGCAGAAGTAGGAGAACCTTGTGTAAGATGATCGTCATAAGTACATAGAAATGTAAGTAACATTCCAACTTGTTTAGGATAGTATTCAATAGAAAAACAAGATTCATATACATCAATAAATCTAATGTTTTCAAAGAAATCTATAATATCTAATTTTAATATAACTTCTTTATTAACGTGGGGTATTGCATTATCTTTTAAAGATATACCTTTATGATATGCTTTAGCAAACTTAGATATTTCTTTATTATTTAGAATATTAGTAAGAATATTTCTTTGTATATGCTTAAGTAATTTATTAGGTTCATATATAGTTCTATAATTACCATTTCTTTTCTTAATTTTATATACTCGATAATACTTCCAAACTCTATTACTAATAGAATAAAGAGTTTTAATATATTTATTATTATCATTACAATCAAATAAATTAAGAGATATTAAAAACTCATTACACTTATCTTTACTCATGTACTTCCACATTCTTAATACCTCCTAGCAGTACTAATGATATAGTAATATGAAAATGGATTAAAGCGTAAGCGTCTACACGAAGTGTAGGGTGATCCTTTGAAATATTACTATTAATCCTATAATTAATAAACGTCCCTTAACGACTCGTTAAAGTAAATAATCACTACTGCACCCCAATTATAGCACACTTTGAATAAAAAGATTAATAAATATTATAAAAGTATGTTTTAAAGAATAAAGATGTGATGCTTTTTTATATTCATGTTCATTAGCCATGAGTTATATCTTGCAAGAAACTTATATTTTTTTGGATATTTTTGTCGAAAAAAAAGGAAATTTGAAACTTTTAACTAATAATATATATAGAGGGATAAGAGAGATGCTTTTTTCTTCTTAGAAAGAGATATTTATATGTGTTATAAATATTGTTATGATTTTTGGTGACTATCTAATTATAAAAGAATCAATTAGTAGTTTAGAAGGGAAGGTTATAATGGAAACAAACAATTATACTAAAGATTTAGGTCCTGATGAGACAATACCTATTTGGTTCGATAAGTTATTTAAGCTTGTATTTGCAAATAAAGACCATTTAGAAAGAACTAAATTTCTTATTTCTTCTGTTTTGAACTTGGAAATTGATAATATAGAACTTATTAATTCTGAGATAATAGAGGATAACAGAATGAGTTTAGTAAAAAAGAAGAACTTCTAAAAGCAGATATGCAGAATGAACTTGCTGCAAAAACTAAAGAGGTTGCTGAAAAGACTACTTTAGATATGGCTCGAAAGATGAAACAAGAGGAACTAGTTTAGATTTTATATCTAATGTAACTGGACTGCCTTTTGAAGTAATAGAAGAGTTATAATTAATAAAATCAGGAATAATTATACTTATTCTTGATTTTTTAGTAAGTTTACATTAATTATTGCCAAATGAATATATTTATAGTAAAATTAATATACGAAAGGAATGATTATATGTTATTAGATATATTACAAATATTAGGGGGATTAATTGTTGGTGCGATTGTTGGATTTTTAATTGCTAGAAGTTATATGAAAAAATTTATTAAGAAGAATCCTCCAATAAATGAAGGTATGATTAAGGCTATGATGATGCAGATGGGTAGAACTCCGTCGCAGAAACAAGTTAATCAAATGATGAAATCTATGGAAAAATATATGTAAATAGGTACATTAAGTTGTATTTTTTTTCATACAATTAAGTATGATAGGTATTATATTAAATGATGGTGTTAGTAATGAAAATAATAGTATTAATTATGTATATTCATGCTTTTTTAAATTAGGTTATGATTACTTACTTATACCTTTAACTACTATTGATGATATTAAAAGTAAGATTGATAGATGTAAAGGTATTATCATGCAGGGTGGTGATGATTATAAAGATATCCATCTTAAAATAATTAAGTATATCCATGATATAGATATGCCATTACTTGCAATATGTATGAGTATGCAAGCACTAGGAGTATTATTTAATGGCAAATTAAAAGGAATTGATAATCATAAAGATAAAAAAGACTATTCTCACTATGTAGACATAAAAAAAAATACACTACTTTATAAAATAATAGGTAAGAATAGAATACAAGTTAATTCGTCACATAAGGAATGTTTAGAATATACTGATTTAACTATATCTGCTTACAGCAATTGTATTGAAGCAATAGAAGATAGTAGTCGTAAGTTTTTCTTAGGAATTCAGTGGCACCCAGAAAAGATGATTGAATATGATAAAGTAGAAAGAAGTATATTTGATTATTTTTATAAATCATGTAAATAGAGGTGTGTATGAATTTAGATGAGATTATAAGTGTTACTAAAGGGAAAATTATAAATGATTATAAGAAAGTGGTTGTTAATAGTTTTAAAACTGATACAAGATATCTTACTAAAGATGATGCTTTTATAGCTTTAAAGGGTAATAACTATGATGGAAATAGTTTTATTAATGATAATCTAGATTGTAAGTTAGTTATTACTGATGAGAATATTAAGTTAAAGAATATTCCAGTTATAAAGGTAGATAATACTTATGATACTTTATATTATTTAACTAAGTATAAGTTAAATAAATATAAAATACCAGTAATTGCTATAACTGGCTCTAATGGTAAGACTACTTTAAAAGAGTTAATATATAATATATTAAGTACTAAATATAATGTACTTAAAAATGATGGGAATAAGAATAATATTATTGGAGTATTTCAAACTATTAATAATTTAAATAGCAAACATGAATTAGTTATATTAGAACTAGGCATGAATCATAAGAAAGAGATAGAAAGACTATCTAATATGATTAAACCTAGTATAGGAGTTATTACTAATATAGGTTCATCTCATATAGGTAATCTAGGTAGTAGAAAGAATATATTTAAAGCTAAGATGGAAATCACTAGTGGACTTGATGGTATTTTAATAGTTAATGGAGATAATAAGTATTTAAAGAAGACTAATGGATATAAATGTGGAGTTAATTACACTAATGATTTAATTGCTTATAATGTTAATACATATGATAATTATTTAACTTTTAATATAAGTACTCGTAAAGAATATTTAGTTAAATTTAATAATACTGCACTAGAATATATTCCAATGTTACTAGAAAGTATTAAAGTTAGTTTAATGTATAATATAGATATTAAAGATATTATTAAATGTATTGAAGACTATAAACCTTATATTAAAAGATTAAATGAGATTAAACTAGATAATTACACTGTAATAGACGATAGTTATAATGCATCTTATGAATCTATGAAGTGTGGACTTAATGTATTAAGAAAATATAAAGGTAATAAAATAATTATACTAGGGGACATGTTAGAACTAGGTAAATATAGTTGTAAATATCATAAGAAGTTAAATAGAGTATTAAATAAAATTGATAATAAGATAGTGCTTACAGTAGGAAGTTATACTAAATATATTAATTCTATGCACTTTAATAGTAATAAAGATATTATTAATTACTTAGATAATCTTGATATAAGTAATACTACTATATTTATTAAAGGATCTAATAGTATGAAATTAAGTGAGATAGTTGATTATTTGATTTGCAATTAATAATTTTTTAATTGCTTTTTTTATGTATTAATGATATTATTATTTACAGATAGGATAGTTAGGATAGTGATTTATGAAAACATTAAATGAATTAGAAGTAAAAGCGTTAGATGCTTATTTTAGGACAGCGAATTATCTTTCAGTAGGACAATTATACTTGCTTGATAATCCACTTTTAAAACGTCCTTTAGAGTTAAAAGATATTAAAAATAAGGTAGTAGGACATTGGGGTACTACTCCAGGGCAGAATTTTATTTATACTCATTTAAATAGAATTATAAAGAAGTATGATCTTAATATGATTTATATATCGGGTCCTGGTCATGGTGGGCAGGCTATGGTATCTAATACTTATTTAGAAGGAACCTATAGTGAAGTATATCCTGATATTACTTTAGATGAAGATGGATTAAAAAAACTATTTAAACAGTTTTCTTTTCCAGGTGGGATATCATCACATGTCGCACCTGAGACACCTGGTTCTATTAATGAAGGTGGAGAGCTTGGCTATAGTATTGCTCATGCAGTAGGTGCAGTACTAGATAATCCTTCATTAATCGCAACAGTAGTAGTTGGAGATGGAGAAGCTGAAACTGCTACACTTGCAACTAGTTGGCATTCTAATAAGTTTATTAATCCAGCTACTGATGGAGCGGTATTACCTATACTTCATTTAAATGGCTATAAGATTGCAAACCCTAGTGTACTAGCTCGTATTAGTGATGAGGAGTTAATCGCTTTATTTATGGGATATGGTTGGAGCCCAATAGTTGTAGAAGGTAGTGAACCTTATCTAATGCATGATAAGATGGCTGCTGCTCTAGATAAAGCAATAACAAGAATTAAACGTATTCAAGATAGAGCTAGAAAAGGTAGTGTTAAAAGGCCATTTTATCCAATGATTATACTAAAAACCCCAAAAGGATGGACTGGGCCTAAGGAGTTTGCAGGTAAAATTATTGAAGGTAGTTTTAGAGCTCATCAAGTACCAATTACAATAGATTCTAAAGAAGAAAATTTAAAAGTATTAGAAAACTGGATGCGTAGTTATCATCCTGAAGAATTATTTGATGAAAAAGGTAAAGTATATGACTGGATAAAAGAATTTGTACCTAGTGGAAATAAAAGAATGGGCGCAAATCCTAATGCAAATGGAGGATTATTACTTAAGAGTTTAAGCGTACCTGATTTTAAAGAATATGGTATTGAAGTAGAATGTGGAAACACTATATCACAAGATATGATGGAATTAGGTAAATTTGTTCGTGATATAATAAAATTAAATAAAGAAAATTTTAGAGTATTCTCGCCAGATGAGGCATTATCAAATAGATTAAATTATATGTTTGATGAGACTAATAGACAGTTTGAAGGTAGTATTCTTGACACTGATGAATACTTAAGTAATAGTGGTAGAGTAATAGATTCAATGTTGTCAGAAAACTTATGTGAAGGATGGCTTGAAGGATATTTACTTACAGGGCGTCATGGCTTTTTTGCGAGTTATGAAGCATTTGTTAGAATAGTAGATTCTATGGCTAGTCAACATGCTAAATGGTTAAAAGTGTGCAACAACCTAGAGTGGCGTGCTCCTATTGCATCTCTAAACTATATTTTAACATCACACTGTTGGCAACAAGATCATAATGGATTTACACATCAAGATCCAGGTTTCTTAAATCATCTTGTTACTAAAAAGAGTGATATAGTAAGAATGTACTTGCCACCTGACACTAATACATTATTATCTTGCTTTGACCATGTAATTAGAAGTAAGAACTATATCAATGTAATAGTAGCTTCTAAACATCCATCAGTACAGTGGTTAACTATGGAAGAGGCGGTAGAACATTGTACTAAAGGAGTAGGAGTGTGGGAGTTTGCTAGTAATGATGCAGGAAATCCTGATATTGTACTTGCATCATGTGGAGACGCTCCAACTCTAGAAGTAATGTCTGCTCAATCAATTCTAAGACATAATATACCAGATTTAAAAATAAGAGTCGTAAATGTTGTAGATTTAATGCGCCTTGAATCAAACGATAGACATCCTCATGGATTAACTGATACAGAGTATGATAATCTATTTACTAAAGATAAACCAATAATATTTGCATTCCATGGTTATCCTAGTTTAATCCATCAATTAACATATAAAAGAACTAACCAAAAATTACATGTACATGGTTATATAGAAGAAGGTACAATAACTACACCTTTTGATATGAAAGTGCAAAATAAACTAGATAGATATCATTTAGTAATGGACGTACTTAACTATATAGATGGAGATTATAGAGAGTTAAATGATTACTGTGTTAGTATGTTAGATAAACATAACAAATATATTAGAGAGTTTGGAATAGATATGCCTGAGGTAAGAGATTTTAACTGGGCAGATAGTATGAATGATAGTGGTGATTAATATATGAAAAAGAAATTAGTTATATTAATTAGTATTATTGTTATTGGAACTATAGTCGGAATATTTATTATGCATAAAGATAAAGGTACTGCGAAAGGAGCTAAGTGGGGAGATGTATATTATGCATATATAAAAGAAATAAAACCATCTGATAATTCAAAGATATTATTCTATGAATCATCACTATCTGATGATCCTGTTATGGCTGTATATGATGATAGTAAAAAAGATGAAAATAGTGATGTAGGTTTTTCCATATCTTTATATAAAATAGAAAATGATGAAGTTAAAAACTTGTCAAATAATATATATGGCAATGAAGCTGAAATTAGATTTGGATATGATGTAGAAAAAGGTAAGTATAATTACTTTATGTATTCTAATACTGAAGATTCAGAAACATATGAGTCTCTAGATTCTATTGCTATAGAATCAATTGTTTATGATGAACTTACTAAAGAAGGATTAACTGGTACTGAAAGATCAGAAAAAGAAAAAGAGAAACTTTCTAATTATGATAATTATGCTAAATACTTTAAAGTTACTAATGAAAAATCTACTGCGTATAAAGATGTTGATTATGTAATTAATACAGATTATAAATTTAATTATATTTCATATAAAAATGATGATAATTACTTAAAAAAAGAATTTAGTAAATCTGTAAAATCATATCAAAAGAATAAAGACATTGGATTGAAATTTGATAGTTTAATTGAAAAGAATAAAAAGAATGAAGAAATAAAAGATACTAAAAAAGTAGAAGATGTAATTAAAGCAGGAGATTATACTTTAAAATATGGTACATATAAAAGTAGTATATCTAGTTATATGGAAGAGTTTGGCGGCGAATATACAATTAAACCAGATGGAACATTTACATATGTAAATAATTGGACAGATACAGATGGTAATGCTTATACGAATAATGCTGAAGGTACTTATAAAGTAGAATATGCAAATATGAAAGAGATGGATGAAATGCCAGATGATTATAAGTGGGTAATTACATTTACGGCAACTAGTTATTCAGGAAAAGGAAGATTTACTGATTCTCCAATTCCAAATGATCAATATTATAATGTTGATTCATATGCAATAACAGATAATAATAAATTTCAAGCAGAACAATATGAAAACATTTGGACTTTGAAATAAGGAATTGTAATCTATGAAAGATTATAAATTCCTTTTTTCTATGTTATAATTTTATTAGAAGGTGAGATTAATGAATAAATATATGGATGATTTTATTAATTATTTAGAGTATGAAAGAAATTATTCTAATAATACAGTTATTGCTTATAAAAATGATATTATAGAGTTTATAGATTATTTAGATACTAAAAGAATAATTAATATTAGTGATGTAGATTATGATACAATTAGAACATACTTAAGTTATTTATATGATAATAAATATAAAGCTAAATCTATATCTAGAATGATTAGTTCATTACGTAGTTTCTTTAAGTATTTAAAAGTAAATAAGATTATTACCAATAATCCTATGACATTAATAAGTAATCCTAAAGTAGAAAAGAAACTACCTAAGTATTTAACTATTAATGAAGTAGAATCCATATTGAATGCTCCTGATATGAATGATCCTGTAGGTATTCGTGATGCATTTATTTTAGAACTACTTTATGTTAGCGGTATTCGTGTATCGGAGTTAGTTAATATTAAAATTAGTGATATAGAAGAAACTGATAAAAGAATTAAAATATTTGGTAAAGGTAGTAAGGAAAGATATGTATTATATGGTAGTAGGTGCAAAGAATTATTAAATAAATATTTAAGTATTAGAAATACATTTTTAAAATATCCAAGTGATTATTTAATATTAAGTGTTACAGGTAAGAAACTAAATCCAAGAGAAGTTAGAAATATAATAAATAGAATAAAAACTAAAGCAGGAATTTCTATTTCCATATCACCTCATACATTTAGACATACATTTGCTACGCATATGTTAAACGAGGGAGCAGATTTAAGGGCAGTGCAAGAGTTATTAGGACATGAAAATTTGTCAACCACAACTATTTATACACATTTAACTAATGAAAAACTAAGAAAAACATATTTAAATACTCATCCAAGAGCTTAAAAAAGTATAAACAAAATACTTAATAGAGTTATTATAATTTTATTAAGTAAGTTTATTAATTTCTTTTATAATTAGTTCATTTATTTCTTTAGTGACTTTTTTATAAACCATAATTTTTTCATTATAATTATATCTTCTTTATCGTTAAAATTATTTAAATCTTAATACAAAAAGTTGAATATATGTTATAATAGTAATTAAGGTGATGATATGGCAAGCAAGGAAGAAATAAAAGAATCGATACAAAATAGCGGTGCTATTAATACGTTAGATAAATATTCAAATGTTGATGATTTATTTATAATGTTGGATATTGTACATGAAAAACAAGACTATTATGGTGTTGAAAGTATTTTAAGACGTTTCCCAAAAAATGGTGAATATGATAAATTAATAATTGATACTTTAAAAAAATGTAATTCTAAAGTGTCAAGCTTTGTAAAATTTGAAATAATAGAATTAATTTTTGCAGATGAATTAAAACTTCAAACATTGAATGCATATATTTCTATTTTAGATAAAGAATTTGTAGTAGGGATTATTAATACTTTAAATGATGATGAATTAAGAAAAGAAAAGTTTAGAAAATATATTAGTGATTATGATTCAATAGATTTTTCTGATTATTTGAGACATATAAAAAGTGATGAAATAAGGCTAAGTGAGTTTTTATTATATAAAGTACAATTTCCAGACTATCAACTTGATTGGTTTGCTGGTTCGTTTGGAACCGATCAAAGAAGAATGGAAATTTTTGATGAATTTTATGATGAATCAAAAAAAGGGCAAATTTCACATTTCGTATTATATTTAAAACGTGAAGAAAATAAAGTAAAATTATTAGATAAATATATTGGTGTTATTGACAGCAAAGATATAAGCGAAATTATAGATTTAATAAAAAACAATGATTTAATTTTTCATATTATTAATAAATACAAAAATAAAATAAAGAATTATACTCTTGTAAGATTGTTATTGAAAATTGATGACGAAAATAAACGGATTCAACTATTGGATGAACTAAGTCATTCATTATTTCCAAATCAAATAATGGATGTAATAATTAGTATTAAAAATATTAATGAAAGAATTAAAATATTTGATAAGTATAAAGATTTATTTAATTATGACGAATTACGGACTATGTTAATTTATATAAAAAAACCATATGGTAATGAATTTCTCGACAAATATATTGATTATATTGATGCAACGTTGTTAGCAGATATATGGCTAAGAAGTGATTTTTTTAAAGGAATAACCCTAAGTGATGATGAATTCTTTAATAAATATATTGATAGAATTAATACTATAGAATTTTCAAAGATGATGGAAAGATTGGTTAGACAACATTATAATTATGCTGGTGTAATTAATTATTTGCTTAGTAAAACAAACAATCGAAAAACAATTAGGAATATTTTTAATGCAATTGCTTTTAATGATAAGGATTACTTTTTAAGCAAATTAATAAATAGTACCTTCTTTACTTCTGAAGAAAGGGAAATGTGTAGTATTATATTTGATGGGGATACTCATTTTTATAGTTATTTTATTTTTGAATTATTTGAAATTCCTGAATTAATGCATAATCGATATTTTTTGAGAAAATTATCAAAATATCCTGAATTATCTCAAAAAATAATTGATTTATACTATAAAAAGCCAAAGGTTATAGTTTTATTATTGCTAATGATAAAAGAAATATATGGTTATGATATTTATCATGATAATATAATAAACAGTTTAATCCAAGCGGTTTTTAATATAAATAATAATTTTTTATACGAGATAGAAGCAGGTAAATTAACTAAGGAAAGAAGGATTATATTAATATATTATTTATTGAATACATATGATAAAGATTCATCTTTAATCGATGTAGATATAAATAGTATTGATGATCTTGATAGTTATCAAGAAAAACGTGATAAAAAAATAGCTGAACAGTATCTTTTATGCGATGAATTAGATGAAAAGAAAAACATAGTATTTAATAAAGTGTTTGGATTTAGTATAAATAAAGCTAGAATAATACTTTATAGTTATGGCTTTTCACTAGATAAACTTGATAATAATAAATTATTAGATTATATAAGGGTGATTAAAGAAATAATTAAGGAAAAGAATCCTGATACTATCGATAAATATTTTTATAACCTTCCAATTTTAAATTTTGAGGAAAGACTATTTTTAGAACAAGAATTAAAAAAATTGTTTGTTAAAGACATCAAAAAAAGCTTATATAAAATTGATGATAAACAACCAATAAATAACCATATTATTTCATTATATGAACCAACTGGTGATTTTTATTTAATGGTTAATAGTTTGTCTGCATTTAGAAACCATGAAACTATTAATGATTATAATGATTTTTGGAATAAAAATTCTAATATTCAAAATCATGGTATTTGTTGCTCTTTAATATCCAATCAAAATATTGCTCAGACTGCACCTGTAGATGATATAATTTTTGGATTTGCTAATTTTTCTGATTCAGCTATCCAACTGGCAAACAGTTTTGATATATCTTCAGTATCAAATAAATTAAATCTTTCATCAATGGGTAGAAATCGTTTTATGACGCCTGAGGATTACGTTAATGAATCAAGAGAGGGTCATAATGAATTTGTTATAGAGAGAATGGAGTTAAGAAATAATATAAATTGTATCAATCTACAACCAGATTATGTAATATTATATGATTATTTTGATGAAGATAAAATTAACAGAAGTTTAAAAGCTGCTTCTGAATTAAACATACCAATAGTGTATTTAGACGCAAATAAAATTGCTTTTAGAGAAGAGGCAATTATTAGTAGCACTATTAAAAAAGCCATTGAAAACCTTAATGTTGATTTGTTTATTAAGGGGGTTGTTCGATATATTAATAACATATTTGGGTTAAGTGAAAAATATCCTAATCTAGTTGAATTATACTTTGATGAATTGAAACTAAATAATTATATTGAGAGTATGTTAATAAAAATAAAAAATGTTTATCAAAAAAATTCAATTGATAATGAAAGTGCACTTGATTTATATAGAAGTATACTTGAATTATTAACAAGGGAACAGGAAAAAAGTGTTAGTAATAAATTAGTTGACTTTAATCTAGGTATCAGAAAAGTTAATGAGTATTTAAATAAAGCAAATGAAAAAGAAGATACTAAAGAAAATAAAATTTTGTAATTAAGTTAAAATAAATTGTTATTTAATGTGACAATCGCATGAAAATATATGTAATTATATAGTTAAATATGGAATGACAATAAATATAAGATTTTCAATACTTTTGAAATCACTTATATAACGTGTCATTTTTTGTTTCAACAATTTTTATTTCATTGTTTTATCTAGCCTTAATAAATTAAATATTATTTTTCGTACTAATGAAAGATAATTAATTGAATTACCTTCACGATTTCTTGAGTGGTCTTCATCTATAATTATATCTAAACGCCAATGTAGTCCATACTTTATGTTCCAATGTTATCATGTAGTATTAATGTAAGTTTGCAAAGTAAATTTATCACTGAAAATATAATCTTTTTTAGTGATTCTTTCTTTATCATTTTCAATTCTATGAACATCAATTCTTCCATGCTCTTTTTCATAGTCAGTTTCTCATATAGCTATATTTATACTAACACCAGATAATGTATCGTGTGATGGATTTCTATTTTACTCTTTATAAGAGGTATAGATTGAATAGAGAATGCGAAAGATGGTACCGAAGATGCGTGAGTGAGCATGCAATTTAAATGCGGTTAATTTGTGAAATAGTGTGATAAGATTATCATGCTGTTTCTTTATTATACTCTCAAGAAGGTGTTAGTTTTAGACATAATGTAGCATGTTGTATGTTTTTAGATGTATTGTATGATTTATGATGGCGGTATTACTTATGTTAGAGAAATATATAAAATTAAAAGAAAAATATCCAAAATCTGTTATATTGATTAAAGCGGGTAATTTCTATGATTGTATAAATGATGATGCAATTATTATTAATAATTTATTTAATTATAAGATTAAACAGTTAAGTAAATATATTAGATTAGGTTAACAATAACTAGTTTGAATAGAGTAAGATGTTTGCTTACTAGATATGAGATTAATTATATTACTGATATATTAATTCTTGGTATTAATAATATTTTAGTATATGGTTAGTTTGTAAATAGTGTGATTATTCATACTATTTTTTGCATGTAAAATTTATGTAAAATAATGGAAAATAAATGAGAAAAGTATTGAACTTGGAAATTTCATTTGTTATAATATGGGATGTCGAAGGAGGAAAGAATTATGACTAAGTATGTTTACTTATTTAAAGAAGGTAATGCTGATATGCGTAATTTACTTGGTGGTAAGGGTGCGAATCTTGCTGAGATGACTAATATTGGTCTTCCTGTACCACAAGGTTTTACAATTACAACTGAAGCATGTACTAAGTATTATGAAGATGGTAGAGAAATTTCTGATGAGATTCAAAGCCAAATTAATGAGTACATTGAAAAGATGGAAGAGATTACTGGTAAGAAGTTTGGAGATAAAGAAAATCCTTTACTTGTATCAGTAAGAAGTGGTGCAAGAGCATCTATGCCAGGTATGATGGATACTATTTTAAACTTAGGTTTAAATGAAACTGTAGTTAATACTATTGCAGAAAAATCAAATAATCCACGTTGGGCTTGGGATTGCTATAGAAGATTTATTCAAATGTATTCTGATGTTGTTATGGAAGTTGGTAAAAAGTATTTCGAACAACTAATTGATGAAATGAAAGAAAAAAAAGGTGTTACTCAAGATATTGAACTTGATGCTGATGATTTAAAAGAATTAGCTACTCAGTTCAAAAAAGAGTATAAAGATAAAATTGGTACTGATTTCCCAGATGATCCTAAAGAACAATTAATGGGAGCTATTAAGGCTGTATTTAGATCTTGGGATAATCCACGTGCTAATGTATATAGAAGAGATAATGATATTCCATATTCTTGGGGAACTGCTGTAAATGTTCAATCTATGGCATTTGGTAACATGGGAGATGACTGTGGTACTGGTGTTGCATTTACAAGGGATCCTGCAACAGGAGAAAAAGGATTATTTGGTGAATTCTTAACTAATGCACAAGGTGAAGATGTTGTTGCGGGAGTACGTACTCCAATGCATATAACTGAAATGGAAGAAAAATTCCCTGAAGCATTTAAAGAATTTAAAGAAGTATGTAAGACTTTAGAGAATCACTATCGTGATATGCAAGATATGGAATTTACTGTAGAACATGGTAAACTTTACATGTTACAAACAAGAAATGGTAAGAGAACTGCTCAAGCAGCTTTAAAAATTGCATGTGACCTAGTTGATGAAGGAATGCGTAGTGAAGAAGAAGCTGTAGCTATGATTGATCCAAGAAACTTAGATACATTATTACACCCTCAATTTGATGCAAAGGTACTTAAAAATTCTAAACCAATTGGTAAAGGATTAGGAGCATCTCCTGGAGCTGCATGTGGTAAAGTTGTATTTACTGCTGATGATGCTGTTGCATGGAATGAAAAAGGTGAAAAAGTTGTATTAGTTAGACTTGAAACTTCTCCAGAAGATATTACGGGTATGAAGGCTAGTCAAGGTATTCTTACAGTTCGTGGAGGAATGACTTCTCATGCTGCAGTTGTTGCTCGTGGTATGGGTACTTGCTGTGTATCTGGTTGTGGCGACATTGTAATGGATGAAGAAAACAAGAAGTTTACTCTTGCAGGAAAAACATTCCATGAAGGAGATGAAATTTCTATTGATGGATCTACTGGTAATATTTATGATGGTATTATTCCTACAGTAGATGCTACTATTGCTGGTGAATTTGGCCGTGTTATGGAGTGGGCTGATAAGATTCGTACACTTAAAGTTAGAACTAATGCAGATACTCCAGCTGATGCTAAAAAGGCTCGTGAATTAGGTGCAGAAGGTATTGGTCTATGTCGTACAGAGCACATGTTCTTTGAAAGTGATAGAATTGCTGCATTTAGAGAAATGATTTGTTCTGATACTGTTGAAGAAAGAGAAGCTGCACTAGATAAGATTTTACCTTATCAACAAGGAGACTTCGAAGAATTGTATGAAGCACTTGAAGGATATAGTGTTACAATTCGTTTCTTAGATCCACCTCTACATGAATTTGTACCTACAGAAGAAGCAGATATTAAAAAACTTGCTGATGCTAAAGGTAAGACTGTAGAAGAAATTAAAAACTACATTAATTCATTACATGAATTTAACCCAATGATGGGACACCGTGGATGTAGACTTGCAGTAACTTATCCAGAAATTGCTAAAATGCAAACTAAAGCTGTTATTCGTGCTGCTATTAATGTTTCTAAAAAACATCCAGATTGGAATATTGTTCCAGAAATAATGATTCCACTTGTATGTGAATTAAAAGAATTAAAATACGTTAAAAATATTGTAGTTGAAACTGCTGATGCAGAAATTAAAGCTGCTAATTCAGATTTAAAATATCAAGTTGGTACTATGATCGAAATTCCTCGTGCAGCTCTTACTGCAGATGAAATTGCTACTGAAGCTGACTTCTTCTGCTTTGGAACTAACGATTTAACTCAAATGACATTTGGATTCTCAAGAGATGATGCTGGTAAGTTCTTAGATGCTTACTATGATGCTAAAATATTTGAGAACGACCCATTTGCTAGACTTGACCAAAATGGTGTTGGAAAACTTATGGAAACTGCTATTAAATTAGGTAAACCTGTTAATCCAAATTTACATATTGGTATTTGTGGAGAACACGGAGGAGATCCTACTTCTGTTGAGTTCTGTCACAATATTGGACTTGATTATGTATCTTGTAGTCCATTTAGAGTACCAATTGCTCGTCTTGCTGCTGCACAAGCTGCAATTAATGCAAAGAATAATAAATAGTTTGTTGTTTAATAAATCAGTATGTTTCTAGAGATAAAATAGAAATATATATTGTGGGAGATGCTTATTAAAAGAATAAGTATCTCCTTTTTGTATTATAAAAGAAAAACTGTTGAAATTAGAAAATATAAAAAATGAAGATATGGGATAAGAAATGTTTGACAATTAGTGATTTTGTTATAAACAATATTTAATTAGATTATTAGAAATTATGAAGAGTGTTAATGGAGTAATTAATTTATGTCATAGTTAAATTTAGTTTTAGTGTAAATTTATAATTGAACTTATAATATTTGTTCTAGTAATTAAAAATTTAAATATATTTAATTAGGAGGTGTTTTATGGAAACACTTAAAGTAGGGGCTAAGTCAAACCCTAATTCAGTTGCTGGTGCTCTAGCTAATGTAATTCGTGAAAAAGGAACTGTTGAAATACAAGCAATTGGAGCCGGAGCTTTGAATCAGGCTATTAAGTCTATTGCTATTGCCCGTGGATTTGTTGCTCCTAGTGGTAAAAATCTAGTATGTATTCCAGCGTTTACCGACATTTCTATCGATGGCGAGGAACGTACAGCACTTAAACTTATTGTAGAGACCAAATAGGTCTTTTTATTTTTGAATATTTGATGTATAATAGTCAGCATCTAATGGAGGTTTTGTATGTATGAGATAGATGAAAGTTTTACTTATACAACCTTGTTTCTACTCAGAATTAATTTATTATTTAATAATAAGAGACGTATAAGTTTAATTGAAGCATTAGAAGGTAGAAGAATGCTTGAGTGGAGTCTTAATGATGATGGTGTTTGCTTTGAAGTAATTGATGAACAAGAAGAGTTTATGAGGTTTTTAGATGAGTGCAAGGATATTGTTCATTATAAAAATGATGAGATTGTTTTAAATGATGGTATTACTGAATATAATATTGAAGAGAAAATTGCTTTTATTAAGCCTGCTAAATATTTGGATTATAGTCCTATGATATTTAAATACTTAGGAATAAATAAACCAATAGATTTTATAAACAAGTATTGTGATTTAGAGCGTAATATTGAAGAGTTATATATGACTAATAAAAATGCTATAAACAATGAAGTATTAGATAGTCTATATAATGAAAAAGAAAAGATACTTAAAACTATAAAAAATAGTGATGAAGAGTATATTGATATGATTACATCTATATACTCAGATATATATAATGATGTAGAAGAAGATTATGATATTTTTCCAATTAATAGAGCTAGATACTTATCTTCTAGACATTATGATGAATCTAGTAAGATAAATGATTTATTGTATGAACCTTATCAGTGTGCATTATTCGCGAATGAGCCACTATTTAGAACAAAAGTAAAACATGATTTCAACAAAATAATTGATGATGCTGCTGAAGAAGAATTAAATGACACTAAAGATAATGCAGAAAAATATGATCCAAATGAAGAGTATTATGATGCAACTGTTGATTCTAGTGCGATTGATGACAATGAAGAAGATACTAATTATAATGTAACTAATGTTGCAGATGAGTTTCCAGATGGATTTGGCTTATGTGTTAATCTTTCACGTGAACAAGAGTTATTTATGCTTGAGTATATAAGAGTGATTGAAAATATGAAAGATATATATATAAATATATCTAGTGATTTAGAATTAATAATTGAGAGATTAAAATATATGGTAGATAACAATAATATAGGTTTATATAAAGGTAATGATATAGATGATGTAATTGAGGATTATAAAAATAAGGTAGATAGTAATTATATACATATTGTAGATGAAGTAATGTATTTCATTAGTGAGATATTTAATACATATTATGATAGATTCTGCGTTAGAAAGATATTGTTTGTTAAGACTTATTACGAACTTACTAATTATATTGAAGTAATCAATTATATAAATGAATTTAAAGATAGTAAGTTATACAATCACGTATATAAAATAATTACTGGAGAATATCCAGGTAAAGTAAAAAGAAAATAATTCGATTGTATTTTTAAAACAATTATAATATAATTTAGGTAGGTGGTCATGTGGATAATAATTTAAAGAGAACTATTATTCTAGAACATTATCAGAATCCAAAAAATAAGGGATTAATTGATGATGATAGTTATACAAGTGTTAATATGAATAATGAATCTTGTATAGATGAGATAGATTTAATGGTAAAAATAGTAGGTGATAAAATTGTAGATATTCGTTTTGACGGAGAGGCCTGTGCGATTTGTACAAGCGCTACTTCGGTAATGATAGAAACTTTACTTGGTAAAAGTATTAAAGAAGCTAAAGAGATACTTAAAAACTACGAATACATGATAGATGAGAAAGAATATAATAGCGATATTTTAGAGTCTGCAAATATATATAGTGATATTGCTAAACAACCAAATAGAAAGAAGTGTGCCTTGCTTAGTTGGTGGGGGATAAAGAAGGTGATTAATGATGAAAGAGAATAGATATATTGTATGTTGGTTGCAGATATGCCCATTTGAAAGATTAGAAGGAAGTATTTTGAAACCTAATCGTGATGATTATCCTTATCGTTTATGTGTTTTTGATAAAAATGAAGATATTGTTATTGATGTTAAAACACATCACAAATATAACTATATTCATACAAGTTTAGTATATTTTATGCATGAGGAAGCTAAAAAAATTGAAGATGGTAAAAGGTATGCAATAAATGAATTGCCTAGTTCAGTATTTTTAGTAGATGAAGATGAAATAGAAGAAGCAAGGAAAATTATATACATGTTAGATAATAATATTGGTTTTGTAGATGGTAATAAAAGTTTATCTAATGAACAATATTTAGAAATATTATTAGAAGAAGAAAAAAAGAAGATTAAGAAGAAAGTAAAAAGGGGATATTATGAATATAAAGGAAATTATAACAAAAAAAAGAAATGGTAATGAATTAAGTAATGATGAGATTAAATATGTTGTTGATAGTTATGTAGATGGAAGTATACCTGATTATCAGATGAGTGCCTTATTAATGGCAATATGCACTCGTGGTATGAATTTTAATGAGACATTATTTTTAACTGATACTATGCTTAAGAGTGGTGAAATTCTTGATTTATCAAGTATAGAGGGGATTGTTGCAGATAAACATTCAACAGGTGGTATAGGTGATAAAGTAACACTTATACTTGCACCACTTCTAGCATCATGTGGGGTTAAAGTTGCTAAGATGAGTGGTAGAGGATTAGGCTTTACTGGTGGTACTATAGATAAACTTGAAAGTATACCTAATTTTAATGTCAATCTTACTGATACAGAGTTTATTAATGAAGTAAATGATATAGGTTTAAGTATTACTAGTGCGAGCGAAAATATTGATATAGCTGATAAAAAGATATATGCTTTAAGGGATGCAACTTCTACTGTAGAGTCTATACCTTTAATTGCATCTAGTATTATGTCTAAAAAACTTGCATCAAATGCAGATATAATAGTAATTGATGTTAAAGTAGGTAGAGGTGCGCTTATTAAAAATAAAAAAGATGCTAAAGTATTATCTAGATACTTAATAGATATAGGCGCGCATTATAATAAGAAAGTATTTTGCTTACTTACTAACATGAATCAACCATTAGGCTATAATATAGGGAATAAGTTAGAAGTAATGGAAGCAATAGATGCATTAAATGGAAATTGTGCGAAGGATTTAATGGAAGTAGTATATACCATTGCTAGTATAATAATAAGTGAGATTAAAGAAATTAGTTTAGATGATGCATGCAATGAGTGTATTAATAGTATTAAAGATAAATCTGCATATAATAAGTTTGTAGAGTTTGTTAAGTATCAAAATGGTGATATTTCTAATTTCGATACTACTAGTAAAGTGTTAACTGTTTTTAGCAATAATTCTGGTTATATTACTGATATAGATGCCGAGTGTATTGGAATGCTTGCACTAGAATTAGGTGCAGGAAGAATTAGTAAAGAAGATAGTATAGATTATGATGTAGGTATTATTCTTGATAAAAAAGTGGGAGATTATGTTAAAGAAGGAGACATACTAGGTAGAATATACTACAATAATAAAGAAATTGATATAAATAGATTTAAAGATTGTTTTAAATATTCGTTAGAGAAAACAAAAATAGATACTATAATAGGTTTGATAAAAGTGTAAAGTTATGTAAAGTTTTTAACTTTTACTTGCTAAAAGATAATATTTGTTTTATGCTTGTAATAGATAGGAGGTTAACATGATTTATCCGTCAATTGATAAGTTACTAACTCAAGTTGGATCTAAGTACTTACTTGTGAATGTAGTATCTAAAAGAGTTAAAGAGATGAAAAAGAAAAAGTATTTTCAAATGAATGAAAAAGATTATAAGTCTACTAAAGAGATAGGTAGAGCTTTGGAAGAAATATCTGCATGTTTAATTCATATTAATCAAGAATAATTAGAGGGTGTTATGAAAAGAATAAAGGAGTTTTTAAAGACTTTAATTGATATTATAATGTTACCTGAAATGATGCACTTACCAGGAAGTCTTGCCTTTTTTATAATATTATCTATATTTCCAATATTGATACTAATAGGTATTATTGCATCATATTTTTCGGTATCGATAGATGGAGTAGTTAATATAATTTCTATTGCTTTACCTAAAGGAGTAGAACAGCTATTAGTGCCTTATATTCAACTTGGTACATTTCCTAGAAATATTATAATATCAACTATATTTGCTTTTATTCTTGCTAGTAACGGTACACATGCATTAATACTTGCAAGTAATTCATTATATGATATAAAGAATTCAAGTTATATAAAAAGAAGAGTAAAAGCACTATTTTTAATATTATTGTTAATCGTATTATTCATATTTATGATATCATTCTTAACATATGGTAATAGAATATTTACATATATACTAGAATCTGTTTCTTATGAGCCCGTTAATGAAGTATTATACTATTTATTTGCATTTATTAAGTGGCCAATTGCTATGTTTATTATTTATTTGGCAATAAAACTATTATATGTTTTATCACCAGATGGTAAGATATATAGTGCGACTACTTCAAAAGGAGCATTGTTTTCTACATTTGGTTTTACAGTAGCTACGGCAGTTTTCTCATTTTATGTAAATTATTTTAGTGCTTATGATATTTATTATGGTTCTATTGCAACTATTGTAATACTGATGATTTGGGTATATATATTATCATTTATTCTAGTTATAGGAATAGCAATTAATGTTAGAAGCTATAATCAATATAAAATAAAAAAAATGAATAATATGTTAAAAAAGAATAATAATATAAGTGTACTATAATTACCGATAGTACTAATACAGACTACGTTAAGTACCGAATGGTTTACTTTGAACTGGTAAGTATTTTATAAAAGGGTAATGATAACAGATATGCTCTGTTATGAGTCAAGAATTATGGACTAAGAAATTGAGTCAAGAGTAATTCTTGACTTTTTGTTTGAAATAAATAATGCTAAATTTTTTTTGTTGCATTTGCAACACACTCTTACAGTATTTCATGGTAAAATTAGAAAGGTGGTAATATGATTGAAAAACGTATTGATGAACTTATAAAGAAATTAAATAAGGCAAATTATGAATATTATACATTAGATACTCCTAGTATTACAGATCAAGAGTATGATGATATGATGGATGAGTTAATAAAACTTGAAACTAATAATCCACATCTTGTTAGAAATGACTCACCTACACTTAGGGTTGGTGGAGAAGTTGTAAGTAGCTTTAAAAAAGTTACTCATGAAATACCTATGATGTCACTCGCTGATGTTTTTAATATAGATGAGATTAGAGAATTTGATGAAAGAGTTCGTAAGACTATTAATAATCCTAGTTATGTATGTGAACTTAAAATAGATGGATTATCGGTATCTTTAAAATATGAAAAAGGTAAATTAGTTCGTGCGGCTACTCGGGGAGATGGAATAACTGGTGAAGATATTACTCATAATGTTAGAACTATTAAGAATGTACCACTAACTTTACAAAAAGATATTGATATCGAGGTGCGTGGTGAGATATATATGCCAATGTCTTCATTTATTAAGTTAAATGAAGAAAGAGCCAAGAACGGTGAAAATTTATTTGCTAATCCGAGAAATGCTGCAGCAGGTTCTGTTAGACAACTTGATAGTCGTGTTGCTGCAACTAGAAATTTATCTACATTTTTATATCATTTACCTAATCCTGAAGAATATGGGATTAATAGTCAGATGGATGCATTAATGTTTATGAAGAATTTGGGTTTTACAGTAAATCCTAATATAAAGAAAATAAATGATATTAATGAGATTGAAGAATATATTGCTTACTACACTAAAGAACGTGATAACTTAGAATATGATATAGATGGTATAGTTATTAAAGTAAATAATTTATCTGAGCAAAAGAGGTTAGGTAATACTGCTAAAGTACCTAGGTGGGCAATTGCATATAAGTTTCCGGCTAAGCAAGTATTAACTAAGTTAACTAATATTGAGTTCTGTGTTGGACGTACTGGTAAAGTCACACCTCGAGCTGATCTTGATCCAGTAAGACTTGCAGGAAGTGTTGTTAGAAGTGCGACATTAAATAATGAAGATTATATTAAAAGTAAAGATATTAGAATTGGAGATACTGTATCTATTAGAAAAGCCGGAGATATTATTCCTGAGGTAGTAGAAGTAATTAAAGAAAGAAGAAATGGAACTGAAGAACCATTTAAGATGATTACTAACTGTCCAATATGTGGAAGTAAGTTAGTAAGAAATGAAAATGAAGCAGCTTACTATTGTTTAAATAAGAACTGTGATGCAAGAAAGATAGAAGGATTAATTCACTTTGTAAGTAGAGATGCTATGTTTATAGAAGGTTTTGGTGATGCAATAGTAGAAGACTTCTATAACTATGGTTATTTAAAAAGAATACCAGATTTTTATTACTTAAAAGATAAGAAAGAAGAGTTACAAGAACTAGAAGGCTTTGGTAAAAAGAGTATTGATAATTTGCTTTTATCAATAGAAAAGAGTAAGAGTAATTCTTTAGAAAGACTAATATTTGGTCTTGGTATTAAGCATGTGGGTAAGAAAAAAGCAAGTATACTTGCTAAATATTATAATAATATGGATAATCTAGTTGGTGCTACTTTTGAAGATTTAAGATGTATTACAGATATTGGTGATAAGATAGCTAAAAGTATTAGTGATTACTTTTTAGAGAATATAGATTTAATAGATGAATTAAAAAGTCTTGGCTTAAATATGGATTACTTAGGTGGTAATACTGAAAGTAATAAAAACTTTGAAGGATTACATTTTGTACTTACAGGTACGCTAGAGAATCTTACTCGTAATGAGGCTAAGAAATTAATAGAAGATGCCGGAGGAGATGTTACAAGTAGTGTATCAAGCCAAACTGCTGCAGTAATCACTGGAATTAAACCTGGTAGTAAATATGATAAAGCAATAAAATTAAGCATTCCTATATGGAGTGAAGAAGAGTTAATGAATAAATTAGGAGGTATGTAGTATGAATGAAGAAGTATTAAAGTATTTTGAGAAAGCCTGGGAAGGTTTTAAAGGAGTAAAATGGCAAAGAGGTATTGATGTAGCTAACTTTATTGAGATGAATTATGATGAATATACTGGGGATGAATCATTCTTAGCTGGTAAGAGTATTAAAACATCTAAAGTATGGAAGAAGTGTGAATCATTACTTAAAAAAGAAGCAATCAGTGGAGTATTAGATGTAGAAACAGATATAATTGCTGGTATTGATAACTTTGAACCGGGATATATTGATAGAAAGAATGAAGTTATAGTAGGTTTACAAACTGATGAAGCATTAAAACGTATTATTAATCCTTATGGCGGTATGCGTATGGTTAAAAAGTCTTTAGAACAATATGGATTTAGAATGGATAAGGATTTGCATGATAAGTTTGTTGAGTTTAGAAAGACACATAATGATGGTGTATTTGATGCTTATACTAAAGATATTAGAAAAGCACGTACTAATCATTTAATAACTGGTCTTCCTGATGCATATGGAAGAGGTAGAATAATAGGAGATTATCGCCGTATGGCTTTATATGGAGCTGACTATATAATTGCAAAAAAAGAAGAGGATTTAGATAAACTTGCTTCAACTATTAATAATTCTGTAATTAGATTAAGAGAAGAAGTTAGAGAACAAATTAAAGCATTAAAAGAAACAGTAAAGATGGCTTCTCGTTATGGATATGATATATCTAAGCCTGCAACAAGTGCTAAAGAAGCAGTACAGTGGTTATACTTTGCATACTTAGCTGCAGTTAAGCAAAATAATGGTGCGGCAACAAGTATTGGTAGAAATACAACATTTATCGATATTTATATTAAAAGAGATATGGATAAAGGGCTTCTTACTGAAGAAGAAGCACAAGAATTAATTGATCAATTTGTAATTAAATTAAGACTTGTTCGTCACTTGCGTACTCCTGAATATGATGAGTTATTTGCTGGAGATCCTACTTGGGTTACTGAATCTATTGGTGGTATGCTTAATAATGATAAATCATTAATTACTAAAACCTCATTTAGAATACTTAATTCACTAAATAATATTGGTACATCAGCTGAACCTAATATGACTGTATTATGGAGTGCTAAGTTACCTGATAACTTTAAGAAGTATGCATCACATATGGCTATAATTACACATACTTTACAATTTGAAAATGATGATTTAATGCGACCAATATATGGCTCTGATTATGCAATTGCATGTTGTGTGTCTGCTATGGTTGAAGGTAAACAAATGCAATTCTTTGGCGCTCGTGTTAATCTTGCAAAAGCCTTATTATACGCTTTAAATGGTGGTAGAGATGAGATTAGTGGAGATGTTGTAATTGATGATATTGAGCAAATAGAAGGTGAGTATTTAAACTATGATGAAGTAATTAAAGTATATAGTAAAGTTCTTAGAAAAGTAGCTAAAATTTACGTTGATGCTTTAAATATAATTCATTATATGCATGATAAGTATGCTTATGAAAGTATTCAAATGGCACTTCATGATACAATAGTAAATCGTGTTATGGCATTTGGTATTGCAGGACTATCTATAGTAACAGATTCTCTTGCAGCAATTAAATATGGTAATGTTCGTGTAAAAAGAGATGAAAGAGGTATTACTGAGAACTTTGATAATGAATCAGATTTTCCTAGATACGGTAATAACGATGATAGAGTAGATGATATTGCGGTAAAATTAGTAACTAAGTTTTATAATGAGTTAAAAAGATTTCCACTTTATCGTAATGCTGAACACACGTTATCAATTCTAACTATTACATCAAATGTAGTATATGGTAATAATACAGGAGCTACTCCAGATGGAAGAGCAAAAGGTATTCCATTTGCCCCAGGTGCAAACCCTACGCAAGGAGCAGATAAGTCAGGTGCACTTGCATCACTTTCTAGTGTTGCTAAAATTCCTTATAAAGTATGCTTAGATGGTATTTCTAATACATTCTCTATGGCACCAGAAACACTAGGTCCAGAGGATGCAAGAGTATCTAACTTAGTACAAGTATTAGATGGATACTTTAAACAAGGAGGACATCATTTAAATGTTAATGTACTAGATAGACAGATGTTAATAGATGCAATGAATAATCCAAATAAATATCCAAATCTAACAATTAGAGTATCAGGTTATGCTGTAAACTTTAATAAACTAACTAAAAAACAACAAGAAGAAGTTATATCTAGAACTTTCCATGGTAGTTTATAATGAAAGGTTATATTCATTCAATTGAGACATTGGGGCTTGCTGATGGACCTGGAGTAAGAATTGTTATATTTATGCAAGGTTGTCCTTTAAGATGTTTATTCTGTCATAACCCAGATACTTGGGAAAAAGGACAAAATTTACTAACTACTTCGGATGAAATAGTGAATATGGTGAGAAAGTATCGCAATTTTATTGAACAAAATGGTGGAGTTACCTTGTCAGGTGGAGAACCGCTATTACAGGGAGAATTTACATTAGATATATTAAAAAAGTGCAAGAAAGCGGGCTTCCATACCGCACTTGATACATCTGGCACAGGTTATAATAATGAAATATTAGATGAGATACTTAAATATACTGATTTAATACTGTTAGATATAAAAGCACTTACTAATAAGAATTATGAAAAAATAACTGGTAAGAAGATGGATGAATATAATTATTTCTTAAAAAGAATTCAAAAATTAAATAAGAAAATATGGATTAGACAAGTAATAACTCCTGGTATAAATGACACTAAGGAATATATATTAAAGTTAAAAAAATATTTATCTAAGATAAATAATATTGAAAGAATAGACTTACTTCCATACCATAACTTAGGCGTAGATAAATATAAGAAATTGGGTCTTAAGTATAGATTAGAAGGTACACCTAACATGGATAAACATGTAATTAAAGAATTAGAAGAACTATTAAGATAAAAAGATATAAGGTTAGAATGCTTTATATCTTTTCAGTTTGTTTTATACTATACCTTCTTGTTTATTACTAATAAAGATACTATTTTTTATTTTTGACAAATTTCTTAAAATTTTTAAAACTTATTGTAATTATTAACAATTATTATTAAACTATATATGTAAGGTAAGAGAGGAGAGAGGTATAATGAAGAAGAAAAAAGGATTTACCTTAATTGAGTTAATTGCTGTACTCGTAATTATGGCAATAATTGCGTTAATAGTAACGCCGCTTGTAATGTCTATTATTAGAAAGTCAAAAGATAGCGCAGCTAAAAGATCAGTTGATGCATACGGAAGATCAATTGATATTGCAATTGCATCTTATATTCTTGATCATGCAGATTTTCCAGATAGTTTAGATGAGTTAACCATTGAATATAATGGAAAAGAAGTGGTTTGTGGAGTTATGACATTAATTGAAGATACTGGTGTATATCTTTCAGAATGTAGAGTTGGAAACTATAATGTAAAAGATTCATCTACAAATGATGGTTGGTATCATTATGAAGCTAAAAAAATGAATTAATTTGATTATAAAATAGGAGATATAACTACTTATAAAAATATATAATTTAATGTTATTAAGAATAGTAAAGTTGGAATTCTTATTAATAGTACTCAATTAGTTGCTCCAGGTAGTGTGTTAGAAACGGGTTCTTACATCCGTCCTGTAGTTGAAATTTAAAAATCAAGTGCTTTAATTAAAAACTAAATTATAATTAATAATCATTACAAGTATAAGTGGAAGAATCTTCTGCTTTTTATTTGTATAAAAGTTAAAAATATGGTATTCTTATAGTAGAGTTGGTGATAATATGAACACAATACTAGAGAGTATATTTAAAAGTAGTAAAAAAGATAAGATAAGTGTATTAAATAGAACATTTTTTAAGAATTACTTAGATAGTGATACTATTATTAAATTAATTGATATTAGAAAACTATATTTAGATATATTAACTTTTGAAAAGAGTAAAGAAGAAGATATTAAAGTAAGAGATATCTTAAAAGTAAAACTAGATGATGTATTAGATAAGAAGAATAAGTTAGAGAATCAAAACTTTAGTTTTTTAAAAAAGAAGATTAGTATTGTAAAAGAGTTAACTGAAAAAATTGATGTTAAGAAGATTGAACTTGAAAGTGAGATTAATGCATGCCTTATTAGTAATATGAAACTTATTAATGAGTTAAATATAGAAGCAGAGAGAATTAGTAATGAGATAAATTCTTTAACTATTAATAAGTATGATAAAGATATGCTCGTTAATGCATTAAAGTATAAGATTAATAATATGGAAAGTGTAGATGTTAAATATATTAGTTCAGATAAGAAAGCATTATATGATAAAGAGTTAAGTAATATTATTATTAATGATAATGCAAGGAAGTGTTATATAACTTATTTATTTGATATGATTACAACTGATATTGATAATTTAATACATACTTATAATATATCTAAAAATTATATGCTTATTAGTTATGATAAAGATACTAATGTTAATTTAGAGAATAATAGTATTGTATTAGAGAATATTATTAGTAAAAAATTATGTGAGAAATTAGATAGGTATGTTGATGTAATAACTGATTCTATAACTAATAATAGTATTAATGATATAAGTCTAGAGAAATTAAAACATAATTCAATAATACATACGATGATACATTTTGCAAAAAACTATCGTGAGTTAAAAACTGATGAAGAAATAATAAGTAGAGAATATGAAATGATTAGAGGATATGTAGTTGATTTAATGCGTGATACTAAGAATAATAATGATAAATTAGTAGTAGATATAATTAATGATACAATAGATATATTTAAGAGTTTTAGTGAGAATATTGGGGTGTATTAATGATTAAATATGATTTTAAGACATTTATAAATATTAATGGTATTGATAAGTATAATAGTATTTGTAATAAAATTAAGAATAAGTTTGATGAATGTAAAGATGGAGAAATATTTACTGATATAGATAAATGTACTCCTAGTAATGTGATTGAAAAGATTAAGAAGGTTAGTAGGTATATTAGGGCTAATGCTGATGTTTTCTTAGTAATTGGTGTGGGTGGATCTTATCATGGATCTAAAGCAATAATAGATATGTTTACTAATAAATATAAAAAAGATATCGAAATTATATACACTGGTTATAGTTTAAATAGTAGTAACTTAAGTGAGTTGCTTAATTATATTAAAGATAAGAGAGTTATTGTTAATGTGATTAGTAAGAGTGGGAATACTATGGAGATTAATTTAGTGTTTTCTAAAGTATTAGAATTAATGAAAAGTAAATATAATGAGAAAGAACTTAGAAAAAGGATTATTATAACTACTAATAAAAGTAGTGGTAAATTACTTGGAATTGCTAAAAAGAATAATTATATGAAGTTTTATATACCTGATATAAGTGGTAGATATTCTGTAATGACTCCAGTAGGTTTACTTCCTATTAGTGTAGCTGGAGTTGATATTGATAGATTAATTAGTGGTTATAAAGAGGGAGTTAGTATAGATAAGTGCTTTATGTATGCAGTAATTAGAGATATACTCTATAAGGGTGGTAAAAAGATTGAAGCATTTACTGTGTATGATGAAAGATTATTATCATTTAATGACTGGTTAAAACAGCTATTTGCTGAAACTCAGGGTAAGAAAGGAAAAGGAATACTACCTATTAGTGTATTTAATACAAGAGATATGCATTCTTTAGGGCAGTATTTTGCTGAAGGAGAACAAATATATTTCTCGACTGTAATTAATATAGTAAATAATAAAGATATAAAATTAAAAGATAGGTCACTTAATAAGATTAATAATATATCAATGCTTAGTATAGCTAAATCATATAGTAGTCCTAGTATAATTATTAATATTGATAAATTAAATGAAGAAAATATTGGGGAGTTATTATATTTCTTTATGGTGAGTAGTTCTATTGGAGGTTATTTATTAGGAGTTAATCCTTATAATCAAGCGGGAGTTAGTAACTATAAAAGAATAATAAAGGAGAGTTTAAATGGTAAATATAAAGAAAAGTTTATTTAAAGAATATGACCTAAGAGGAATAGTTGGTGATGAAATAACTGGAGATGTTAGTTATAAAATAGGTCTAGGATATGGTTCTTATGTACAGTTAAAGGGATATACTAGAGTAGTAGTAGGTTTTGATAATAGACTATCTAGTAAGTATTTAACTGATAAATTAATTAGTGGATTATTAGATAGTGGTATTAATGTTATTAATATTGGGTTAGTTACTACTCCTATGTTATATTACGCTAAATATAAGTTAGGTATTGATACTGGTATTATGGTTACTGCTAGTCATAATCCAAAGGAATATAATGGATATAAAGTTTCATTTGACAATATTGGTAATGCTTATGGTGAAAAGATTAGAGATTTAAGGGATTATATAAAGCGAGAAGATTTCTTAAGTGGTAGTGGTATACTTACTGAATATGATATTAAAGAGGATTATTTAAAAGAAATTAAGAAAAGTATAGATATTAAAAGAAGATTAAAAGTAGTAGTAGACTGTGGTAATGGTACTGCAAGTGTGATTGTTAAAGATGTGTTTAAGATGTTTGATATAGATTGTGAGTATCTATATTGCGAATCAGATGGTAATTTTCCTAATCATCATCCAGACCCTAGCAAAGAAGAGAACATGGAAGCATTAAAGAAAAAAGTATTTGAATTAGGATATGATTTAGGTGTTGCTTATGATGGTGATGCAGATAGAGTAGGTTTTGTCGATAATTTAGGTGATTATTATAGTTGTGATTATTATCTAGCTTTAATGAGTACCTATATGAAAGATAAATTAGATAGGTTATTATTTGATGTAAAGTGTTCAAAAATGTTAATAGATGCTTGCAACGATAATAATATTAAGCCTTGTATTTATAAAACAGGTGCCTCTTATACTAATAAAGAGATGAAAGAAGGAGACTATTTACTAGGTGGTGAATACTCAGGACATGTATTTTTTAGAGATAAGTGGGTAGGCTTTGATGATGGAATATATGCATCTTTAAGACTTATTGAAATGTTATCTAATAGTAATGATAAACTAAGTGAAATGTTATCAAAATATAATCATTATGAAAATGAATATGTAGAGTATCCGATTGATATTAATATGAAAGATAAAATAGTAAATAGAGTTTTAGATTATGCAAAAGAGATGGAATATGATTATTTAGATATAGATGGTGTAAGAATTGAGTTTGAAGATGGTTTTGCACTCATTAGAGGTAGTAATACACAACCTATATTAACTATTAGATTTGAAGCAAATACAAAGGTTAGATTAGATGAAATAAAGATGGAATTTATGAATTTGATTGATTCTATTGTAGGTAATATCTAGTCTTTACACTTTGTATACATGGTTATTCAATAAATATAATAGAATTATGAAATTTTAATTGAATTTTATAATAATTAATGATAGTATGAAAGCTTAGGAGGATGTTATGAAGAAAAAACATGTAGGAAGACCAAGTAATAAGGAACTTAGAGAGAAAAAAAATAAATTAATATTAACAGTTGCAATATCAGTAGTATTTGTTCTATTGGTAGTTGGTGTATTTGAAACAGGCAGTATATCTATTTTAATGGGTGATTCAGTAACGGGTTATTCTTGCGAAGATGGATATCAGTTAAAAGGAGATAAGTGCACAAAAACAGTAAGAGAAAGAGCCTATAAAATAGGTGATGTAAGTAAGGATAAAAGACTTAATGTTAGTGATTTTGAAATGATCCAAAGATATTTAGCTGAATATATTAATCTTGATGATTATCAAATACTTCTTGCAGATGTTAATCAGGATGGTGTTGCTAATATGATAGATGCTACACTTCTTCAAAAGTATTTATCAGGTATGACAAGTGGTTCCATGTCTAGCGAACAACATATTGGTGAAGCGATATGTCCAAATGGATATAGACTAAATGGTGCGTATTGCTATATGGATATAACTATTGATGCAATGCGTGAATAAATGAAATTTATGATATTTAAACTAAGATTAATTCTTAGTTTTTAACTATATTGATAAATAACTAATTAAAATATATAATTATGTTGGAGGTTGTATGAAAAGATTAAAAGATTATATTAAAGCAAATTATAAATGGATAGTATTATTATTTATGTCTATTATATTTATTGTGTTTGCAATCCGTGTTAAGAAGAGTCCAGCACTTAGAATTGATGATGATATATATAATTTTATCCATGGATTTACAAGTGATGGTTTAACTAGTTATTTTAAATTAATATCGAATATGATTAGTGGACCAGTGATTGCTATTATAGTATTAATATCTATAATTGTAAGTTATGTTAAAAAGAATTATAAATATATACCGTTTATTATTGGTAATATAATAATAATATTGATTCTTAATGTGATTCTTAAACATATCTATACACGTCCTAGACCTGAATTTATGCTTATAGATGAGTATGGTTATTCATTCCCTTCAGGTCATGCAATGGTATCTATGGCATTTTATGGCTTATATATTTATATATTATTTCATTTAAATATAAAAAAACATATTAAGTATTTATTATCAGGGTGTTTATTTTTACTTATTGCAATGGTAGGTCTTAGTAGAATTTATTTACATGTACATTACTTTAGTGATGTAATAGCTGGTTTTGCTGTATCAGTAATATATTTAGTATTCTTCACTAAATTTATGAAGGTCATTACGGGTGATGGACTAAAAAAAGAGTCTATGGTAAATAGTTTCTATTATGCATTTAGTGGTATTAAATTAGGGTTTAAGCAAGAAAGAAATATGCAAGTTCATTTTTTTATCATGACATTTGTAATTATATTTGGAATATTACTTAAAATAAGTCTTACTGAATGGATGATATGTTTAATATTGTTTGGTCTTGTTATATCTTTAGAATATGTAAATACAGCAATAGAAAGTACTGTAGATGTTGCAACTACTAAGTATCATCCTAAAGCTAAAATAGCTAAAGATACATCTGCTGCCGCTGTACTTATTGGAGCTATTATATCAGTAATAGTAGGCTTAATGATATTTATTCCAAAAATATTTTTCTAATATAATAGGAAATTAATACTTTATAGTAAAAAACACTTGACGTGCGTATCTATGTATGGTAACATAATATTCATCAACAGGGATGGTGGTTATGATGGATAAGATTATGAAAGCATATGTTTTTAGAATGTATCCAAATGAATCTCAAGTAAATTTGATAGAGAAAAGTTTTGGATGTAGTAGATTCATTTATAATCACTTCTTAGGATTAAATGATAAGTATATTAATAAATATGATTATATTAAACAATTACCTTTATTATCTAAAAATAATATTTGGTTAAAAGAAGTAGATAGTTGTTTACTTAGATGTAGTATATTTGATTTAGAAGATGCTTATAAAAGATACAATACTAATTTAGGTCGTAAACCTAAATTTAAATCAAAAATCAAATCAAGACAATCATATCGAACTAATAACATTAGAAGTTCTTATAAAGGAAAAGACTATAATACTATCGAAATAGATTTAGAGAATAGATTAATAAAACTTCCTAAACTAAAATATGTAAATATAAGAGGTTATAGGAATCTTAAATCTATTAATGGAAGAGTTATAAATGCAACAATTTACAAAGAAGCAGGTAAATACTACGTTAGTGTATGTTTAGAGGAATTTGTTTTTATACCTAAGGTAACTCCAACTAAAATAGTAGGTATTGATCTAGGATTAAAAGATTTAGTAATAACAAGTAACGGTGAATACTTTGGAAATCAAAAATATATTAAAAAGTATGAAAAGAAAATAAAAGGATTAAATAGATGGCTTGCAAGAGCAAAAGCAGGTAGTAAAAATAGATATAAGATAAAGAAAAAACTTCAAACAGTATATAGAAAACTAAAAACTTCGAGAAAATATCTATTACATAGTATTAGTAAAGAACTTACAGATAATAATGATATTATTGTGAGTGAGAGTTTAAAAGTAAAAAATATGGTACAAAATAGACATTTATCAAAATCAATTATGGATGCATCATGGAGCGAACTAATAAGGCAACTTAAATATAAATGTTCTTGGAAGAATAAGCGTTTCTATCAAGTGGACACATATTATCCAAGTAGTCAAATATGTTCGAGATGTGGATATAAAGAGTCTAGGGTAAAGGATTTAAGTGTGAGAGTTTGGGAATGTCCTAATTGTACTAATATGAATAATAGAGATTTAAATGCAAGTATAAATATAATGTTTGAGGGAGTAAAAATATATATGGAAAGGGAGTTAGCAGAACTTCAAGTAAACTAAATTTTGACAAAGAAAAATTGTAGGGTAGCGACTATCCGATATTGGTCTATGGAGAATCAAAAGATTTGTTGAAGTAGAAAATACTTACCGTGAGGTAAGCAGTAGTCAAAATTTACTTTGACTTTATGTTCTTTCACGAGAGTTACACAAAAATATTATATTATTTATTATGAGGTGGCGTATGAAAGTATTAATAGTAGATGATGAAGCAGGAATTAGAGATGTTATTAAAGAATACTGCTTGTTTGAAAATTTTGATGTTTTAGAAGCAGAAGATGGAGAAGAAGTACAAAGTATTATTAAGAATAACTCAGATATAGATATTATTGTTCTTGATATAATGATGCCTAAGATGGATGGTTATACAACACTTAAAGAGTTAAGGAAAATATCAACTACCCCTGTAATTATGTTATCTGCTCGTAGTGAAGAATATAATAAGTTGCTTAGTTTTGAATTAGGTGTTGATGATTATGTTACTAAACCATTTAGTCCTAAGGAATTAATTGCTCGTATTAAAGCAGTGGTATCTCGGGGCAATAATACTAACACTGATAAATATGTATATAAAACATTAGAAATAGATTATCTAGGACATAAAGTAACAGTTGATTCTAATGAGATTAAATTAACTCCTAAAGAATATGAACTGCTAGTATTATTTGTCCAGAATAAATCAATTGCTTTATCAAGAGAAACACTCCTAAGTAAAGTTTGGGGATATGATTTCTTTGGTGATGATAGAACAATAGATACACATATTAAAATGCTTAGAAATAACTTAGGTGAGTACCGTGATTTAATAAAGACTGTAAGGGGATTAGGATACAAATATGAAGAAGAATAGTTTTAAGTTTTATTTATTTTTATCTCTTATAGTTTTTTCTTTTTTAATTTTATTTATATTCTGGTTTTTTCAAATAACATTTCTAAATGGATATTACAAGTATTTTAAGAAAAACGATATGATAGCTACTTCAAAAGAGGTTATTAATAGTTATAAAAGTAATAATAATTATAATGAACTTAATATGATTGCATATAAGAACAATATATGTATTGAAATTATTGGGGATAGTGGCATTGTATATGCATCAGGAGCAAGTAACAGTTGTATACTTCTAGATAGTAAAGGAATAAAAAAGAATAAAGCTAAGTTTATTAGTAGTAATGAGAAAACTATTAGTTTTACTGCATATAATTATAGCTATAATGATGAATTATTAATATATGGTGAAAAACTAAGTGATGGTAGTATTATATTTATATCTACGCCGCTTAGAATAATGGGATCTATTTTAAATATTATCCAAAAAGAATTTATATATTGTTCAGTAGTTATAATAATAGTCTCATTAATTGCTGCATATTTTCTATCCCGTAAGTTTTCAAGTCCCATCACACGTATTACAGAAGAAAGTAAAAAGTTATCAAGGGGAAACTATGATGTTAAATTTAAAGAATCTACAATTGAGGAAATTAGTGAGTTGGCTGATACTCTTAATAATACTGCATTAGAACTATCTAAGACAGATAATTTAAGAAGAGAATTGTTAGCTAATGTATCACATGATTTAAAAACACCACTTACGCTTATTAAGGCAAATGCTGAGATGGTAAAAGATTTAACTTATGCAAATGAAGAAAAACGTAATAAGAATCTTGATGTTATTATTAAAGAGACTGATAGACTTAATATGCTTGTTGAAGATATATTAGATCTATCACGTGCTCAGTCTAAAACAATGAAGCTAGAATTAAAAAGACTTAGCTTAAATGAACTTATAGAGTCTATTCTTACACGTTATGAAGTATTAAAAGAAAAAAGCGGTTATAAAATAGTGTTTAATAGTGATAATGAATATGTAGTTAAAGCAGATAGAAAACGTTTAGAACAAGTAATATATAATTTAATTAATAATGCAGTTAATTATACGGGTAAAGATAAGCAAGTTACAGTTAATTTAAAGAGTAAGAAGAATACTATTATCTTTGAAGTGATTGATACAGGTAAAGGAATAAAGAAAGAGGATATTGATTATATATGGGATAAATATTATAAATCTGATAAGTCTTATCACCGTGTTACAGTAGGTACTGGATTAGGACTTTCTATAGTTAAAAATATACTTGAGATGCATAATTTTAAATATGGAGTTGAAACAAGTAAGAAAGGAACAAAGTTCTATTTTGAAATACCAAAAAAGTAGGTATTATTACTGATTAATCAAGAAATTTTATGTTTTCTTGATTTTTTTGTCAAAAAAAAAGGAAATTTGAAAGTTTTAACTAATAATATATATAGGAGGGATAAGAGAACCCTATATATGTGGAGGTATAAATATGCAACAAAATATTAGTAATTCAAAAATAATAAAAAGAAAAAAAGTTAGTGTATATACTAGAAAACTTAAAGATGGTGAAGTTGTGCCAATGGTGGTTGATAGAGCATTTAAAAGAGTGTTTGCTGATGAAAACCATCTTGAACGACTTAATTTGCTTTTGGGAGTAGTTCTTAATAAGAAGGTTAATGTTATTAGAATTCTTAATAATGAATTAATTGGACGCTCTAGAAAAACGAGAAAACGAGCAGTTGATTTAGTGTGTGAAGTAGAGGATTATGGCTTATGTAATATTGAGATTAATTCAGCACTTAAGTGGTCGCGGGAAAGAAACTTTGGATATCTCTGTCGAGTGATTGGTGAAGATGATTATCTTGATGTTTCTGAAGATGAAGCAGATGATGAAGAATATACAATTTATATTGATGAAGCAGATGATGAGGATGATGAAGGATTTGAGAATGCCATTCAAATAAATTTTAATATAACTAATACTAATAACAAGCATTATGTAAAAATAGGAGTATTTGACGAAGATGATTTAAACTTTAGGTATACTGAACGGCTAAAAATAATCAATATTAATGTAGATTATTATAAAAAACTATGTTATACTAAAGATGAAAACGAATTATCATTATTCGAGCGTGTTGTAGGAGCGCTTGGAATTGATAATCTTGATGCTTTATATAAGATAGCAGGTAATGATTCTGTATTAAAGGAGATTGGTGATGCTGTGAAAAAGTATAGAAATGATGATAATATAGTTTATATGTATGATGCTGAAAAAGCAATGAAAAGAGCGTATATGTATGATTTGCGTTATGAAGTTAAAGAGGCTGTAAAAAAAGCCGAAGAACAAATAACTAAGGATGTCACTGATAGAGTAACAAAAGAAGTAACAAAAGAAGTAACAAAAGAAGTAACAAAAGAAGTAACAAAAAAAACTACATTAGAATTAGCTAAACGACTTAAAGAATCTGAGGTATCAGTTGATATTATTAAAAATACAACAGGATTATCACAAGAACAGATTAATAAACTATAAATAGAGTTGTATAAAATTAGATTTTTTTGTGTTATAATGGTTGTATGGTGATAAAATGGCAAAGAAGAAAAAGAGAAAAGAAGTTAAAAAGGATAAAGATTATGTTGTAGAATTAAAAGGAATACTTTTGCTTCTAATTTGTATAATTGGGTGCTGTCCATTTGGGGTGGTTGCAGATATTATTAAAGGTTTTGCCTCATTCTTAGTTGGAGTATGGTGGGCTGAAGCGTTAATTCTTGTTGGTATATGTGGTATATATATGATTGTGAAAAGAAAAAAGCCTGAGTTTTTTACTCCCAAATTAGTAGGCCTTTATATAATTATCATTGCAATTTGTATATTATCTCATGTAGGATATATTAAAAATCTTAATAGCGATACAATTGATGTAAATCATTTTAAACTAGTTGATAATGGAGTTGAAGTTATACAAGCTACAGTTAGTAATATGTTAGATTTTGTAAATAATGGTGTTAAACTTTCTGGCGGTGGTGTAATTGGAGCAGTATTTGCTTCCATATTATGTGCACTTCTAACTCTTAACGGGGCAATGGTAGTAAGTATTACACTAATTATATGTGGATCTATTATGTTTACAGGAGTATCAATTTATGACTTAATTAAGAAGACTCGTGAAGGAACACATAAATTAAAAGATAAAGTACATAGAGAAAAGAAACCTAAAGAAGAAGATATAGAAATGCCTGAGGTAACTGATTCTTCAAGTCATAGTATAGTTATTTCTAATCTAGATGAACTTAAGAATAACGAACCAAAGGAAGACGTTAGTGTAGTTAAATCAGTAAGTGATAGTGATAATAGTAGTAGTGAGAATAAGAATTATAAGTATCCACCTATTACTTTGCTTAGTAAACCTTCTAAAGGTAATGGCAAAGCTAATCAAGATGCAATTAAACAAAATGTTCCAATATTGGTACAGGTGCTTAAAGACTTTGGAATTGAAGGTAAAGTAGTTGCAGCTCACGTAGGACCTGCGGTAACTCAGTATGAACTTGAAATTAAAGCGGGTACTAAGGTAAATAAGATACTTAGTTTAAATCGTGAAATTGCTCTAGCTTTAGCTGCCAAAGACGTACGTATTCAAGCTCCCATTCCAGGAAAAAGTACTATTGGAGTAGAACTTCCTAATAAAAGTATTTCGATGGTAAATGTTAGAGAAGTATTAACTAGTGTTCCATCTAGTTTATCAGATAGTAAGCTATTATCTGTACTAGGTAGAGATATAATGGGTGAACCTAGGTGGATGGAGATTAATAAGACTCCACACTTACTAGTTGCTGGATCTACTGGCTCAGGTAAATCAGTATGTATTAATAGTATTTTAGCTAGTATTTTAATGCGTAGTAAACCAGATGAGGTAAAACTAGTATTAGTTGACCCTAAAAAGGTTGAGTTATCAATTTATAATGGAGTTCCACATTTACTTGCTCCAGTTGTAACAGATGCTAAGAAAGCAAATATTGCTTTAAAAAAGATAGTAGCTGAGATGGAGAGACGTTATGATGTATTTGAGGAGAGTAAAACTAAAAATATAACTAGTTATAACAAATATATCGATAAAAAGAATGAATCTTTGCCAGATAATGAAAAAGAAAAAAGAATGCCTTACATTGTAGTTATAATAGATGAGCTTGCTGATTTAATGCTTGTTGCAGCAAAAGAAGTAGAGGATTCTATTATGCGTATTACTCAGATGGCTCGTGCTGCAGGAATACATTTGATAGTTGCAACTCAAAGACCATCAACAGATGTAATTACCGGTGTAGTTAAAGCTAATATTCCATCGCGTATATCATTTGCGGTATCAAGTGGAATTGATTCACGTACAATACTTGATATGACAGGTGCAGAAAAACTTCTTGGAAAAGGTGATATGTTATACTTGCCTCAAGGAGAAAATGTTCCACTTCGTATTCAAGGTACATTTATAAGCGAGGAAGAAACTAAAGCAATTGTTGATTTTGTATGTTCACAACAAAAGGCTAAATATGATAATACATTAACGGTTGCAGAAGAAGATGAAGGCGCAACTACAATGGTAGAGAGTAAGGATGATTATGAAGAACCGCTATACAATGAGATTGTAGAATTCGTAGTTACGCAAGGTAAGGCAAGTGCATCACTATTACAACGTAGATTTAGATTAGGTTATAATAGAGCGGCACGTTGCATAGACTTGCTTGAAGATAGAGGTATTATTGGACCATCTAATGGATCTAAGCCTCGTGAAGTATTAGTTAAACTTGATAATAATTCGACACAAAATGACTAATTGTTAAGATATGATAATATTGGTGATAATATGAAAAAGTATTTTAAAGCAATATTTGTATCCTTAATAATTGGTTTTTTTCTTTCCTATTTCTTTCTTACTCAATATAAAGGGTTCAAAGGAATAACTGTATCTAATGAAGGTGATGAGTATTATTTTCTTTCTAATGGACAGTATTCTAGTAAGGAAGAGATGGAAAAATCAGGAGTTAACTTAGAGAATTATGTATATAGAAAGGATGGTATTAACTATTATATGTATGTAGGTATTACAAAAAATAAAGATAATGCAGAAAAAATGAAGAACTATTATGCTAGTAAGAATATTAATGTAGAGATTAAAGATTTTTATATTAGTAGTAATAAGTTTAAAGATGCAATAGATAATCTTGATAATATTTTAATTAATAGTAATGATGAGATAGTTATTACAGAGATTATTAATCAAGGATTAAATAAGTATGAGGAGATAATATTAAATGGCAGTTAAAATTAAAGATATGAGTATTTTGGATAGACCAAGAGAAAGATTAATTAAATACGGGGCAAAGAATTTATCAGATAGTGAATTACTAGCTATATTAATAGGAAGTGGCAATAATAAGAATTCAGCTAAGGATCTTGCCAATCTAATATTAAACAAATGTGATGGTGCAAGTAACTTAGATAAAATGAATTATAATATTCTAACTAGTATTGATGGTATTAAAGAATCTAAAGCATGTAATATACTTGCGGCAATAGAATTGTCTAGAAGAATAAATAATAATGTAAGAGATTTAAATGGAATAAAGCTAAATAATGTAGAATTAGTGTTTCAATATTATAAAGAGATATTAAAAGATGAAAAACAAGAATGTTTTTACTGTGTATATTTAGATGTTACTAAGAAAGTGATATGCGATAAATTACTTTTTAAAGGTACACTTAATTATAGTCTAGTACATCCTAGAGAAGTATTTAAAGAAGCGTTTCTAGTAGGTGCATCGGCAATAGTTTGTGTGCATAATCATCCTTCAGGTAATATTAAACCAAGTGTGCAAGATATTGAAATTACTAATAATTTAGTAGAGTTAGGTTTAATTCATGGAGTAAAAGTATTAGACCATGTCATAATAGGAGAGAATACTTATTATAGTTTTTTAGAAAATAATAAGATTTCTCTTTAAAAATAAGCATTAATGTATTATAATTAAACAAGGTGATTATATGTCAAAAAATGGAAATAAGAAAAAATATATTGTACTCATTATACTTGTTATTATAGGTACTCTTGTTGTTGCAACCACAATATCAGTTAAAGAGAAAAGGCATCTTAATTTTTTTGAGAAAGCAGTTAAAGACTCAACTACATTTATGGTAGGTGCTGCATATAAACCATTTGGGTTTATTAAAGATAAAATAAAAGAGAGTAATGAAAAAAATAAAATGTATAAAGAGTATAAAAAGTTAAAGAGTATGGCTAATAAAGCAAAAATGTATGAGGCAAGAATTAAAGAATTGGAAGGAGAGGTAGATAATCTAAAGAAATCTTTAGATATTAATCAAACTATTACTGATTATAAAACTATTAATGCAACTGTAGTTAATAGAAATGTTGGTGCTTGGTATAATACACTTAATATTAATAAAGGTTCTAAATCAGGGATAAAAGAGGGATATGCAGTAATTACTGATAAAGGCTTAATAGGTAAAATTACTTCTGTTGGAAACTTTACAAGTACAGTGAAATTACTTTCTACTGATGAATCTATAAATAAAATATCAGTAAAAATAGAAGTAGATGATAAAAGTATATATGGACTTCTTTCATCATACAATAAAAAGAATAATACATACTTAGTAGAAGGTATTAGTGATTCAAGTGAGATTAAAAATGGTTCAAAAGTAGTTACTACAGGACTTACTGATGCATTTCCTTCAGGTATATTAATAGGTGAAGTAAAAAGCGTTACTAAAGATAGATTTGAGCTTGCAAAAGCAGTAGAAGTAACTCCATCAGTTGATTTTAATGATATAGATATAGTTACTATACTAGATAGGGATTCAAAATGATTGTAGCAGTTTTATTAATATCATTTATTTTAGAAGGCATAGTATCTAATTTAGTACCGGTAAACTCACTATTTATACCACTATTTTCTATTACTTCATTATTAGTTGTATATCCGCTATTTAATGATAATAAAATAAAATACTTAATATATTCTGGAACTTTAGGATTACTATATGATTTAGTATATACTAATACTCCTTTTATAAATACATTTACCTTTGTTATTACTGCATTAATAATTACATTTATATGTAAATTTATAACTTTAAATAAATTAAACTTAGTACTTATTATTTTATTTATACTATTGTTTAATCAAACTATTAATTATTTGTTATTATGTTTATTTAGATACCGTATATTCAATAATGCTACATTACTAGAAGGGTTATATTCTTCGTTAATATTAAATGTAGTATATAGTTATATCTTATATGTAGTGATTGAAATCATTAACAAGAAACGTAAGTATAAGAGGATAATATGAATAGATGTAGTTGGGTTAATCTAGATAATAAGTTATATGTTAATTACCATGATAATGTTTGGGGATGCGAGTGTCATGATGATATTTTGCTTTTTAAATATTTAATACTTGAAATGTTTCAAGCAGGACTTGCTTGGGAAACTATAATTAATAAAGAAAAATACTTTTGTGATGCATTTGATAATTTTGATTATAATGTAATAGTTAATTATGATGATAATAAGATTAATGAACTTATGAATAATAAAGATATTATTCGTAATAGATTAAAGATACTATCTACTATTAATAATGCTAAAGTATTTATTAATATTATTAATGAGTGGGGTAGTTTTGATAAGTATATCTGGCATTATACCAAAGGTAGACAAATTCATTACAAAAGATTTCATACAACAAGTAAGTTATCAGATAAATTATCTAGTGATTTAAAAAAATTTGGTATGAAGTTTATTGGTAGTACAATTATATATTCATATTTAGAAGCAATCGGAGTACTTAATAATCATGAAGATACGTGCTTTAAGGGAGGAGTTCATGTATAAACTATTAAATAAGATACTATTAATAATTATGAATATTGGAACTATTATAGTAGCTACATTAGAATTTACTAATAATAATTATGCAAGAGCAATGACATTTGTTGCGATATTCCCATTATTACTTATACCTTTTATAATAAACAAAACAAAGTTTAAACTAAGTGATAAAGAGATATTCTTATATTATTTATTTATCTTACTTGCAGACTTTATTGGTTGTGTTTGTAACTTATACAATACTGTATCTTGGTATGATATATTTGTGCACTTCTTATCAGGAATGTTTACCTTTGTTCTTGCAACCATTGTATATAGAATAATATCAGATAGTAATAACAAGTTATTAAAATTATTGTTTTGCTTGGGTATAGTTTCATTAATAGCTATTACTTGGGAAGTGTTTGAGTTTAGTATCGATAGTTTTGCTCATACTAATTTACAACACAATCAAGATACAGGCGTTATAGACACAATGCAAGATATGATAGTTGCAATGTTAGGGGGGATTATATCATCAATATATACTTGGTTCAAAAGACTAGACATATACAGTAAATCTAATATGTAAATTAGCTGTAAATTACATATTAGATTTTTTTATGTATAATTATATTTTGTTGCACTTGCAACACATTATATCTACAAAATATGATATGATGTTGACGGTAACAAAAGTAGGAGGATTTATGAAAGTAATAAAAAGAGATGGACATATGGTTGAGTATTGTCCAGAAAAGATTGAAGAAGCTATTAAAAAAGCAAATTTAGAAGTTGAAGAAGATGATCAAGCTTCTGGAACACAGATTAAAAATATTATTAAGTATATTGAGAAGCTTGGAAAGAAGAGGATTCTTGTTGAGGATATTCAAGATATAATAGAGATGAAATTAATGAAGATGGGTAAATATGTACTTGCTAAAAAGTATATTACTTATCGTTATACAAGAGAGTTAGTTAGAAGAAGCAATACAACAGATCTTGCTATTAAAGAGTTAATTGATGGTGAATCTGAATATTGGAATACTGAGAATTCTAATAAGAATGCTAAGGTAGTAACAACTCAAAGAGATTATTTAGCTGGTATTACTAGTACTGATATTACTCGCAGATTTTTACTTCCTGAAGATATTGTTAAAGCTCATGACGAAGGTGTGATTCACTTCCACGATGCTGATTATTTTGCACAAAATGCACTTCATAACTGTGATTTAATTAATCTTGATGATATGCTTCAAAATGGTACAAATATAAATGGTGTTATGATTGAAAAACCACATAGATTCTTAACAGCTATGACAATCGCAACACAACTTATTACTGCTGTATCATCTAGCCAGTATGGTGGAGCTACTATAACTCTAACACATTTAGCTCCGTTTGCTCGTGAGTCATATAATAGATATTTAGATAAGTATAAGAAAAGAAAATTTACTAAGAAGGATTGCGAGAAGTTTGCTAAAGAAGATTTACAAAAAGAAATAGTAGATGGAGTACAAACTTTCCAATATCAAATAAATTCAATGACTACAACTAATGGTCAAGCACCTTTCTTATCTGTTTGTATGTATTTAGGAGAAACTGATGAGTACAAAGAAGAACTTGCTATGATTATTGAAGAAGTATTAAAACAAAGAATACAGGGTATGAAAAATGAAAAAGGTGTATATATCACACCAGCATTCCCTAAACTTTTATATGTGCTTGAAGAAGATAACATTAAAGAAGGTTCTAAGTATTACTATTTAACAGAGCTAGCTGCTAAATGTACTGCAAAAAGAATGGTACCAGATTATATTTCTGAAAAAGTAATGAAAGAATTAAAGAAAAATGAGTATGGTGAAGGTGAGTGCTATCCTTGTATGGGATGCCGTTCATTCTTAACACCTGATCGTTCTATTTCTCGTGGTAATGTTGCTAAAGCTAAAAATTATGTTGAAGGTAAAGGTAAATATTATGGTAGATTTAACCAAGGTGTTGTTACAATTAACTTAGTAGATGTTGCACTTTCTGCAGATAAAGATATGGATGCATTCTGGAAGATATTTGATGAAAGATTAGAGTTATGCCATCGTGCACTTCAAATTAGACATAAAAGATTATCACATACTACAAGTGATGTTGCGCCTATTCTTTGGCAACATGGAGCTTTAGCTAGACTTGAAAAAGGTGAATCAATTCATGAGTTACTACACCATGGATATTCAACTATTTCACTAGGTTATGCAGGTTTGTATGAATGTGTTAAGTTTATGACAGGACACTCTCATACTGATAATGGTAAAGGTAAAGAGTTTGGTCTTGAAGTTATGCAAAAAATGAATGATATGTGTAATAAGTGGAAGAAGGATGAAGATATAGATTACAGTGTATATGGGACTCCTATTGAATCAACTACTTATAAGTTTGCTAAGTGCTTGAAAGAAAGATTTGGTAAAATCAAAGGTATTACTGATAGAGATTATATTACTAATTCATATCATGTACCTGTATTTGAAGAAATTGATGCATTTAGTAAATTAGCATTAGAATCAGAATTTCAAAAATTATCTCCAGGTGGAGCAATATCTTATGTAGAAACTCCTAACTTAGAGAATAACTTAGATGCAGTAATGGAAATTATTAAGTTTATCTATGATAATATTATGTATGCAGAACTTAATACTAAATCTGATTATTGTCAAGAATGTGGTTATACTGGTGAAATATTAATTGATGATGATTTAGAATGGTATTGTCCTAACTGTGGTAATAGAGATCATGATAAATTAAATGTTGCACGTCGTACTTGTGGTTATATTGGTTCTAATTTCTGGAATAAAGGAAGAACTCAAGAGATTAAAGAAAGAGTACTACACGTAGATAATAAAGATTGTGAAGATTGTGATTGTAAGAAAGAAAGTGATACTGGATGCGATTCAACAAAATAAGAAGAACAGATATATCAAATGGTCCTGGTATCAGAGTTTCAATATTTATGCAGGGTTGTACATTTAATTGTAAGGGATGTTTCAACCCTGAAACTCATGACTTTAATGGAGGTCATGAGTTTAATGATTCAACAATTGATAAGATTATAGATTTAGCTAAACCTAATCATATAAAAGGATTATCTATATTAGGAGGAGAACCAATGCATCCTAAAAATATAGATGGTACTTTAAAATTAGTTAAAGAATTTAAAAATAAATATCCCAAAAAAGATGTTTGGGTATGGAGTGGCTTTAATTATGAAGATTTATCTTTAAAACATGATTTAAGTGATATCGATGTACTTGTAGATGGACAGTATAAGATGGAATTATATAATCCAACCTTAAAATATAGAGGTTCATCTAATCAAAGAGTAATTGATATTAAAAAAACAATTAAGAATAAAAAGGTAGAGATATTAGAAGGAGTAGAAGTATGAGAGAAAGAGGATTTGAAATAGCAAAAGGATGGGAAAATAAAAATATTAATCTTCCAAAAAGAAGTACAAAACATTCAGCAGGATATGATGTAGAAGCAGCAGAAGATATAACTATTCCTGCATATAAACCAGGGATTAAACCAACACTTATTCCAACAGGATTGAAAGCATATTGCAAAGAAGATGAGTGGTATATGCTTGCAAATCGTTCGTCTGGACCTAAAAAAGGATTTGTAATGGCAAATAGTATAGGAATAATTGATTCAGATTATTATAATAACGAATCAAATGATGGACACTTTTATTTTCAATACTTTAATTTTCAAGACCATGATATCGAAGTTAAAAAAGGTGATGTAATAGGTCAAGTAATATTTCAAAAATTCTTAATAGTAGATAATGATAATGCAGAAGGAGTAAGAGCTGGAGGATTTGGCTCTACTGATGTAAATGAATAGACTAATAGTTGTGGAAGGGCCACAAGGAACAGGTAAGACTACACTTGCAAATTATTTAAGGGAGTCTATACCTGGTTCTAATTTATATCGTTTATCTGGACAAAAAGATAAATCTATTACTGGACGTGATATAAGTATAAAAATGTATGATGCATTACTAGATTATTTAAAGGCTATGGAAGATGTTCCTATGGATTTAGTATTTGATAGAACGTTTTTTACTGAAGAAGTATATGCACGTCTTGGTTATAAAGATTATAGTTTTACAGATAATTATTATAAACTTGTAGACAGATTTGCTAATTTAAATTATGAAAAATATTTTATTAATTTATATTTAGAAAATACTGCTATATTTAAAGAAAGGTTAGAAAGAGTTCATCATGATTATCAAGCATTTAGTGTTCAAAGTAGTATTGATCAACAAAATACATATAGAAATATTGCAGACGAATTAAGTTCTAAAGGAGTAATTGTAGAAAATCTTGCAATGGATAATTTTGATGAAGCTTATGATAAAGTAAAGAAATTATTAAAAATAAAATAGAGTAAAGAGGTGTGATAGTGGATACAAATAATAATGATAATAATATAAATAATGAGAATAAGACTAATATTGAGACTAATAACGAAGTAACTAGATCTGAGTTACATAATGTAAGTGATAATAAAGAACACAATAAGAAAAGTAAGTTAAGTAGTAAACATAAGAAGATTTTAATAATTAGTATTGTAGTTTTATGTTTACTTGTTATTGGGTTAGTTGTAGTTGTATTATTTACTGGTAAAGATAAGAATACTAGTAATAAGAAAACTAAAAAGATTGTAGTAGAAAGTACTATGACAGAAAAAGAATATAAAGCAATTGTTGATGCGTACGGAGATGCAGTTACTCTTGCTAGTAATAATTATATGACTTTAAAAAATGGTGAGATTCCTAGTTTCAATGATATTAAAGATAGCATAGTATTTGATAAACATAAAGTAGTATGTAAAACTAATAAGATTAATTTTGATGGTAGTGTTTACTTAAATAGTTGTACTGTTGATGGTAATGAAATTACTAAGAATTATTCTTATGGAGAGGAAAAGGAAGAACCTAAAAAGTCAGGTGATAAGATATTTTTATATAAATATAATGAAACTTTTGGTGGACAGGATTCTATGACTGGTGAAGCATTTAAGAATAGAAATTATTTTGTATCATCATTTGAAGGTTACTCTTATAATACTACTTTAGTAGATACTTATGAGTGTTATAGTAAGAATTGTGAAGGCTATAATTATAGTGAAATTATTAATAAAGCTGTTATTCATGATGGAGACTATTACTTATATGACTTTAGTACTAAAGAGAAATCTAAGTTAAATATTGAAGGTAATGATTATAGTAATATTAATTTTGTAGAGAATGAAAATAAAACATTAGGATTATTTATTTATAAGAATAATCAAGGTTATGCATTTTATAATTTAGATAGTAATACTGTAGTTACAGAATATATATATGGAGAGATGTATTCACTTGCTAGTATTAGTTCTGTACTTGCTACTAAGGGAGAGAATACCGTGTTAATTAATCCTAATAATGGTAGTGTTGAAAGAACTATTAATGGATTATTACATATAAGCGAAGTTCATGTAAATGGCAATATTTATTATCAAGCATATCCTTATTCAGAAGGACCTAATTATTCAAGAATAGTATTAAATAGTAATTTAGATAGAATAATTAATGATAACTATGATGTAGGAGTATTTAATAGTGATTCAACTATTACAGTATCTAAATTTAATGATAATCACATTTATACTTATGATTTATCTGGTAATTTAATTTATACAAGTAAAGAGTATAAACAAGTATTAAAAGTTCTTAAAGACTTTGCCGTTGTACTTACTAATGATTCAGATTTAGTATTATTAAATAGAAGTGATGAAGTACTTACTACATTCCTTAAAGTTACTGATAAACATTATTTACATCCACTTATTTCTGGATGGTATACAACTAATGGTAAAAATGGTATTTATTTTGTAGTTGGTGATAATGATATACCATATGGAACTGAAGGTAGTGGACTTGAGTATTATTATATACCATCTACCGGTGAGACAGGAGTTATTAAAACTAAAGGTGTGGGTGGATATGCTAAACCAATATTATATTTATATCCAACTAAGAAAACTAAAGTAGAAGTATCATTTAGTAATCCTGAAGTACTTACAACAACTTATCCTAAGTTTGATAAGAGTTGGGTTGTTACTGCTAATAAAAATGGAGATTTATATGATTCTAAAGGTAAGTACTATTATGGATTATATTGGGAAGAAGAAGGTAGTACTAATATAGATTTTAGTGAAGGATTCTATGTCGATAAAGATTCTGCTATTGAATTCTTAGAAGATAAGTTAACTACAATTGGTCTTAATGCAAAAGAACGTAATGAATTTATTATGTACTGGCTTCCAATACTTGAGAAAAATGAACACAACTTAGTATATTTTGAACTTACTAAAGAAAGAGATAAATTTAATAAGATAAATATTACTCCTAAACCTGATTCACTACTTCGTGTTGCGATACATGTTAAAAAAGTAGATGGACCAATATTTATTAAAGAAGAAAAATTAGAAACTTTTAAACGAAAAGGATTTGTTGCAGTTGAGTGGGGAGGAGTAATTCATTAATAAAATAAAAGGACTTAGTTCTTTTATTTTGTATAAGGAGGATTTATGTTTTTACAAATAATTATATTAATAATCGGATTTATAGTTTTAATTAAAGGAGCAGACTTGTTTGTAGATGCTGCATCAAGTCTTGCTACAAATTTTAAGGTATCAAAGATGTTAATTGCTCTTACTATAGTTGCTTTTGGTACAAGTGCACCAGAACTTGCGGTATCTATTAAATCTATGGCAAGTGGTAGTGGAGATATAGTGCTTGGTAATGTACTGGGTAGTAATGTTTTAAATATATTATTAATACTAGGTGTGTCTGGATTAGTACACTATCTAAATGTAAAAAATGCAACAGTAAGAAAAGAACTTCCAATTACAATACTTCTATCATCAATACTATTTGTAACTATGAATGATACATTAATATCAGGAGCTAAAGCTAATAGTTTAACTAGATCAGATGGAATTATCATATTATTATTCTTTTCAGTTTTTGTTTATTACTTAATATCTACTATGAGAAATAAAACAGATAAAACTGAAGATAAACCTAAATACAATATATTAAAATCAATTTTATTTACAGTAATAGGAATTATATGTTTAGTATTAGGTAGTAATGCAGTAGTAGACTCTGCATCACATATTGCATCTTCCCTAGGTGTTAGTGAACGTATGATATCTCTTACAATAATTGCTCTAGGTACAAGTTTACCAGAACTAGTTACAAGTGTTACAGCAACTAGAAAAGGAGAATATGATATTGCAATAGGAAATGTAGTAGGTAGTAATATATTTAATATAGGTATAGTACTTGGAATACCTTTAGTATTATTTGGTGGTATAAAGTCGTTTAGTATTAATATAACAGATATTATAGTAATGTTATTATCAGCAGTATTATTATTCTTGTTTAGTTATAAAGATAATAAGATATCTAAGATAGAAGGAAGTATATTTTTATTAATGTTTATAGTATATTATTCATTTGTTATTTTTACATAAAAAAATATTGCAAATTTACTGCAATATTTTTTAGTTAAATAAATATTATTTATCTTGTGGTATAAATGGCATTGCAATTGCAACAATTATGCCAACAAGAATAAGAATTGCGCCAAAAGATATTGATACACCTGCAAGAGATGTTCCACCAGCAACTTTAGCAACATTAATGATATCATAAATTGTTACTAATGCAGCAATTCCTGATGGGATTACACTGAATTTTTCTTTCTTTAAGAAGACTAGTACACCGGCAACTGCTGCAGCAATTATAACAATAATTCCATCTCTTCCACCATCAATATAATTGATAGTTTGTGAGTATCCAAATACAGATACTTTGGCAAATGGCATAAAACATGCAATAATTGCAAGTGCTAATCCACCAAGTGTAATCCACATACGATTTTTCTTAATGAAATCCATCTAACTTCCTCCTTTACTATATTTAGTATATAATATTTTTGATTTAATGTCCATATATTAGTTTTATTTTTAGTTAAAAAATTGTATAATGGATATTAAGGAGGTTGATTATGAAAATAGTAACAATTGATGGAAATGAGGCTTGTAGTACTTCTTCTTACTATTTTACAGAAGTTGCTGGAATATATCCGATAACGCCATCTAGTCCAATGGCAGAAAATACTGAACATTTATCCAATAAGGGAGAAAAAAATATATTTGGTGATACAGTTAAGTTAGTAGAAATGGAGTCAGAACTAGGAGCTGCAGGATTTATACACGGTGCACTCCAAAGTGGGGTACTTGCTACTACTTATACTGCATCGCAGGGATTACTTTTAATGATACCAAATATGTATAAAATAGCAGGTGAGATGTTACCTGGGGTGATACATGTGGCTGCGCGTAGTTTATCTACTCACGCTTTAAGTATTTTTGGGGATCATCAAGATATATATGCTGCACGTTCTACTGGTTTTTCAATGCTTGCATCATCATCAGTACAAGATGCTGCACTATTATCTGCAGTTGCGCACCTTTCTAGTATTAAATCAAGTATACCATTTATGCATTTCTTTGATGGTTTTAGAACTAGTCATGAGATAAATAAAATTAAAATATTAGAACGTGATGATTATAAAGATTTAATAGATTATGAAGCTATTGATAAGTTTAGAAAAAGAAGTTTAGTAGATAGAGTTAAAACTGTAGGAACTAATCAGAATGATGATATATATTTTCAAAGTGTTGAAGCTAAGAATAATGATTATGATAAAGTTGCAGATATAGTTGCACACTATATGAAAGAAGTAGGTAGTAAAGTGGACATTGATTATAAACCATTTAATTATTATGGGAGTAAGAGTGCAACTAAAGTAATAGTTGCTTTAGGGTCAGTATGTGAAACTATTAAAGAATACATAGATGAGATAGATAGTAGTGTAGGTTTAATAGAAGTACATCTATATCGTCCATTTAGTGTAAAACACTTGCTTAATGTATTACCTAGTAGTGTTAAGAATATTGCAGTACTTGATAGAACTAAAGAACATGGTAGTATTGGGGAACCATTATACTTAGATATAGTATCTAGCCTAAAGGATAAGGATATTAATATCGTAGGTGGTAGATACGGACTATCTTCTAAGGATACTACACCTTCTGATATAGCTGCTATATATAATATGTTAGATAATCCAATTAATAATTTTACAGTAGGTATAATAGATGATGTTACTCATTTATCACTTGATAAAATAGATACAGTAATTGATGATACTAAAGATATATTAATATATGGATTTGGATCAGATGGTATGGTTAGTGCATCTAAATCATTAATTAAATTAATAGGTAATCATACTGATAAATATGTACAGGCCTATTTTCAGTATGATTCTAAAAAGTCAGGTGGAGTTACTGTATCACATTTAAGAGTAAGTGATGATGTAATAAAAAAGACATATTATGTAGATAATCCTAGTCTACTAGTTATTAGTAAAGATAATTATTTAAGAGATTTTAATCTAGTAAAAGATATAAAAGAAAATGGAATATGTATAATTAATACTATTAAAAATGAAGAAGAATTAAATAGTTATATGTCTAGTAGTATTAAGGGATTATTTATAAAAAGAAATATAAAAGTATATACTATAAATGCTTATAAGATAGCTTTTGATGTTAACTTAAGAAATAAAATAAGTATGATTATGGAGTCATGTATTATCACACTTACTAACTTTTTAGATAAAGAGACTATGTTTAAATATTTAATAGATGATATTAGAACTAAGTTTAAGAAAAAAGGTAATGATGTAATAGAAGCTAATATTAAAGCAATTAGTTTAGTGCCAGATTATATTAAGAAAGTAACTATTAATAATAATAGTACGACTGATATTGAACTAGATAGTTTTTATGATAAGATAATGAAAAGGGAAGGTAATAGTATTCCTGTATCTGAGTTTATGAGTGTTCGTGATGGATCATTTACAGGTACGGTAAGTAACTCTAATAGCAACTTAGAAATATCTCCTTCTTGGATTAAAGAGAATTGTATTAACTGTAACCAGTGTAGTATAGTATGCCCTCATGGAGTAATTAGACCATTTGTATTAAATGAAGAAGAGTATAATAATGCTCCAGATTATATTAAAGATTACTGTATGCCTTCACTAGATAAAAAAGGATATTTTGCTTTAGGGTTCTCACTTAATAACTGTACAGGATGTATGAGGTGTGTAAGTGTATGTCCTGGATTAAAAGGTATAAAAGCTCTTGCTAGTACTAGTGATATAATTGCTAATAATTACCAAAAAGTATTTGATTACTTAGAGAGTAATGTAAGTGTTAAAGAGTATAATAAATATACATTAAAAGGTAGTCAGTTTATTTCTCCTAAGTTTAAATATCCAGGTTCTTGTCAGGGATGTGGCGAAACTGCATACTTAAAATTACTTACTCAATTATTTGATAATTTAATTATAAGTAATGCAACAGGATGCTCTAGTATATATGGTGGAATAGTACCAAGTATGCCTTATAATATATCTTGGGCAAGTAGTTTATTTGAAGATAACGCTGAATATGGATATGGAATGAGTGTATCTATTAATAAAATTAGAAATAGAATTAAACATATTATGGAAGATAATATGGATAATGAGAATAAAGAACTATTTAAAAAATGGCTTGATAATTATGATGATTATGAAACTACTAAATATGTATTTGATAATCTAACTAACAATATACCAGATGAATTAAAGAGTATTAAAGAATATATTGTTAAAAAATCAGTATGGTGTGTTGGAGGAGATGGTTGGGCATATGATATTGGATATGGTGGAATAGACCATGTACTCGCAACAGGAGATGATATAAATATTCTTGTGCTTGATACCGAAGTATATTCTAATACTGGAGGGCAGGCAAGTAAATCAACTAACTTAGGTACACTTGCAGAGTTTGCAGATACTGGTAAGAAAACAAACAAAAAGGATCTTGCACGCATGTGTATGAGTATACCAAACTGTTATGTTGCGCAAGTATCAATGGCTAATCCTAATCAAGTGATTAGAGCTTTAAAAGAAGCTAATGAATATAATGGACCTAGTATAGTTATTGCATATTCAGTATGTATTTCTCATGGAATAAAGGGTGGTATGACTAAAAGTTATGAAATAGAGCGTCTTGCACTAGAATCAGGATACTTTCCAACATTTAGATATCATCCAATAGAAGGATATAAGTTTGATAGTAAAAATGTAGACTTTGATAAATATCGTAAGTTTGTTGATAGTCAAACTAGATTTAATTTAATAAGTAAAAATCAAGAATTATATGATAAATGTTTAAGTGAACTTAAGAAAAGATACAAATATTATGAAGAATTAAAATAAAGGTTGCTAGTTTAAGCAATCTTTTAGTATACAAAAATGATACCCAGTTAAGGGTATCTTTAATGAAAAACCTAAATGATTAAAAAACATGATAAAGATTAAAATAATATTTTTAAAAGAATTTCAATTTAAACTTTATAATACATTTGATTTTTGCTTGTAGGTTTATCAGGATTAGTCATTTTAACAAGTCCATTTTTAATTGCTGGAGTTAAATAATTATCTCTAAATGAAATTCTCGATTTCATACCTAATTTCTCCATTAATTCAGTAGTGGTCATTGTCACACCAAATTCCATAACATCTAATAATTTTTTTACATACGAGCTTATATGATTAGCCTGAACACTAGTACTATTTAACAATTCTTGTAAAGTTTCATCAATCATTTTTAACATGAATTCAATAAAAAGCGTTGAATTACCAATTTTATTACAACTATTTATAACTTTATAATATTCTTCTTGATACTTTTCTGTTTGAGTTTCTATTGGAAGGTATTCAAATATTTCCTCATAATTTGATAAAATTATATTTTGCCATAATCTTGCTGTCCTTCCATTACCATCACTAAAAGGGTGAATAAATACAAATTCATAGTGAAATACAGATGATAATATTAAAGGATGGACTTTATCCTTATTATTAATAATCCAATCAAATAATTGTTTCATAAGTGTTTTAACTTGTTCTGGAGGAGGACAAATATGTATACAATTACCATTTTCATCAAAAACTCCTTCATTGCCATTTCTGAATTCTCCAGCTTCATCTATTAATAAATATGTCATTACACCATGAATTTTCTTTAAATCATTAATACTATATGGATTTACGTTTCTAATCATTTTGTATGCTTCATATGCATTTTTTACTTCTTGTATTTCATTTCGTGGCCCAATAACAGTTTTCCCATCAATTATATCTTTTACTTGATTAAAAGAAAGTGAATTTGCTTCTATTCTTAATGATGAGTGTATTGAACGTATTCTATTATTTCTTCTTAAAATAGGCATTTTGTTTAGATCTTTATAATTATCTAATTTGCCTATATTCTTCATAATAGAAGAAATTCTATCTAACATATTATTTGTTATTTCAAACGGTGGTATATAATCTTTCATTAAAACATCTCCAATCTTTATAGGTATTATTATATAATAATATGAAACATTAGTCAATAACTTGTACGTTATTTTGCATGTTTTTTTGTATATTTTATCAAACATAAACAAAATGACGACCTCTCGGTCGTCTTCAGGGGGTCCGGGATAGCGGCTTTATTTACCATATAAAACTATTTAATTTCCTATAATACTTGATGTTTTTGTATTCTACTACACTCGAGAACATTTGGTATTTTAGAAAATTCGTATATAAAAACTATTTATAAAACGAAATTATAAGTCCGATTATTTCTAAAATAATGAAATCTGTTCATTACTTGCATCTTTTTTCTTATATGCTTTTATGATATCATCCATTTTATAAAGTATTCCATATTTGTCACACTCTTTAACAAACACATTATATAAATACTTATGGTTTGGAGGCATACAATTATATTTATCTCCATAGGTTTTTATATATTTATTTTTCAATCCAATAAAATGTTCCTCTAATTTATTGAAATAATAATCTCTTTGATTTTCTCTTAGTGTCATTCCCATATATGTATGAATAAATTTTGTACCATATTCACTTGCAAGTCTTACCAATGTCTTTATATCTTCTTCGTTGTCAGTAATAAAAGGTAAAACTGGATTTAACATAATACCTGCAAATATACCATTATCGTTTAATGTCTTTATTGCTTCTAACCTTTTTGAAGATACACAAACATTAGGTTCAATTATTTTTGATAATTTATCATCAGGAGTTGTAATAGTGAACTTGATTATAACATTATTTTTAGAATTAATCTCTTTAAGTAAATCTAAATCTCTTAAAACCAAATCACTCTTTGTATCAATAGAAACACCAAAACCATATTTTGATATAAGTTTTAATGCTCCTCTTGTCTGTTCATATTTTATTTCTAATGGGTTATAAGTATCAGACATTGATCCAATGCCTACAACACCTTTTGTTCTCTTTTTAGATAACTCTTTTTCCAATATATAAAGAGCATTTTCTTTTCCTCTGACCCTATCAAAATTATCAATATGATAGCAGTTATTTCTACTATCACAATAAATACAGCCATGAGAACAACCTCTATATAAATTCATATTGTAGTCAACGCCATACCATTCACTACCATCTTTTACTTTTGTAAGTATTGTTTTTGCCTTTACAAATTCCACTTTATTCTCCTATTATAATGAATTACTACAAATTTCTATGGTATTTCCTTCTGGATCAAATATATTAAAATAATAATATGGCTCTGTGATATTAACGTACATTATCTCTGACATATTGCAAATATTAATTTTCTTTATTCTTTCATATTCTTCTTTTAGATTACTTGTATAAAAATTGAATGTTACAATATTATTCTTCTTTTCTCCTCTGTCAATATTAAAATTTTTAATATATTCATCATTATAACAATCTTTTAAATCTTCACTTTTAATTTTTTTCTCATCATATAATTTATTATATATTGCTAATTTATTACCAAAATCAAATTCTATCCATCTATTTTTAGTATAAGTGTTTCCTTTTACTTGAAATATTTTTTCATAAAATTCCACAACTTCATCAAACTTATCTGTTTCAATATAAGTGCTATATAATTTCATATTCTTTGCTCCTTTAAATTACTCAAATATTATTTTCCATATATAACAAATGACATCATTAATAATCTTTGGAATTATCCTAACAATGAAGTGTTTATTGCTCATACATATTCCATTATATCATAAATCATGCCCTCTTGAACATGAAGAGAGCAGAATTTTCTATCAAGTATTCATAAGGGTTTAAGCCTTTAAAAATCACATTTTTCGTATTTTCGAGTCCGAAATTCGTATATAAATCATAAATTCTTACAACTTTTTAAATGTCATAATCCTCGCAATCCCTTTATTTATGGGCAAACAAAATGACGACCATAAGGTCGTCTTCAGGGGGAAAACTTACATCATGTACTCCTAAATGCTTTTCCTTTATATTATAACGAATTATAGTTTAATAAAGTTTAGAAAAGTTTAACTAAATACTACTTGATTTACTACTTTTGGTAGTTGACTGGGTGGTTGAAAAAATATAAAATCTAGTAAATAGAGTAGGGCTTGCTAGGTTTTTATCTACTGTTATTTTTTGAATTTTTTAGTATTTCTTAAGAATATCTTTATAGAAAAAGAACAATCTCTGTTCTTAATTGTTTAATCTAGAAAGTTTTTTTAAAACTTTTTGCAATCCTTTTATTTATCTTATAATATTATCGGTATATTTTATTTCTCCTTTATTCTCATTTCATCTATTACTTAAATATTTATAATTATATTTATTTTTTTATTAATACTTTGTCATTAGAGATTGTATATTCACTATTTATTTTAAAGCTTTCTAATATTTCTTTTAATTCATCCTGAGAATACCAATTTTGAATTTTATCTGAGTTATAAAAATATTCATAGGAAGGACTCATTGAAATAATTTTTTCAGTCGTATGAAGTTTTTGATTACTAATTACATCATAATATTGATTATAATCTCTGATTAATATTTTAAGTGATTTTTTATTATTGTCATCAGTTTCACATATATAACTAGACTTAATCATATCCCAAGATACTTTGTTTTTGCTATCATCACTAGCATTTTTGGATGTTCCTAATAGTGCTAAAGGTAATAAACCTCCAAATAAAACACCCACACCTGTTAACAAGCCCAATGATGCCTTTAAAACTCTTTTATCATATTCAGTAACTGTTCTTTTTGTTTCTTTGTTTTTTTCTATATAATCATGAACAATCATTTCATCTATCATTATTTCACCTCACAGTATATATTATACAATAATTTTATTTTAAATCAATATTTTTTTATACTTAATGACGTTTGTTTTTAGTATATTCCTGTTAAAGTTTAATGTCATAATGTTACTTGTGTTAATTAACAATATCACTTGCTTTAATATTATAGTATTCAGTTAGTTGATTAACTACATCATTATTAAACTATCTTTTTACATTTTATACTTATTATAAGTAGATATATCTACACCTAGATATTTTGCTAGTTCTTAGTGTGTTTCATTATTATCTAATCTTAATTTCTTTACTCTAAATCTTACTTTACTTTGTTATTTGCAACACTTTATCCATGTATTACTATTTCCTAAATATAATATATGGCGTACTAATTTTAGTTGAAATAATACGAATTCTATATAATTTATTTTAACAAACAAAATGACGACCTCTCGGTCGTCTTCAGGGGGTTTTGGTTCGTACTCTTACACTTAGAAAGTAAGAGTACTGGCATGGAGTATCATGCCAATATTATTGTATAAAATTTTTGCACTTATGTCAATTAGTTTTTTCATAAAATTTTAAAAATGTGTATAAAAATAAAATTTATGGTCATAATAGTATTGGTGATGATATGACAGAAAAGGAACTTGCTTATTTCGAAGATGCAGTAGGACATGAAGGAAATATTGTAAAAATATTAGAGAAGTCTATTAGTATGATTGAGGATAGTAGTATTAAAGAGTTTATGGAAAGTGAAGTTAATTTACACAAAAGTAGAAAAGAAAAATTAATTTCTTTCTTGGAGGGGAATTCTAATGAATGATCAATTAATTATGGATAATTATTTATTAGTGTTAAAAAGTACTGTAGAGGTGTATGTTCATGGAACTTTAGAAAGTTCTAATGAAGGTAGTAGAAGTATATTAAAAGAATGTTTAGTAGATACTTTAACTAATCAAGCAAATACTTATGATTTAATGACTAAGTATGGTTGGTATAATGTTAGTAATGTAGATGCTACTAAAGTTAATGAAACGCTCAATAATATTAAATCTAAAAACTAGTTAAAACAGGTTAAAACATCTGTTTTTTCTTTGGTTTCCTTTGACTTTTACTTTTTTAACATGTTATAATTACTCTGGTGGTAAAATGGTAAAATACAATGAAGATTCTATTAAAGTACTAGAAGGACTAGAAGCAGTTAGAAAAAGACCTGGTATGTATATCGGTTCTACTGATAAACGAGGGTTACATCATTTAGTATGGGAGATAGTTGATAATAGTATAGATGAAGTAATAAATGGATTTGGTAAGAAAATTAAAATTATTTTACACAGTGATTCAAGTGTAAGTGTAGAAGATGAAGGTAGAGGAGTACCAGTTGGACTACATAAAACTGGTAAGTCTACACCTGAGGTAATATATACAGTTCTTCATGCTGGAGGTAAGTTTGAATCTAGTGGGTATACTGTATCTGGTGGACTACACGGAGTAGGTGCGAGTGTTGTTAATGCCTTATCTAAATGGATGCGAGTAACTATTAAAAGAGATGGTTATGAATATGCAATATCATTTAAAGATGGAGGTAAATTAGATACTCCGCTTACTAAAGGAATGAAGACTAGTAAGACTGGTACTACTGTTAGATTTATGCCAGATGATACAATATTTTCAACTACTCATTTTTCTTTCTCAACTATATGTGAAAGAATGCAGGAAAGTGCATTTTTACTTGAAGGACTTACTATTGATATTATAGATGAGCTAGAAAACAGACATGAGAGTTATTGTTATGATAATGGATTAAAATCATTTATTGAATATATTAATGAAGATAAATCTGCTTTACATAACGTAGTTCAGTTTGAAGGTGTTAAAGATAAAATAGATGTTAAAGTTGCATTTCAATATACAGATACTTATTCAGATAATATTATATCTTTTGTAAACAATGTAAAAACATCTGATGGTGGTACTCATGAAGTAGGATTTAAAACAGCTATTACTCGTGTATTTAATGATTATGCAAGATCTAATGGTTATTTAAAAGCTAAAGATAAGAATTTAGAAGGGCCTGATACTAGAGAAGGTATTACGGCAGTATTATCTATTAAGATACCTGAGGCATTACTTCAGTTTGAAGGACAAACTAAGTCTAAGTTAGGTACACCTGAAGCTCGTAATGCAGTAGAGAGTGTAGTTAGTGAGAAATTACAGTTCTTCTTAGAAGAGAATAAAGCAATAGCTACTAAAATAGTAGAGAAGATGGTTAAAAGTAAACAAGTAAGAGAGGCGGCAAGAAAAGCAAGAGATGAAGCTAGAAATGGTAAGTCTAAAAATAAGATAGAGAAGAATCTATCTGGTAAGTTATCTCCTGCTCAGAGTAAGAATCCTAAGAAAAATGAATTATTCTTAGTCGAGGGAGATTCAGCCGGTGGTTCTGCTAAAGGTGGACGTGATCGTAAGTTTCAAGCGATTCTTCCACTTCGTGGTAAAGTAATTAATACAGCTAAAGCATCACTTACTGATATACTTAAAAATGAAGAGATAAATACCATGATTCATACAATAGGAGCAGGTGTTGGATCTGATTTTACTGTTGAAGATTCTAACTATGATAAAGTAATAATTATGACCGATGCTGATGTAGATGGTGCGCATATTCAAATACTACTTCTCACATTTTTCTATTATTATATGCGTGGACTTATTGAACAAGGCAAACTTTATATCGCACTTCCTCCTTTATATAAATTAGATTATGGTAAGAAACATTTTTATGCATATACTGATGATGAATTAGAAACTATAAAAAAAGAAAATACTGGTAAGTATTCTATTCAAAGATATAAAGGTCTTGGTGAGATGAATGCAGATCAACTTTGGGAAACTACAATGAATCCTGATACTCGTAGTTTAATTAGAGTAAATATTACAGATGCTGCCCTTGCTGAAAAAAGAGTTAGTGTACTTATGGGAGATAAGGTAGAACCAAGAAAAGAGTGGATAAATAGAAACGTAGAATTTACAATGGAAGATAATTATAGAGCGTAGAGGTGTTATTATGGAAAAGTATATTAAAAATTTAAATAAGAATTATAATTTTTCAAAGAATGGATTTAATGTTATTTTGCCAAAAATAACTTGTTCTGACATTAGTATTTGTTTTGTTGATATAGATGGAGAACGTGATAACTATTGTATGTTAGATACTAGTACTATATTTTATTATATAATTTCTGGTTCTGGCGAATTTGAAATTGATGGTGAAATTATAAGTGTAAACACCGATGATTTAATTGAAATTTCTCCAAAGAAAAAATATAGTTATAAAGGTAATTTAAGAATGTTAGAAATAATGTCAAATTCATTTGATGAAAATGAAGTACATGAAACAAGTAAGTAGGTGTTTAGATGTTAAAAGAACAAATTGAAAAATATATACCATTTAACGAGCAAGAACAAATAGATAAAGAACAGTTTTTAAAATTTATTAATACATTTGATGACGTATTAACTCGTAATAATGTATTTGGACATTTTACATCATCAGCATTTGTAGTTAATAAAAAAAGAACTAAAATGGTTGTAGTATACCATATTATAAATGATGGGTGGATATATCCTGGAGGACATGCAGATGGTATTGAAGATTTAAAGTCTGTTGCAGTCCGTGAGGTTGAAGAAGAAACTGGACTTAAAGCTAAAGTTTTGGATGAAAATATTTTTGCTATTAACTCAGCTCCAGTAAAAGGGCATGTAAAATGTGGAAAATATGTATCTGCTCATATACATTTTGATTGTGTATATATAATGGAGGCAGATGATAAAATACCACTTGTCTATAGAGATGGTGAATCTAAAGGCGTTAAATGGGTAGATTTTAAAGATGCTTACGATGAATCTTTTTGTGATTTTATTAGACCAGTACATAAGAAACTTATTAAAAAACTAAATAATAGAGGTGTTTAGATGGAGGATATATTAAAAAGAATACAAGATTATGCTTTAGAAGAAATCATGGGTGATAGATTTGGCAAGTATGCTAAAGAGATTATTCAAGATAGAGCTATACCTGATGTAAGAGATGGATTAAAGCCAGTACAAAGAAGAATACTATATGCAATGTATAAGGCAGGTAATACCCATGAGAAAGGTTATATTAAGTGTGCAGCAACTGTTGGAGATGTATTAGGTAAATTCCATCCACATGGAGATTCAAGTGTATATGATGCAATGGTACGTATGAGTCAGTGGTGGAAACAAAATGAAATACTAATTGATATTCATGGTAATAATGGTTCTATGGATGGTGATTCTGCTGCTGCATATCGTTATACTGAGGCGCGTCTTTCTAAAATTAGTAGTGAGTTATTAAAAGATTTAGAAAAAGAAACGGTTGCTTGGGCACCTAACTTTGATGATAGATTCTTAGAACCTACCGTACTTCCTGCAAAGTTTCCAAATCTACTTGTTAATGGTACTAATGGAATAAGTGCGGGATATGCAACTAATATCCCACCGCATAATTTAGGTGAGGTAATAGATGCGACTATTAAAAGAATTGATAGCCCAAACTGTAGGTTAGATACAATTCTTGATATAGTAAAAGGACCTGACTTTCCAACTGGAGGAATAGTAGAAGGTAAAAAAGGAATAATAGATGCATTTACAACAGGCCGTGGTAAAGTAATAGTTAAAAGTAAATGTGAATTTGTAAAAGAAAAAGGTAAGGAACAAATAATTGTTACTGAGATTCCTTTTGAAGTAAATAAAGCTAATCTTGTAAGTAAGATAGATGCAATTAGAATTGATAAGAAGATTGAAGGTATTAGCGAGGTTAGAGATGAGACTGATAGAGATGGTCTTCGTATTGCGATAGATTTAAAAAGTGGTGCGAATAAAGAAATGATTCTTAACTACTTACTTAAGAATACCGAATTACAAGTATCATATTCATATAACATGGTTGCAATTGTAAATCGTAGACCAGAAACATTAGGTATTATACCTATGCTTGATGCTTATATTGCTCACGAGAAAGAAGTAATTAAAAGACGTAGTGAATTTGATCTTAAAGCATATGAAAAAAGATTACATATTGTAGATGGATTTTTAAAAATGATATCTATATTAGATCAGGTTATTAAAGTAATACGTTCTAGTAAGAATAAGTCTGATGCAAAAGATAATTTAGTTAAAGAGTTTTCATTTACTGTTGAACAGGCTGAAGCTATTGTTACTTTACAACTATATCGTTTAACTAATACAGATGTAGTAGCTTTAGAAGAAGAAAAAGAAAAACTTGAAAAATTTATTGCTGCTTTAAAACAAATATTATCTGATGAAGATAAATTACACGAAGTAATGAAACATGAATTAAGAAAAATAAAGAAAGAATATGCTCGTGAGAGAAAAACTGAAATTAGAGATGAAATAACTGAGATAAAAATAGACACTACTGATATGATTCCTAAGGAAGATGTTATTGTAATGGTAACAAGGGAGGGTTATGTTAAACGTAGTTCTATGCGTAGTTATCAATCTAGTGAAGCAACACCTACACTAAAAGAGATGGATTATGTAATTGGTTTATATGAATTAAATACATTAGATACATTACTTGTATTTACTGATTTAGGTAATTATTTATATATTCCTGTATATGAACTTCCTGATTTAAAATGGAAAGACTTAGGTAAACATGTAAGTAATATTGTTAAGATGAGTGCGGATGAACACGTTCTTTCTGTAGTTCCTGTAACTGATTTTAATACAAATAAGACAATTACTATGTTTAGTAAGAATGGTATGGTTAAAAGATCATTATTAAGTGACTTTAAAGTAAATAGATATAATAAACCATTATGTTCTATGAAGCTAAAAGGTAATGACTTAGTTGTATCTGTTACAGATAAAGTAGGTAGTGAAGTATTTATAACAACACGTAACGGTATGTATTTAAGATATGATATTAATGAAGTTGGTATTGTTGGAGTTAAAGCGTCTGGAGTTAAAGCAATATCTTTAAAAGATAATGATACTGTTGTTAGTGGGGATGTATATAACGGTGAAGATTATATACTTGTTCTAACAGATAAGAGTACTGCTAAAAGGGTTAAAGTGTCTGAATTTGAAAAAACTAGTAGAGCTAGACGAGGTGTACAAATAATAAGAGATGTTAAAACCAATCCTTATCATATTATTAATAGTTTTATTATTAATAATAAAAATAGTATAGGTATTATATTTAAAGAAGATATTGAATATAAGAAAGTAACTGATATACCAATACTAGATAGATATTCAACTGGTAATAGTTTATCTAATCAAGTTATAAATGGTATGTTTGTTGAAACTAGTATTATTAATCCTAAAGATATTAAAGAAGAAATTAAGGAGATATCTTTAGAATCTATTGATGATAAAATTATGACAATTGATGATTTTCTTAAAGATATTGAAAAATAATACTTGCAATTTTTGAAAATATATAGTATATTTATATTGTGGTACTTAACTGCTAGGGTACTACATTAGAGTGAATCTGTTTTGTTTGTTTCTCATTAAAACAAACCCTCCTTTCTATAGGGGTGTTACGATTAAAGCGTGAGGATAATTATTTTATCCTCAATTTTTTTTGAAGTTACTAAATAGTATGATACAATGAAATTGGTGAGTAGTATGAATGTTAAAGAAATTAGAAATGAATTAAGTAAATACAATAAGAAAGAATTAGAAAATATAATTATTGAACTATATAAAAGGATACCTAAGAAGAAAAAAGAGGAACATAATATTGATTTATTAATTAAAGATGCAAATTATAAAAAGAAGGAAAAAATAAGAGAAGAGAATTTATCATTTGATGAACTGCAAGAAGAAATTAAATACTTTCTTAAGTGTGTTGATGAAGGACTTTATTCAGAGCCTAATAATATAATATCTAAAAGCGAACGAAGTGGATATCGCTTTAAAGTTAAGAGATATTATAAAAAATTGATTGAGATAGATTGTGATTCTCCTGATGGTGAGATAGCTACTAAATTACTTATTGAACTTTATAAAAGATTAAGTAAAGGCTCTAATTACTTACTTTTTGCCAATTGGGAAACTTTTAGAGCGCTTGGAGTAGAACAAGATGAATATTTTGTATTAATTATTAAAAGATTATTATATAAAGATATTAATGAAGATATTTTAAATATATGTATTGATATACTTAATTTACCTCATGACCCTTATGGCGCTGGTCGTGATTATATATATAAATTGTATGCAAGTATGTTAAAAGATGAAGAAGCAAAGAGTATTTCAATTAAAATACTAAATGATATTATTAAAGAATGTAAAACTAAATTAAAAGGATTAAGTGAATATAGTAGTGAGAGGTATAAATTAGAAGGAACTATTGAGTATAGTACAATATGTGTTTCAAGTATTTATTTTAATAGTGGTAAATATGATGAAGGTATTAATTATTTTAATGATAATTATATGGAAAGTAGTGAAGAAGTTAAACAATATATAATATTACGAGAATTATATAATAGAGAATTATATGATTATTGGATTAAGGTTTATGAAAGTAAAAAGATTAAATATAGAGACTTTTTAGTAGAACAATATAAAGAACTAAAGAAGAGATGCAAGTAGGTGATTTTGCCTTAGCTTTTAAACCTGTGAGTATAGATTATATTAATGAGTTAGGAGTAAAAAATGAAACAAGAAATACTATTAAAGTACGAAATAAAAAAGGATGATAAAACTGATATGTTGTCATCATTAAAAAAATTAGATAAGAAATTACTTGATAAAGTTATGGAAAAAGAATGCGCTGAAGATATTAATGATTTAGCAAAGATGATTATAGATGAATTTAAATATTTATTAAGCATCAGTAAAGATGATGTTGCAACTCAAGTGTTTTTTGAACACTTACTTGATTGTGAAGATACACCTATATTTGCAGCATATCAGTCTGACGTTGAATCATTATATGTATTTGTTTATGATAATGGTAAGTATTTATCATACTATATTCCTGATGAAATTAAGGAAGAAATAATTAGAGTATTTATAAATAATGGTCAAGTAATTAATAAGAATAAAGTAGGTAGAAATGAACCTTGTCCATGTGGCAGTGGTCGCAAGTATAAACAGTGTTGTGGTAAATAATCTCGTAAAGCCCGATAAATAAAGGGTTTGCGAGATTTTTCTTTGCCTAAAAAAGTTGTAAAAATTGTAAAAAATACAACGCTACCCACATTTTACCCACACATTGAGATTTTAGAAAAGCACTATAAAATCGTTATAAATAAAGGGGAAATGTCAATAGTTTTTAAGATTAAAATATTATATTGCTTAAAAACTTTTTTTCTTATATAATTTAAGTGTGATAGGTGATTATATGACTTTGACTGAAAGAATTAAAATAATTATACTGTTGCTAATATTATCATTAATATCTTTTATTGTTATTTTAATTAATGGAAGAACTTATGAATTAAGAATAAAAATAGATGATAATATTAACAGTATTAGTGATGTTGAAATAACAACTGGTGATAAAAATGTTATAAAAATAGTAGATAAGAAATTAAAAGATAAAGTATTAATTTTAAGACTAAAATCAGTTAATAAAGGACATGAGTTTATAGAAGTTTTATCAAAGAATCATTTTTCAATAGATAGATTTTATGTACATGGAGCGGGTATTATGACACATAATCGTATTTTAGGAAAATGTAGTGGAGATATAGTAGTTCCAATAAGTATTTTAATATTAATACTAGCAGTTTTATCTACAAACTTAAAGCACTATATTAAAAGTGTTAGAAATAACCTGTATCAATATAAAAATATAATTTATTTAGCTATTATCATATTTCTTACATTCATGTTTATTAATCAATTAATTCAAATTACTAATTATAAAGGTTTAGCTTATTCAATAGAACTTATAATTAAATCAGTTAATGTATTTTCTAAAACTATATTACCACTTGTTATTATAACATCACTTTTAGTTACAATAAGTCATATTAAATTACTTAAAAGGGAAGGTTTTACATGGCGCAATATGCTTGGTATATTCATTGGGCTATCTCTTGTTCTAGCAACCATCATACCAAATATTTTAAGTAAAATATTCGAAAATTCAACAGTTATAAATCTTAGTGATAAACAACATATTGCATATTATATATATACGTTTATAGAATTATTTATATATGCAGTTGTATCTTATATTGAATGTATATTTATATCAACTATAGTTTTAGCTTTGATATCAGCAAAAAGAATACCTAGATTTGATAAAGATTATATAATTATACTTGGTTGTAAGATAAGAAAAGATGGAACACTTACTCCAATATTAAAAAGTAGAGTAGATAGAGCGATTACTTTTTCAAAAATGCAGTATGAAGCAACTGGAAAAGATATTATATTTGTTCCTTCAGGCGGTAAAGGTAATGACGAGGTTATATCAGAAGGAGAGGCTATTAGAAATTATTTATTAAATCAAGGTATAAGCAACGATAATATAATTGTTGAAAATAAATCTAGAAGCACTTATGAAAATATTGAGTTTTCATATAAATTAATTAGCAAGAAAAATAGTAATCCTAATATTGCTTTTTCAACAACAAACTTTCATGTGTTTAGAGCAGGGATAATTGCTAGAAAGCAGGGTATAAAAGTAGAAGGAATAGGAGCAAAAACAAAAGCATATTTCTTTATTAATGCTTTTATTAGAGAGTTTATCGCAACTCTATATTCAGAGAAGAAAAATATTTATAGAGTGATTATATTAATAACTGTTACAGTATTAATTATTATTACATTAACTTATATTTCAATGATTTAAAACTAATTATAGGTGGTGAAATGAAGAAAGAAAAAGTGATAGAAAGTTTATATCTATACTTGTATCAGGTGGAGATTCATCTTTGGTTGTAAAAGTGAAAAAGGGTACTCGTATGTTAATTGGTAGTGGAGAACATGCAAGCTTTGGTACTATTGGAAAGATAAAATCAAAGTTTTTTATAAAAATATATCTATTTTCTTTAGAAAGTGACTTTTTGCTATAAATTTGATAAAATAAAGCTATAAGGAAGTGACTAATATGATGTTATATCATGCAAGTAATGAAGTTACTAAATATCCTGAAGTTAGAATAAGTGAATATACTAAAGATTTTTCTTGGGGATTTTATTGTACTGTTATAAAAGAACAGGCAGTAAAATGGGCAAAAAGAAGAAAAGGAAAGATTATTAATTTTTATGAATATAAGGAAAATAGTAATTTAAAAATAAAAAAATTTGAATCTATGAATGATGAGTGGTTAGATTTTATTGTTGAATGCAGGAATGGCAAAACACATGAATATGATATTGTTGAAGGACCTATGGCTGATGATACAATTTGGAATTTTTTAAGTGATTTCATTGATAGAGAAATCGATAGGGAACAATTCTGGAGTTTAGCTAAATTTAAGTATCCAACACATCAAATAAGTTTTCATACTCTTAGAGCTATTGAATGTTTAAAATTTATTGATAGTGAGGTTGTAACTGATGAATAATTATGAAAGGAATGATTTGCTTTATGTTTGTTCTTTAATAGAATATATTGGAAGAGTAACTAATAATCATAGAGGTTATGTTGTTAAATGTATAGGTTACGAAGGATTGAAGCATTTATATGAAGTTGCTTCAGTTAATCATAGTTTATCTTTTGAACAAGTAAGTAATGAGGTAATTGTAGATTATAATATAAAAATTGGTTCTTTTGATACTTCTAAATGTAGTGCAAAAATACCTAGTTATATTAGTATTGGTGGAGTTTATAAAAGGCTTGTTATAGAACTAAATAATGGTGATATTGTAAGTACTATTTATAATGTTTTTAACTCTTTTTTAAGCGATGAAATATCTAATTTTGAAAGCGATCTTTATTATCAAAATAATTCTTATTTAAGTGCATGTTATCGTGCAGGAAAAATTTTAGATTAAATTGTATATCAATGATTTAAAATTAAGGAGGAAAAAATGAAGAAAGAAAAAAAATATTTAACTATACAAGAAAGAAGAGAGTATTTGATAAATGGTAAACCAATGCCGTTATCTTTCAATCCAATAATAAATGATAAGAAAAAAAGTGGTAGAAAGTATGTATCTACACTTGTAACAGGTGGAGATTCATCATTGATTGTAAAGGTGAAAAAGGGGACTCGTATGTTGGTTGGTAGTGGAGAACATGCAAGCTTTGGTACTGTTGGAAAGATAAAATCAAAGGTCTTGAAATTAAGAAAATAGGAAATTCGTACATTTTGTACGAATTTGTTAATTAAAATATGTATTTTTTGTACGAAAAGTGCTAAAATGTATATTGAGAGGTGGATTTCTATGTATAGAAAAATAGAAGAAGAATTAAAAAAGTGGAAGAACGATTATGAGAAACCACTTATGTTAGTAGGTGCAAGACAGACGGGAAAAACTTATATATTAGAAGAGTTTTGTAAAAATAATTTTAATAATTACATCTACATAAATTTAGATAAAGAAGAAAATATAGGTGAGATATTTGAGAATACTATTGATCCAGATACAATAATAGAAAAAATTGAAATTATTAAAAGTGTAGTTATTAATCCTGATGATACAATAATATTTTTTGATGAAATACAAGTAAGTGAAAGAGCTATTACATCATTAAAATATTTTTGTGAAAGTGAGAAACCTTATAAAATAGTTTGTGCCGGTTCACTACTTGGAGTTAAAATTAATAGATTTAAATCATCATTTCCAGTTGGTAAAGTAACAATTAAGTATTTATATCCAATGGATTTTGAAGAATATTTAATTGCTCTAGGAGAAGAAAAATTAGTTGGCGAAATTAGAATTCATTATGAATCTAATGAAGCATTAATGAACCCAATTCATGAAAAGGCATTAGATTTATATAAAAAATATTTAGTACTGGGTGGAATGCCTGCAATGATAAATAATTTTATAAATAATGAATGTAATATATCACATGTTGATTTTAATCTTCAAGAACAAATAATAACTTCGTATTTAGCAGATATGAATAAATATACAGAAAATAGTGAAGGAATTAAGAATAGTCAAATATATAATTCTATACCTAAAGAACTTGCTAGAGTTAATAATACTTTTAAATATAGTATTGTTGATAAAGATGCTAGAAAAGTTAGATATGAAAGTAGTCTTGATTGGTTACTTGCTAGTAATATGATATTAAAATGTGATTTAACAGAGAAAAATGAGTCACCATTAAAGGCGTTTGTTAATTCTGATAAGTTTAAACTATATTTAAGCGATGTTGGATTACTTAGATCATTATCTAATTTAGATTATAGTGAAATATTGCTAGATAAAAATGAAATGTTTAAAGGTGTACTTACTGAAAATTATATTGCTTGTGAACTATATCCTAAATCTAAAGAATTATATTTCTATAATTTTAATAGATATGAAATAGATTTCTTAATAAAAGTAGATGGTGATATTATTCCAGTAGAAGTTAAAAGTGGTAGAAGAACTAATAGTAAGAGTTTAAATGAGTATATAAAGAAATATAACCCTAAATATAGTATTAGAATATCTTCTAAAAACTTTGGATTTGAAAATAATATAAAATCAATTCCTCTTTATGCAGTATTTTGTATTAAAAAATAGATATTATTAGTTTTAAAACATATAATTAAGTGGTGATTATATGTTTTTTCGTGATATTCATACTAGAGTTAGAATTATATTAATAGCTATTGTATTCTTATTTATACTTATAGTGTTTAAAGTGTTTTATATACAAGTAATTAGTTATAATAAGTTAAATACTAAAGCAACAGGTGTATGGAGTCGTAATCTACCACTTGAGGCTAATAGAGGTAATATCTATGATAGTGAAGGTGTGCTTCTTGCTGGTAATGTTACAACTACATCACTAGTAATTATTCCAAATCAAATTAAAGATAAGAGCGATACTGCTAGTAAGCTTGCTAGTATTCTAGGTGTAAGTAAGAAAGAAATGATGGCTCATGTTAGTAAGAAAACATCTATTGAAAGAGTGCATCCAGAAGGTAGAAGACTATCTTATGAAATAGCTGATAAGATAAATTCTTTAAAACTACCTGGAGTATATTTAGTTAAAGAAGCAAAAAGATATTATCCTTATGAAAATTGGTTATCTCATACTTTAGGGTATGTTGGTATTGATAATCAAGGATTAGGAGGGTTAGAGCTTACTTATGATAAGTATTTAACAGGAAGTAATGGAGCTATTAAATACTTTTCGGATGCAAAAGGTAAAACATTATCTCTTGCTCAAACATATGAAAAACCACAAGATGGTATGAATATGACTTTAACTATAAATTATGAAATACAAGAAGCGTTAGAACGAGAATTAGATAATGCTACTTCTATGTATTCACCGGATCATGCAATAGGTATTGTAATGAACCCTAATAATGGTGAGATATTAGCTATCGCATCACGACCTAATTTTAATTCTAATAATTATACTAAGTATTCAATGGAAGAGATTAATCGTAATCTACCTGTTTGGATGACTTATGAACCAGGTAGTACTTTCAAAATAATTACTCTTGCAACTTCTTTAGAAGAAAAAGTAGTAGATTTAGAAAAAGATCATTTTACCGATACTGGTTCCATTACTGTAAGTGGTGCACATTTACATTGTTGGCGTCATGGAGGTCATGGAGATCAAACATATTTAGAAGTAGTAGAAAACTCCTGTAACCCAGGATTTGTTAATTTGGGACTAAAGTTAGGTAAAGATACATTATTTAATTATATAAAGAACTTTGGTTTTGGTACTAAGACTGGAGTTGATATAGTTGGTGAGTCTAAAGGTATACTTTTTAATGTAGATAAAATAGGTGATTTGGAGTTAGCTACTACTGCTTTTGGTCAAGGTGTATCAGTTACTCCGATTCAACAAATTACTGCAGTGTCAGCAACTATTAATGGAGGTAAACTATATAAACCATACATAGTTAAAAGCATTAATGAACCAGAGACTAATAGTGTAATTGTTAAAAATGAACCTAAACTAGTAAGAAAAGTAATTAGTGAAGATACTAGCAAAAAAGTAAGATATGCTCTTGAAAGCGTAGTTGCGCGTGGTACTGGACATAATGCTTATATTGCTGATTATCGTGTTGGTGGTAAGACTGGTACTGCCCAGAAAGTAGAAAATGGAATATATCTAAAAGGTAATTATATAACATCATTTATTGGATTTTTGCCTGCTAATAACCCAGAGGTTATTGTATACATTGCGATAGATAATGCTAAAGGTATAACACAATACGGAGGAACAGTTGCAGCTCCAATTGCCAAAGCGGTATTATCTTCATCAATAGATGCTCTAGATATAAAACCACAGGTAGATGAAATAGAAAAAGAGTTTAATTATATAGATAAGGTATATGCAAAAGTACCTAATGTAGTTGGTATGACTCGTGAAGATGCAGTTAAGAATCTTAAAAGTTTTAAAGTAGAATTTAGTGGAGAGGGTAGTACTGTTACATATCAAACTCCTAGGGAGAATACGCAGATATATGAAGGTGAAACAGTAAAATTAATGCTAAGTGATTGACAAATATAAAAAATAGATATAAAATGAATAAGCGCGATATAGTAAAGTAGTAAAATAAATAATAGAGCTACTTTTAGTTCTATTTTTTTAACTGCTTAATAAAATTAATTGTGAAATAATAGTGAAATTAATTGACTTTAATTAATCTTTATGGTAATATTAAAACAGAATAAGAGAGACTCTGGAGGTGAACTATGAAAGATACGTATGTATTTGAGTATGTAAATGAAAATGAATTTAGAAAACTAGAAAGATCTATTAAGAAATATAATATGCTTGCATACAAACAATTGTATTTTCAGTATTATCCTGAACTTAAAAATGGTACTTTTTTGGGTGAAGTTGTATCTGAAGATGAAGATAATGGTACAACAACTTATGAATTGAAACTAACAACTGATGCAATGTTTTCTAAAGTTCATGGAGATATAAAGTTGTATTATATAGTTTATCATAAGGAAAAGATTGTTATGCTTGATAAGTTTGAACCACTTGACATATTAAGTGAAGGACATAGCTCAGAGCTTGTTACGTATAAGGGTGTCATGGTATCAAAACAGCATGCTGATAAAGATATGTTTAAGATTAATTTGTTAAATATGATTCAAAAATAAAATCATTTTCTGGTGATTTTTTCTTTTACTAATTGCCATTTTAAATAATTCATGTTATACTTTATATGAAAGGTAGGAGAGATATGAAGAAGAAAAGAGGATTTACCTTAATAGAGGTAATTGCGGTATTAGTTATATTGGCTGTTATAACTCTTATAGTAACGCCGCTTGTTATGAATATTATAAGGAAAGCTAAAGATAGTGCGAATAAAAGAAGCATTGATGCATATGGACGTAGTATGGAATATGCTGTTGCAACATATATGCTTAATGATGCTGAGTTTCCAACTAGTTTTGATGATATTAGTATAGAATATAGAGGAGCTAAAGTTGAATGTGCAGTTAATATTGTTAATTATGATGGTAGTATTTTTATAGATAAGTGTGCGGTAAATGGTAAACTTGTTAAAGATTCTAAATTTAGTAGTGGTTATTATCAAGTAGGTAGAGATACTGGTAATTATATGTTTACTCTTTATAAAGATGTAAATGAGGTTATTAATAATACATCAGGAAATGGCAGTTCAAGTGGTAATACAGGAAGTAATGTAAGTGGTAATGTAAATAATAGTAATCAAACTAGTTCTACATTAGGAACAGTAACATATAATGGTTTATCATATTATAGACTTCCTAACATTAGTGTTACTGCAGGCTATGTTGCTTTAGTTAGTGAAGAACCGTTATCATATGAAGATACTTTAAAGTATGCAGGTAATATTCCAGTTGCAAATGTAAATGGTGTTGGTGTAGTTGCATACTATTCATCTGATACTTGTAATCAATCTAATACAGAAGGATGTAAGACGGACTATGAATCATCTAATGTAAAAGTAATTATAGATGCTTGGGCTAAAGATAATGTTAATAGTGATTCAACAGCTACTATCATGACAACTGAGTATTTAACTAACTATGGTTATGCATTAGTAGGTAATAATGTATACAGTAAAACATCTAGTACCCCAAATAGTTTATTTAGTATTGGTGTTGATTACTGGGCAGTAGATGATAATGGTAATGTATATAAAGGTAATTCTACATTTAATGTAACATATCCTTATGATGTTGCAGCTATTAGACCTATTATAATTGCTAAGTCAAGTGATGTTAAACCAAATGGAGGTAATGCTGGTAATAATAATTCAGTAAATAGTGTAACTAATAATACAGCAAATGATGCAGTTAATAATCCTTATACAGTAGACTTTATCATAATGTTTATTAGTATTGCTGTAATTGTTGTTTGTATAATTATTTATGTAATTTATATGATTACTAAAAAGAATAAAGATAATAATAAAAAGAAAGAAACAAAATAATTATGGATGATAATTTATCATCTTTTTTTCTTGACTAAAAGTGATAATAGTTATATTATTTAGTTGGTGGGTTATATGGAGATAAAAAAGATAACTAAGTTAAAAAATGGTAAATATAAAATTAAATTAGATAGTTTCGAATTTATTACTTATGATGATATTATTATTAATCATGGACTTTTATATAGTAAAAAAATAGATGATGAACTACTAAATGTATTAAGTTTAGAAGCTGCTTATTATGAGATTTATAATAAAACTTTAAAGTTTTGTATGAAGAAAGTTAGATCAAGTGATGAAGTAGAAAAGTACTTAGATAAGATGGATATTACCAATACCGATAAAACTAGTATTATTAATAAACTTAAAAGCATTAATTTGGTTAATGATAAAATATATGTTAAATGTTATATAAATGATAAATTTAATTTATCTAAAGATAGCTTAAGTAAGATAAAAGATGATTTAATTAATAGTAATATAGATATTAGTATTATTGAAGATGAAATAAGTAAAGTAGAGTATAATGAGTTAGATAAGTTAGAGAGAATGATTATAAAAAGAATTAAAAGTAATCATAAATATTCTAATTATGCATTAAAGAATAAAATAGTAACTGAGTTTATTAATCTAGGATATAATTATGATGATATTGTAAGTATATTTGATAGAAACTCTAGTGATAATTATGATATCTTGGTTAAAGAGTATAATAAACTATATAACAAGTATTCTAAGAAATATGAGTACTCTGAATTAGAATATGTTATAAAGAATAAACTTCATACTAAAGGATTTAATTATAGTGACATAAAAAAAGAAGACTTGAATTAGGTCTTCTTTTAACTATTCTTCAGAACTTTCTTCTTTTGTTTCTTCAGTACTTTCAGATGATTCTTTGTTTTCTTCTTTATTTTCAGTTTTTTCTTCCTCTTTTTTAGAACCATTATTAACTGTTTTCTTGTATGCTTTCTCCACATCAGTATCATTAATTTTTAATTTATATTTCTTTCTTAACTTATCCCAAGATTTAACTTGCAATGTAGAATCTTCATTTAATTTCTTTTCAGCTAAATCTTTCTTAATAGTTTCTTTAACATCTTTATATTTATTTGTTTTACTAGAAACTTTTAAGATTACATGATATCCATATTGACTTTTAACTGGTGAACTTGTATATTCACCTTTCTTAAGATCTTTAGATGCATTATAGAATGCTTCATCAACACCACTCTTAGAGAAATCTTTGAATAATCCACCATCTTCATAAGTTCCCTTATCATCAGAGTTATCATAAGCTAAATCTTTAAATTTCTTCTCTAATTTATCTGCATCATCTTTAACTTCATTTAATTGATTAATTAAATCTTCAGCTTTCTTCTTTGCATCTTCTTCAGAAGTTTCATCATTAACTTCAATTAAGATATGTCTTACAGTCATTTTTTCTTTATAATTTTCATTATATTCTTTCTTTAACTCTTCTTCCTTAATAGTAGATGCTACGTATTTCTTAACTGCAAGTGTTTTCTTATAATCTTTAGTTACATAAGCTCTAAATTCTTTTTCATTAGTAACTCCTTGAATGCCTACATATTGACTTAAGAAATCCTCAAAGCTTGCACCATAATACTCAGCATATTGTTTATAGTAATCAACTACCTGATCAACGTATTTCTCATCATCCTTAGTTAACTTTTTAACATAATCATTTGCGATATACTCATCAATCATATTAATTACATTAGTAGTTCCATATTGATTTTTTAAATCTTGATATAACTTATCACTTGTAACAGTAAGTCCATCTACACTAGCAAGTACTTCTTCACCATTTTTAGTTTTAGGAATACGTTTGCATAGTGCAAGTAAAACAATAATAAGTACTAGAATTGCAATAATAATACAAGCAACAACAAATTCTCTTCTTTCTTTCCAGTTCTTTTGAATAGTATTTTTAGTTTTAGAAATAAACCCCTCATTAGTAGCTTTTCTTTCATATCTAGGGGTAACCTTCTTAATTTCTGGTTTAACAGGTTCTACCTTAACTTCCTCAACCCTAACTTCTTCAGCTACTTCTTTTACTACTGGTTTTTTTACACTTTTAGTATTAGCGCTCTTCTTTGCAGATGCGTTTCTATTAGTGTTCTTTACCGTAGTTTTCTTTGTACTATTTTTAGTACTTTTTTTGTGACCATTATTAGTCTTTGCCATATAAAAATTCTCCTCTCCTAATACGATGTAATATGCACCATACGAACTAATCATAGCAGAATTTAAAAGAAAAAACAACATTTATGGCACAATTTTAAAAAAATTTCATAGAATACTATGAAAATAGATAAAGGAGGGTAAATATGTGTTGTAATCAAGGCGTATCTGGCGCAGCTATCGTTTTAGTATTATTTATTTTATTAATAATTATACTTGGGGCATATATTTAAGGAGGTGTAATTAGTATGTGTTGTAACAACCAAAATAATAATAACAACAATAATAATGGTTGTGAGAAAAGATGTGGAAATAGTAGTTATATTATAATTATTGTTCTATATATCTTACTTGCAATTATAATTGGATCTTGTATGTTTTAATTAAAAGAGTTTAGACTCTTTTTTTAAATATATGCATTGCTTTTATTAGTTATAAATGAAATTTTTGTGTTTTTTTTATTTTTAATTGCTTTTTTATTTTTTATGTGCTAAGATTTTAGTAGATTGCGAAAACATTTTAAGTATTATACACAATTCAAAGTTTACAAGATTAGGAGGATTATAAATGTCTAAAAGAGCATTTACAGAAAAAGAAAAAGAGTTATTAAGTAAAAATAAATTTGTTAAACACGTTGGAGATAGAGGTATAACATATACTAAGGAGTATAAAATATATTTTTTAAATGAGAAAAAACAAGGTAAGAGTGCATATGAAATATTTGAGGGGGCTGGATTTGATACTGAACTATTAGGGTTTAAAAGAATAACATCATTTGATTCTAGAATTACTAGAGATGGCGTTGAAGATAGAAGACCTGGTAATAGTGGTAGACCTAGACTAACTCAAGAACAAATAGAAGCTAAGTTAAAGAAAAAAGAAAAAGAAAAAGAGATTAAGAGATTACAAAGATTAGAAAGATTAGAACGTGCAAGAGAAAAGAAGGCACAAGTTAAGGCAAAGTTAAAGGAAAAGAATAATAGAGAAAGACAAAAGCAGATTGAAAGATTAAAAAAGAAGATAGAGGCTAATAAAAAAAGAGAAGCAGAGAAGAAAGTTAGAGAAAAAGCTAGATCAGAAGCTAAGAAACAATTAGAAGCAAAGAAGAAAAAAGAAGCACAAGAAAAACTAAAAGAGAAGAAAAGATTAGAGATTTTAAAACAACGTGAGGCAAAGAAAAAAGCAAAAGAGAAATTAAAAGAAAAGAAACGATTAGAAACATTAAAGATTCGTGAAACAAAGAAAAAAGCTAGAGCTAAAGAAAGAGAAAAACTTAAAGCAAAAAAGAAACTAGAGGCTAAGAAGAAAAGAGAAGCTATGAAGAAATCTAAGAAGACTATTTCAACTAAGAAATAGTTTTTTTTATTTTTTTAAATTTTATGATTTTTCAAAAACTACATCTAATTTTTAACTGTTTTTAAGAATATACACGTAGTATATTAAATACAGTAAAAAATATGAAGTAGATTTTAAAAAAACGTCATTTGCGCTAATATTTAAACTATGATATAAAGTTTATGGACTTCCAAAAACTTTATCTTTTTCTTAATTAATAATATATTTTCTGTTTTATTCATTCAAAACACTCCTAAAAATAATAATCTAAATTATTGTATAAACCTTACTTTCTAAGAGTTTTTGGAAGTTTCAAAAAGTATTGACAATACCAGTTAATTTATATTAAAATAATGTTGTATTATCATAGATGGGGGGAATAATGAATTATATGAAGAATTCGAATATTAAAAATTTTAAAATTTATAATACAATTGATAATCCGGATGTATTAAAGTCCGCTATTTTCTCAGGAGAATTAACAGGGTATCCTAGTATTGATAAACCTTGGCTTAAGTATTATCCAATGAATATTGTACTAGAGGATCTGCCTAAAAAAAGTATATATAGGTATATATATGATAATAACATAAAATATTCTTACCGTGTTGCACTTAATTATTTTGGTAATAAGATAACGTATGATGAAATGTTTAAAAATATTGATAAAACTGCAGCTTCTTTAACTGCTTTAGGGGTAAAAGAGGGAGATATTGTTACTATTAGTGCACCTACTTTGCCAGAAACAATATATTTATTTTATGCATTATCTAAAATAGGCGCGGTATCTAATATGATAGATCCAAGAAAAAGTCCTGAAGAAATTACAGAATACGTTAATTTAGTTAATTCTAAAAAATTTTTTGCAGTTGATGTTATTGATGATAAATTATTTGATTTGAAAAGAAAAACTAATGTTGAAGATATTGTTTTATTTTCACCAGGTGATTCGCTTCCAAATTATTTAAAATATCCTTTTAAATTAAAAAATACTTTATCTTCAATAACTAAGAAGAAAGAAACAAAATTTAATGATTATATTACATTTTATGATTTTATATCTAAAGGTTTAGGTAGAGACTCAGAAAATATAGAAGCAAAATATGAAAAAGACATGCCTGTTGTAATTGTTTATACTGGTGGAACTACTGGTAAGAGCAAGGGAGTTGTTCTGACTAATGATAATATTAATGCAGCATCATTTCAATGTGAACATTGCGGATTTGATTTTCAGCGTCAACACAAGTGGTTAAATATTATGCCACCATTTATTGCATATGGTGTTGGTAATGGTTTGCATTTGCCATTAGCATGTGGAATGGAAGTAGCATTAATTCCACAGTTTAATCCAAATGAATTTGATAAATTATTACATAAGTATCGTCCAAATCATATGACTGGTGTTCCAACACATTATGATAGTTTATTAATAAGTAAAATATTAAAAAATGAAGATTTAAATTATATTTTTTCTGCTATAGTTGGCGGCGATAAATTAGATATTAATAGTGAATTTAGAATTAATAAATACTTTGATGAACATAATTGTAATTATAGAATTGCTAAAGGGTATGGCCTTACTGAAGTATGTGCTGCTGTTTGTGCAACTTCTAAAGATGAATGTAATAAAGTAGGTTCAGTTGGTATTCCGTTTTCTCATACTGTGATATCAATATTCGCGCCAAATGATATTAATAAAGAATTAAAATATGGTGAAGTAGGAGAAGTTTGTATAACAGGTCCTAATACTATGCTTGGATATTATAATAATAATAAAGAAACTGCAAATATGTTAAAAAAGCATGATGATGGTAAAGTTTGGGTTCATTCAGGAGATGTTGGTTATATTGATTCTGATGGATGTGTTTATATTCTTGATAGAATGAAGAATGTAATTATAAGACATGATGGATTTAAAGTATATCCAATACAAATTACTGAAGTTGTAATGAAACATTCTAATGTACATGCTGCAACAGTGATTGGTGTTAAAGATAATAATTTTTCACAAGGAGAATTACCAAAATTATATGTTGTTTTAAAGGATGAAACTAAGATGCAACAAACGTTAAATGAGATAAAAGTGTTATGTAATGAAATGCTTGCTGATTATTTAATTCCATGTGATATTGAAGTTATTAATGAATTACCTAAAACTGCAATTGGAAAAATTGATTTCATGAAATTAAAAAAAGAGGAAGAAGAAAAGGTAAAGAAATTAATTAAAAATTCAATTAAATAATAAATTGAATTTTTTCTTTTGCATGATTTACAACTCTGTTTTTCTATGTTATAATTTTACTAGGGTAGGTGATAAAATGGTTATAGGTTTATCTATAATTATAACTACATTTTTATATTTGATGATAGTATCAATTGTGTACTTTTCTAAGCCTAGAATTAAAAGTGTAGAAAATAAAGTATATAGTTATTTGTTATTAATAAGTGTTTGTAATCTTGTGCTAGAAGTTGGATGCTGCTTTTTTGTCGCACATCATGATTCATATAGATTAATTAACGAAATAATTAATAGAATGTTTTTATTAGGATTATTAAGTTGGCTTATCATTTTTACTTTTTATATGGTTTATATATCATTTTTTAAGAATAATACTTTTTATAATAAATATAGAAAAGAGTGTATTGAAATTTGCTTTTTAATCCTTGTAATTCTGTTTGGATTTATATTAATTAATCCTATTTATTACTTCAGTAATAATGTATATACATATTCATATGGGCCTGCAACTGATTCGTTACTTGTTATGGGTTTAATTAGTATAATTATAGACTTAATTTGTTTGATAAAAAATTATAAAAATATTAAAGAAAAAGAAAATTATCCATTATTAATATTAATATTAGTTATGATATTAGTTGCTGCTCTTAGAGAAATTAATTCAGGTATAATAGTTATTAATTCATCTTTTAGTTTAATTACAATTATAATGTATTTTACTATTGAAAATCCAGATGTTAAATTTATTGGAGAATTAAATAGAAATAAATATATATTAGAAAAAAATAATGAAGAAAGATCTAATTTATTATTCAAGATGACTCAAGAAGTAAAAAAGCCTATTAGTAATATTGAGTCTCTTGTTAATATGATAGATACAGAACGTGAGTATGTTAAACTAGAAGATATAGTTAGTGCGATTAAGTCTAATACTAGACAAATATCTTATATAGTTAATGATGTATTAGATGTATCTAATGTAGATGTTAGAAAAATTAAAATAGAAAATAATAAGTATAATGCAAAAAGATTATTTGATGAGATTAATCTATTTGTAAAAGATAAAGTTAGTGAGAATGTAAAATATAGTAGTTCTATTTCTAGTGAATTACCAGAGTATTTAAATGGAGATTATATTAAGATTAAGCAAGCAATTATGTCAATACTATTAAATTCAGTAGAGAATACTAAAAAAGGTTTTATTGAACTTGATGTAAGTGTAATTGTTAGATATGATATGTGTCGTTTAATTGTTACTGTTGAAGATTCAGGTGTTGGTATGAATATAAATAAAGTTAATGATATTCTAACACTTGATAAACCACTTGATGAGACTGATGAAGCAATGCTTGCTAATATGGATGTAGATCTTAATATTACTAAGAAAATTATTAATATTATAGGTGGTTCTATTATGATTAAAAGTGAAGTAGATAAAGGGACTGAATTTATAGTAGTAATAGATCAAAAAATAGAAACTGATAAAAAAAGTAATATAAAGACTAATTATAATGATTCTAAGAAAAGAGTACTTATAGTAGATGATGATTTAGATAAATTAAATATAGAAAAAGAGTTATTTATTAAAAATGATATTGATGCCGTAGGTACTATGTATGGCTTAGATGTTGTAAATAAGATACGTACAGGAGATAAATTTGATTATATTATACTTGATGATGATACAGTAAAAGGTAGTGCGAAAAGTACATTAGATGAATTAAAAAAAATACCTAAGTTTGATACTCCTGTTATAGTAATGCTTGAAGAAAATAAGAAAATGATTAAAGATAAATACAAGGAAATAGGATTTAGTGATTATATCTTAAAAGATGATATAGAATCTAGTATAAATGAATTTATTAAAAAGATGAAATAGTTGGAATTTGTTTCAACTATTTTTCATGTGAACCACTTTTTTCACTTTTTTTCAATACAGCCTTGACTTTTTTTTAGTAGAATGGTATCAGAAGGTAAGGTGAGGCAAGATAATCTAAGAGAATGTATAAAAAGTGTGTTCATGGTATACACTAAAAATAGAACCATGGAATTTTAAAGAAAGAAGGTATATAAAATGAAACAAAGTAAGAAAAATGCTTTTACTCTTATAGAGTTAGTAGCAGTATTAGTAATTATGGCAATAATTGCATTAATAGTTACACCATTAGTAATGTCTATTATTAGAAAGACTAGAGTTTCTGCAGATAAGCGAAGTATTGATGCATATGGAAGAAGTATAGAATTAGCAATTGCTGGATACTTAATGGATACAGGATCATTTCCAACAAGCATGGAACAACTAACTATTGAATATTCAGGAGATGAAGTAGTATGTTCAACTACTAGGCTAAACCCTGATTCTTCAGTATATTTAGAAGGCTGTACAGTAGATGGAAGAAGTGTCAATGGATACACATATGGAAAGTATGAACCGCCTACCTATGCTACATATGAAATAGGTGATGAGATTACATATAATGGAGTAAATTATTATGTAATTAAAGATTCAGATACAACTGAAGATTCAGTAACACTATTAAAAGCAGAACCAATTACATCAGTAGAAATAAGTCCATACTTAACTTCAACAGAAGTGGCTAGTAAAGTCAAGACAAGTAGTACATATGTAGGAATGGCATATTATTCATCTGAAGATTGTGTATCTGGAGGAGATGTATCGGGATGTAGTACAGATTATACTGTATCAGATGTAAAACAAGTAGTGGATGTATGGAAAGAGCATTATGCAAGTGGAGCAAGTGAAGCAAGATTAATAACAATAGATGAGTTAATAGAAAATTTTGCATATGAATTACATGATGATGGAAGCTCGAGAATGTATACTAAAACTGTAAATACACCAAGTTGGATATATGCACATAATTATGAATATTGGTATTGGACGATGAGTCAAAATGGAGATGACGATTCAAATGTTTGGGTTATGTGGATTTATGATGGGTATCTTAACAGCAATAACGTGGGTGCCAAAGACTTTAATGTTCGTCCTGTCATAGTACTTCCTAAATCTGCACTCTAATATAAAATTATTGCTAATAATAAAATATCTATAATAACTGAATATATATTTCAGTTATTTTTCATTTACAATGGTATTTTAAAAATGTTATAATTAGTATGTTGAAAGTTGGTGGTTAAATGGTTTATTTAGATTATAGTGCGACTACTAAGGTTAGTGATGAGGTATTAGATAGTTTTATAAAAGCTACTAAGTATTCAGGTAATCCTAATTCTTTACATAAACTAGGTAGTGACGCATTAGGGTTAATAGATGCATCTACTAAGCAAATTGCTAAGTTACTTGGTGTAGATAAGAGTGAGGTTATATATACTAGTGGGGCTAGTGAGTCTAATAATACTGCTATAAAAGGTGTATGTCTTGCTCATCCTAATAAGAAGCATATTATAACTACTCCTTTAGAACACTCTTCTATTTATGGACCTATTAATTATTTAGTTGATTTAGGTTATAGTGTAGATTTTGTTAAACTTGATGAATCTGGTTTAGTTGATATAGATAATTTAAAAGAGTTAATTAATGATGATACAATACTTGTTAGTATTGGTTGTGTAAATAGTGAGATAGGAATAAGACAACCTGTTGAAGAGATAGGTAATTTATTAAAAAAATATAAGCAAATATATTTTCATTCTGATTTAACACAAGCAATAGGTAAGTGTAAGGTAGATTTAACTAATATTGATTTAGCTAGTTTTTCTGGGCATAAGATATTTGGTATTAAAGGTAGTGGATGTTTGATTAAGAAGAAAAGTGTTTCTATTACTCCTTTAATTCATGGTGGTAAAAGTACTACTAGTTATCGTAGTGGAACTCCGGCTACTGAACTTATTGCATCCCTATCTAAAGCACTTAGAATTGCATTAGAAGAAATAGATAAGAAGTATGAATATGTTAGTGAATTAAATAGTTATTTAAAAGATAAACTTAGTAAATATGAAAATGTATTTATTAATAGTAATAAATATTCTATACCCCATGTTTTAAACTTAAGTGTGGTAGGTATTAAGCCTGAGGTTATGCAACATGCCTTAGAAGAATATGAAATATATATATCTACTCAGTCTGCATGTTCTGTATCTACTACTTCTAAAGCAGTTATGGCTGTTACTAATTCTAAAGATAGAGCGAGTAGTAGTATTAGAGTTAGTTTGTCTTATAAAACTACTAAGGAAGAGTTAGATTACTTTATTAAGTATTTTGATGTTTGTTATAATAAGTTGAGGAGTATTAGAAATGGAAGTAATTAGAATTAGTGCGGTATGGTGTAGTAGTTGCTTAGTTATGAAAAGTAGAGTTAATGAAGTAGCTAGTGAACTTAATATTAAAATTACTGACTATGATTATGATATTGATTCTGATATGATTGATAAGTATGATGTTAGTGACGTACTTCCAGTATATATTAAAGGTGATAAAAGATTAGTAGGAGAACATACTAAAGAAGAGATTAGAAAGTTTTTGAGTGATTAATGTGAAGAAATTTTTATATAGTATATTATTTATTATTATATCATTTATTAGTATAAGTGTTGTATCAGCTAAAGATGTAAACTTATACCTTTTTCATAGTTCTACATGTCCTCATTGTAAAGAAGAGCGAGCATATTTAAAGAAATTAAAGAAGAAATATGATTATCTTAAGGTTAAAGAATATGAAGTACATGATAGTGCGCTTGTAACAGAAAAGGTTAGAGATGGATTAGGCATAAAAGAGAGTTATGTTCCAATTACAGTTATTGGAAGTGATTATATAATTGGTTTTAGTAGTGCGACTAAAGATGATATAGAATCATTAATTAAGGAATATAATGATACTGATTATTGTGATGTAGTTAATTATATAATTAAAGATAAAGATTATAAAAAATGTATGGATAAAAATAAAAGTATTGCATCAAAATCTACAGTTAAGAATATTCCATTACTTGGTAAGGTCGATGTAAAAAAAGCAAGCTTACCAATAATTTCTATTGTAATAGGTTTAGTAGATGGGTTTAATCCATGTGCGATGTGGGTATTATTATTCTTAATTACGATGCTTATAAATATGAAAAATAGACGTCGCATGTGGATTTTAGGTTTTACATTTATCGTGTCTTCTGCACTTGTTTATTTAATGTTTATGTTAGCATACCTTCATATTGCATCTGCTTTAATTCAGACTTGGTTTAAATATATAATTGCGCTTGTTGCTTTAGTAGGTGGTGTGATTAATTTAAGATCATACTATAAAGAGAGAAAAAAAGATATTGGATGTAGTGTGACTGACGCTAAGAAAAGAAGGAAAATTGTAGCGAAGATAAAAAGAATACTTGCAGAGAAAAGTTTTATAATTGCTTTAATTGGTATAATATTTCTTGCATTTTCTGTAAACTTAATTGAACTTGCATGTTCTGCAGGACTTCCTGTTATGTTTACTAATATAATAGCTATGAATAATGTATCAGCTCTTCTTACTGCGCTTTATTTCTTCTTATACTTATTATTCTTTATGATAGATGATATTATCGTATTTAGTATAGCTATGATTACATTTAAAGTAACTGGTATATCTAATAAATATAGTAAGTATTCTCATCTTATAGGTGGAATTATAATGATTATTATAGGTTTACTTATGGCATTTAAAACTGAATGGTTGATGTTTAATTTTTAAATAATAGTAGTTTAAAGTGATACACAATCTGGTTTTAGTGATACACAAATTGATTTTAGTGATACACAAAATAAAAAAACGAGGGGGATTTATGAAGACAGATGTAATAGTAAAAGATAGTGATAATTTAGTTAATGATTTATTTGGTCAAATTGAAAGTATTATTAAAACTAATAAAAATAAAATGTCTTATCAGATTAATAATACTTTAGTTGAAACTTGCTTTAGTGTTGGTAAGGTTATTGTTGAAAACGAACAAAATGGTAATATTCGAGCTGAATATGGTAAAGATATCTTAAAAAAGTTATCGAAAAGATTAACTAATAGATTTGGTAATGGTTTTGGTTTATCTGGATTATATAACATGAGATTATTTTATAATAAATATAAGAATTTCCAACCACTGGCTGGAAAATTGAGTTGGAGTCATTATTGTTATTTAATTTATATTGAAGATGACGATGAAAGAAGTTTTTATGAGAAAGAATGTATCAATTCAAAATGGTCTAAGAGAGAATTAAAAAAGACAGATTGATTCATCTTTGTATCAAAGATTGCTGCTTTCTGATGGCAAGACGAATAAACAAAAAGTATTAGAATTATCTAGAAAAGGTCAGACGATAAGTAATCCTACTGATATATTAAAAGAACCTTATGTGTTTGAGTTTCTCGGCATAAAAGAGAATAAACCTAGATTAGAAAGTGATTTAGAAAATAGTTTAATTAATCATTTATCTGCATTCTTAATGGAATTAGGTAAAGGTTTTATGTATGTGGGAAACCAAGTTAGAATTACTTTGGATAATAATACTCATTATTATGTTGATTTAGTATTCTACAATAAAATATTAAGGTCATATGTATTAATTGATTTAAAAATGGATGATATGAAACCTGAGTATGCTGGACAAATGAATATGTATGTTAATTATTATAATAAAGAGATTCGTGATGAGTTTGATAATGAAACAATTGGTATAATTCTTTGTAAAGGAAAAAAAGATATCACAATGGAATATGCTTTAGGTGGATTATCTAATAAAGTTTTCGCCCAAACATATACTTATTATATTCCAGACAAAGAAGTATTAATTAATGAAGTAGAACGTGTTTTAAATGAAAATAAAGATTAATTAAAGGAGTTGATTCAGTTGACCAATAATTTAATTATTCGTAGTAGTAGCGCAGAGTTTTTAATTTTTGAAAGACAAACACATGATAGAGGAATTCAAGTTAGGTTTGAAAATGGTGATTTATGGTTAACGCAAAAAGCTATGAGCGAACTATACAATTGTACAACGGACAATATTTCATTACATTTAAAGAATATTTATGGTGATTATGAGCTTGATAAAAATTCAACTACCGAGGAATTCTCGGTAGTTCAAAAAGAAGGAAATAGAGAAGTAAAAAGAAAAATATTATATTATAATTTAGATGCAGTTATTTCTGTTGGTTATAGAGTTAATTCTGATAGAGCCATTCAATTTAGAAGATGGAGTATAAATATTCTTAAGGAATTTTCTAAAAAGGGTTATATTATAGATAAAAGAAGAATGGAAAATGTATTTTGATTTATTATTAGAAGAAAGTGGGAGTGATTAAATGGATAAAAGAATCAAAGAAGCGCTTGATAGTGAGTTTAAAAGGCAGAATGATAATGTAGAGTTGATTGCATCAGAAAACTATGTATCAGAAGATATTTTAAAATTACAGGGAAGTATTTTCACAAATAAGTATGCAGAAGGATATCCTAATCGTAGATATTATGGTGGGTGTGTGAATGTTGATACTATTGAATCATTAGCTATAGAGTATGCTTGTAAGTTATTTGGTGCGAAGTATGCGAATGTTCAACCTCATAGTGGTTCTAGTGCGAACATGGCTGTATATCGTGCTTTACTTAAACCTGGAGATACAGTGCTGGGTATGAATTTAACTGATGGAGGACATTTAACGCATGGCTCTAAAGTTAGTTTTAGTGGCATTGATTATAATATCGTTGATTATAAGGTTGATAGTAAGACTGGTTTAATTGATTATGATAATGTAGAAGAAATTGCTTTAAAATACAAACCAAAAATGATTATTGCTGGTGCATCTGCATACTCTCGTGAGATTGATTTTAAGCGTTTTCGTGAGATTGCGGATAAGGTAGGTGCCTACTTAATGGTTGATATGGCTCATATTGCAGGGCTTGTTGCAACAAACCTACATATATCTCCATTGCCTTATGCTGATGTAGTTACATCTACTACTCATAAAACATTAAGAGGTCCTCGTGGTGGATTAATTTTAACTAATAATGAAGATATTATTAAAAGGATTAATAAAACTATATTTCCTGGAATACAGGGTGGCCCTTTAATGCATGTAATTGCAGCTAAAGCTGAGTGCTTTTATGAAGCAATGCAAGATAGTTTTAAGAATTATATGAAGCAAGTACTTATTAATGTTGGAGTAATGTGTAAGGTATTTAAGAAATCAGGTATTAAGATAATAAGTGGTGGTAGTGATAATCACTTGCTGCTTCTTGATGTTACTAGCATTGGCTTAACTGGTAAGGAAGCAGAAGAAGTACTTGATAAAATAAATATAACAGTAAATAAAAACACTATACCAGGTGAGAATAATAGCATGAGTGTTGCAAGTGGTATTCGTATTGGTGCTGCTGCAATGACTACTAGAGGATTTAAAGAGACTGAATTTGAAATTATATCTCGAATTATGGTACAATGTTTACAGAATAGGAATGACGAAGAGTTGCTTAAAAAATTAAAGAGTGAAGTATTAGAAGTAACAAGGAGGTTTCCTATTTATAAGGAGGATTAAGATGGATAATGTAATTGATGGAAGAGCTATTAGCGAAGAGATTAGATCTGAACTAAAACAGAGTATTAAGTATGAAATGTTAAAACCTTCTATTGCTGTTATTCAAGTAGGGGATAATGAGGCTAGTAATACTTATGTAAAAAATAAAGAAAAGGCATGTAATGATGTTGGTATATATTTTCGTCATTATAAATTTGAAGATGGAGAATCTGAATTATCAATAATTAATAAGATTAAAGAATTAAATAATGATGAGTATGTAAATGGTATTATTATACAGTTACCTTTGCCTGATGGATATAATGAAAAAAGATTAATTAATACTATAATTAATAGTAAAGACGTAGATGGATTAACTGATATAAATACTGGTAGACTTGTTAATGGTAGGAAGACTTTAGTACCATGTACTGCTGCTGGTGTAATTGAACTTCTTAAAAGAAGTAATGTAGAGATTACTGGTAAACGTGTAGTTCTAGTTGGCCGTGGTAAATTAACTTGTAAACCCTTAATACAGCTATTCTTAAATGAGGATGCTACTGTTACTGTATGTCACTCTAAAACAGAAGATTTAGCGAGTATAACTAAGAATGCAGATATATTAGTTAGTGCGGTTGGTATTAATAATATAATAACTGAGGATATGGTTAAAGCAGGAGCAGTAGTAATAGATGTAGGTATTAATTTTGAGACTGGCAAGATTAGTGGGGATGTTGACTTTGATAAAGTATCCAAAAAAGCATCATTAATAACTAAGACTCCAGGTGGAGTTGGTCCTATGACTGTAACTATGTTACTTAAAAATACTGTTTATTGCTACTTAAATAAGAAGAAATGAAATTCTCAAGTTCTTTTAAAATAATATTTGGCTTTCTCGCTGTACTTCTTATTGCAGTTATATCTAGTGTATATCATATAGATTTTAATAAATTTATTAATAGTGTTAATGATAATCTAACTAATGATTCTAGTGCTACAAAAAAGATAAAAGTAAGTCTTATAAATTGTATTGATGGAGATACTGCTAGATTTAATGAAGATGGTAATACTTATACATATAGGTTTCTTGGTATTAATACACCTGAGGTAGGAGATAATCCAGAAGAATATGGTGAATCTGCAAGAGACTTTACATGTGAAAAGTTAAAGAATGCCGATAATATTTATATTAGTTATGAGAAAACTAGTAGTCATACTGATAAATATGATAGACACTTAGTTTGGGTATATGTAGATGATGATTTATTACAAACTTTAATACTAAAAGAAGGACTAGCTAAAGTACAATATGTTTATACTAAATTAACTTACTTAAATAAGTTGTATAAAGCAGAAGATGTTGCAATTAAAAATAGATTAGGTTTATTTAAAAATTATAAAGAAGATGTATATGAAGATAAAACATATACAGTAATATTTAAAGACGGTAATAAAAGAAATGAAGTTAGTGTTAAAGCAGGATCAAGAGTTAGTATTATAAATAATCCTGCATGTGATATTTTATTTTCTGGCTGGACTGTAAATGGTAATTTATTTGATCTATCAAGACCAATTACTAATGATATAATACTTGAAGCTAGTTATGAATAATTTTTAAAAAATGTATATTATATTTCTTAAAATTTGTATATTAAATTTCTTAAAAAATGTATATTGGTATTGCAATATACATTTTTATATGATACTATATAGTTAATATTGGAGGGATAATATGAATTTTAATAGTGAAGTATATATGCCAAGATTAGTTGATGATAATTTTGACGATTATTTAAGTGTGTTTGGTGCAGTATCTGTAGAAGGACCAAAATGGTGTGGTAAGACTTGGACTGCGTATAAGCATTCTAAAAGTAGTGTTTTTTTAGATGACGATGAAACAAAAGAAAGAGCTAAACTAGATTTAGAACTTATTTTAAATGATGAGAAACCAGAACTTATAGATGAGTGGCATTTAGTTCCAAAAGTATGGGATAAAGTACGAAGAAAATGTGATGAAGATACCAAGTGTGGAAAGTATATTTTAACATGTTCAACGGAATTAAATGATGAAAAGAAAAAAGAAGTTGATCACTCTGGTGCAGGAAGAATTGGTAAAATAAAAATGTATACAATGTCATTATATGAGTCAGGTGATTCAACAGGTGAGGCATCTTTGACAGATATGTATAACGGAACTCAAAAAAATAAAAATGTTAATATTCCTAATTTACGAGATATTGCTACCTTAATTATTAGAGGTGGCTGGCCTAGAAATATCAAAGTTAATCCTAAAAATGTAAGCATGATTCCTAAAAGTTATATAGAATCAATTTTAGATAAAGATATGAATGATGATAAAAAAAGAGATAAGAATAAAATGAGAATGCTACTTAGGTCCCTAGCTCGTAACGAATCAGCAATAGTTAATAATCAGGCATTAATAAAAGATATTGAAGATTTTGAAAATGGAGATGATTTAACTAGGAGTAGAATTACTGTAGCTGATTATTTAGATGTGTTAGATAGATTACACTTAATTGAAAATCAAAATGCATATAGTGAAAACTATCGTTCTAAAGAGCGTGTTGGTAAATCAGCGAAAAGACATTTAACCGATCCATCACTTGCCTGCGCGGCATTAAATTTAAATGAAGATAAACTACTCAAGGATTTAAATACATTTGGATTTTTATTTGAATCATTAGTAGAAAGAGATCTTAGAATATATATGGAATATCTAGGTGGTAGTTTATATCATTTTAGGGATAATATTACTGGGTTAGAAGTTGATTCAATTTTAGAATTCCCAGGTGGTGATTACGCAGCTGTTGAGATTAAACTTGGATATAATAAAATTGAAGAAGCGACAAAAGAATTACTTAAGTTCTCTGAGAACATGTTAGTGAAGCCTAAATTTATGTGTATTATTACAGCAAACTTCAAGTCAGTTGTAAAAGATCCTAATACAGGTATTTATATTATTCCAATAACTGCCTTAAAACCGTAATAAAATTATACCAGTAAAATAGAATAAAATTGTTAAATTTCGACATTGTATAAAAAATAAGAAGAAAAAACGTAAAATATAGTCATTTACATTTTTTTTCTTCTTTTTAGTGCACAATAAAATTTCACAATTTTTTTT
>Ga0256407_10000337_pt1 | contig 116414 bp, 179 predicted proteins | sample RumenRJG_04DNA_FD_193489 | JGI IMG/M metagenome (GOLD analysis project Ga0256407, IMG submission 193489) | Bovine rumen microbial communities from Lethbridge, Alberta, Canada - RJG_04 | ecosystem: Host-associated > Mammals > Digestive system > Stomach > Rumen | place: Canada: Alberta... | reverse complement strand
TCTACTGGTCTGTTACTGAGGGCTACAGCACCGGTGCTTGGGGCGTGCCTTTCAATACTGGTTCCGTCTACGGCTACGGCACCAAGTATGGCAGTTACGTTGTTCGCCCTGTGGCCGCATTTATTTATGACATTTAACATTTTACATTAAGGGCGGGCTGTTCCAACAGCCCTGCCCCTCTTCGGAACAAAAAAGAAAATTAGAAAACAGAAAAGAAAGATAAAGCAAGATGCAGGACACGGTTCATCCAACTGGCGTTGTAATCCCACAGTTGACGGTGGAAGAGAGCAATACCAAAAAGAGTAAGGGCAAGAAATCACTGGCTCAACTGCCTGTTTACAGGGCATCAGCCAATTTGAAGTACATCGTGGCGAACTTGATGGCGAAAAGTCCGAGGAGCCTTACGAAGTTCTTTGACCAAATGCTCGGCACTGCTTCGGAAATCAAGAAATCTATCGGCATGGCCAGTATTTCTCGGAATCCCGAAGAAAGGGCTTGGTATTTGGATTGCTGCTGTGTGCTTGTGCAGGATTTGAGTGATGACTTCACGACGCTTCGCCGAATCGAGATACCGTCGAAGAAAAAGGCGGGAAAGGATGGCGAATCCGATGCCGACAAAGCGCACCATGTGCCGCTCGTAGGAAGAGACCTCGACAACAAGGTGAAAGCGATGGTGAAAAGTATAAGAGCGCAGCTTGTGGCGTGGCGCGATTATACTATGAACGAGGGTGCTAATTCGGAAACCGCAAAAAGTAATGATTAGCAGAGTGTTACATAATCCCTTAAATGGGCGATTCACTGTGATGGACTTCATGGCTCGTCACAGTTACGAAGATGCAGAATCGCAGAAAGACAGCAACTACTGGTCTGTTACTGAGAACAACAGCAACAATGCTTGGAACGTGAATTTCAATACTGGTAACGTCAACAACAACAACAAGTATAACAGTAACGTTGTTCGCCCTGTGGCCGCATGTGAGGGGTTATACAGTGCTTTCTATGAATCCGTGGTATATGCCTATAAGGATTGCTTACGCGGGAAGATGTCATCTCCGCAGGCCGTCGAATATATGCAGATAGCCTATGCGGATTTGCCTTGTCTTGCTTGGGAGTTGTGGACTGGAACATACAAGCCCACGACTTCTACTTGCTTTTTGGTCAGATACCCGAAGTTGCGCGAGGTGTTCGCGGCTAATTTCCGTGACCGCATCGTGCATCACTGGGTATGTCTCAGACTGGAGCCGCTGTTTGAGGAGCGTTTCATGTCACAGGGTAATGTTTCGTTCAACTGTAGGAAGGGATTCGGAACTGATGCCTGTGTGCGCCACTGTGCAGAAGGTATGAAGCGCGTGTCTGACGGGTTCACTAAGCCCGCTTGGGTGTTCAAGGGTGACTTGACGGGATTCTTCATGTCGATAGACAAGAAGCTGCTTTGGTATCTGCTGGAACGCTTCATCATCCGCTGGCGCAAACGCTGGCAGCGTGAGGGCTGGCAAAGGATTGATACTGAAATCCTGTCACGCCTTGGAATGTCGGAAATGCCCGAAATGTATTGGGATATTCTTATCCGCACGGTTGAGGTCATCGTCATGCACCATCCTGAAAACGACTGCGTGCTGAACTCGCCGATTACGCTTTGGGAAGGTCTTGCACCCAATAAGTCGCTGTTCGGTTGCGGTGACGAGAAGGGCGAGCCTATCGGCAACCTTACTACGCAGCTGTTTGCGAACTTCCTGATGTCATTCTTCGACATGTACGTGCTATTCCTGTTCAGACGGAAGAATTTCTCATACGAGCGTTTCGTTGACGATTGGGATAACCAGTGCGACGACTTGGATTTCCTGCTTAGTGCCATCCCGAAGATGGAGGATTTCCTTCGTGATAAGCTGAAACTGGAGATGCACAAGGATAAGCGGTACTTGCAGCCAATCGCGCACGGGCTTTCATTCGTCGGTACATACATCAAGCCTAACAGGTTGTACCTTTCAAACAGGACGCTGGCTCGTTTTGAGGAACGGGCGATAGGTTTCAGGCGGCTTATAGAGTCAAAGGACGAACTGACCATCCTTGACTGCAAGCGCATCGAACAGGTCATAAACTCATATCTTGGATTCTGCAAGGGTAAGCAGACCTACGCGAAGCGGAAGGAAATCCTCGACTCTATGGGCGAAGGGCTGTTCAGGTACTTCTACATCCGTGGCCACTACGAAAGCATCAGGGCATTACGGAAATACAGGGAGCTGGTGCTCCCATACGATTATTAGTGTTCAACAAATAAAACAGATGGTTATGAGGTATTCAGAAAGACCGCAATTCGTAACGGTATCGAGAACCCCAGCGGGATTCCATACCACCGTGAACTACGGCATCGAAGAGATTGAAGAAGAGTTCGAGGCCAGTTCTGTAACGCTGCTGACGGAAGAAAGAATCTGTGTCGATGACTATTCGGCCTTGGTCAGTGCGCTGATTAACAATGAATATCCAGCCGACAGGATGGATGCAGTAAGAAACAACTACATGGCCAACCAAAGCGACATGGAAGCCGCCGATGCCTTTACGGAGATGCAGCGGTGGCGCGGTGCTGCAAAGGTCATAGCCCGTGAAGCCATGCGTTTCGCAATGGATAACGGCCTCGGCGACAGCGAAGGTTTCGACGCGCTGGAAAACACCCGTGCATTGGTGATGCAGGACATCGAGAACTACGACATCTCGGATGCCGTGAACGCATTCATCATCAACGGTGATAAATACTGGCTGACGAAGCCCATGCGCGAGTCGCTGGTAACGTCGCTTGACCGTTTCCAAAAGGCGGGTATCGACAACTTCCCCTTTGTGCTTGGCAGCATTCAGACGCAACTCCCCTGCAACGTGCTTGACGGCATGATTACGCAGCTGGAAGTCTATGCGACGCAGTGCATGGCCGTTACTACGGCGCATCTGATGGCTGCAAGGGCATTGCAGACCGAAGAGGAACTGATGGATTACGACTACACGACAGGTTATCCCCCAATGCTTGAGTACACGCTATGATTACGACTTGGTTAGCGATAATGCTGATGATTATCGGCGTAGGTCATGCCACCTGCAAGAAAGGCGGCGTGCTGGATTCGGTGTCGGAAATGGCATACATCATCCCGCATTGGGCATTCTCTTCGTGGGCTTCCGTTGTGGGCATTCTTCTGATGCCCGACATCATGGAGCGCCTGCCCGACAACAGGCAGTGGATAGGCTTTCTCTGCATCGTCGGCCTGTGCTGTGTGGCCGCTTCATCCTACTATAAGACGGAGGCAAAGGCACTGCACTATGTCGGCGGCTGGATGTGCGGGATATGCGCAACGTACATAGTGGCCGCGAACTGCTGGGAGTGGCTGCTGTGGTGGCTGCTGTATCTTGCGGCAATGCTTGTGTGCTGGTGGAAGTGCTATACGTTTTGGGCTGAAATACTGGCGTTCGTACTGCTTAACATCGTTCTGATATTCTATTACTGATATGGGAAACTATCTGCCACGAAGCAAGGCGAAGCCTATAGAACAGCTGCAAAACGGCGAATGGGTCATCAGGTATGCGATAAGGCCGACGGGCGGCAAGGATGCCTTTGGCGAGGAAATCGTCACCTTCGGCATGTCGCAGTACCCGACGAAGCCCACGTTGGAACAGATAAAGAAAAGTATTCACAGGTACGCTATGGCGTTTCTCGATGACAGCGAGATTCTGCCGCTGGTAGCAAACCCCGATTACTCGGTTTATATGGTCACTGATGTTTAACCCTTAAAAACGAATGCCTATGACGGATTATCAAGACAGCGGATAGGCGGCTTACTGCCTATGGAAGAGTTACTCGACAAGTCAACTTTTTCAGTAACAACTTAATGTGATTAGAACAATGAAAGAACTATTAGAAGGAACGGAAACCATGATGCTGATAGCGGTAATATCCATCATCGTCGTTTTCCTTGCAATCATCATCGACCTTGCATCAGGCATGTATAAGGCTTGGTACAGGAAAGAGAAGTGGAAATCGGACTACTTGAAGCGTACAGGATTCAAGTTCGTGCTATATCACGGCTGTCTGCTGATAGCAACGCTCATCGACGTGCTGATTCACTTTTCAAAGCTGTATCAGTGGTTCGGATGGGATATTGTCTTCGGCCTGCCATTGATTACCATTGCCGTGGCAATCTTTTGGTGTGTCGTTGAGTTCCTGTCAGTGCGTGAAAAGGCCGACGAGAAGGTGCATTCTGAAATCGCCCGTGCTGAGAAACTTGCAAAGCAGGTATTCAGCAGGGAGGAGTTGGTGGAGATACTGGCAGAAGCCATGCGTCGCTCCGTTCTTGGTGACAAATCGAAGGAAATTGAAATGGAAATGGAATGAGAAAGGAAGAGATTACCGTCATTCTTGGCACTGCCCATCTTGATGAGATTTTGGGTAAGTGCTCACCCGACAAATCGCTGCGTGAGTGTGTCTATAGCCGTCAAATCGTGGCTGACGTTAAGGCAAAGCTGGAGTCTTACGGGTATAAGGTATTCGTGGACTACGAGCCGCTTAACAAGTCAGACAAGATGACTGGCAGCGGCACATTGCAAAGTCGTGAACTTGAATATCGCGTAAAGGTTGTAAACAGCCTGTGCGCCAAGTATGGAAAGGAGAAGTGCCTGTATGTAAGCATCCATGTCAATGCCGCTGGAGCAGATGGCAAGTGGCACGGTGCTGGCGGCTGGTGCTGCTACACGTCAAAAGGCCGCACGATGGCAGACAGCTTGGCAGAGTGTATGTATGACGCTGCCTTTTCCAACTTGAAGGAATACGTCAAGATTGTGGATGAAGGCAAGCGGCGCGGCGACTACACGGAGAAGCAGACACCGTTCAGGATGGATAAGACGGACGGCGACCGTGACTTGGAGGCAGACCTCTACGTCATCAGGAAAACCGCCTGCCCCGCCGTACTGACCGAGAATCTGTTTCAGGACAACAAGCGCGATGTGGCATTCCTGCTTTCCGACGAAGGCCGTCATGCCATTGCACGCCTGCATGTTGAGGGTATATTGAACTATATCCAAAAGTTCATGCTGTAACCTTTTGCCGAGGGTAGCCGCACGCCCTTGGTTTAGTAGTAACTTAACTCAAACGGAATATGAAGAAGATTTTGTTTTTGCTGATGGCCTTTGCCGTCATGCTGACTGGATGCAGTCATAAAACATACGAGGCTATCGAGACTTCTACGGAAAAGAAGGATTCGGTGGAGATACATATCGTTGACAGTGTGCGGTGGGAAACAAAGACGCAGATAAAGGACAGCGTGAACGTGCGCGATAGCGTCGTTATCCGCGTGGATTCCCAAGGAAACGAGATAGGGCGCAGCGAATGGCACTATAAGGAGAAATACAAGGAGGTCAAGGATTCTACGGCCTACTATAAGAACCTGTGCGATTCGCTGGTCAAGAAGTCGGAAGAGAAAGATACCGTCACCATTCACGATATACAGTACAGGGATAAGCCGCTGAACAAATGGCAGTCTTTCAAAATGGATGTCGGTGGCATCGCAATCGGAATATCCGTTGCTGCCATCATCGGGCTGCTGGTGTGGCTATACCTGAGATTCAGGAAGAAGATACCTTTCATTTAGACGTTTCATACTACTTTCATGTTTATGTAATTCAGCCCCAAGCCGCCCGTGAGGGTCGCAAGGGGCATTTCTATTAGGGGAAATTCCCCCATGATTTCCTCAAATTTCCAATTCAGGCAGTCCACACTGGCGCATCAGGTGTTGCAGCTGGTGAACATACTGAATCTTCTGCGTACAGATATACATGCCGACAATATCAAACTTTACCATGATGTCACGGCCTTTTTCAAAATCGACCTCCAAATCATCGTCACCGTTTTTCCCTACGGCTTTCCAGCATGTAGTCAGGTCGCCGCATGGCCATGACTCAAATCCGTTTTCTTCAAGGATGTACGGTGTCAGCTTGATAGGTCTTATCCTGTCTATCTTAACATCCACTGTACCGCAGTTTGCCTCAAGCGCAACCTTACCATCTTTCAGGATTTCCACTACGGTATAGATTCTCCGTCGGCCAGTGATTTTCACCTTATCGCCGACACAAATTTCATTAATCTTCATAGTCATTCCTTCTACCATTCCAATTCAACACTCCAGCATAGCCAGCCAATACCAAACACACGGTCAGGCTTCGGATGTTTTTCTGCACGAAAGAAATAGATACATGGTATGAAATTGAATCCAAAATCATACCATTTGTGGTACGAATAAAAATTTATCTTCATAATCATTCTTTTTTGGTGTCATCGTTTATATCGACAAAATCTTCAAACCCTAAAGTGCCTTTGTATTCATAGCCAAGGAATCGCTTACACATGGCTCTGAAATTCTCGACATCCTGAGCCAGCGGTTCAAGTTCGGGAATATCTGCCAGCTTAGTGCCATCCTTATGCTTCATCGCTTCGTTATACCATTTATTCAGTAACTGTGCATGGATGTTGTATAGCCAGTGTTCAATCCCGCCGTATGCCTTTCCGCGAATGACTATGCCGTTGTCTGCATCGGGCAAAGAGTCGATGAAGTCGGTAATGTCGTTTTTCAGGGAACTTACGGCACATCCAAGCGTTTCACTGTCATAGTACTCATCGCAGAGCCGTATAACCTCTGTTTTGATAATCTGCCTGTAGTCTGCCATAACCGTCTATTTCCTGTTTCCGACATATCCTTTAATCAGTGACAGCAGGCTTTTTGCGTCATTCACAATCTGTTCGCCCTCCGAAATCAGGACGCTGCCAGCACCGATACTCAAGTTCCAGTGTGAACGGTCACACTTACCCATCGCGTCCACATCTTCAAGCAGTCTTTCGACAGCCCTTTCAATCCCAGCAGTGGCCTCGCCGTTGCCGTGAAATTCAATCTCTTTCTTTGTCATACCATTACATATATTTTAATTGTTTTAGCCATATCAGTATGATAACAACAGAATCCAGCAAGTCTTTTGAATCGGGTGTTACACGCTTTCCGAAGCGCAGTGTCTTATGGTCTTTGTTGACGTAGTACAGCATATCGTCATCATCCGTCCACTTAATGCAGAGGTCATACCTTACGCCGTCCTTTTCTATGTGCTTTGGCAGTAGCTTTACCAATCCCATGAATGACCATGCAGGCACATCCTTTCCATGCGTCCGTTCAAAGTACGATTTCGCTGTTTCTTTGGGCTGGTTTTTGAAGTTCATCCTTTCATTGAAAGTGTTGGTAGCTGATGCGAACCTTTCCATGAGTTTGATACCATCACCTTCAAAAAATTGCGGCTTATATGTTCTTAGTTCCCATTCCAATGATTTTATCCGCGTGTTACTATGGTGATAGTGCATATCAGCCGTGTGCGGGTCTATGCCAGCATCTATCAGTTTTCTGCTCTGTTCAATCGACGTGCAGATTAATTTTTCCTGTACCTGTTCCATACCTATTTCTTTATTGATAAATCTTCATTCTTGTGTTTTAGCAGGAAATTATAGAATTTAGACAGCGATTCAACCGCACCGACATGCAATGTGGTTACTTCATCACCGAAAAACTGGCCTAATCTGATGCAGTACCAAGTTCCATCTACATTGACGGTGTATTGGTTAGACGTTCTGCCTCCAGTATATGAAAGACAGAAACGGTCATATTTGCCTCCAAACAGCTTTTGGCCGCAGTTGTACCATTGCCTTGTGCTGGCGTTCATCTTCAACAGGATTCTGACGCAAGCATCAAGATAAGCCCTGCCATAACGCTTCCTGATGGTGTCATAGCTAATCGGCAAATGTTGTTCTATTCTTTCTATCATATCTTTATCTCTCTTTCGATTCCACATGGCTTGATGAAATGCTGCAACTCATGAACATATAATGCCTTGATGATAATAGCAGCGTCCATTGGCCCAAAAAGGTAGTTGGATTGCAGTAGGCTTATACCAATTTCTTTCAGGTATTCCTCTTTGGTTGTCCTGTATCTTGGATTGTTAGGCTCAAACATGTCTATGACAATATCGGGGTCTGAATCTGTGTAAACATAATCACACTCCTTATTGGCCTTGAATCCGCTTTTCTTCATTATTTCAGGAGTAAGCAGAATCGGTTCTAAGGTATCTTCATGGAACTGCCCACCTTCACCTTCACATTGCACATAGGGAGGATGAATAGCGGAAACCTTCAATATAAGGTTGCTATGCTTTTGGCGGATGTAGTCGCCAATCATCAATTCACTTGTTTTCATTTTCTTCTTTCGTTATTGTTGGTTCAATAAATTCAATTTTGCTTTGTTCGCAAGCATCCTCAAAGGATTTATAGCGGTGCATTCCAGCCCAATAGCAGCAGTATTCAATGCCACGGGCTGATATTTGGTATCTTTCACCATCGAATCGCGCCCTACAGACATCAGTGACTTCAAACCCGCTACCCCAATCATAGGTAGTAAAGCAAACGACCACATAGCCTGCTTCCAATAAGGCTTTCAGACGTTTATAGTCGCGGCTGGTCTTATAGAATATCGTCCTATCCATTGTCAATCCTTTATAATCTGTAATTTCACATCCTTATAATGGTCAACACCATCATGGTAAATCTGTTTTGTCACCTCAGACGGTACAAAGAAACAGGCTGCGCCGCCGAAAGTTGATAGCTTTCCAGTAGTGCAGATTCCCCTTTCTGATTGCCAATCAGCCCCTTCGTGAAAAGCATCCATCAAGTCGAATCCATCTGCCTTGACCTTTCCGAAATAGGCATCAGAATCTTCGCCAAACAAATTCTGTTCAGCTGCAATGGCTGTTACATAATTCGATTCGGCACATTCCAGCGCAAAGTTACTCCTTCTGCTCCTGTTTATAGCGTCTTGCAGTACCTTGCAAGCAAATTCCAACGCTTCTTTGTCGATTTCTCCAGTGCCATCAATTACGGCTTGGATTTTCTTCTGTGATTCTTCGTAAGTCATAATTTGATTTCCTTTTTGATTCCACAAAGTTTCAAAGCATGTTGCAGTTCGTGAACATAGTTGATGTAAAGGCTCATCTCAAACAATGCCCCTTCCATAAGCACCATCCGCTCAATGATATTAACGCCATCGTCACCACGCATATAGTTGAAAAAGACCTTTATCGTGATTTCATTATCACCTTCATAGATGAATTGTCTGTCTATTTCGTCGGCTACATGTTTTTCCCTGAATCCGTTCTTTTTCAGAATAGTAGCATTGATAGGTATGGCATCGCCAGCATCTTCCTCGCCGTTTTCAAGCATCCAGCCATCGTATAAGTCACCTGCTATAGTCGGTGTACTAACCTGTGCAACCCTGTACGGCTTTCCGTTCCATTTGAGGTAATCCCCAATCATCAAATCACATGCTTTCATAATCCTACAGGTTTTCGTATAACAATGTTAAGTGATTCTTCTTGATTTCAGGGATTTCATCATAGCGATTTCCGAAAAACGCCCTGAATCCATCCTTATACTGCTTGAGATTGAACGGCCTGCAAATCAGGTGTACGCCGTTCCGCGTCGGCATCACAAAGATGACTTTCTCATCATAGCGTGAATCCATGCGGTTGATGTATGTGCGCAAGTCGTAGAGGTCATCTTCCGATACCCAGCCGTCAACGTCAATAACCCACATGCCGTTATTGTGGTCAACGAACTTTCCCGAACACGACTCAAAGATTGCATAGAATTTCTTGAAGTCATGGGCTGCAATGCGCCTTGCAGATTCGGCCATCGTGTCGAGTGCCACCTGTGACATCAGCTTGTAATTTACAGAGCAGTACGCCCGCAAGCGAAGCAATTCACAGATATTCTTGATTTCCTCTTGGTACTTGTCCAAATCCCGCCACGAATAGATGTAGTAGTTCTTAAAGTGGTAGTTGGCCGCTGGCATATCGGGATTATCCTTGCCACGGCGCATCAGTTCCACGACGTAGTATTTATCCAGTGTACCTCGCTCGTTGTCATCGGGAAGGCCACCGTTCAGCTGAATCAGCTTTCTGTAGTTGTCAAAGTTATCAGTCATCGTTTATCTCCTTTAGTAATTCGGGATTGTCGTATTTGTTGCCTAACAGTTGCGGGTCTGCAATATCGTTTCCTTCATAGAATCCATCTTTGCATTTTATCTGATATTTACCATATTCATCTGACCATTCAATAACGCCGACATGGTGTTTCATCCGCTTACGTTCACGCTCACTAAAAGCCCAATCGTCAAAGCCGATAATATCGCCTTCGTACAAATCGCCACACTTACGGGGATTCCAGCCAGTAAACTGACCGACGGTTTCAGCATCGACCTCAATAGGCCAATTCTTCATTTCGCCCTTAATCCAAATGAATGATGCGCCATTTTCTTCATAATAATGACCTGTCACCCATCTGTTCGGTTTGCTCGTTTCCTTGCCCCTGAACTTTATTTGTCTCATCTTTTTTCGGGTAAAAGTTTGTTCGCAATCATTTCTCTGTAAAATTTGTTATTGAGAGGGGATTCTGCCAGCCTTACCATGTTGTGACCTATCATGTTTCCGCAGTTAGGACATTCAAATCCGTAATCCCTATTCATCATTCGCGGCATTTCTTTGCAGCACATGCAATATGGCGTGTAGTTGTCATCGTACCACGTTCCACCCTTGGCCTCCTTTCTTCGACGGAGTTTTTCTTCGGGTGACAGGCTTTGATTGTATTCCACCGTTTCCAGTTCAAAGCCGTCAACTATCTTTGTCTGTATCAATCCCATTCGGCAAAAATTCTAAATCCACCAGTAGCAATAAGAATAATGGCAATCCACTCAATGATTCCCAAAAGCAAATTGTACGGGTATGCGTAAAGGCCGCTGGGGATAGTCAGTTCCGTGCCTTTCTCGCCATTATCCGTTAATGATTCGCGTACCTTCATCAGTACATTGGATTTCTCCAGTTGTGAACCGTTCAATGCGCTGTCAAGTTCATTTTGACATGCCTTGATGTTCTGATACCAGTAGCCGATGTTTTCATCTTCCGTCTTTACGAATATAGACGTGTAACCAGTCGTGTAACCCTTCGCCTCGATGTAATTAACAGCGAGGTTAAGCCTTTCCCGTGCCAGTTCGACAGTGTTTGCATCAGCGGCCTGTTTGAGGTAGCCGCCACACTGTTGCTGAAAGTCGATATACATGCTTATAGACGGCACAAGCATGAATATTCCAAGCAGTAATTTCAAGATTCCTTTTGCCATAGTTCTAATATTATAAGATTTGTAATTGTGGGTTGTCGTAGATGTTGCCAGCAATGCGAAACTCCTGCAAGCGGCCATCATTCAAGAGGTATGCACTAATAGGTGAATAGCCGATATAGAACGTGAATCGCTCATCGTTCCACCATACTTTGCTGTAGCGGTCTGTCCTGATACCTTCAATGACCAGCACATCACCCTCATAGATTTCTTTGCCGTCCATGTCACAGACACCTGTAAACTGGCCGACGGTATTCTCATGCACATTGTAGATGTCAACGGCATCCTTCCATGTTGGTACGCAAGGGCAGATGCACGGTACGTTAGAAGGTGGCTGAATGCCGAACTTAAACAGGTTGCCGAAAAGCCATTCACCTGTTCCGATGGATTTACCTCTGAATTTAATCTGTCTCATCTTTCAGTATGTTTTTTGCAACATTCACGAATAATCTTTTGCAGGTTACTGTCTATCACCCTGCATTGATAGTGCTGTGTCAGCCAGTACACCAAGGAGGCCACGTCAAATTCATAGCTTCCGACAGGCTGTGTGCGCTTTTTGATTTCATATATCTCCTTATATCCATGACGAATTTCAACTTCGCGCATGACTGGCACAGTTCCTTTGATGTTCCCATCCTTCAATTCTTGCAGAATGGTTTCTTTGGCATGTGCTGTGATGAATAGTCGTGCAATCTTCGTTGCGGCGTTCAAGCTGACCTGTCGGGGGTCGAGCAAGTTCCGTATAACTTCGCTTGCATCATAGCTATCCATCCTGCGAATATATAAGATGATGTTATCAACTATCTTTTCTTCCGCAGCCTCCTGCTCATCGTAGGTATCGCCCAAAGGATGATTTGGCACACCGCTTGCAGGCTCTTCGATGTCGGCTCTTTCTGCATTTACGCCATTCGACACAAATTCGTAGGCTTCTTGCAGCGTCAGCGGTATGTTACCCATTAACGCGGCCTTTGCCAGTTCCAATCTGATTTCAATGTCTGTCATACCATATCTGTATTAAAACGGTCTTTCGCATATTCCTTTAGCATGTTCGTTGTCGTTTCACCGACAATGCCCATCTTGATAGCCCATAGCACCTCACGCTCTTCAATGCCAGCTTCATCCATAACCTTGTATGCTGCTGATTCATTGGATGTCTGCTGGTAGAAAGAATCGAGGCAGTTCCACCATCCCTCATTGAAGCGGGATTTGTAACTTCGTTTCTCCAGTTCGTTTGCCCATGTCACGCCAGCCGTGAATGTTTGGCGCATCTGCGAATATGTAAATCCTTGATGGCCTTCCAAAAGCGGCACGTTGGCCACGTATATCTGTGCAGCCTGTTCAGGCTTGAAAACCTTATTCAGATTCTCTATTTTGCGCTCGTCGTTGTTCATCGCTTATCCTTATTTAAGAGTTCAGGATTATCATAGATGTTTCCGACCACTTCCAGCATGGCGCAGTCATTGTTCTTGTGCAAAGTGCCGCCATGCTTGCCGTCGGTGTGTTTCAGGATAAAGGCGGCTATCTCTTCATCATAACAGACATACGCCAAGAGTTCTTTTCCAAGGTTCGGGTTCGCTTCAATGTTGGTGGCCTTGATGATGTCACCCTCCCAAATCTGCTTTCCTTTGGAGTCATACATGCCCGTGTACTGGCCGATAGTATCAACATCAACCGAAATACGGTGGTTGTTCAGGTCATAATGAATGTGCGGGTGGCCTGTATTGTAATAATGCAAGTCGCCTGTAACCCAAGTGCCATCGTCGGGCTTCTTACCAAATGCGTTTTCCGCACGGGTCTTTTTTACCTTTGCTCTGAATTGGATTGTTCGCATATATCTTTGTTTATTAAGTTCGGATTGTCGATAGTATTTCCGATATGTTCATAGTTATCTTCCCAATATGTTATGGTCGTAATCTGATAGAACGGTTTGAAACGCCCTGTCTTGATATTCTCAAGGCCGAAAGCACCTTCTTTCCATGTGACAACATACAGGTTTTTGCCCCTTTTCAGGATGTCGTTTTCGTACAGCTTGCTATGGCAACCGTTGACTCCAGTATATTCACAGATGGTTTCCTTCGGTACAGGTATAAGATTCATGCTATGCCTGTCTTTGATGTAGTATTTCTCGCCATCCTGAATCAAGTCGCCATATACCCATGCTTCTGCAATGGTGTATAAGTCCGTGCTCAGTTCCTTGCACATGTTCACCACACGACCTCTGAATCTGATTTCACGAATGCCGTAAATATCCTTATATTCTTCGCCTCCGTACTTTGCCATTACCTATTTCTGTTTTATCTGTTTAAGTAAGTTCTGTATTCCGCGACCGTCTTTCACCGTCTTGCCAGTGAACCATCCAGTATAAGGGTACACCATGACGCGCTCACCCTTAAAGATGAAGCTGATGGCCGTGTTACCTTCCATTGACACCTTATAGCCGAGTTCTGTGATTTGCCTGATGGCATAGTCAATCCTGCCACCTTCTTTGTTAGTCCTGCGTTCCTTCCGCAGTTCTTTCAGTAAATCGCAGTCTGTACTCATACTATCCGATTTTTGATGACTTGCACCCACGCGCAAGGTCGATTAGACACTCACCAAGCCGCTGCATATCCTGTTCGTTGTCGAATTTCAGTGCAAACGGCTGACGGTTATCAATAGTGACATGTGCAATCACATTATCATCCTTGTATTCCTTTATTGCCTGTACCATAATTATTGTAATTGAGTATTGATGTCTGACTGTCCGTAATACCTACGTTGAATGTGCATGACGCGCCACTGGTCGCCATGCTTCGTGAATGTGATGGTATGGTCTGTGTTGTTCTTACAGGGTGCAACCTCGCCGAATATCTCACCGTCTGCCCATCTGTAGTTACAGTTCCACACCTTCATAATGTACTCGTTATCGCGTACCTTCTTGATATAGGTATCTGTGTTTGCTCCCTGTGACTGGAGAAACCTGAATCTATCACCGTAAAGGCGCATAATTTCGTTTTTCAGCTTGTCATCTGAAAGTTCTAAGAGTATCTGTTTATAGTGCCTATGTTCATCTACCTTATACATATTATATTATGTGCCTGTTTGAACGGTTGGCGCATCCGCTTCTAAATGGTTTTGCTTTCGATTTGTGGGTGCAAAGATAAATCAAATAAATTTATTATCAAAACATTTTGCTGAAAATCTTTAATTTAATAACTTTATTTAGCAAAGGTTAATTTTGTGTTAAAAACAAAATTTTTCATTGTCAATTCAAATATTATTCGTAAATTTGCAGCAGATAAAAGAAACAACAACATTTAGACTGCCGCCGACAGCATAAACAAAGGCACAGGAGATATGAAACAATTAGTCATCAACAAATTCGATAAGGTTGCAGTAACAATCGGTACGAATTGTGTTCACAACGTCTATAACAGTCTGACAGAGGCCATCGAAGCTGTTAGCAGTTCTTATTATAATACTGTATGGTCGGAGGTGAATGAGGATGTTCGCTTTTACGGTTGGGTAACAGAATCCAATGGCTATCAGCATACGGGCGGAAATCCTATCTATACATGCAAAGAAAGTTCTTTTTGGGGTGGTAAGATGCCGCAGGTAAGCGAATCAAGAAAGAAGAAAACATTCATTCAGAAGGTTATGGAGTGGCAGGATATGACCGCCGATAACTTGCACACTGAGGTATGCTCAGAGGTTGCCAAATACTTCGGGCTGAAAGACTTCAAAAAGTATTTCGACAGCCTACTGGATAAAGACCACATGACGATTGATGAATGCAACAAGCGATATGATATGCAGAACGCTATGCTGGCCGTCATCAAGGTACTACACGGAGATAATATATATAATAAGGTATATAAGTGTTTCTAAATACAGATGATTTATGAAGGATGAAACAAAGCTGCGGAAGGTCGCACAACGCGCACAGGTTGCATTGGGTAAGTACATGCAAGAGTGCAGGGCGATGACAGAACTTGCCAAAGCCTACCTTGAATGTGATGCCGTCTGCGAATACGACAACAGACAGAATGCCTTTGTTGTGACGGCTCAGATAAATGGACGGGCGCACAGTTGCCCGATAGAAGTTTTTGCACAGCTGATGCACCTGCTGGGCGATGGCGAAAAGGTCACGACAGCGGATTTCATAGATGCCTGCAAGTGGCACAACGGGTTTAGGAAACAGACAAGGAAACTACCAAAAGCATTCAATATGAAGATACTGGATTTCGACGAGTACAACAGGGCGCATGTCAGCGAGGATGATTTCATGGCTTACATACAGCAGACAGCCCAAGAGGGTGACTACACCAAGGAACATGATGAAGTGGTCTATTATTACAATAGTTTCGGCTGCAAGCTGGCTGAATACCATCGTAATGAGGGCTGGGGTCAAACATTCTAAAGCATACGAAAATGAAGGAAGTTAAGTATAAAGGTAATACCATCTGTATCAGTATTGCAGTGTGCAACAAAGGCACGCAGGATATTGTGGATGAGTTTGAAACGATTCGTGAAGCCAAGAAGGAATACAGCGAATGGGAATATGATTTTTGGTATCTTGCTGCTGAAATCATCGACAATGACGGCAATGTGAATCCCGCCTGTTGGGGCAAGACACGCGACGAGGCACTGAACAAATTAAAAAAGGTCTTATAATAAAAAACGGAAAAATGGAAGACAAGAAGTTTTTGCTCTTCACCATAGAGCACGATTTGAAAAGCATGTCACGCTATTGTGAACACGATGAGCGGTATGAGATGCGGTTTGAAAGAAAAGACGGTGAAAAGGTCGAGTACATTTCATCAAGAGCGGAAGTCGCCGCGAAATACGGTGACGAATCCAAAGATGCCAGCGTCGGCCATTTTGATGACATGGCGATGGACTGGTATGCAGAAAAGTATAAATAAGAATCATTCAAAACCATTTAGAATATGAACGGAATCATCAAGAAAGCGGATTTGCAGCTGGCCGTCAATGAAGAGTTGAAGGTCGGATGCTACCTGTACGACCGTGATGACATCTACAGGATTAAGGCCGTCAATGATGATGGGAGCGTAGTCGTTGACACTGTGAACCCTGAAACGCTGGAGGTGATAGATAACACCTTCAAGAAGGATTACAGAATCGGAAAAGACAACCTGCATTATTACAGTGTGCTGGGTGTTGATGTCGAAAAGATTAAGCAGATGGCCGAAAGACTGCTGAACGGAGAAACCTTTGAAGAGTTTACGGAAAGCAGCGATACGGCTTTGATGTCGCTTGGCAGTAAAGACACTTTGATGATTCTGCGTGAGAATATCAACAGGGCTGCAATCGTGGCCGAAAAGACCCGAAAGTATGCTGATATAATGATTCAGCGGAAAACACGGGAACTGGAGGCACGGCTTCGGCCTATGCGTGATATGATAGAAAAGATGGGGCGTGAGGTCAAAAGGCTGGATTATGTCATTCAGACCATCGAGACCTATGCGGGCATCAAGGAAAGCGTGGAACAGTTACACGCTGGCGAACCAGCACCCGAAACCACTCCGATAGTATTCAGGCAGGCCGTAATCTTTATGGACGAGGAACTGGCATTGATAGATGATGATTTCGACTGGCAGAAGGTTGACAAGTTCGACGAATGGCTGTTGCAGAATGACCGTTTCAAGGAGTTCATGCCTGATGAGAAGTCTATGGTGGCAGTAAAGCCGCGTCGGACGGATAAGAAGTATGCAGAAGATGGCAGCATTGGCGGTGCGATGACAAACAGGATAATGAATATACCAAACCATCATACGGTATTTCTGATTCGGAACGGTGAGAACCTCTATAAGATAGATTCTGAACATATCTATCTGTTTGATAGGATGTACCCGAACAAAGAAGAATACCTAAAGATTCTTGAAAAGGAGAAGCAGTACACCCATGTCAGCGGAACACTTGAATCAGAAAGTTTTCGCAAGCAATATACGCAGGTGGCTTTCTTGATGCAGGGATTGGTAGAACGCTCCGATGTGTTTTCGCCGCACACAGTTACAGGTAGCCTTATCAAGATGGAAGGATTCACAGACGAACAAATTCAGCTTCGGTATGAACTGGATGCCAGCAGAGCACTTGGTGATGGTAGGCCGTCTATCGAAGAATGGATGAAGTCTATGAACAGCCAGCTTTGCGAAGGTAAGCGCGTGTTGCTTATAGTAGCGAAGTATAGCACGGAACGCGGCTACCATTTTAATGATGAGCATGATTTCGTGAAATACTACACAAACAAATGGTCTGCTCCTGAACTGCCAACCAGCGGAATCTACACACTGGAGAAACTGGATGATGGTTTGCGTAAAGGCTATTGGGATAATTACGATTTCTTGATTAAATACATGCCAACGAATGAGGTACGCGGTTATTGGGAAGATAGCAAGCGGAAGAATCGCGTTTCAATTCGGGTCGCCCTTGACAACGACGGCATTCTGAATTACGATGACATGAAGATTGAAGATGTTGAGTACTACCTCAATTCGCGCCTGCACAGGTCAAAGTATTACAGATTTGTGCGTTTGTTGAAGGAGTTCAAGACCATGTACCTGAAAGAACTGGAGGCTGAAAACGAATATATAAAGATGTTCGTGGGTCAGATGATGGCAAAGGGCTTACAGCCGAAAGACGGCATAACAGCTGAGTCGATTGTGCGTGTGGCCATTGATACGATAAAGAACAGGTTGAAGTGGAAGCGGCCTATCACGGCAAAGGAGAAAGAGACCTATACGCTGGTAGAGCGCACACTGTTTTCGCAGGCATTCAGAAACAAATATTTCAAGTAACAATATGATGATTAAACAAGAAGAAGTACGGAAAAAGGCGGAAGAGTTGATGACCGAAATAGGGCATGAACTTTTATCCGACTATGAGGTAACTACTGGCGTGGCCGTAAGAATCGTGGAATGGTCAAACAAGAAAGTAATAGATGATGCTTGCGAATGGCTGGAAAGCCATATAAATGACTATCTTGTAAAAGGACGTGACATTGACTATATGTTTGATGATTTTCGTAAAGCGATGGAGGAATAGGCCATGACGAAGAAAGAACGCGAAGAATTGATTGCTATTATTGACGATGTTCAAGAAAGCGATGACAAAATAGATGTGTTAGAAAGATTATTATTCACGGTTAAACGAATGGTAAATTATAAGTAATATGGCAAAGATGAAATTAAAAGACGTGAAGCGTAAAAAGTTCACGGCAAAACAACTGGAGATGCTGGAGAAATGTCATTATCTTCATTGTCTGTCATTGAAGGGCATATTTTCTCCAACAGCGGAAGCGCAGTATTTTGAAACAGGATTGCAGGATATTCATATTGAACTGCAAGAGAAAATTCACAATAAAATATTAGGTTGATATGGAAGATAGAAAGTTGATTATTCAGACCATCGAGGAGAAGGTCGAAAAGCTGAATGCGGAAATGCAGGATGCTGAAAAGTTGAAGTTGTATGACAAAGCCGCGAAGTGCCAGCATCAGATTGAAGCACTGGATTTCGCCCTGCGTTGTGTCAAGACGTTATGATATGAGTGTATTCAAGCCATACAATAACATAGCGGAAACTGAATGCCATAAATTTATTGTGGCGACATTTCAGCTTCATAAAACGTTTGGCTTTAATAACTGGATTCATCTTGATATAATTCGTAGGATGTATTTTCATAAGAGCCACAGAACATTTCAGGATTTGGTTGAATGTGTATATCGGAATCAAAGGTATTTTGGCATTAAAATCCAGCCTATAAATATTGTCGCTTCGATAGTAATGACAAAACGTTATGTGTTTAGTGATGGTATTGGAAACAGAATTGTTATGTGTGGGATTAGGATGCTGTCATACGGGTTTCAAACAGAAATCAAGAGTGTAGAACCTATACGGACTTATGATGAAGCGAATAAAACAAAAAGTAGATGATGGTTACGGAAAAAACCTATAAGGCATTGAAGGTACTGGAGAAAACCACCTTTTCACGCCCGATGCCCGCTAATAGCTTCGCCCTTGCATTGTGGGGTGAAGATGAAGAAAAGCGGTATCTGTTTGAAGCTGTCAGCAACGGCGGCAATGGTGCATGTGCTGGTAAAAAGGCATGGCTCTGTGCTGGGTCGCTGCTTGGCAAGATGGCAAAGAGGGGGCTGGTGAAATGGTATAGCCGTGCTTTCAGCGGAACGAATACAGGGTATTGCATTACCAATGTAGGCAAACAGGCAATCGAGGAGTATGAAAAGAATAGAGGCAAAGATTAGGGCGCACCAACTGGAACTTGCGCTGAATGCTGATGTCATTGACTTGGCAACTATCAAGCCAGTGCCGCGCTTCAACGTCGGCGATACCGTCTATATCCCGTGTCTGTGGGGGCTGGATGAAATCGAGAAGGTCACGCCGCGAAAGATTAAGAAGATAGAGGTCACGAAGTCGGACATTGATGGAAAGTACCACGTTCACTATTACATCACTGGTCACAGACTGCCATTCAGCTATGGCGCAGACCACTGGAACTACCTGATGATTTACGGCACACCACGGGAGGCGATGGAACAGAACCTTATCAAATTGAAGGAGTTTCTGCAAAAGAAGTCGTACATGATTCGTGATGAAGCCATGAAGATAGGATATTCGGAACGTGAAGCAAGAGGCTTACTGGTAATCAAGTAAGCCTTTCTTCTTTCTGCCAGTTTTTGAAAGAAAGGAAAAGGACGGCCATTTGACCGCCCTTTCTTGTTGTGCATTTGTTAGCCTCTTGTTGTTTGTTAATCTGCGAAGATAGGAACTTTCTAATTATCAGACGTTTAACCTTGTTGCTTTCTTGTTGTTCTCTTGTTGCTCTTGTTCATCCAGCAGACCAAACACATAATCCAGTACCTTTGCATTGGCGGCATTGACGATTCCGAAATCTTTCTTGATATAGACATCATCAATTCGTGTATCAGCGTCGATATGGTTCAAACATTCGTGAACGGTGTACTTGTCTATTCCGACATTGTTTCTTGCTACAGTAGCCCATGTGTGCCTAAACTGGTAGAATTGCAAGGTATCAAGCATCTTTGTCCTGTCCTTTGGCTTCCGCTTCCTGTTCTCCAGCGAAATTTCAGCATTGATGGCATCCATGATGGTCTTTAGTCCAATGTTCAGTGCTCTGTTGAAACTGGCAGGTGTCGAGAATCGCTTGTGAAAGCTGAAAACGCGGGTATCATCAGAATATTTGTGCATCAAATCTTTGATACGGTCATACATCTTGACCTCGATATAGGCATTGTCGGAACGCCGCCCTTCGGTCTTGGTTCGGTTGTAGGCCAGCACACCCCGCTTGAACGATGTGGCATTGAACATATCCACGGAGTTCATGCCCATGAAACAGAAGGAAAGGATGGCACAGTCACGGGCAAGCGTATCGCGTCGGCCTATAGGCTGGTAGCGGAACACACGCAGAAGGATGTCAATATCCATAGCCCTGCCGCCCTTCAACTGCTGACGTGGAAAATCGAAGTTCTCGATGGCAGTTGAAGGTATTACCGTTTGTCCGTCTGTGTTGTATGTTTTCCGTGCAAGGTTGTGGATGTGTCTAATTAGTCCAAGATAGTGCGACTGCGCCCGTTGATACTGGCTCATGTAGTCAGAATATCCCTTTAGAAACATGTAGTCAATATCCTTGAATGACAGCTTGCGCCGCCCAAGGTACTTTTCCACAGAGTTCAGCATCGTGGCATAGTTCTTTTTCTCTTTGCCCTTACCTTTGAGCCATTCTTCCGTGAACTGGAAGAAATCGTATTCATCATTCTTCGGCTTCGATGACGTGATGCGCTGGTATATGTAATCGGCATCCACCCGTGCGCCAGTCAGTTCCAAGTCAAGCTGATAAATCCTGTTTTTGTATTCTGCCACCAAGTCATCAATGAGGTGCTGCTTCTGTGACGATATGATTCTGCCAGTTTTGGCAGACACTTCCTTTCCTTCGACAGATATAGTTGTCGGGATGCGTCTGCGGGTGCAGGCGTGTGAAAGGATGATGTAAAGTTTGCGGCTACCGTCTTTCGCTTGATTGCCAAGTTCTACTTTTAATGTTGCCATAATTCGATAAATTTTTTGCGGTGAATTTGCGGTGAATTTTCCGAATTGAGGCTGATTTGCGGTGAATTTGCGGTGAATTTGCAAACAAAAAAGCCTCAAAAATTGCATTTCTTCATCAGTGATTCAGCTATGGCGGTATATCGCGTAAAGCCGATAAACACTGGTATTTAGCAATTTTTGAGACCTTTCCAACGTTTGGGTGCCCGCTCGGACTCGAACCGAGGACATTCAGAACCACAATCTGAATGGCAAAACCGCTGGAATCGCCTGTGTTTACCGATGTTTTACATGCTGCTGTTTTCATCGTTTGCGGTGAATTAGTGACATTCGGGCGAATTTTGGTGGAAAATGATGCCGTCGATGATAAGGTTAGGGGTGTCGATGTCGGCCATATAGACCTGCATTGTCACTTCGCCCATCCCTGTTGCCGCTGTCAGCGTTTGGCCGTCGAGACGGTATAAGTACCGCTCCGTTTCCTTGCCGTCGGCTGTGGCCGTCATTACGGTGTCTGTGAACGAGAAATCAAAGGTGTGACCTCCAGCGATGGCAGACCAAGCCCCTTGTGCAAGAAAGGACTTCGGAACGGCCAGCCTGTCACTGTTCACCTGCTCGGCCATCCATTCCACGAGGATGAACAGGTCTATCGTCTGCATTGCTGCTGTTTCAGAATCACGGAGAATATCTGCCTGACATCTGCAAGGTCGATGACCAAATCATCAAAAATGGGATTGAACGAGTGGACTGTGATTTTATGGTTCATCACGTCATGCGCGATTATCCGCTTGACGAGTATTCCGTCATTGTGGACTATCACGAAGTCGCTGCGGTCATAGTCAAGCAGCCTTTCCATGTAATACGCCCTGTCAACCTCCCTGCACAGGATGATGTCGCCCTGCGCGTATGCGTGGCGCAGCCCGTCATCCATGCTGTCATTCCGAACTTCAAAGGCCATGTAGTTGCTGTGCTTGGATTCGTTGTCAACGACAAATGGCCTGACGGCAAGGCGGCTGAGATATTCCATGCTGGAGTACCCAGCGACATAGCCGCCATAGGCATACTGGCTTACCAAAGGCACGTACACGACGTTTTCAGGCGTGGCCGTCTCGGCTGCTGGCTGGCTGTTCCGTGCAATCTCCTCCTCTGTCAGCAGCATGTCACCGTCGCCCGTGCGAAGCCAGTACATGCGCAGATGCGGAAACGCCCGCGAAATCTTCTTGAGTGAATCCTCCCTGACGTTATCCGTAATCCTGCTGGCGAAGCCCTGCCCCATCCCGCATTTCTTCTCAAATTCGGTTTGGCCGATGCCTTCGTGTTCCAAGAATGCGAACAAACGCTCCTTGATACCGTCTGTGACTACTGGCGGCACTTCGATATGTCCGTTCAGCATCATTCCTTCGCCCGCCACTATCCAGTTCAGGTTAAGCTGCGGGTATTTCTCCTTGATTCGTCTTAGTGTGTCGCTTCTGACCCCGTTTTTGGTCTTTTTGCTTAGAGTTCCGCTGGCAATGCCAACTGCAATTTCAAAATCACGCTTGCCGATGTGGAGGTGATTCACAAATTCTTCAATCCTGTCATCTATATCCATAGTGCAAGAGTTAATTTAGGTGAAAATAATCAGAATGTTTTGCGGTTCTGAAAATAATCACTATCTTTGCACCCGAAATCAATCTTGCACATTGATGACTGGCGCAACGATTTATGTTACTAACATATTTCCAATCCCCGTTTCGTGGTGCAAGCACGATTCGGGGATTCCCTTTTATATGAAGAGGTCTATCTACATATCAATCAGCGAGGCATCCTTCGCAGTACGTTCCAAAGAACGGCTGGAGGGCTTGGCCTTTGCCGTGATGGTGAAGATGGCCTTTCGTTCATCTCGCGTCAACAACCCCACAAACAGAAACCTTATGCGCATCTTCCACATGGGCAGTGCTAAGACCGCCCGCGTGTTGAAGAATGCCCTTGACGGCGGCTATATAAGGCGTGATGGCAAATCCATTGTCGCATGTCCTGTAAAGGCCGCTGGTGACTATACATGCCGATTCAGCTTCGACGTTCCCACGAATGGCGAATGCCCTATGCGTATCTCCGATGTAATCAGAGGCATCCGTGCTTCCATTGTCCTGAACCACGTCAAGAAACAGAACGATTGCGGGAATACTTATAAAGCACTGACTACGGGCTTTGATGAAGATGGCCGACGCATCCCGTATGGCCGTCTGAAACGGATGTACCGTAGAACATCAAGTATGCTCCCATCCCAATCATTCCGACGTGGCCTGAGCAATGGCCGCATCATGCAACTGACGAACACGAAGCGGTATTCCGAGCGTAAGCTGATGGGCGCACTTTTGGCAAACGGCGTACTCCGAAAGGATGAACAGCTTGAAGAGACTGGCATCAATCCAGCGAACTTCTGCTCTCTTGCACCGCTATACATGAAAGAAATCGGCTTTGGAGGCTATTTCTTCCGCAAGGGCGGCAAAATCCTGTGCCAGCGTACCAACATCTACAAATATTCCTGTGACTTAATCCGAAGGGAGAGACAGTATGCCTGATGTATTCAAAACCGCACCCATAAAGAAAGCACTCAATTATAGCGCACCCGCGCTCTCCAGTATGCGCGTGAGCAGACAGAAAACCGTATAGAACGTGAAAAAACGCCGAAAAGCGGCAAATCATCACCTTAAATCAGAAAGGCCGTCTGAGCAGGGTCAGAATATCAAAGACCGCCATCAACGAAATACTGTGCATTTTAAGATATTAAACTTTGCAACTTTCTCAAAACGTTGGCAAATAAAGTTATTTAATTTCTTAAAAACCGTTTCACCTCGTTAAGAAATACAAACATTCTGCAAATAATCAGACTTTTTCTTGGTAGTTCTGAAAATAAGCACTATCTTTGCAAACAGAAATCGTTAATACATCTGCAAATATAGTGAATATTTTGCAGACTGGCAAAAAAGAAGCTGAAAAAATGAAGAATTTAAGCATTATTATAAATAAGGTGAAGGAGGCCGTGAAGGTTTCGGTGGCAGACAACAAGGCCGCTGGTGAAAAAACCGCACGTATTACCCTGCGTGAATTTGGTCACACGGAGATTGAAGTCTCGATGTCACCGACAGAAAAAGAAGTCATTATCTACCACTATGACGCTGACGGAACTCTTAACGAGCATCAGTCGCCATTGCTGGAGGAGAAGATAGCATCGCAGTTGCCCGACTGGTGGGAGGTTGATTACGAGGAGGCCGAAGACCCCCGATGTGATTTTGAAAAATCCCCGTCACTGGCAAATGGCTGGTTCTTTAGGAATCGGTTCTGATGCGTAGCCAGTCTCGCCAGCAACGGCGAACAGGCAAACGGAGTTCTTTGACATAGTGGAACAATAAAGGCTAATCCTGAAAGTAAACGGAGAGGTGTCGCGGCAATGGCTGCATTGAAGCATCTTTTGGCGTTGAAATCAGGTCATCGGGAGCGGTGAACAAAATAAGCCGCTTCGACTGATGGGATGCCAGCAATGGCATCTGTTATTTGAAAAGAACGTAAGTATAATGGCTGGAACATCCTATTTTCGGATGAACGTATCACATTATATATAAAATATAAGGTTGCCCGCACCTTCAAATACGGGCTGCTGGCCGCATCGTCTATCGGTTAGGACACAAGGTTTTCAACCTTGGAAGGGCAGTTCGATTCTGCCTGTGGCTACAAGTCTTGTATCAGAACACGCACCACAAGCGAGTACATTTGGAAGCGTTAAGGGGCGCGACCTATACCGAAAGCGAGCCTAAAGCATGTGAGAGTATCTGCGCAATCCCCAAAAAATCGGAAAGGGTAACATGTGGGTGGATGGCCGCTTAAATCCTGCGGCTGTTGACGGTGACGACATGGCGGTGTTCAAGGTGGGCGGCTCAAAAGGCCGTCATACTGGAGAATGGTGTAATGGTAGCACAACAGAATTTGGGTCTGTTTGTATGGGTTCGACTCCCGTTTCTCCAACTAAAAGGAAAAGAAGATGAAGAAAAGAAGAAAAACCTATCGCAACGGCTTTCTTGAGAAAACCATTCGTGGTGTTCAGGCTGGTGACATTCGGGAGTTCGACCTGTCGAAAGTCAACGTGAAGTCATTCAGGGCGAAAGCATCTGAAATCAATGGAAAGATAGGCCACAAGCGATATTCTATCACGAAGAATGCCCCGCTTGGGCTGATGTGTATAATCAACAACGACTAAGGCAATGGAAACAGTTACTATCAAACTCCAAACGCTGATGGAGTTGTGTGCGTCTGCCGTAGATGCTGGCGTACAGGAATACAGGAGAAGCATCGAGCCCGAACAGGACTATGTGAAAAGGTCTGAGATAAAGCGGTATGTCAGCCGTATGGGATTCAAGCCCTGTATCATTGACCGCTGGATTGCCGACGGTCTGCTGAAACAGAGGCAGGATAACGGAAAGAACACGTCATGCCTGTTTTCTTTCGCCGACACGAAGAAGCTGCTGATGTCTGTCAGGCTTAAAAACGTAATGAATGAAAATCTCCATATCTGATGTAGGAACCTGAGATGCCCGTCTTGGTGATAAGCTAAAAGCCAAGCGATGCGCTCCCCTGTCAATTCGGGCAGGGGAGCATTGGTACTACTGGAAAAGATAATCCCCTTTTTTAATTATAAAAAATGAAGAAGTTATGCGAAATGTAGAAATCAGAACCCTGCTGGCGGAGGAAATCCAGTGCAGGGTGCTACAGACAGCGAAAAACAACAGCTGGTGTCAGCTGGCATTGTATAAGGATGCCCGCTGCGACCAAGCCGTGCTCGATGAGACATTCGGGATTTTCGGATGGAAGCGAAGCCATCAGTTGATTGACACTGAACTGTTCTGTACGGTAGAAATCTATGACGAGACCACTAAGCAGTGGGTATCGAAGCAGGATGTCGGAAAGGAAACGTTCACGGCCAAGGAGAAAGGCGAGGCCAGTGACGCTTTCAAACGTGCCTGCGTGAACATCGGCATTGGCCGAGAACTCTATTCAGCACCAAAAGACCTGTTCATCAACCTTTGCCAAGACGATTTCGGCAAAGACGGCAAGGTTCGGAACAACTGGTTCTTTGTAAGCGACATCGGCTACAATGACAGCCGCAAGATTAATAAACTGTTCATCGTGGATGCTTTCGGACGGTTAAGATACAGCTATCCAAACGCACATACGCCCAAAACCATTCAGAACCAAGAGCAGCCTGCTCCGTCATCGGAAAGCAGTTTGCCAGCACCTACAGGAACACCGCAAGTAGGCATCCCCGCACCGACCGCACAGGCTCCTCAGAATGAAGAGACGGCACTTGTGCAAAAGGCACTTTCGGAAATCGAGAAGGCCACGACTATCAAGCATCTTACCGACATCTATAACAGTTATAACGGTCAGGTGAGCAAAGGTGGATTTGCAGTCATTTCGGCGGCATTATCAGCAAAGAAAAAGACAGTCAAGAAAAAATAATTAAATCATTATGGCAACAAAGAAAATCAAATTAGCAAAGTGTGCTGTTGAGTTCAAGCAGGAAGAGCATGAGTACTGGCTGAACGGCAAGCAGCTACAGGGCGTTACTGGTGTACTGGAACGCCGACTTTTCCCCGACAAATACAAGTTTGTGTCGAAGGAAATGATGGAACGTGCAGCCGAAAGAGGCTCGTTCATTCACGAACAGATAGAACTGGCTGATTCGCTGGGTGTCAATCCCGACGTGCAGGAGGTTAAGAACTATCTGAAGCTGAAAGAAGAGCACGGGCTGAAAACGGTGGAAAACGAGTACCTTGTCACCGATGGCGAGAATTACGCTTCATCTGTTGACATCGTGATGACCGACGGAACGCCAGCCGTTTTCTTGGTCGATGCAAAGACCACATCAAAGTTTGACAAGGAATCGGTATCGTGGCAGCTGTCAATCTATGCCTATTTCTTTGAACTGATGAATCCCAATATCCCCGTCAAGGGCTTGTATGGCCTGTGGCTTCGCGGTGACATCGCCCGCCTGATAGCGGTTGAGCGCAAGCCAGTGGAACTTGTCAAGGAGTTGCTTCATGCAGACATCAACGACATGCCTTTCACATGGGCAAGCGAAATCCCCGACTACGTTTCTATCGAGGAGGAGTCAATCATCGCCCTGTCACAGCGCAAGGCCGAAATCGACGAGGAACTGGAGAAAATCAAGGCCGACTTGATGCAGCGCATGGCCGCTGACGGCAAGAAGTCAATCGACACTGGAAAGGTGCTGATTACACTCAAGGCCGCATCTACGCAGAAGCGTTTCGACTCCAAACAGCTGATGGCAGACAATGAGGACTTGTATAACAAGTATCTCAAGGAAACCAACGTAAAGGAAAGTCTGACATTGAAGGTAAGATAGACTTTAGCAACTTGTTTAGAATAAATCGTAAATAGCAATTATGAGACCTCGGTGGCAGTGATTTGGGAAAACCGCTGCCACTATCCTTTGAACTTTCAAAAACCAAAATACAATGGCAAAATCATTCAATCAAGTAACGTTGATGGGCAATGTCGGAAAAGACCCCGAAATTGCCACAATACCGACCGACAACCCGAATGAGCCGAATGTCAAGGTGGCGCAATTCTCGCTGGCCACTACGAAAGGCGGCTACAAACGGCAGGATGGTACGGAAGTTCCCAAAGTCACTCAATGGCATCACATCGTTGCATGGCGCAAGCTGGCAGAAATCGTCGAGAAGTATGTCAAGAAGGGTGACATGCTGTTTATAACTGGTGAACTGCAATATCGCACCTATGACCACAAGACACATTCCGATGTAAAGATGTACGTGACTGACATCGTGGCATCTGACATCTGCCTGACTGGTAAGGGTGACGGCAACGACAGCGGGCGACCTGCAATCGGTGCTGGTAACATCCCTCAGACTGGAGCGACGGCAGGTTTCCAAGGCCAAGGCCAACAGCCGCAGGGTGCAGTACAGCAGCCGCAGAACACGGCACAGCCACAGGAGGGGAATGTTCCTTTCCCGCCACCTGCTGACGGAGCGACTGGAGGAGGTAACAACGATTTACCCTTCTAAGACAAAACAGGTAAACTATGATATACAGGCTTAATGATGACTTGCAGTTTAGCAAGTTTATTGAAAAGGTTCAGAAGCTGATAGAACGGGTAAAGAACAAAGAGACCGTCACCGTGGAACTGGTCGAGAAGAAACCCCAGCGCACTTTGTCGCAGAACGCATACCTGCATGTGCTTTTGGCATTCTTCGCCTGTGAATACGGTTGTGGGCTTGACGAAGCAAAGATTCGGTTCTATAAGGAAAGGTGCAACAAGGATATTTTCACATCTACCCGCGTGAATCGGAAAGGTCAGACCGTCGAGTACCTTCGCAGTTCAGCCGATTTGTCAGTTGACGAAATGCGCCTGTCTATCGAAAGGTTTATGAACTGGTCGGCACAGATTGGAATACCGCTGCCTGACGCATCGAATCATGAGTTTCTTATCTATGCCCAGCAGCAGATTGAAGCGAACAAAGAATTTATGTATTAACTTCTTTCATTTTATTCAGGACTGCCTCGCGTCATTCGTGGGCGCGTGGCGGTTTTTCAAACGGGGTGGAAAACGTCGCACGGGCGGCAAAGCAGCTTTTTTTTGTGTGCCATAAGAAGAAAACGTTAATACACTGAAAGAGGGTTCGACTCCCTGCCATCCCACCAATAACAACTTATAACATGCTATACAACAGTAAGCCAAAGAAAAAGACCGAAATTCAGCAGAAAAAGCCCCGTAAGCATACACCCAGCATCAAGTCGTTAAGAGACAAGCTGGATGTGGTATTCAGCAAGTACATCAGACTAAGGGATAGCAGGAACTTCGGATATTATCAGTTTGTGTGTATATCCTGCGGTGAGACGAAGCCGTACAGTCAGATGGATTGTGGCCACTTTCACAGCCGACGGAACATGAATACACGATGGGATGAAGAAAACTGCAATGGCCAGTGCCGCCACTGCAACCGTTTTGAACAGGGCAATCTTTTGAATTATCGGGATAACCTAATCAACAAGTTAGGATATAAGGAATACCTCGCCCGTGGGCTGAATATCGCTGATGTAGAAAAGCGATATTACAAGGTTCGGGAGTTAGGCAAAGACAAGGTTGAAGCCCTTGGACGAAGGGCGAACATGACAAAGAAATGGTCAGCACCCGAATTGCAGGAACTTATCAAATACTATGAATGCTTGGTAAAGGCATTTGAATCTGAAAGGTTTTAAGAATGGGAAGAGGTAGGACATCAACAACAACCGCCACAACCGTAAAAGTGGAACGAGCCGACACCTGCTATAACTGCAAGTTCGGGCATATTGTCAGGTACGGCAATGACCCGCAGATAAGTGAATGCAGTGCTGGAGAAGGCAATATGTGTGCCAGTACGCGGGCATGTGGAAAGTCAGAGAAACGAAACGGCGAGCCTCAGATTGAGGACAGGCCGAAAAAATACTGGTTTGAAAGATGACGTACAAATTAAGGGATTATCAACAGGAAGCATCGGATGCAGCCGTGAATTTCTTCAATGACGGTCAGAAATACAATGGCCTGATAGTTGCGCCTACAGGATGCGGGAAATCGCTTATCATTGCAGACATCGCAAACAGGCTGGATGATAACATGCTTGTGTTTCAGCCGACCAAAGAGATATTGGAACAGAACTATAAGAAGTATTGCTCGTATGGCATGACTGACTGTAGCATCTATTCGGCATCATTCAGGAAGAAAGAGATTTCGCGTGTAACGTTTGCCATGATTGGCAGCGTGAAAAGCCATCCTGAAATGTTCAAGAGGTTCAAGTATATCATCGTTGACGAGTGCCATCGCGTGAATCCGAAGGAAGGAATGTATAAGGATTTCTTTCAGGCTTTGGGCGACACAAAGATTCTTGGACTGACTGCCACACCTTACAGGCTGGTATCATATCAGGATTACGGCTCAATGCTGAAATTCATCACGCGGTCAAATCCGCGAGTGTTTGACAGGGTGATATACTATGTTCAGATACAGGATTTGCTACGGAAGGGATTTCTTGCACAGCTTGACTATTTCGACTGCCCGCCGAAGGGATGGGATTCGTCGAAGCTGGTAGTCAACAGCACAGGTGCAGACTATACCGACAAATCGGTGCAAGAGGAATATGAGCGTGTTGACATCAAGGAGTGGCTATATCAGATAACGCACAGGCTGGTGTATAACAGCAAAGTGCCACGTCACGGAATACTGGTGTTCACGCGGTTCATCTATGAGGCCGACTATCTTGTGAATAGGCTGATGGCCGAAGGTGTGACAGCGGCATTGGTAACTGGAGATACCAAGACGAAAGAGCGTGACAGGATATTGGCAGAGTTCAAGGCTGGAACTATCAAGGTCGTGGCGAATGCAGCCGTTTTGACCACTGGCTTTGACTATCCTGAATTAGACACTATCGTAATGGCAAGGCCGACACGTTCACTGGCTATGTGGTATCAGATTGTAGGCCGTGCAATTCGCCCATATATCGAAAAGAAGGGCTGGATTGTTGACCTGTGCAAGACTTACCAGCAATTCGGAAAGGTCGAGGACTTGTGGTTGCGTGACACAGGCCGAGGCAAATGGATTGTCGAATCAAACGGCAGACAACTAACCAATAAATTCTATTAAGTATGATACAGCTGGATGATGAAATTTTGGCCGTCCTGAATGGTAATGCCAACATGGAGCACTTCTTTCTGTATCTGCTGTTGGAATCGAATGACGGTGTGCTGCAAAAGTCCTATGCCGAAATCGAGAATGATACTGGATTGTCTGTGCAGACCATTCGGAACTGCCTCGCAAAATTTAAGCAGGCTGAAATCTGCTTAACCGATACTAACAAGGTGACGAGACGGGGAACAACAAGGAACGTTTTGCAGATAACCGTCTGTGACATTGAAAGATACATCACATCAAAAAAGCCCAAAAAACAAGCAAGGAATAAAGACGATGACAAGGGCGAACAGCCGAAAACGCCTGTACCTTCTGCAAAAAAGACCTTAGATGAACGAAAGGCAGAGTTTGCGGAGAAGCTGAAACCGTATTTGGAAAAGTATGGCAGGGAAATGCTAAACAAGTTCTATTCATACTGGACTCAGATGAATGATGGCGGTAAGAAGATGCTCTTTGAAAAGGAGCGCGACAAAGGCGCGTTTGAAATAGGTCAAAGGCTTGCGACATGGGCAGGTAATGAAAGGGTATTCAATCATGGCAAACAAACCTACAATGGAAGTGGCACAACAACAGAGCAACGCCTTAATGACGCGGCCAACCTTATTAGCAAACTTAGAGCGGAAGGAACTGAAAGCGACGATTAAGCGCATGTTCGGTACTGATAAGCAGTTTTTGAAAACATTCAATCCTGATGCACAGTTTGATGCCGTCAAGAATGATTTCTTCTGCTATTTCGGCAATGTGCCTACACTGGCACACCTGAATGCGGCATATCTTAGCAACACGGCGCAACAGTGGCTTGTGGCACAGCTTTTCGACCTGTCAGAGTTTGTCGGTGCAAAGGATAAGCTGAACGAGAACCAACTGAGGCAGCTGGCGCAAATCATCGTGACGCAATATCCGTATCTGCGTGTAACGGAACTGATGCTTTTCTTCTATAACTTCAAGCTGGGTAAGTATGCGGATTTCTACGGTACAGTTGACCCGCTGGCAATCACAAAATCCCTGCGTGAGTTCATGGTTGAAAGAAACGTCGCAAAATACAAGTATGAGCGTAAGATGGAAGCACTCAAGGAAGAGCAGGACAAACTAACGGCCATCACCTATAAGGAATACTGCGAAAAGAACGGCATAGACCCGACGAAAAGAATTACATCCAAGGTGTTGCCGTCATCGACTGGTGAACAGCCGCAGCCGACATTCTTCAAGGCGAAGCCGAAGGATGATAATGTTGAGGAAGTCCTGAAATCAGCGCGTGGAACTGTTGATAACGTCTATGGCCTTGACAAAGAAGGTCATGCCAATATGATTGAGGCATTCAAGAAAAGATACGGGATGTTGCCGCAGGACTACATCAAGAAGTATGGCAAAGGTTAAGACTTGTGGAAACTGCATCTTCAAGAAAAAGCCTCTGAGTACCCAATTCTGCAAGGAGAGCATGATGGGTAAGGGCTTTTGCGACGAAAGGGGCATTGTCAGAAACGATGATACGAATGTTTGCAGGTATTACTTCGACGGCTCGACGGAAATGCAGGAAAGGGAAGCATTCATCGCTACTTGCCCGCATATCATATACGACTGGCACTGCGATATTGACTATGGTCTGTGTATGGCCGATTGTGACATGATGAAAGAATACGATAAGAAGCACGGGGTATGAGCAAGGATTACATGGGCGAGGCCGCTATCAGACCACTTGAAAGACTGATGACGGCTTTATGTCACAGAAAGGGCTACGACTACGACACAGTGTTTAAGGGCTTTCTTGATTACCTGCTATGGATGTTCGACCCCGATGGTAACAAACCCGACGGATGGAAATTCGGGAAAGATGAGTCTATGGCTTTCGGTGAAATGGCAAGGGCGTACTTCCTGATAATGAAGGAGCAGACGGAAAAGCTGGGCTGGTATGATGCTTTCGGTGACTTGTATATGTCTTTGCACTCCAACGGTGGCGGCAAAGGTCAGTTTTTCACACCGCCAAGTGTCTGCATAGCTACCGCACAGACCTGCATCAGAAGCGGGAATTGGGATGACTACGGCAGGACGTGGGCAACTACGCAAACGACATTCGGTAGAAGGATTACGATTAGTGACCCTGCGGCTGGCTCAAGCCGACTTCTGCTTGCTGGAAACAAACTGATGCTGGATGCCATGCGTGATGAAGCGAAATGGGATGCAGCGAAGATTGCAGAGAGAAGACCGTATCTTGTTGCGGAAGATTTGGATTACAACTGCGTCAAGATGTCGGCAATAAACATGATGATGCACAACTGTTTCGGCGAGGCTGTCTGCCATGATACGCTTTGCGAACCCGACGAGGTTAGGCTGGGATATATCATCAACGAGGCCATGTGGCCATTTCCGACAAACATCCCAAGCATACGGAAATACACTAATCCGATGCGATTCGTCAGTACCCGAATGTGGGCTATCAGACGGATGCAGAACGAAAAGGAAGCAGAACCGAAACAGGAGCATGGCAAGGTTGACCGCAAAGACGCTGCGGCAGTTCAACCCATCGGCGAACAAACGAATGTTGCGGAAGAAAAGAAAAAGCAGCCACAACAACTGACATTATGGTGACAATAAAACAGCTGTATCAAATGTGGGGCAATCTGCCCGAATGGAAACGCTTTGCGTCGTCAAGCCTGCAAAGTATGCAGTCAGTGATATTAAGGAAGTACGCAAACACGGATATTGAAGAGGTCAGCGATTTCACATTGTCTTTATGGTGCGCGTGTTCAGAGCAGCCACATGACAGAAAGGTGAAAGCCCGTTCATGTATGGAACACATGTTCAGGTGGGCAGAATCAACAGACCTGTATCATGGCGACCTATTGCATCCCGATAAGGAAGTTTTGACCGACAAAAAACCGAAAAAGTCAAAAGTTGAATCAAAAACCCGTCAAAAAAAGTCAAACAAGCCGTCAAAAGCTGCATCGTTGGAGTCAAAACCTGTCAAAACAGAACCTCCAGCTGAACAAAAGCCAGTCAGGAATAAGTCATATACCAAGCCCAAAACGAAAAAAGCAGATAAGCATCCCGAACATTTGGATTCGTTACAGGATTATGCAGACGAGAAAAACATCAATATGTATGATTCTGAGAACAAGTTCGGACGAAAAAGCACAGGTACTATCTACTACGACAACGCATCGAAAGGGTTGAAAAACGGAAAGCGAGTTTTTAAGGATTGCTGGAGGGCAGAAATCACCATCAGCGGCCAGCGTTACAGATACCGCTCAAAGGACAGGGATGACTGCGTGAACTGGCTGAAAGCCGTCAAGCAAGGCAAGATTAGGCCGACTGACAACAAGGCTGACTGGTGGAGAATGGAACAGCACAAGGATGAAGCGGCTTGCATCGACGAGATTATTGTCAATGCAGCGGAAGAATCCGTTTTGCTTTACGACTACCATCAGACAAAGGACATCAAGCCGATTTGCGAGTACTTAACACAGCGGTTGTTGCCACACATGGCATACTATTGCGCACATACCTTGAAATTCGGAAAGGACAGGACGTTGACGGCATCAAGACAGGCGGCAGCATTGCTTTTGACCCGCATCGTTGCTGGGAAGCCTGTTTTGAACTTCACAGCCACTTGCAAGCGAATGTTAAGGCTGCACAAGCAGCGAGGGGATTTCTTCTATTACGAGAAAGCACCCGAAGAGGTCAAGCTGATGGTAAACAGAATCGACCTCTCACCGCTTGCGGAAGTATGGAAGGTTACAAAGGACAGGAGGATATAGGATGACAGAGACATCGAAGGAAAGAAGAAAACGGCTCGACCATGAGCGGTATATGCGAAACCGTGACGAGCGGTTGGCCAAATGGCATGAATATTACATCGCTAACCGTGATAACATACTGGCCAAGGCGAAGGAAAGACGTAGTGTTGAAATGCTATCAAAGCCACCGAAGGTTAAGTTTCAGCATGATGTGGAAAGACGCAGGGCATATCACCGAGAATGGTATCGTAAAAACAGATGTAAGAAAAATGAAACGACGGCGAATCTACAAACACAGACAGCTGACGCTCGACTTATTCAGACGCAGAACGGAACGCAAGCAAATCATACAGATGCCGCTAAAACGGCAGAAAGTCATAGAACAAGTTTTGCCGTTTGAAGATATGGACTTCACGCAGAAAAAGAAGCGATGCCCATATTGCGGAAAGGTTTTGCCGTTCAACCTGTTCAATCTATCCCGAAAGGCAAAGGATGGCAGACAGCCGTATTGCAGGGCATGTCAGCGACGATATAAGGATGAGCATCCTGACGTGGAGTATAAGTATAAACACAACAATATTGGAACACTTAGAATAAAATGGTAGAAAATGAACCTATAAGTAAAGTTTTCAAGATGGATTGCCTGTCTTACATGAAAACTTTGCCCGACAAACATTTCAGCCTTACCATTGCCGACCCGCCTTATGGCATAGACATCAACTCCAGCGGAAGAATCTGCAAGGAGAAAGGACGTGCATACAAGGAATGGGATAGGACACCGCCAGTAAAGGAGTATTTCGACGAAATGCTGCGAATATCCAAGAATCTGATAGTGTTCGGTGCAAACCATTTCATTTCGGAAATACCCGTTGATTCAAAGGCGTGGATTGTGTGGGATAAGGCACAGCCCGAAGGATTGTCTTTTGCCATGTGTGAACTGGCATTGACTACGTTCACGGACAGGACGGCAAAGATATTCAGGTATGCGGCCACGAAGCAGAACAACGAGGAAACGCGCATACATCCTACGCAGAAGCCGATAGCCTTATATGCGTGGATTCTGAAAAACTACGCACAAAAGGGTGATGTCATCTTTGACCCGTTCTTGGGTAGTGGCAGCAGTCGCATTGCAGCCTACAGGCTTGGATTTGACTTCTACGCCACGGAAATAGATGATGAGTATTATGGCGAACAGGAGAAACGATTCAATGAAATCTGTCATGGCGAGGTGGTACTGAAAGATGGCAGGGTGGCAAAACAGCTTGATATGTTTGATATGTAAAACAAGAAAATAATGGAATGGCAAAGAATATAGAATTATTTAATGATAGCTTTCAAAATTTTCGCAGTTATCAACTGCAAAAGGCACAGCTGATAATAGCCGACGTACCTTATAATTTGGGTAATAACGCCTATGCCAGCAATCCTGCATGGTATAATGACGGTGACAACCAAAACGGCGAATCGGAACTTGCAGGCAAGCAGTTCTTCAACACTGACAATAATTTCAGGCCAGCTGAGTTTATGCACTTTTGCTCACACATGCTGCGTAAAGAGCCGAAAAACGGTGTCAGTGAAGAGGAACTTGAAAACGCCCCGAAGGTCGGCAGTAAGATGAAAAGCCAGTCGCCGTGCATGGTTCTGTTCTGTGCGTTTGACCAGCTTCAATATTTCATTGACCTTGGAAAGCGTTATGGCCTTGCAAAATACATACCGTTGGTGTTCAGAAAGAACTATTCGGCACAGGTGCTCAAGGCAAACATGAAGATTGTCGGAAATACGGAATGGGGATTAGTCCTGTACCGTGACAGGTTGCCGAAGTTCAACAACAATGGCAATATGGTTTTCAACTGTATGGAATTTCCCCGTGAAACCCGCGTGAAGAAAATCCATCCTACACAAAAGCCCATTGCGCTGCTGGAGCGTCTGATAGAACTGTTCACAGACCCCGACGATGTTGTGATTGACCCCGTGGCTGGCAGTGGCTCGACGTTGCTTGCAGCCGCGAATCTTGGGCGTAAGGCTTACGGCTTTGAAATAGACAAGAATTTCTATCGGGAAGCCTGCAAGTTTATAGAAGAGAATATTCAGCCGAATCTTTTCAGTTCGGCAATTTAATAACTAAAAAAACTACGTTTGCTCATGAAAATGAATCTCTTTTTGGTGACTGCATTTCTCGCCAGTCTGATGTTCACCGCCGAAGCAAGACCGTTATACGGTGACGGAAAGAAAACGGCGGTAGTAGCAAAGTCATTGCATTTCGATGCTGCTGAAACGGCGTGTTTCACAATGCTGCCAATCAATTCTGAAACGACGCTGATGCTATTCGTTACGGAATACATTACAATGACACCTCCCGATTCAAATACGATGGCGGGTTACAGACACAGACCGCCAGCTAAATGGGAGTGCAAGGGTTGAAGGGTGGGAAATGGTTACATGTTCATACGATTGATAAAAAATTAAGTTATTCGGTGGTTAGGTATGTCCTATAGCGGTAAAACCTGCATTGCAATACGTTTGGAAAGAAACACCTATGAACTTGAAGGTGTGTGATTCTACCGTCATGCAGGGCGCAGAGGTTGGTAGCGCAACCCGCCGCCATTTTTGAAAACAGAGGGATGGTGTAGTTGGTTAGCACACCCGTATATGGAACGGGAGGATGGCTGTAAATACGAGCGCAAGAATAGCAGCCTCGCATACATGAAGTTACACATGGATTGTGTGTGTCGCAGGTTCGAGCCCTGCTCCCTCGACTATGGAAAAGAAAGACAAACGAACAAAGGACATCGTGGCCGTTGATGCTGACGGTTCGATGTGCGGCTATTTTGAAAGGATAGTCGATGCGGCACGGAAATACAACCTGACAGCAGGCAAGATTAGCGATGCCTGCAAGACTGGTCATCTGTACTATGGCCTGAAATGGATGTATAACGACGAGTATCATAAGTTATGGCTTGAGGGCAGGACGCATGAACTGGCATATAAGCGCACGAAGTACACACAGCCGATGAAGAAAGGCACGTCAACATTCAAGCCCATGTCGGAATGGTCGGAGGAAAGTCGGCAAAAGCGAAAAGAGCAGTACAGGCAGACGGCTTACAGGCTGGTGCATGACCCTAATTGCAGGTTCGGCAAGGTGGTAGTAAGAAAGCCAGTCCTTTGTGTCACAACAGGGAAGGAATACCCGTCTATCAAGGCCGCAGCCGTTGACCTCGGCATCCCGAAGAATCAAATATCGGGTGCGCTTTCAAGAAACGGCACTGTGCATGGTTATAAATTCAAAACTATATAATTATGGAAAGGCAAATTGGTGAAGTTTACAATGACCGCACAGACAGAAACAGGTCGGTTTCTTTGCAGGTCAAGGAGTCAGAAATTAAGAGTTGTGATGGCTGTTTCTATCGTCATCAGCACTGCAACCGCATGAACGTGTGGAACTATCACGGTGAATGCAAGGCTGACAAGCGAAAGGACAGAAAGAATGTGATATTCGTCAAGCAGTAGGATATGGACACGAATCTAAGTGTGCGTGACATAGAAAACGCGCTGATATTCGGTTCGGGCATGGCCAGTGTACGGAATGACATCATCATCCCTAACCTGTCATGGGGCTTGCTGAATCATGAGGCAGACCTCGCCATCGTCAACAAAAGCGGCTATCTGACGGAAATAGAAATCAAGCGTTCAATCGAGGATTTGCGGGCAGACTTCAAGAAAGACATCTTTCACAATGACGAAAAGGTGTATAGATTCTATTACTGCCTGCCAAAGTCGATACGTGAAAAGGCGTTGGAGTTGTTTCAGGCTGAATGGAAAAAGATAGGCTTGCTCTACAACCACGAAAGCGAATTTGAAAACCGCGTGACGCAGTTCTACCCTGCTGTTATTTGGTATGATGAACGTGGCTATCTCAGCTACGAGCCGAAAAAGCTAAGTAATCGCAGTGGTGCGCGTAAGCTGTTCCTTGAAGAAAGGCTGACGGTCGCAAGGCTGGCATCGTGCAGGTATTGGGATATGCGAAAGAAACAGATTGTCGGTGAACAGCAAACATTGAAATTCTGATATGGAAGCAAAGGACATACCAGCGGACATGATGGCCATGATTCGCAAGAAGTTTGAAGAAGAGCCGCAAGTCAAGGGGTTACGGACGCAACAGTATCTTCTCCAGCAGAAGAAGGAGTATAATGCTGCCTTGTCTATCGGAAAGATGATTGAAGTCCTTTTCGGTACTGTCGTGCAGGCTTACCTCGATGAAGTCAATGCCGAATGTGAGGAGATTGATTTCAAGGATTTGGATATTCCGAAAGAAGATAAGGAAGAAATCAGCATCCTGAACGTGACGCTGTTCATGGCTATTGACATCGTGGAGTCCTGCCTGTTAGACATTAACGACGTGCTTCATCGTACAGACAAGACACTGAACTATGAAATGCACGATGACCTAAAGGAACTTTCGGAAGTTATTCAGGCCAAGATGAAGTATTGGGGTGAAAACTCACAGTACCTTGAAGATAACGAATGGGGCGTTAGGGTCGATAACATGTATCAGATGATGAAAAACAAGGCCAAGTCTATCATCAGCAAGCGGAAGTCAGACAGCTGGGGCAAGAATTTTGAAAAGTTAAACAAATAATCATGGAGGCTAAATTGAAGTCAATAGGCAACTATTTCAAGGAGAAAAGGTTGGCAGACAAACGGAAACGTGCTACGGAAGAGGCCAACCAAAACATCTATCCTACCTGTAGGACTGGTGAAAAAGGCGAGTTAATAAACGAGATAGTGGTTTGTGGTATGCCGCTGTTTCAGGTATCAAACAATGATGGGAGGTGGAATGTAAGGGCTGATGATGTCGGAGAGGTCATCAAGCATCTGCGTGATGCCTACGTCGAAAACTATATGAACCAATGACTAAGCAACAACTGGAAGAATTATCAAAGGAAATACATAAGCTGAATGCCGACAAATGGAATAAGGCCGACATCGGCGAGGGATTGGTCAGGCTGCTGGATTATCTTACAGCCCTGCGAATCGCGGTGAAGTTGAAGCGGATTGCAGACCGTGGCAGTTACGAGCATTTCAATAATGAGCGCAGCCTGTTCAAGAAGCCAAATTCCGTAAAGAACTACAGGCTCTATATCCGATGCTCAACAGAAGAAAGGTTTGCAGACCTGATGCTGGGTATCTTGGATTTGGCCGCTGCAAAGGAAATGAACTTTGAGGCACTGGAGCCTGAATTTAGGCGCAATTTCACGGAGTTCACGTTCAACAACAACTGTTTTTCATTTGCGAAGCTGGTAATGTCTGTAGTTCCTATCAAAAAGCGCGTGATTATGATGACAGGATTTGTTATCAGCTGGGCGAAGTCGGAAGACGTGGATTTGGAATACTATGTAAACGAGAGAATTAAATACATGAAGTCTAACAAACAAGAAGATTAAAGATTATGGCTTACAGAAGTAGAACCGCCGAATGGTTTAATGTAAAGATTCGGTATGAAAAGACAATGGAAGATGGTTTGCAGAAGAAAGTGTCTGAAAACTACGTTGTCGATGCGCTTTCGTTCACTGAGGGCGAAGGCCGCATGATTGAGGAAATGTCCGCGTATATCAGCGGTGAGTTCACGGTTGATGACATGAAGAAATGTCCGTTCAAGGAGATTTTCTTCAACGATGACGAAATGGCAGACCGCTGGTATAAGGCCAAGCTGCAATTCATCACGATTGATGAAAAGACGGAAAAGGAGAAACGGACGAACTGCTGCTATCTTGTGCAGGCTGGCAGCTTCAACAGTGCTGTTAAGGCCATTGATGAAGTCATGGGCGGCACGATGATAGACTATGTTATCGCATCTGTCTCGGAAACGAACATTATGGATGTGTTTGAGTATCAGAAGAAGGAAAAGGACGATAAGCCCGAATACGAGCAATAGTCTATGAAACTGATGTACGAATTGAAGTGCAAAATCACAGATGAGGATAAGCTGGGAATCTATATCTACGCCTATCACAGAAAATTCATGCTTGCAGCCATATTGCTGATGCTTGCTGGCGTTATCGGTGTGGCTGTGACGTTGTTCTATGGCTGGAAGTACGGATTGGCGGCTTTCATGTCATCCTATGCTGCAATTCTTATGATTGCCGACAGGATGTTTACTGTGTGTATGAATAGGGCAATAGACAAGGTTGTGAGACAAAAGATTTCGGAACAATGAGGCTCTATTATCAAATGACAAAGGGTGAGTATGATTCCATCAAGGCTGGTGGGATTGTACGCATCCCGTTCAATGCACACTGGATAAAGCGTCTATGCTACAGCGCAAAGACAACGATTCCGTCTGATATGTGTTTGGTGCATGACAGGCAGGAATGCTGGGAGTGTTTCAATAACAATAACGAATGGGTGTGCTATCCGTTTGATACCATCCAGTTAAGAAACGGATTCAGGCAGTCGCTTTGGTATGTCGAATCCGTGTATTACGACGCGAAATCCTTCTGCGTGAAATTGAAGGAAAGATTTAGTGAAACAAAAACATCAATTATCGAAAATGGAACTAAGTAGTATTGGAGTGTTTATCATTGTAGTTGCCATGTCTGTGCTTGTGGCATTGTTTGTAATCCCTTCTATATGGCGGCTTGATGAATGGCGAAGAAGCCATGATATGCCAGTAGGCATAAAGATAGTGTTGGAAGATGGCGGTGTAATGCCAGTCAAATCGCATGAAGATGATGCCTGCTATGACCTGTATCTTCCGAAGGAAATAGTCTTGCGGCATGGCCGTCAGCAGATACCGCTGGGATTCAGGATTCAGCTGCCGAAAGGCTATTGTGCATACATCCGCTCAAGAAGCGGCAATATGTCGAAGGGGCTGGAAAACATCAATCAAAGGCGAATCAATGCCGAGGTCAAGACTGGTATCGTGGATGCAGGCTACCGTGGCATCGTCGGCTGCATCGTTGATAACCGTGTTCCGAAGCCTTACAGAAAGGATGAAAGCGGTGCTGTTGACAATTCGATGGTGACGCTGGCAAATGGATATAAGATTGCGCAGATGGCCATTCTGCCTGTTCCTGAAACAGAACTTCTGTTGGTGGATAAGCTGGATGAAAGTGAGCGCGGTGACGGCGGCTTTGGCAGTACAGGTACGAAATGACAGTTATGGAAAAGAAAGAATACCTGTTAGACAATTTATTTGTTGTTGTTGACTGCCAGTTTGATGGGGAAACACAACGCTGCAAGACGGCATTCATGCAGTCTCAGGGCAGCTATACAAATGACATCGAACTGGCCTTCAAGTTCATAAGCCGCGATGATGCACGGCACTACGCAAAGGATGAGGAAATCATCAGAATCGGCGACCTTCGACCTGACGCATGGGTGATAGGCTACAGAAAGAACATGCACGATTATGTATTCCAGCGTATTGACGAGAATGGAGCAATGCACATGGGCAGTGCGCATGACCTTTCCGTTCTTCTGTTTAACAGCAAGGATGCAGCACTGGAGTTTATGGAGAAATATCCTCAACTGAAAAGTGATAACAAGGTTATCCCTTATTTTCAAAGTAGTCAGATTGCAAAGCTGGTAGAAAAGAACATCCGCGACTTTGAACTGAACATGACCGATGCAGACCGATTCAAGCGTATCACCGAATGGATGGCCGACACATTCAAGGCCAAGAATCACGACTACGGCAATTCGTTTGCTGAATTGTTTGCGGAATACGGAATGACCTATGCCCTTATGCACCTCAAGGAGAAGATAAACCGAATCAAGGTTCTTTCCGAGACGCAAGGGCAGGTCAAGCAGGAAAGCATCAATGACTCGCTGATGGATGCGGCCAACTATTGCATCCTTACATTGATTGAACTTGAAAAGAAAAAACTTGGAATATGTTCAAGATAACGAGAATTATGGTTACTGATGGCAGCGGCGGTGTCCTGAAAACCCGCTTCTGCGATATTCTGACGGACAACTTGGAACAGAAACGTTCTGAGTTGTGCCGTCAGTATAAGAAGGAGTTAGGTAAGAAGGTGAAAATAAACCTGTCTTACAGGGAGGGAGATAGTGATGAACTGAACAACAGCGAAGAATAAAAAAGGGGGCAGATACTTGCGTATTCCATCCCCCGAATTACTCGACGTTGCAAAGTTACAAGTTTTGTAGTAAATATCCAAATTTATGCTGAAAAATTTTTTTATCCAAATCGAATCTTTGCAGAAAAGGAAGCAACAGATGCTTGAAGAAGAGAGAAATCTGCTGCGCCCTACTTTGTCAGATGTGTCGCTGATAGGAAACATCTATGACATGTTCTTGTCTGCGATGCGTGAACTTCATCCGAACATCAAGCAGCTGAATAACACGATTCAGCGGTCTAAGTTCATTTTCATCATCCTGTATCTGTATTCACCCGAAACATTCTGCGGACGGAAGATGAAGCGTGGCGGCATACGTGACAAAATCGCAAAAGTCACTGGCTGCAAGAAAACGCTCATATCACATAATTGCAGGAACGTGAAGATGTATTATTACATCTATTCAGAATTTCATGCGGATGTCGATGCGGTCTATGATAAGATTATCAAAAAACTGGAGGAGAAAGGAATGATTAAGCCGTAAATGTTATTTTGATATAAAAAACAGCATATAATTTGGAAATGTAAGCAAATAACTTTATATTTGCACAAAAATTCAACCGCACATGGAAAGATATTCAGAATATTACGAAGATGATGCCCGCAGGCTTGCACAGATGCTCGCCACGGAGGGTAACGGTCAGATAGAGCCGTTCTATGCAGAGAACTGTAAGGATTTCCCACAGCCGCCGAAGGTCAGTTTCTTTAATACGGTGAAGGTTCCAGCATACCGTGTTTATGATGGTGATGGCTCTGTGCTGGCAGAGATTGCTTTTGTGGCAGAAGCCCGAAAGGGTGATGAGGATTTGCTCTTGAAAGACAGGATGATTAAGCGCATCCGTCTTGGCCGAAAGATAGCCAACAAGCGAAAGCAGCGTCATCTTACGGAGCAGCAGCTTGCAGACATGATAGGCGCGAAGCGGTCAGCAATATGCGGCGCGGAACGCGGCAAATACAAGTCTGACTGCGATTTTCTCCTCAGTGTTGCACAGGCTCTTAACTGCACACTGGATTTCAGCGACATTTGATAATTCAGCCATACATATATATAATAGGGATGCAAAAAACGATATTGCACCCCTTTTTCTTTGTTTTTGCTGGCTAAATTGTTAAATAAAGCAAATAACCTTATTTTTTCGCTGAAAAATTTGGTAGTTTCAATTTATTTGCTTACCTTTGTACCAACAAAAAGAAACAACAACATTTAGAACAGAAGAGCCGACTGATGACAAACAGGCACAGAAGATTATGCAAGTCAACATTCAAATCGCCATCATGAGCCACCTTTCAGACGCTCAGACAATAATGAACGCAGACAGCGCAATGGCAAAGACACATATCAATTTCGCAAAGCGACTGATTTTGAAGTACGACAATACCGATGTCTATGCAGAAGAGGATGAACTGGATGCCATTTGGGATGAGGAGTACGACAGAATGCACAAGCCCGAAGAATTATAATAAACAGCATACAAGGCCGCTGGATTAGCCCTGCGGCCTTATCACAACCATTTAGAACTGACGAGCCGACAGTAAACAGGCATTTCGATTATGACAGCAACAGTAATACATGCAAACGGCGAGTATCATGGCATAACGCCAAAGAACGGCACGGATTTCAGCCTTGAAGAGGCACAGAAAATCGTCGGAGGTTATGTCGAGGTGATTCATCTAAGCAGTACCCAAATTATGATTGTCAACGAAGAGGGGCTGATTAGAAATTTGCCGTATAACAAACAGGCTTCACTGATTGCATACATGGCACGGAAGGCCAATGCGATTGTCGGTGATGTGCTGGTATGTGGTACAGAACAATTCAAGTGATTATGAAGATAACAGGCAGAAAAATCATGCAGATTCGCCATTCGTGGGAGTTTGACGATGTAAAGGCCGCTGCAAAGCCGCGTGGCCACCGTAGCCGTAAGATTACACGTCTCAAGGGCGTAAAGGTACGGGCGTTAGTTAATCGGATGTTCAACAAAATATATACAGACTATGGCACAGAAACCTAAGATGATGCAGTTTCTCCGCAAATTGCAGTCGATTCAGGGAAAGTATGCGGAAACAGTGAATTTGGAAGTCAGGGTGCGCAAGTATCACGATGATGGCTGCATTGCCATTAGTGCACATTTTATCTCGCAGACAAAGAAGGTTGAGCAGGACGATGGAAGCATGGATTTCGTTGTTGTCTCTCTTGATATTTACACCTTCTATACGGCGAAAGAAAACAAGGAGTTATTGGACGCATTCATCAACAATGTAAAGGCAGAGCACCAGCGGATGATAGCCTGCGGGTGCAAGGTCGAAGATTAAGATAATTCTTGCTAATTCTTTCAAGAGTTGCAAGAAATGGAAAGAACTGGAAAGAAACATGAACAGACAATATGCAAGGGTGGCCGTGACGCTGGAGAAGCCAGCAAAGGCCGAAACGGAACAGAAAGGGAACAAATACGATTGTACTCCTGAAGATATTCAAGAAAAGTACGAATTGAAATAGAAAAGACTATGTATTTAGTTCGTGAACAAAACAATGACCTGATTCTGTTGGTGACTGACGAGAAACCGTTCAAGCACAATGGAAGCTGGAAAACAAAGCATAACTGCCAGTCGGTGACGCTTGATAACAAGCAGCATCCCGATGTGCAGTGGATAGACAAAGAGCCGACGGAGTGCGAAATAGTGTCTGTCGGCAAAGAACCTGTAGAAAAGCCCAAATATGAGCAGTATGTCATCAAACCGAATGCAAGGGTTGAATGCCCTGTGCTGAATGTTGAAGGTGACAAGCCTCTGATGGGCGGTTACTTCTGTCGGAACTGCGAGAACAACTTGCAGACATGTAATGACGAAGAGACTGGCAACCTGATTATAAAATGCAAGAAAAAAGGCAAATAATATGGGATATACAGAAAAATATGTGAATGAACTGGATGCAGTCTGCAAGAAAGCGGAAAACGACTATAACCATGAGAAGGAGTTTGCCGCCGTGGTTGCAGATGCCTTTCGTGCTGGCATGACGTTTCAGTACAAGAACGGGTTTATCATATTTGATGATGAACTGCTGGAAAGCGAATTGCCGAAGAATGGCCAGCTTTATATCGTTATTTCTACATCGAATAAAGCGTACCTGTGCAGATGTGTGGTTACGACAGCCGAAAATGGCAGGTACAATTTCTCCTACAACGGCCAAAGCGGAACAACATATTACACCTTCAATATTGTTGGTGGCAATATGCTGATGGAGAATATCGGTGCATGGCAAAGATTTATCATAAACAAAAAGTAATATGGATAGGACTATTCTTTTTCGCGGAAGGGCGATTATTTCAAGAAAGTTTGTGTACGGTGACTTGCTGATGCACCGTGCGCCGATGGAGATTTGCGTTGACAACACGAAGGCCGTACAGGTGGAACGTGGCACAATAGACCAGTACACGGGATTTCGTGACAAAGAGGATTATTTCATCTTTGACCGTGACATTTTGGCTGTAGAAGGTCAGAAAACGCCATACCTGATAAACTACATTCAACTGTGGGGCGGTTGGTATATTGCACCTCTGAACGAATCGGGTATGATAGAACGTGGAAAGCGTGTCACCATCAAGACGGCACTTCGCAGGGGATTTGATTTCACTAAGACCCGAATTGTCGGCAATCAGTACGACATGGAAGATGCCATGATTAAGTTCGATGTGTGGCTCGGTCAACAGCAGCAGGAATTATGGTAAGGGTAGTGAAACCGCCAAAGCATTACAGGATGCAGCCTGTGGCCGTGAATCAGACGAAATGCTATAAATGCGGTGCGGAACTGGAGTACACAGAATCGGAATGTGAACGCCAGCAGAGCCACATGTATGAATGGCAGTATTATATAACCTGCCCCTGTTGTGGAAATAGAATTTGTGTTGATTGTAAAAACTGTTGATTATGACGATTGCGATTATTTATATATCATTTGGCATCCTGTATCTGCTGGCTTGCATAGCAGACGGACATGATGTAAAGCCGATTTGGAAACGGTGGCTCGGCGGTAAGCTGGAGCAATATGCTGACAGGTTGAAGCCTATCGACTACTGCAACCGTTTTTGCTGTATGTATTATCAAGAAGCCAATTCAAGACGGAACACCGTTATGATGCCGCGTAATTCTGTTCGTATTGAAAGCCATGTGCTTATCGGTGAAAGCGAAGTATTCGACGCACATATACGTGAAGAAATGATGCGTCGGAATGGTCGTGCGGACTTAATCCCTGCATTTGGTGGCATCAATGAATTGGTAGAAAGAGCCAAAAAGTCATGCGTAAGGGAGATTCTGCATGAAATAGAAAAGAACAACCTGATTGACATTAGGGTTAATACGGAAAGCCGATTCCCTCAAATAACTGTTGACGGGTGTGTGTATGTAGGACAAAACGAAAATTATTGAAATATGGAAAAGTTAGAACAGGCAATTAGGGCTGCTGCTGATGCGGCCAAAAGTGAGAACAAAAACATCCTTATCATGTGTGGTGATGATAACGGGTTTATAAACGTCGGCAGCATTGATTCTGAGTCGCTTGCTGGAATGTTAGGCCAGTGTATCTACGATGCGACGCAGAAAGACGCGCAGGACTTTGACAAGCTGATTCTTCGCAGTACCACTATGGCCGTTTCTACGGTTGCGGCACAGTGCAAGAAATACAGAACTATACTGGAAGGTTCTATCAAGGGCTGCGTGAAAAACAGAAAGAAATAGCTATGCGTATTATCAAGTTCAGAGGCAAATGCACAGACGATGGAATGTGGCGACACGGCGATTTGCTGCATGACAACGGCCTCGTTTGGATTAACGATGACGGCTTGCATTGCACAGTCGATGAAAAGACTGTCGGGCAGTTTACTGGTCTGCATGACAAGAATGACACGCCAATCTATGAGGGCGATGTCATCCAATCTCCTCTTGGAAACGTCGTTGTTGTAGAATATGGCTACAAAGAGCACAATGTAAGGCATGGCAGGCCAGCAGTCACGGATTGCTTCGCTGCCTATGGCTGGATTGTTCGGAATGTCAAGAATGGCATTACCGACTTCTTGGATTATGAGTTTTTGAAAGGCTGGGTAATCGGCAATATCTATGATAATCCCGAATTTTGCAATGGAAAGAACAATAAATTTCAGAGGTAGGTGCAATGACGATGGCATGTGGAAATATGGAGATTTGCACAATGCCAGTTATAACGGCAAGAAAGTACTTGTTATCATCACCAATCGTAACCTTACATTTGATGAAGAAGTGGATAAACTTGAGAACGTGGCTCTTGTCTTTGGCTACGAGGAAGTCGCTATCTGCGACCCTGATACAATCGGGCAGAACACAGGACTGAAAGACTCCAATGGAACATCAATATACGAGGGTGACATTGTTCGCAATGGCGAGCACGGTTTTCTCTATGTAGTCGTTTGGCATGATTGTGGGATGCGTGGGAAACAAGTCGGCAGTTCATCGTACATCGGACTAACGGCATGGCGTGACAGGCTGTTAGTCGTAGGTAATCGCTACGACAATCCCGAACTGCTGGAAGTGAAGAAACCGCAGCCGCCCAAGAATGGTTTACTGGATGGTGAGTTTCGCATTCGGGCATTATATGACAACGGCTGCATGTCTGTGAAAGGCCATGTCTATGTGGCGCAGTATGTTGGAAAAGGACGTAACAAGAAAATCCGCGTGTGGGATGAATCATCAAAGCTGGATGAAGAATACAAACGCAGATATGGAACATGTTGCGATATGGAGTTAAGCATCTTTGGTGATTGCAGGGTTCAGCCGATTTATGAAATAGTAAATGAAAATCAAAAATAATAATTGGAAAAGATGAATGAGTTCTTTGTGGCTGTTGAATCACACCCCATTACTGCATTGCTTTGCTGGCTGGGGCTGGTGATTATCGCACAGGCAATAAGGCCGACGATAAACTATTATACAGGTAATAATAATAAGGATGATTGATATGGAAAGTTATCTCTTATACATCAAAGGTAAGGGCATTGACGATTGCGCTAACAAACATTGCAAGGATGACGATGCAGCACTCGATTTGGCCAAAAAGATAGTGCGCCGTGCTCCTTTGGGAACAACCATCAAAGTTTATCATTTAGATGAAACTGATGGCCGTACAAAAACTTATGTAGGTATGGTAAAACATTGAAGATTATGGAAATACTGTTTAGGGCAAAGGCCGAACATGATGGCCAGTGGGTAGAAGGTGACTTGATTCACTACAACCGCCCACGGTGCGAGAAAGTGACCATCAAGGAAAGTAGCGGGCTGGAGTCTGATGTGGCCGAAGATACCATAGGCCAGTACATCGGATTGAAGGATAAGAACGGCAAGCGAATCTTTGACGGTGACATTATCGCTATCGGGCTGGAATATCCGAAGCTGGTAGCATTCAAGGATAACCGTGCCGCTTTCTGTACGGCAAACATTCAGGATTTGAAACGTGAATGGCTGTACCCTTGGGGTGTTCCTGCTGATGACTGGTGGCGTGACTTTGGCAAGGAGTTTGAAGTTGTCGGCAATAAGTATGACAATCCTGAAATGCTGGAGCCTCAGTGGTGGAAGGAGCAGAAGTGCAAGAAGTCATATTCAAATTTGGCTCAACTGGTTCTGTCTGCTGGAGTAAGATATTGGGAAGATGGAAAGCTGAATGGTGTAAGGGATGACAACGAACATCCGAAAATGCCATGTGCCATACCTGACGGCAAAGACGGCTATATTTGGAAGCCCGTAATCGACATCAAGACTGGAGAGGTCAAGAATTGGGAGTTGGGCATTACTGCCGACATCCATTATAAGGTGTGCGATGAATGCGGAATATCGGTGCTTGATAATGACGGTCATTGTGTCAAGGAGTATTGCGGATATGTACCCGAAATCCTGTGCTGTGGCTGTGAGAACGATGGCGACTACATCATTATGCACATTGATGCTTTCGGCAAGATTGACGGCTGGAAGCACGACGATTATCTGTTACATGAAATAATGAAACATGAAGGGTAGAACGAAGAAAGAGCGGCGGGCTATCGGAAAGTTAGTCCGCTGGATTCGTAAAGCGAAGAAACGCGGCTGTGACAGATTCGACTACAATGAAGGTATGAAAAGGGTCATCGCCTATAAGTCTGCTGATTTGCGGGTTGGTGAACTGTTATATAAAGAAGCCGTAGCGAAGGAAGCGGAAAAGCGCATTGAAGTGATGAAACAGAATGCCTATGCGCTGCCTGTTATCCTGAATCCCGAACATTTATTTATAATGCCTGTCTATGGAAATGAAGTATAAAACGGTCAGAGACATGGTTCTGCTGGATTATGTTGACCAAGGGGAATATGTAGGCATCAACACAAGAATGCTGCCAAAGCATGATGACTGGCTGCTGACACCGCTTGATGAATCTGTTTGGAAAACGGAAGAGGAAATCGAGCAACACGAATGGCTGAATAGCGATAGCACAACCTGTACGGATAAGACAATAGAAGAAATCCTGCTGGATGAGGTCTCCGAACAGGTACACAACTATTATCGTGGCCTGCTGTGCGTTTTTGAGCACCTGAAAGAGGAGCGCGTCCTGCATCTGTCATTGAAAGCAGAATGGTACAGGATGATAGAGGCTGGAATCAAGTTGGAGGAATACAGGGAAATCAACGCATTTTGGAATAAGCGGCTGGTCAATTACATGTATTTGCCGCGAGGTATGGAATTTGCGCCTATGGCCTTTATGATACCATATACGCATGTCGAGTTTTCGCTGGGCTATCCGAAACGTGATGACTGGTCACGCAGGATGCTGTTTGAAGTGTTCAATATATCTGCTGGCAGGGGTAATCCTGAATGGGGTGCTCCTGATAAGGATGTGTTCAAGATAGCATTAGGACAAAGGGTAAAATAGGGAGTGTGCGGAAGTATTACTCCCTATTTCTCTGATACTGCCTTGATGGAATCGTCATCGTCTTTGACAAGGCGCAGGCGTTCATTGCAGTTAGGGCAGAACACGACGCTTGCATCGCGCTCCCTGTAGTCATCAAACAATTCGGCCATCGTCACGCCAAGGGCATCTGCAATCTCCTTGAGTTTCTTAAAGGATATGCTGCCACGTCCACGGGCGATACCGTTGATGTACTGAGGTGTTACTGGCTCGCCTTTTTCATTCTTGATGAGTGCAGCAAGTTGTACTCCAGTCATACCTTTCTCCTTCAAAATTTCTTTCAGTCGTAGCATAATTCTATTTCCGTTTTGTAATTCGAGTGCAAAGATACACATTATTATATAAATAAAGCAATTTAATTTATTAAATAATCTTAAAACAAGCATTTAGGTTGAAAATACTCACGAAAAAATTTGGTAGTTCTGAAAATAATCACTATCTTTGCAACAGAAATAAGAACAAAACCATTTAGAACAGAAGAGCCGACTGATGACAAACAGGCACAGACAACATGGATAAGCAGCAAGTTAAGGCAATAGCCAACGAAATGATGAAGCAGTTAGGTGGTAGCAGTTTTCGCTACATGGTAGGCGTTAAGATGGCCGTTTATGACTGCAAGGGTGGCAACGTCATTCTTTCTATGAATATAGGTAGAAACAAGACATCTGCCAATTTCTTCAAGATGATTTATGATTCTGCAATGGATTCGTATGTTATGCAGCTGATTCGTAAGACCACAAGCCGCAAGACCTATGAAACGACTGAGAAAATAGTCGCTGAGACAAAGGGCGTTTATTGCGACATGGTGCAGGCCACTTTCACCGAAATGACTGGTTTATACACTCACCTCTAAATCTGCCAAAGTATGCAATGTTTGAAAAAGGCAAAAAATACCCCCTTCTATTCAGTCAAATTCGATGTAATGTTAGGCGGGCGTTGGATTTGCACCCTGACAATGGCTCTTGGGTTTGAATACCTGACAGGCTATGAAGGTGAAAGGCCAGTCTTTGACATACCGATGACGGCGTTCTATGAATATGTGGAACAGAAGCGGCCATCGTTGAAGGATAAGAAATATCATATAGAATTTGTAACAAAAACGACAAAAGAATTATGGGTAAAATGAAAAAGACTTATTACATGGTCACATCGAATGTGGCGGTTGGGAACGGTGTCTGTAACAGCACACAGTTCTATGACGAAGTGCCGACCTATGAGGAGATTCAGAAGAATACCTATCATACGGCCATCAATGCGGGATTTGAACCCCGTGGAAGCGTTGTCATCTTCGTTTACCAGCGCATCAGCGAGGAGGAGTATCTCGCCCTGCTGCCGAAGCCAGTAGAAACCAAAGAAGAAAATGCTGAATCTGCTGAATAGTATGGAAACGAAGGAGTTCAAAGAAAAACTGGCATCCCTGCTGAATCAATTCGGATGGGATAACGAGTGCAACATGCCCGACCATATCATTGCCGATTCTGTTACGCGCCATCTTGAAAGCCTTGCAGAGACCAGCAAGAAAAACATGGAATGGCACGGCTGGAAGGGTGCAGGTGAAAGCGAGTGGAATCTTGCTGCGAAGGTTCGCCCTGAAGAAAAGGTTGTGCTGGCAAGGATTATGCCTAAGAACGAGGCGCGTGTGGTGAATGTCGTTGACGGTAAGTTTATCGTTGATGGCTGTGAAATGGTTACTCACTGGATGCAGATACCAAAGATTGAAGCATGAAACGGAATATCTATAAGTGCGAGGTCATCACGAATGATGACGGTACAATCAAAGTCACCAGCTATGCCAACAGATTATTGAAATACGGTGTGCTGGCAAAGCTGAATAAGGCCGTGCATGAAGCAGCCGACGAAATCAACGGCAAAGCACCGTGGCGAAAGAAGTACATCAGGTTTACGCATGACGGCAAGACCTACCAGCAGACGGAAAGCAATAGTAAGCATTGCTGTGAGGGTTGTTGCTTTAGAAAGAAAAACGACTGCAAGCATCCCTACTATGGCGTGGGTACTGACTACACCAAGGGCAGCTGCGACGGAATGATTTATAGGAGGGTCAAGTGATGAAGAGAATCTATATTTCAGGTAAGATTGCAGGTTTGCCGCCCATGTATTCGCAGATGCTTTTTGAACGTGCTGAAAAGTATTTGGCCAAGCAGGGATATGAGCCTGTGAATCCGTGGAAGTTTGACAAGACCAACTGCAAGGAGTTTGACGATTACTTGATGGTTGACCTTGAGGAACTGCGAAAGTGCGACGGTATCTATATGCTGGCGAACTGGCTGAAAAGCAACGGCGCACATGTCGAATACTATTTTGTGAAAGGTATGCAGGATGGTGGCAGGGAAATGGAAATCCTGTTTGAGCCGTCGTGTGAAAGTTGTCTGCATCGTGCTGGGAAGAAATGCACATTGCGCCAATTCATCGGCATTGAAAAGACAGATAGCTGTGAAGGTCATCAAAGTAAAACAAAAACAGAATAATTATGGTTGAATATGGAAGTAGTGAACCCGTAAAGGGTCAAATCGAAATCGACGGAGCGAAGATTGAAACTTTGTCGCAGGAGATTGTCAGTGCAAACATTATCACGGTAGAAGTTGGAACAACTGGCTATTGTGGTGGCGACAGCGGGCATGGTGGCCGTACTTATCTAAAGATTAAGGATGAAGCCAGCACCGATATGAGATGCAGGGTGAAGGGCTACTCCGTGGATGATGCCAGCTATAAGGATGTGGAAATTGACGATGCAAGCCTCGTTGAACTGACATTCGGCGGTGATTGTGAACTTGACACCCTTATCGCAGCATTGGAGTTTGCTGTTGACACGCTGAAACAGCAGACAGGCGGCACACATACGATGACCAACAAGGAACGCAAGCAGGAAAACTTCAAATGGTATCTGAATGATGTTGTCATGCTGTATCGAAAGAACGGCAACCTGAACGGAATGAGTGCCATTCAGAAGCGTTACCATGTTTCTTCAATCACAAAAACGCAGTTCTTTGAGTGCGGGCTGGATGAAGCCGCAAAGTCAAATGCCTTTCTTGGCGATGATTTCTGCAACAAGGTATATGAGTATGTGCTGAACCGTGCAAAGGGCATACCAGCACCGAAATACAAAGCGGAATGAAAACGATAATGAAATATCCGCTACAGGCGCAGAGTAACGTCGTGCAGAAGGTGACGATGCCGAAGGGGTACAGGATTCTGACGGTGGAAAACCTTTTGCCGACTATCTGCCTGTTTGCGGAGATAGACTTGGGTAATGATGACTTTGAGGATGTTCAGGTCATCATGTACGAGGAACGTCAGATGTTGCGCGGCAAGCTGGAGTTTATCGGTACGGTGCGCACACTGGATAACAGGTGGTTTCATGTATATCACAAATTGGATTAAAATGAAAAATGTAATAACAAATAATCACGGAAACGGTGTTGTTGTGTGGATGTATATTCTTCACAATGAGTTTGGCGGCTTTCTTGGCCGTGTAATTCTGACTGGCGACGGCTATTTCTTCGCTGTCACAGATTGGGGCAATTTCAATTTCTGCTGGGGCAGCACAGGCAGGGATGATTTTCGCGAGTTCATCCTTAATATCGGTGTTGACTATTTCGGTGACAAGATGTATAGCGGAATATCATACACAGCAACAGGCCGAAAAGTCGAGGCATCGTGCAAGCGATTTGCCGCGAAGATTCTGCCGCCATTACAGGAGGCCATCAGGATTGAACTTCACAATGAGAAAACGCTTGGAAAGCCACTTGAAAGAATCGAGCCTGTCTTTGTCGAGCATTTGCCGCATCAGCTGGAATACGGGAAACTGTATATCAGCGAAAAGTTTGAAACGACATCCCACCTGTGCGCCTGTGGATGTGGCGAGTTGGTAGTCATGCCGTTCAAGGCTGGCGGCTGGAGTCTGACAAAGAACGATGATGGAACGGTAACGATGCGCCCGTCTGTAGGGAACTTTGAATTTCCCTGCAAGTCACACTACTATATCACAAACAATAAAATCGAATGGTTATGAATGTAAGAAAGATGGCCGAGTTCAAGGAACTGGATTTGCATAAGACGGGATTTGGCAACCATGACAATGCCGCCCGTGAATGCGGATTCTTCAACGAATGGCGACCTGAAAAGGCAGAGGAGGAACCGAAATGAGTAAGATTAGCAAATTGATGGCCGCTACGCTGATGATGGCAGCTGTTGCGGGTGCTGGCGATAGGTCTATCTATGATACTGGCACACGTAGAAGATATAGAGGCACTGGAGGCCGTGAACTTACCGAAGAGGAAAAGGCACGGAATCATCAGATGTATGGTGTGAACATGCAGGAGCATGAGTTTATAATCCACGGCGAGAGAATCATGGCACGGAACAAAAAGACGGCCATGAAAATCTATGCCAACAGACGTAAGAAATAGTTGTATGAAAAAATTTTGGTATTACAGAAAATATTACTGGAAGACTGCTTTTCGGAAAAACATTGCTTTTTCTGCGCGTATTCAGTCTTTCTTGCAAGTGTTTGGCATCGCCATACATAACCCTTGGCGTGATGAATGTTGTTGTGACTTTGAATGTTGTAGCCCATCAAAGGAACATCGGTGCTGGTTGCATATCAATTCAAAGTCTCTTCTATTGCGGAGAGTCGTTTGGTATGAAGAAACAGCACCGAAGGGAACTGCTGGAAGGGATTTTATAAAAAAGACAAAGTTAGTGTTTCAGAATCCATTTAAGAAATAATAGACTATGTGTGACTGTGTAGTGAAGATTAAGGCTGAACTTTGTAAGAAGTACGGTTTGGGAGGCGTGGAAAACGTATCGCCTGATGGTCGGATATATGTTACTGGATGGTTCAAGCCAATGACTAAAAGCGGGAACTATTCAAAGCACCATCGCTATATCGGTTTGGATGACAAGGTGAAGTTCTGCCCGTTCTGCGGCAAGCCCTATGACGAAAAAACGAAGTGATATGGAAAGACCGATTAATGACGTGTTCACCTGCGACGGTGTTCATCTGAAAGTTCAGGAGGCTGAATCGTTCTGCCGTGGATGTTACTTTCATGGAAGGGTAGTCAGGAAGCAGAAGCATTGCGATGTCGATTCTGTGCGTGCGCAGATTGGCAAGTGCAGGGCGCGGACTGATGGGAAGTATGTAGTATTCAAGAAGGATTTATCTAAGTTTTGGTAATATGGGAAAAATTGTGTATCAGCCAGCGGGAAAAGCCCGCGAATACGCTCCTTGGGCGGCAAATATCTTTGTCGGGTGTTCAAACGACTGTGAGTATTGCTACTGCAAGAAAGGCGTGTTAGGTCACGGAATGGGTCAGAAAATCCCGCAACTGAAAAAGGAGTTTCAGCTGACGGCAAAGGATGTCAAGTTCAAGAATGACTGCGACGCTTCAAGAAAACTCGCATTCATCGTAGGATGTAACAAGGCCGTGCAGGTATTTGAGAAGGAACTGGATAAGTACAGGGGAAGAATCATGGCAGATGGCCGTGGCATCTTCTTTACGTTCAGCAGCGACCCGTGCCTACAGCAGCCAGTCGATACCTTCTATACATTCATGCGGTGTGCCTATATCGCATTGGGGTGTAACGAGGATGGAAGCAGAAGAAACGATTTGCCTCCAGTGCCAGTTACCATGCTGACGAAACGCTCGGAGTGGGTGTACGGAATCGGTGGGCATCGTCTGCTGGTCAATGGCGGTAAGAACCTGTGCGTCGGTTTCACGCTGACAGGCAGGGATGACCTTGAGCCGAATGCGTCAACGAACATGCAGCGTGTGGAAGCGATGGCGAAGGTCAAAGAATACGGCGTTCATACCTTTGCCAGCATCGAGCCTGTGATAGACTTGGATGATTCGCTGGAGATGATAAAGGCCACATTGGGATTCTGCGATGTCTATAAGATAGGGCTGGAAAGCGGCAAGAAGCACAACAAGAAGCCAATCACGCTTGACGGCATAGTGAAGTTCGTCAATGACGTGCAGGAGATTGTGGCAGCGAAAGCCCCGAAGTCGAGGATATACTGGAAAGACAGCATCAGAAACAAGGTGGATGGCCGTGTTCAGTACTCCGTGCAAGTCGTGAATGCCAGTCATAACATCTTTGCGGAATGGTAAAATAAATTTATTTGCTTTATTTTTCTGCAAAAAAGTTTGGTAGTTTCAATATTATTTTGTACCTTTGCAAAGACAAAACCGTTTAGACCTGATGCCGACAGGATAAAGAAAGGCGAATATAAATGCGCCCGCTGGGTGAAATATAAAGCAAAATGATTGAATAGATGGAAGTGAAATAGCTGCAAAACACCGCGATTCTTTCACTAATATAAATTGGTGAAACATAATGTAGGTATAGATTCACATGACAATAGTAATATGTGTAACTTTGCCGAAAATCGCGGGATGGAGCAGTTGGTAGCTTAACAGTTTGACTTACTGGAGGTCGCAGGTTCGAGCCCTGCTCCCGCAACAAAATTATAGTAACAATTAAATCGGAATTGAAATGAATTTAGAAGGATTAGATGTACTGACGCTACAAATCAAGCGCGACAGTTTCAAGAAAATCTTGAAGGGTGAGCAAAAGGTCGAGCACCGCTTTGTTTACCCGCGTAACGCCAAGCAGTATTTGGTGGAAAAGGACAACGGCGACGGCACAAGCGATGTCGAGGTTGTGGGCTACGATGCCTTGCAGCTTATCAATGGCCGTCAGAAGAATGCCCCCCGTCTGCTGGTGCAGGTCGTTGGGATTAAGGTCGTTCAGATGGATGACGAAAAGACTGGCGAGCCGCTTACCTTCGTGGATAACGGCGAGACCTACTATGTTACGCAAATGCAGTATGAACTCGGCGAAGTCATGCAGAAAGAGAACTGTGAAATCTTCGACGAGGAACAGGATGCCCATTCAGACAACTAACAATAATGTCGAACCCTTTAATTTGAATGCTGAGTCAGAAACAGAATCAATCGAATCACTGGTATCACGTCAAACGTGAACGGTGCAGGTAGTCGCCGACTGGCAAATGGTGGCCGTTATGCGGCTGGCCGTGCAGGTTGGGGAAACCGTGAACAGCGTCGTCAAGACCTTCGTGTGGCATTCGCCCGACAAGCACGTCAGAACGTAGCCGCTATGCGGGCGCGTGGTGTTCGTGGTGCAGCCTTGCGCTCCGCCGCCCTTCGTGCTGCCGCAGGCTCTGAGGGCTAAAGGTTGCCTTGAGCCGACCTCATGGCCATCGCCGTCAGCAAAATGATGGTGGTGGCCATTCTGATTTAGCGGAAGAGTTAAATAAAGTAATATGCAACAAAAAATAACGAAAAATATTTGGTAAATCAATTTATTTGCTTTATCTTTGCACTATTAATTGAACAACAATGAAGCATACGAAAGAACAGATTGCTGAATATCGCCAGCGTCTTTTTGAGGAGCTCTGCAAAATCAAGGAGAATGGAAAGCCTTACCTGACAGAGGATGAGGCAAGAAAACTGGCAGACAGCCCCAGCGATGATTCGCTGGATAGTGACATGGATTATAGCAGCCCTGAATTGATGGCTGATATTTTGACAATGTAAACGGAACGGCTGAGTCAGGTACATAAGCGATATTGAAAAAGCAAACAAGCGCGTCGAGAATGCCCTGACAAGAAAGGGTATTCGTCATTCTCATGTAGAATTTGAACGTGCAACGCCAAAGGCTTTCAAGAATGCCATCAACTATGCCAAGAAGAAAAACAGGCACGGCTGGATGGTTGACACCCATACAAAGAAACAGTTCAGGAATAACCGTAACAGTGGCACGGCTTATTACCTTTCTAAAGACCACAAGACAGGACTCGCCATAACAAGCGACGGCAATGTGGAGGCCGTATTCAGCAGGACACGCGGAAGGATGCCCAACATCATGGCATTCGCTTCTGCAAGGGGTGGCCGAAAGCTGGATTGCTATGGTGGTGGATTACAGAATATGTATGCGAAATATGGTGCTAAAGCCATCGGAAAAGTAGAATGGGATGACGATTTAGCACCGTCTGATTGGGATGGCCGCACACGCCTCCCCGTCGTTGCCATGACCCTTCCAAAAGGATTGTCGGCAATGATGCGAAGCTATAGCCCAAGCAGGGAAATCAACCTTGACAGGGTTAAGACATACGATGATTGGGATAGGATGATGAGTGACCGCGAAAGGGTATTGCGCCGAGGTAGCGGAAATACGATAGCAGCTGCCTTGCGTACAGCTTTGGGCGGCTCAAACTAAAAAAATTACATAAACGGAACTATGAGCAAGTATTCAGAGACAATGGCCATCATCAAGGGCATCCGCGAAAAGACCGACACTGCCGTACTATTCTATTCGGCTGGTGGCAAAGACGGCATCGCCCTGCTGGAGATGCTGGCAACGACATTCCCGAAGGTCATCTGCTATTACATGTACCTTGTGAACAACTGCGACCATGTGCAGCCTTACATTGATTGGGCTGAGAAGCATTACAAGAATGTCGAAGTACGGAAAATCCTGCATTTTCAGCATGACGCATTCAAGGCAGGAGGATTCTTCTGCGACCCCGACCCCCGCTATCTGCTGCCGAAGAAAGACCCGAACCACCTGCGTATGCGCTCCATCGGCGAAATCGAGGAACAGGTAAGGCAGGAAACTGGCGTACCCTATGCCTTTAGCGGCATGAAGGGCGTGGATGGCTACATGAAGCGTATGCGTCTGCTGATGTTCAAGAAGCAGAACGGTACATACATGACCAAGAAGGGCATGGTTTACCCGCTGGCCGTGTGGACTAACGGCGAGGTGTTGCAGTACATCAAGGCGAAGTCTCTGATTAGGCCGCTGGAATACGTGAAGGGCAATGTGTCGCAGGGTTTGGCTATAGACCTCGACCATCTGCTGTTTCTTAGAAAGAACTACCCGCGTGACTATCAAAGGTGCTTGCAGGAGTTCCCATATTGCGAAAAACTGATTTTCGACTACGAGCACGGCATAACCACCAAGACGGAAATGCCCGAAAACTTGCAGTCGGATGACATAGAACTGGAGGAGGAGTAAGTTATGGCAGTGAAGAAAAGTAAAATCGCACAAGCTGAATGCAGGGTAATCCTGAGAAGTCAGATAAACTTTGCATCATACAATCCCCGCAAGATTTCGGAAGAAGCCCGAAAGCAGCTAAAGGCCAACTTGAAGCGGCTGGGGCTTATGGGCGGTATCGTGTGGAATGAGGAAAGCGGAAATCTTGTTGGCGGTCATCAGAAGGTGTCAATCATCGACGAGGTGAACAAATACAATTCTGAAACGCATGAAAACGACTATGAAATCCGCGTGGAGGTGGTTCATCTGTCAGAAAAGGAGGAGATGGAACAGAACATGTTCTTGAACAACAAGGCCGTACAGGGCGACTTCGACGATGACCTGTTACGTGACGTGCTGGCAAAGATAGACCACAAGGCCGCAGGCTTCAACGACTTCGACCTCGACATGCTGGGTATAACACCCATTGACGATGAGGAATTTCGGAACATCACCGACATACCCGAAGAGACAGACCCCGCTAACGACTGGCGAAAGGGTAATCTGACACAGGATAGCGAGCATCTTGCACAGGTTGATGCGAACACCCACGGAAGCGAGGAGAACACGAAACTTGACCGCAGCGTAGATTTCATGGCCGACAGTGCCGAGAATCAGATTGCGCGTCACAACGAAGTGCAGAAAATCAAAGACCGCATAAACAAGAAGTCCGACACCAACAACGACGGCGGCATGTTGTCGTATTTCATCGTATCGTTCCCCAACCCCCAAGAGACACAGGGCGCACTCATTCAGCTGGGATTCGACCCCAATAGCAAATTCGTGGACGGGCGCGAACTCATGGATAAAATTGACATACTGGAGTAAAGCATCATGGCAGAAAGGAAGAAAAAGACCGAAGCAGCAGCCAAGCCGAAAAAGAAAACGGTGAAAAAGGCCGCTACAAAGCGACGCAAGACATCTGCGCCGCTCGTCAAGGTTCCCGACTCCAAAGCCAAATACGACTACGATGACCCCGAAGGTATCTTTTTCAAGAAGATTGACCAGCTTGCAGGACAGGGGATGACCGACACCGAGATTGCGGCACAACTCGACATTTCACGCGAGGTGTTCAGCCACATGAAAAACGGAAACTACAACAGGTGGACAGCATCAGAAAACGCCGTGCGCTCCGCTCACATCGCACACGTCTTAGCCCGTGCGCGGGAAAAGGCCATCGGTGTTGCAAGGGCTGCATACTACCGTGCGGCCATCGGTGGAAGGAAGATTAAGTCGGTTACAACAAGGTATGTGCAGGCGCGTTGTATCTGTAACGGAAACGACCCTAAATGCCCCGATTGTGGTGGTACTGGCATCGTTGTACTGACGGATAAGGCCGTAGTTCAAGAGACGGAATCGGAACTTGCACCGAACATTCAGGCACTATCGACGTTTCTGTTTCACCATGACCCGAACTGGAGGAAAATCCAGCGCGGAATCGAGGATGATGAAGAATTGCCGCAGAACGTCAAGCAGGGCATACCTGTATCTCACTGGATAGATGCGGAAATGACGGATGACTGGAAGAATGTAGAAAATGACATAACGACTGAAAGCGAAGAATGACAAGGGTAGCAGATAGACGGAAGGTTTTACGAGGGCAGGTGCGCAAGGGTATCAAGGTGCAGCCTGTTTACCATCCTCTCTATCTGAACAACGGCAGAAAGATGATTGTGCTTGTCACTGGAGGCCGTGGAAGCGGTAAGTCTTTCAATGTCGAAACCTTCTTGGAACGCCTGACCTTTGAAGCCGTGCCGAGCCCCCGCGATGATGCGAAATTGCTTGCACATCAGATTCTTTGCGCCCGCTATACGATGGTATCAGCCGATATTTCTGTCATCCCCGAATTTTTGGAGAAGATAGAGATGGAGGGTACGCAGAAGTATTTCCGTGCCACAAAGAAGGATGTCATCAACAAGCAGACTGGCTCACATATCATGTTCCGAGGCATCAAGACCTCATCGGGCAATCAGACGGCAAAGCTGAAATCAATCCACGGCCTGACGGTGTTTGTCTGTGATGAAGCGGAAGAGTGGACTTCGTTTGATGACTTCGAGAAAATCATGCTTTCCATCCGTACCTTGGGCATTCAGAACCTCATCATCATCGTGATGAACCCGACGGACAGCGGACACTTCATCTATCAGAAATACATAAAGGACACGCACAGGATTGAATACTTCGACGGTGTGCCAGTGCAGATTTCGACGCATCCCGACGTGCTTCATATCCATACGACATACCTTGACAACATAGAGAACCTATCCCCGCAGTTCCTTGAGAACGTGGAAACCATGAAGCGCAATGACCCTGAAAGGTATGCGCACATCGTCATCGGCCAATGGGCTGATGTTGCGGAAGGTGCTGTGTTCAAGAAATGGGGTATCGTGAAGGAGTTCCCGACGCAGTGCAAGCATGTTGCGCTCGGAATAGACTTCGGTTACACACATGACCCAACGGCCATTGTGATGTGCGGAATATGGGATAACAGGCTTTATATAAAACTGCTGTGCTACAGGACTGGAATGCTGTCAAAGGACATCATCGAGTTCTTGAAGCCGTATAGTGGATTGATGGTGTTCGCCGATAGCGCAGACCCGCGACTCATCGACGAAATCGCCCTTGGTGGAATAATGATATATCCAGTTCAGAAGCCGAATGGCTCAATAGTGGCTGGCATTGACAAGATGCAGAGTTATGATGACATCTTCGTTACGGAAGATTCCATCGACCTGCAAGAGGAATTGCGCAACTACGTTTGGGATAAGGATAAGGATGGAAACTATATCAACGTTCCCGTTGACAAGTGGAATCACGCCATCGACGCTGCCCGCTACTACACGCTCGGCAAGCTGCTGGGTAAGATAGTGAAGAATCTAAAGGTGACAAAGAAGAATAGTAAGATTGCAATCAAATAAAACGGAAAGAACTATGCCAATATTGGACGATTATCAGTTACAGGTGTTGACGCAGTTTAGGGGTGTCACACTTAACAGTGCAGGCGTATTGCGCGAACTGTACGCCTACATTCTTGAGAACGATGTGGCTCATGCTATCAGCCTGATGCAAGACCACGAATTAGCTGTGACGAATGCCATTCGTGAATACAACTGGCAGACGCACGATGTAATGAACCGCCCGAACAAGTGGAGGGAAGGGCAAGAGCCTTATCAGACGGAGAAGCTGCCGCGAACCCGTCAGAGGTACATCAATGAGGTGGAACTCTTCTTCCTGCTGGCCAAACCCCCGAAGTGGCAGAAGAAGGAGGGTACTGACAGGGCATTCCAGCTGTATAAGGACATGCTGGATGACACGCGCTTTCATGCCAAGTGGAGGCAGTGCAAGCGACTGGCAGGCTCGGAACTGGAATCGGCACTTGTCTATCAGCTGTACCAAGAGAACGGTGTGCTGAAATACCATAATTTCGTGGCCGCGTATTCAAAGGGCTACAGGCTGCATCCGCTGATTGACCAGTATGAGAACATGGTGGCCTTTGCGCTGGGATATACCTTGAAGGAAAATGGAAACCATGTGCAGCACTATGACATTTGGACTTCCGACTACTATTTCCAGTGCCAGCGTTCTGCCGTGGGATGGCAGGTCACTGTGTATGACAACATCCTCGGCAAGATTCCAGTGATTTACTTCAATCAGGATAAGTCATGGGATGGCACGGAGCGCAGAATCACCCGTGAGGAAATGAACGATTCCAAACATGCCGACAACAACAACTATTTTGCCGACCCGCTGGCAGAGGCAACAGCAGACGTTTTGCAATACCTCAAGAATGGAGAGACCGTCGGAAGGATGATTCAGCTTACTGGCGAAAAATCACGTTTCGGCTATGTCAACCCGCCGTCAGACAGCGCATCGCGCAGGGATGAGCATGACAACCTGCATGATTCCATCCTGAATGACTCCTTCACGCCTGATTTCTCGTTTGAGAAGATGAAGGGGCTTGGAACACTCAGCGGCGAGGCTTTGCGCAGGGCGTTGACGCTTGGCTACATGAAGCGCGACAACCTGAAAGAAACATACGACGTGCTGCTTGACCGTGACAAGAACCTGAAACTTGCGCTGCTGAAGCTGCTGCATCCCGAAATGGCGACGGAAATCGACGCATTAAGGATTAAGGGCGAATATGCAGAGCCGTTTGCAGAGGATAAGCAAACGCAGTGGACTGCCATCGGTGCATTGTACCAGCGTGGCCTCGTATCGTTGGAAACCGCCGTTACGATGCTGGCCATCACCGATGCACCGCAGCAGGAGATTGAGAAGATAGTGGCAGACGCACAGAGGAAGGCAGAACTTGCGAAGCCAGCAGAACCTAATGAACCGACTGAACAATGAAGATTTACGAATTTGAACAGCACTTCTATCCGTTCCGACTCATGGCCTGTGTCGGTACGGATGCCATTCGTGGCTTCTTTGAACTTGACTGTGAACCGCTGGAGGCGAACTGCCCTGCTATGACGGCCTGCCGTGTCACGAAAAACGGGCAGGATAACGTCGTGCTGTTCCGCTTCCGCGACGTGAAGGCCATCAGGATTATCAACATCGTACATGAGTGCGGCCATTTGGGTATAGATGTCTTTGAATACATCGACCAACCTGTTTGCAGTGAATCTTCCGAATCGTTCTGCTACCTTATCGGCTGGGCTGGCTGCTGCTGTGAATGGCTGAAAGCACATCTTAGCGGAGAAGAAGAGGATGGTGACTATGCGGGTAGGCTGGTGTATGACACCGAACTTTCCTCAGACTTTAAATGATATGGTTTCTTGTTGTTCATAATGTGGGGGTGCAAGGTAGAATCATAATGCCAGTATTGATTTCTATTCTTGCACCTTTTTATTAAATAGGTAGAAATGCGTTTAAAGAGTTAAATAAAGTTATTTGCTTTATTTTTCTTGCAAAAAATTTGGTAATATAAAATTAAATGCTTAACTTTGCACCAACAAATAGAAACAAAACCATTTAGAAGCAGACGAGCCAACTGTTCAAACTGGCACAGAAGAAATGAAACAGAAAGTTTTGAAAGAACTGGCAAAGATGGATTTCAAGGTCGTGGCCTATGCCATGCGTGATTTCTCCCGCCTGAATGACTTGGCAGAGCATCTTGCTTGGGCATACAATGCCGATGACGTTACAAGCGGCAAAATGGCTGCTGAACTTGAATACGCATACGAATCAGACAACAATAAAACCGTTTAGAACTGCCGCCGACAGATTAAACACTGGCAAGAAAGAATATGAATACATATCACAAGTTTGCACCAAACGTATTTTTGGCAAAGTGCGATGCAAAGCACGAAAAGGGCGAGGTTATCGCAGTAACGACGAAGTACGGAAAGGAGAATGAAAGCATCGTTCACAACCTTATCTTTGTGCGTGACGGGTTCTATTACTACTCCATCACCCGTGCCGACGGCTACAACATGCAGGAGCGGGCAAGGCGCAAGGCTGAACGCTATGAACAGGCAGCGGCAAACGCTGACAAGCGGGCAGACGAGTATTTTGACAAGTCGAATAAGGATGCAGACTTTCTTTCGCTGGGTGAGCCTATCAAGGTCGGCCATCACAGTGAGCGCAGACACCGCAAGGCCATTGAGGACGCTTGGCGCAATACTGGAAAGATGGCCGCTGAAATGGATAAGGCCGAAGCCTACCGTGACAAGGCCGAAGGATGGGCGCAGCATACCGATGACATCAACCTGTCAATGCCTGAAAGCATCGACTACTACGCTAAGAAGCTGGAAGATGCCATCGAGTATCATCAGGGCTTGAAGAGCGGCAAATACCCGCGTGAACATGCCTATTCGCTGACATACGCGAAGAAAGCGGTCAACGAGGCACAGAAGAATCTCGACCTTGCAAGAAAATTGTGGGGCGACAACGAATAAGACTATGGCAAAGGTATTCGGCATCAGCTACAGCACCAAAGACGAGGTAATCGTCGAGAAGATGCTTTGGAACGGGCGTTTTACGGTCATCGCAAAGGTCATCATCGAGCACAAGCATGAAGATGACATGCAGACGAATGACGGGCTGAACGCCATCCTGAAAGCGTTGAACTATCGGCACACACATGTAGAGCGTGTGCCAGTACCCGACGGCATCTATAAAGGGTTGTGGGGCATTCACGGTGAAGGGTTCGCCGTGGTGTTCATGGCAGACTTCGACGGTTGCGGCAGCGATATATATATGCGCCGACATGACAACCTCGAATTTGGGGTTTTCTACGACACCAAGTTAGAGACGTGGGTGAACGGAAAGCGTGAGACCGCAGTAAAGACGATAAAACGAAACATGAATATAAAGGTATGAAAAGCAGTGAAAGCAGAATGATTTCAAGGCAGGAGGCAGCGGAAATGCTCCGCGTTGACCCGCAGACCATAACGAACTGGTGCAGCAAGGGCGTACTCCGTGCAAAGCAGGTCGGCAAGTGGCTGATGGTTGACAGAGACACCATTACGAAACTGTTCGACTCTCTGCAAGACTTGGCCGAATCTGAAAAGGCCATCAAGGAATTGCAGCAGAAGAATTACGAAATGGTTCACAAGCTGAGGCAGGCCAGCGACCAATGGATGCTGGATGTCGCTATGGTCAACGGCATGGAAAGGCCGTCAAGACTGATTCGCATGATTCATACGATGATAGATTGCGTAGATAACGAGATAATGTCTGAGCGTGAGCGAAGTGTTCTGAAAGAATACTTGGACGGTTCGGAATTTGAAGCCATCGGTGACGAGTACGGCATTACCCGTGAGCGCACAAGGCAAATTATCGAGAAGGGTATGCGGAAGCTGGGAAGCCTTGAGCCCTATGGTGACGTGCTGAACAGGTGTAACGAGACAGAAGCCGAAAACAAGATGATGCGCAGCCTGTTGAAGAAACAGGATGCAGAACTGGCAGAATTGCGTGAGAAACTGAATATCAAGGTCGAGCAGGATAAGCACAAGACCGCAGAAGAAAAGGCTATGGGCGAATTGTCGGAACAGGATAAGGAGATATTGGGGCTTCTGAACACAAGGCTTGTTGACATGAATCTTACGGTAAGGTCGCTGAACTGCCTAAAGGCCGCAGACTTGGAGACCTTCGGCGATTTGGTGAAGTGCCATAAGATTGACCTGTTGAAGCAGCGGAATTTCGGAAAGAAGTCTTTGGGCGAACTGGATGACCTGCTGGAGACTATGAGTAACATTCATGGTATCAAGTTCTATTTCGGCATGGATGTCGATGTGTACTATGACCGATTCACAAATGGTATAATCGCAAATTCGTAACGCTATGGAACTGCTGAATCTACATGATATAAGGGTTGATGACTGGTTCTGCCACCTGCATGGGCTGGGTGTGCTGAAAATCATCACCGTGCAGACATATTGCAAGTGTGCTGACCGTGACAACAATATTGAAGAGGTGAATCACGAAGAGTTGATGCCTGTACCACTTTCTGAAAGGGTGCTGGAACTGTGCGGCTTCGACAAAAACGGCATTCTCCAGCTGAACGAGAACGATGTCATTTCTTACCATCCCATGCAAAAGACCGTTGGCGTGGTTGGATTCGGCTCACCCGCTTGCAGGGCAATACCGTGGAAGGTCGAGTTTCTTCATCAGTTGCAGCACATCTACCGCGACTTGACGGGTAAAGAATTGAATCCTGACATGCCAGCGTTATCAAGGGAAATCGAGGAAAGAATCATAAACGAAGAATTATGATGTATGACAATTTGACAAGAATATCGGTTGATTGGTGGTGGGGCAGGACTATAACACTGATAGAACGTAACGGGATTGCGTCAGTGGAATTGCAACTTGAAAACGACTGCCCTTCAACGGCATTTGTCAAGGGGCTTATCGTGGATGAAAGCCAAAGAAGAAAGAATATCGGAAAGATGCTGATGGAGAAATGCGAAAAGATAGCCATTATAAACAACAGGTCTTTCATGCAGCTTGACGTAGATAAAAGCTGTAGTAACTTCGACTGGCTTTGCGACTGGTATGTGAGGATGGGATATATACTTCATCGGAAAGATGAGCATTATGTCACGATGGTAAAGGTTTTGCGAACTAAATAAAAAAGTATGGTTGAGGTGTTACGTCAGGAACAGCCCGTAGCCAGCAAGGAGCACAGATGCCTGTTTTGCGGTGCTGTCATCAAGAAGGGCGAGAAGTATCAGCATAACGTCTATGTCACTGACGGCGAAATTGACGACCAGCGGATGCACCTTTGCTGTGAGGATGCCGTTGCCGAGTTCTTTGACCCATACGATGATTACTTGGATGTTGATGCAATCATGGAAGGTGTGAACGATGCCCTGCATGATGCTGGGATAGAACCTGCAAAGACGGTGTATGAAGCCGTACTGCAATGGAAGGAACTAAATAAGTAATAGTATATGAAACGTTTATTTATCATTGTATTTATTGCGCTGGTCTGCATGTCAAATTCGGATTGTGACGGCCAAAGGGAGCAGCGCGTCTATGAAGTAGTGGAAAAGTCTAAGGATGTAGGCTCACACTACAATTTCTTCACCGAGAAACAGGTTGTGGAAACGGTGTACTATGTCGTAATGAAAGATGCAGAAACGGGTGAATTGCGACCTGTCGAATGCTCTGCAAGCAGTTATTACAAGTTCAATGTTGGCAAACGCTATCGCCTGAGTCGGAGAGAGGTTGAATTAGGACATTATTACGGTTATTAAATACAGGACATGAACATTAACGAAAATATTATTCTTAAAGACATAAGGCTATGGTAATTGAATATGGTGCAATGAGTAGTAAATACTCAATCGAAGCGGAAAACAAGTTGGCGGCTTATTTCGCCATGTGTCTGCATTTCGGCGGCAATGCTGGTTTGATAGCCATCTATTCACCCGAAGAATGCAAAAAAGACTCTTGGCTGAATCCTATCGGTGACATCATGCCACGACTGGATGAGGTTTTCGGTGGTGAAGGTGCTTTTGACAGGTTCGCAAAGGAACATGCGGATGAAATACGCGCTGCATACGATACAATCAAACAACTGGTATAGCTATGGGATGCGAATGCTGCAAGGTGGAACACCCGCAAGTCTATGAGACCTGCATGAAGATAAAGGACAGGGCTGAAAAGCTGCGTAAGATTGTGCCGTCTGTGTGTGGTGGCACTAAGTGGGGCAAAGGGTCGAACTACACCCCGCCTAAGAAGAAAAAGAAACGCAAAAAGAATAAGTAGTATGAACAGGGTCTATCAGCAGCGCAAGGAGAAGCAGCTGGCACGGAAGCGCGAAGCGTGGAATACCCCGCAATTCTCCAACAAACAGTATTACGAACAATTAAATCAGATGAAGAAATGATTAAGTTACCGATTACAGAAAAGGCGCAAGAATACTGCGAAAAGGTTAAAGTCAGCAGTGATGCGAGGAAACAACTTGATGAAGGTATGCAAAAGCATTATGACATCGAAATTGAAGATGCCTTTCATGCTGGTGCTATCTATGTATTGGAAAATGTCAATAAGGCGAAAAGCGTTGAGCCTAATCCTGTGGCCTTGGCATTGTGTCTTGCAATGAAAGAAAGAGCGTCGGAATCTGATAAACGACCAAAGAATACATATTTAAAAACAATAAAAAACATGACAGAGAATCAGCAAATGCGGTTGGAACTATACCGTGAATTTGGAGAAGATGCGCAGAAAGCCTTGGATTTCATTATGGCTGGTGAAAAGCGCGAAGTAAGTAAGCCTGCACCCGTGGCCGTGGCCAGCGGAAACACAGTGCCTAACGGTCTGTACCTTGTCTATGAGGATGGCGGCTATAAGCCGTACACTGGCGACAATGACAAGTCAGATGCAAAGGGCGTGAAGTACATCGGAATCGTGCATGACGGCCATTCTTTCTGTGTGGCATTGAAAGACCTTGGCAAGTATGCACTGGTACAGGACACCGACAAATGCCCGTCGGAACATCCATCGTACCGCCGTCGTGAATGTGATGCCCTGCTGGATTGGGAGTGTGTGGAGCGCACGAAGCACATTCAGGAAATCGGAACGGACATACCGCTGGCAGGTGGTGAGTGCATCCCTGCATTGCCTATGCTGGTGCTGATGTGTCACTATGCCGACAAAGGGCTGAATGAAGCGTTAAAATTTGTTGGCGGCGAGCCATTCGATATGGAAGAATACTACTGGTCTGTTACTGAGTACAGCAGCTACTATGCTTGGTACGTGCTTTTCACTACTGGTCTCGTCAACACCGGCGGCAAGTCTCCCAGCAGGTCGTTGTTCGCCCTGTGGCCGCATTTAACATTTAACATTCTACATTCGGCGAGGGCTGTTCTTACAGCCCCGCCATCATGCGTATGGAAGAGAAACAGTATTGTACGACGCGGAAGCAGGAGGCACAGCTGGCCGATTTGGGTATCAATCCCGATACGGCTGACCTGTACCGAATCCCTACTGTCGGAGGCTACAGAATCACGTCGGAATGGGCTAATAATGCCGTGCCGTGCTGGTCGCTGGCGGCATTGATGAACCTTTTGCCGCTGACACTGAAAGATGAAGATGGCATTGTTTATGACCGCTGCATATTCGGTGAAGAGGTGACGTATTTCTGCATCGACTATGATTTACACCTTGAATCATTCGACGGTGGAACGCTTTTTGAGAACATCATCGGATGTGTGAAATGGCTGAAACAAAATTCGGATAAGTATGAAAGCGGAGGTAAATGAGGCGTTCATGTATGACCTGATGACGCTACAGAACGGAATCAAGGAATTGCGCGAGAATCTTAGCCTTGTCAAACAGTTGGCCGCTACGGTGGAATCGCGGAAAGAGACGTTTAAGCGTCAGAACCCGCATATCACGAACCCTGCAAGTATTGACAGGATGTTTGTAGAAGAAATCCATAAGTACGGCGATAAGGCAAAGACTGGCTATCAGACGGCGCAAGTCGGCTGCAACTCTCTCGGAATGACGATGTTTGAAATCGACATCGACGGATATGTTAGTGACTGCATAAAGAACGAGCCGCAAAGAAGGTTATGAAGTGTTCATCATGCAAATACTATACCCGAAGCAGAACATACGGAAACGGATGCTCCTGCCAAGGTGTCAGGCCGTGTGAAACAGAACGGCGAAGAAACGAATCAAAGAAGAAACGACAAAAACGGGAATCAAAATGGAACAGAAGAAAATGAAAATGGCTGGCCGTGACTTACACGCTGGCGACGTGGTGCGCTTCAATGGCGAACTGCACCAAATCGGAACTATCGGGCGTACAGATGCCTTTGACGAGAACACAATGACCATCGTACATTTGGGCGAGGCCGAGCCTGTTGCGCTGACTGATACGGAAGCGTTGAAGGTGGTGGGTGCAAAGGTGGATGGCGTTGTCATCAGCTTCAAGGGCGATGGCGTGTCGGCGCGTGTCGATTTGCTGAATGACGGCGGCGCACACCTTACCATCAACCACGGTAACGGCCAGTTTGTCGAGTACCTGAATCCCAAGCGGGCTTTTCTGCATGTTGTTCAACAGATGGCATGGAAGCATGGCCGTGGTGAGTTGAAAGTCAGAGTACCTAAACAAAAGAAGGTGAAGAAATGAACGGAATGACTATCAGAGACCTGCACATCGGGGATGTTGTCAGGACGAAGGTAAACGTGCCAGTCAGCGGCAGCAGGATTGGCTGTGTGATGGAACTGTCGCAGAACAGCGTCTATCTTGATGAGAAGGGCTACTTTGAGCCTGACAAGCTGGAGGGCATCAGCCTGACGGAAGTACGGCTGCTGGAGCGTTTCGGATTCAGGCATGACGAGACGCAGGGCTGCATCATGTACGGAACCCGTGCCAAGGTGTTCTATACCATGTCGCAGGACATTGACAGTGTTTTTATCAAGACACCAAGCAACGAGTGGAAGCGTTACGGCTGCATCAGCTGCCTGCATGAACTGCAACAGGCTTACTACAAGATTGCTGGCGGCATAATGGAATTGAAGGTATGAACACAAAAGAAGGTCTGAAAGAAATCTGCCGAAATTTGGTAAAGAAGCCCAGTAGCGCGATAGGTTCAAAACGTGACATTGACCGACGGAAGAAGCACGGCAAATGCAGGTTTGACATCAAGCAGCCTACTGGCCGTTTCTGTACCTACTGGAATCAGAAGTTGGATGACAAGACCTGTCATAAGTGTGAAAGCAGAAAGTGATGAAGCATTTCAGTTTACCAACTATTCAGAAGCTACGGATGCCGACGGATGAAGTCTCGGCGTTTCGGAAGACACGGCTTATACTCGGATGCGGGCTTACGGTGGCTTTCTGCTCATGGTCGGCTGCGGAAGATTTCAGGCAGATGGCCATTGGTGGAGAATCGTTTAAGGATGTGGAGAATTTCAACCTGAACATGATGATGAACGGGTTTCCGAATCCTGAAAGAAAGCCGATGTCGCAGGATGACATGTGCAACCAGTACATCGACCTGCACGGGAATTTCCGCGAGATAGTAAAAACATTGCAGTCGTATGGCATCTATCCCTTTGAACTTGCAGACTATGACACGTTCTGCAAGGCACTGTATGACGGAGGCAGACTTCCACGGTTCAGAAAGGAGGCCACGCTGCACTATTCGATGTATGCCAGTGCGCTCCTGAACTATTCCGAAGGGTCGCTTTCTGAGTTCGATTTGGTGAACATGTTCGTCAGGGTCGATTTTCTGACAGGCAGAAAAAGACCTATCAAGCCTTTTGAGTTTCGCCAGTTTCTTGCAGACTTGGAGATGGCCATTGATGAAATTTGGCTTATCTATGGCATCAGAACAGGCGGCAGATAAATTAAATCGCTTTCTTTGGTATTCTATAGGCTGCAATGAAAAGAACGTCTTAAAACGCTTTATTTGCAGCCTATTTATATATATAATAAGGTGTATGTGCTTCAAAAACCGCTTCAAATGTTAAATAAAGCAAATAACTTTATTTTTTCGCTGAAAAATTTGGTAGTTTAAATTTATTTGCTTACCTTTGCAACATCAAACAACATAACAACCCATTTAGAACAGAAGAGCCGACTGACCAAACAGGCACAAAGAATTATGGCAAAGTCACTTTCAGAACAGGTAAGCGAGATTAAGAACGGTCGCATGGCAAAGAGTGCAAAGGTTATTGAACTCCTGAAGCTGGGCATCACCCGTGACGAAATCACAATCATTCTTGGCAATGATGCAGGTGCATACATCCCCGCAACATCGAAGAAGTTCACCGTTACTTTCGGAGTCGAGATGGAGACCTATAACGTTGACCGCAGTCTTATACAGAGAATCGGTGCGGAGAATGGCCTACCCCTTGAATATCAGGGCTACAACCATCACGACAGCAACAGCGTTTTCAAGTTCGTGACAGACGGCAGCATCAGAAACGCACAGGGCTACAGCGACAGCGGCTGCATCGAATGTGTTACTCCAGTGCTTAAAGGCCGTAACGGTTTGGCATCACTGAAAAAGGCTTGCGCCACATTGAATGCCGCTGGTGCAAAGGTCAACAGGACAACAGGCTTGCACGTTCATATCGGTGCAAAGGACTTGACAGGCGAGCAGTACGTCAGCGTATTCGTAAACTATCAGATGCTTGAGACCCTTATCGACACCTTCATGGCAGGAAGCCGCAGGGCAAACAATAACACCTATTGCGAGTCAATAATCGGCAAGCGTTTGGCAAACTGCCACACACAGGAGGATGTCTGCAACGCTTTCGGCAATGACAGATATTTCAAGGTGAATGCTTGTTCATGGTCACGCCACCGTACAATCGAGTTTCGCCAGCATCAGGGCAGCACGGATTACGAGAAGATTTCTAACTGGATTTCATTCTGTGCAAAGCTGGTGGTTTGGTCACGCGACAACAGACTCACCCGCCCAATCGCCAGCATCGACGAGATACCTTTCTTGACAAACGACGAAAAGGCATATTTCAAGCGTCGCCAGCGCGAATTTGCAAGACAGGCACAATAACTACAGGCAAGCAGGGCGAAAGCCCTGCACACAGGCCGCAAACGGCCAAAAATCAAACATTATCATATCATCAACAAATTAAAATAAGAATATTATGTGTGTTATCATCATAAAGGCCGCAGGCCAGCAGTTACCAACAGATACCGAGTTAAGAAACGCCCATCGCAGAAACCCGCACGGATGCGGATTCGTCAGCAAGAGCCATCACTATAAGGGCATGAACTTTGAGACCTTCTTGAAGTACATACACAAAGTACCGAAGGAGGAGGCGTGTATCATACATTTCAGACTGGCAACGCACGGCAGCAAGTGCAAGGCCAACTGCCATCCCTTCAATCGCGGAAACATTTGGTTTGCCCACAACGGCATTCTGAGCATCAGACCCGAAGGGGATATGACAGACAGCGAGACCGCATTTCAGAATATCATCTACCCAGCCATACAGAAGTACGGATTCAAGTCATCGTATGTGACGAGGGTAATTGACAAGATAATCGGCTATTCAAAGTTCGCCATGATGGACGAGAACGGGAACGTCAGGACGTTTGGCCAGTTCATCAGATTCAATGGCAGACTGTACTCCAACCTGAACCACATCGACAGTTACGGCTACCGAACAGTCAGCCCCATGCAGACGGCATTTCTGCAAACGCTGGACGATGACGATACGGAACGGGATGAGTTCGCCAGCTTCGATGACTGGTACAGGGCAAGGAGATTGAGTCACAGCCGAATGGCAAGGCGTGTTGTCTAAGCACGTTCTAAATGGAGTTGTTTGTTGGGGTGCATCTGCAAGGGTGCGCCCCTTTTTTGTGCATGTGCATGGCGGCTGGAGAGCATCAGATGGTGTGAAAAATCACGGTTGCGGAATAGCCGAGAAAACCAACCTGAATCGGTATGCCAGCCAGCTATTACGAAACCGCCGTAATGATGTGCATGGCCGACACCCTGATTTTTGCCGTTTTCGTGGCCTGTGACGGCGTTTCACCATTTGACATGATAAGTGTATCATCTGCCAGTATAAAAAGCCCTGAAAAAGCCCGAAAATGAATGTTATTTGGTTTATTTTTTCACTAAAAAAGTTTGGTGAAACCTAAAAATAAACTAAGCCCTGAAATTTGACAAAATACCTCTAACTTCGCCCTGTGAATCAAATTTCGATGACAATATGAACGAATTACAGAACAGAATTTTTGCACTGCTAAAACAGGCGTATTCTTCGCTTGGGTTAGGTGATGATGTCCTCAAGCAACATGCCATCATGCTTGAGCAATCGGGCTTGGTAACAGCCGAGAACGTGGAAACCGTAGTTAATTCTCCTGCACAGAAATCCTACTTGGAGAAGATGCAAAGCCAGTTAGACACTGTGCGCACATCCGCAACCGAGAAAGGCCGCAAGAAAGCCGAAGAGGAGTATCAGAAGAAGGAGAAGGAACGTAAGGATGCAGAAGAAGCTGCACGCAAGAAGAAAGAAGAGGAGGAGGCTGCTGCCGCCGCCGCTGCCGAAGAGGAAAAGCGCAAGAAGGAACTGGAGGGCAAGTCTGAATGGGAAAAGGCTCTTTCCGACCTAAAGGCTGAAAACGCCAAGCGCGAAAAGGAATGGGAGCAGAAGATGCAGGGCATTCTTGATGCCAACAAGACATCCGAGCAGACCATCGCCGACCTCAAGAAGCAGCTTTCTGACCGCGACGCTGCCGAAGCTGCCCGCGTTCGTATGGACGGAATCATCAAACAGGCAAAAGAATTGGGCGTACCGCAGTCAATGATTGATTTGGGGTTGAATATTCCAGCCGACTGGGATGCAGACAAGACAACAAACTATCTGACCGCTATGGCGAACAACTGGAAGACAAGTCATCTGCCTAACGAGAAGCAGAATCCTTTGGCAAACATCGGTGAGCCCAAGAAGGAGGATGTGGACGCTATCGCAGCTGAGTTGGTTCGTTAGTCCGTGAGTGTTCAACTTAACAATTAACAACGAAATGACCAAGATTGATTTAGCAAACCAAAATCGTGAGCAGATAGTATTCGGCAACGATTCCATTGTTATCCAAAAGTATTTTTCGGGTATCAAGGGTGGTCGCTCGCTGGATGTTGCTGCTAACTTCCCGCTGAATGTGATTCATGCAGGCCATGTAATCATCACAGACGGCGCAGGAACGTACAAGCCCATGCCTGTAAAGGCTAAGAGTGGCTACACGTACACCAAGGTTACTACCGCTGGTCTGTACGAGGCCATTGCTGACCCGACGGGCGAGAATCCCTATTCTAACGGCTGGTACACTGAATCGGATGGTACTTACACACAGGTTGGTGATACGGTAACGACTCCCGCCGCAGGTGTGACGTACTACAAGCAGAAGAATCCAAAGACCGAGGGCTGGTACACGGAGGCTACTGGTGTTTACACCAAGACCAACGACCAAACCCCGCAGGTTTCAACGGATTACTATGTCCGCAGTGGAAACGAGATTGCCACCGACGAAAACGGTAACACCGTTTACGAGTATGACAGTCTGCCAGCCAACTACGCCTATGCAGGTGTGTTGTACCGTTCCGTGAAGAAGAGTATGCCGCTGGCTGCAATTATGACCAACGGCGAAGTCAACAGTGAGGCACTGGAGATTGCGATGACTGGCATCCTGTCAGCCTTCCAAACCGCCTGCCCTCACATAGTATTCATCAAAGACGAAGCAGAAGAGGAGGAGTAAGCCATGCAACAGTCACTTTATTTCCAATACACTGAGAAGTATTTTCCGCTGCTGGTTCTTTCCATCGTGGAAAAGCTGAATGAGAAGCGTCAACAGTCGTTGCCGTATCTCTACAAGACGATGCTCACCCCGCAGTATTCGTCCGATGGCATGTGGGCTTCTGTGCTTGCACAGTACACCCGCGTAGCCGCTGACGTTGTTGCGCTGGATTCGGAACTGCCGTTGAAGAGCCTCGACACCATCGAGGTCGCCCACGGTGAGATTCCCAAGCTGGGCATGAAGCTGTATCTGACTGAAAAGCAGATGAAGGACATCGAGAACATGATTGCCAAGCAGATGCCGATTCAGCAGATTATCGGAAAGATTTTCGTAAATCTGCGTCGTTGTATCGAAGGTATCTTCGAGCGTCTCGAGGACATGTTCCTGTCTGAGCTCTCTACGGGTGTCGGTCTGAGTTCGCGCAACGCTGGAACAGGTGTTCGCGTGAATGTCGGCTACCTTGACGCTAACCAGTTCGTTGCCAAGGTTAAGGCATGGGCAGACCATGCCGATGCACTGGCCGTTGATGACATCGAGCAGGTGTTCGACAAGGCACTGGAAGACCAAAACACCATTACCGACGTGTTCACCGACGATTATGCGCTCCGCGCACTGTATAAGAACACACAGTTCAAGCAGCTGTTTGCGTTCAATCAGAACTTCGTCGGAAACAACATCCCCAACCTCGACTTCGACCAAGTGTCGCAGGTATTCCAGCGTAAGTGGGGTGTTGTGCTGCACCGCATCAACCGTTCCATCAAGACGGAGGTGAATGGCATCAAGAAGAACCACAAGCCTTGGGCAGAGGGTCGCATGGTGTTCACCTGTGATGATACCGTCGGCGATTTGGTCTATACCAACACTGCCGAGCAGTCTCATCCCGTCGCTGGTGTCACCTACTCTACCGTCGAAGGCTACATCCTTTGCAGCCAGTATTCCAAGAACGACCCGCTGCGTGAGTTCACCTCTTCGCAGGCTATGGCCGTTCCCGTAGTCCACAACGTTGACCAAATCTACACACTCGACCCCAAGAGCGTGATGGGTTAAACCGTAGGAGGACTGGAATATGAAGAAGATTAAGGTAATCACCCGCTTCAAGGATAAGTTCAACATGTCGCACTTCTTCAACGTAGGCGACGTGGTGGATTTTGAAGATGAACGCGCAAAGGACGTTATCAGCCGTGGTTTGGCAGAACCCTATGCGGAACCCAAGAAGGTAGCCGAAGCACCCAAGGCCGACGAAGCCGAAGCCGCCGCGAAAGCGGAAGCAGAGGCCAAGGCAAAGGAGGCAGAAGCCGCCGCAAAGGAAGCCGAAGCAAAGGAGAAAGCCATCGCCAAGGCCGAGGAGAAGGTTCTGAAAGCCACTGAAAAGGTCGAAACCGCCAAGGCCAAGGCCGACGAAGCCGAAGCCGCAAAGGAAGGTCTGACCGACGAGAAGCAAATCGCCAAGGCAAATGCAAAGGCTGAAAAAGCCGCCGAAGCACTGGCCAAGGCCGAGGAAGCCCTCAAGGTGGCACAGGATGAACTGGATGCCCTGAAAGGTGATGAAGAGTAACTTCTGACGCTATGACGATAAAGGAATACATATCACAGAAACTGCCCTCCATCAGTCTGACGGAGGCGCAGTTTGCTGACGTACAGGTAGATTTCGGCCTTGACACGAATCAGGAATATTCCGCTTCAAACAGCTTGGCCGTCAACAAGGCCATCGTCGGGATTATAGAGGAGCAGGTTCTTGCGCCGAAACTGCGTTCAGTCAGCGAGGGTGGTATGTCGTTATCGTGGAACTACGAGGATTTGGGGAAGCTGTATATGTACCTCTGCAAGAAGTACGGGCTTACCCCGAACCCCGAAGTGGTATCTCTTCTCGGTGTCAGCATGATAAGGGATGTTTCCTCAAAGTGGTAGGACATGTACGGAGTATCATTCAGACCACATAAGTTGCAAGTCGTCACCCGAACTGGAGGCGGCACGGATGAAAACGGCGTACCGCAGCCTGATACGGAAAGCACCGTTGAAATCCCATGCCGATTTGAGCCGAACGGCTCGGCAAGGCAGATACCCTTTCAGGACGGAACGGCACGCATCTATTCCTATACCGTCTATCTCAACCATGACTGCATGACGCTCAAGGTTGGCGATAAGGTAAGGCTCATCGACGGTGACGGCAACGCCATCGAGAATGACAGGGAATTTAGGGTGCTGGGATTCCACCGCTATCAGCTGAACGCTCGTATATGGGTGTAGTAGTCAGGCAGGATTCTTTTGACAAGCTGCTTGCGCAACTTGAAAACATTAAATCCGAAGTGGAGAATGCCGTCATTGACGTGTTCGCTGAAATAGGCGAATATGTTGTTGAAGGTATCAGAAACGGGGATTTGAGCAACTGGAACAATCAGACAGGCTCACTCCGTTCGTCGGTAGGGTTCGCGGTGTGCAGGGATGGCGAAATCGTAAAGATGTCTGACTTTAGGACGGTACTTGACGGAAAGGAAGGTTCTGAGAAGGGTCGAGCCTTGTGCGAAAGACTTGCATCAGAATACGCATCATTCCGATTTGCGCTTGTCATTGTCGCTGGTGAAGACTATGCGGCGTATGTGGAGGCCATAGAAAGTAAAGTCGTGCTTGCTGGCGGTCAGCTATACATCGAGGGTAACATTGAACGGATGCTAACAGAAAGAATCGCAAAAGTGTTTGAAAGGAAATGAAAACGGATGTTGAAATAAGGCAGGATGTGTTCGCAGTCGTAAAGGAGTCTGCGATAGCATTGAACATCAAGGGCGAAATACGCTATATCCCCCGCAAGGGCGGCTCTGCGTCCGAGGACTGCATCATATCCGTTCTTGACGGCGACAACGGGCAGATACAGAAGTGTATCGTGAACGTGAACGTCTATGTTCCGAACATCGACAGCGACGGCGAATCCGTAGAAGATATACCACGTACAAAGTTGCTTGCGAAAGTCTGTGAAACGGCATTGAAATGCGTTTATGGCGACGGGTTCATCATCCGTCTTGAAAAGCAGAGGATAATGCCTGTGAACGGAAAGGACGAGCATGTTATCAACAATAGAATAAGGTACAACTTTAACAACGAATAGAAATGGCAGTTAAGAAGATTTTAGGCTGGGGCGAATGCACAGGTACTAACACGGTTGACAACAACACCGTCGTAAGACATGCTGACATCGTGGAGAACTCCGCATCCCTCAGTGTGGAAGAAGGTTCTGAACAGGAGGCCAACATCGAAGGTGGAAAGGCCGAGGGTCGCAAGCAGAACCCCGACAAGTACATCATCGAGTATGACCGTCGTATCGGTGACGAGAACGAGGTTACGCTTGGCTTCGTCGAGGATGCTGGTGACATCGCCATCATTCCAAAGAACATCGGTGCTGTGTATGCGGAACTGAAGAATGTGTCGCGTAAGATTACGTTGAAGCAGAACACTACTGACGGTCTTGTGGCTCACTACTACTATAAGACCAAGGGTTCTACCGACTCCAACGGAAACTTGGACGATGTTGACATCAAGAAGCATACCGCCGACAACATGGAGTACACGGCAGTGTCATCTTCATCTGAGGGTTACAGCAACAAGAACCCGAAGGAGGAAGGCTGGTTCATCAAGAACGGAAACTCATACATCCATTCTTGGGACACCGCTCCTCAGAACGGAACCACCTACTACGCCCTTACGGAAGTCGTATCGGGCTAACGGTGACATCAAGCCCTTGCCGCCTTGGGTCAATAAGGCGGCATTTTTTTTGGCGGTGATGGTCAAGGGTGTTTCGCCTGTTGTGGTTCGACTCCATGCCCCGCCACTATGATAGAAGATGAAAAGAAGAATATAAAAATCGAATACGAACTTGCTGACATCATATCGGAAAAGCCGCAGGAGTTCAAGGTAGGTGATAGTTTAGTACGTTTCTATCCTGTCACCCTTGCAAAGAAGTACCTGTTGAAGAAGCATTTCGATTCGCTTGGTGTCGATAAGGGGAAGCTGAAAGAAAACGCATACGTCGAGGCTCTTCGCCTTGTCACTGAAAAACGTGAAACATGCTGTGAGATTCTTGCCATATACACAACGCCGAACACCTATAAGGACTTGTATGATGCCGACTGGAAGGTAGCGCGTATCGCCATGCTGGATAGGATTAGCACTGACGAACTGGCCGCTTTGCTGATAAACATCCTTATCTCTTCCGACAACACGGAACTCCTGCTGAAACACCTTGGCATTGACAAGGAGCGTGAAAGGCTGACGAAGATAATGGAAATCAAGAACAGGAACGGCAAGAACAACATCACAATAGGCGGTGTTTCCATCTTCGGCTCATTCATAGGCCAGTTGAAGGAGATAGGATATACCGACAATGAAATCCTGTTTGAGCGCGGCTACACTTTTTTGCGCCTGATGCTGGCAGACAAGATAACGTCGATATACATGACGGATGATGAGATGAAGGATGTGCCGACTGCGGAAGGTGGAAACATGCTCGACGCTAACAATCCCGATTCGTTCGGTCAGGTGTCATCGTTCTTTGCAAGCAAGGGCATACAAGTGAAATAGAGGGTAGAAATGCCTCTTTTCCGTGCTTTTCGCGCTTTTTCTTCACTTTAAAAATATGGTGAAAGCAAAAGATTCATTTGAGTGGATTTACAGGCTTTATAAAAGTATCTTTGCAGGTAAGTTGTTTATTTGATTTTTTTGCTTTATGGGCGAATACGATTTGCATATAGATATTGTCGGTGATGACAGCAGCTTTTCACAGACCTTGCGGAACGTGAGGGATGGCATGAAGAAGACAAGGCAGGTCATCGAGCAGACTGGCATGAGTGTTGACCAGTTCTTCAAGAAGGTGCGCGACAACGAAAGGATGCTTGAGTCTGTCAGCGTGAAAATCGACCTTTCCAACCCTACGGGCGAATTGAAGAAGTTCGATGAGCAGGTTGTCTTGATGTGCGATAACCTTGACAAATACTTTGAAGGTCTGAAAGGCAAACTTGACGCTATGGCGAAAGCCCTTGGTGACGGAAGCACCATTGCTGGCAACATCAAGACCAATGATGACAATATCGCGCAGATTCGTGAACTGCAAAGGGCAAATGCAGAACTTACGGCAGAAATCCAGCGTCAGCGTGCCGCATACGAGGAGCAGCAGAGCCAGCTGCGGAAGATGGCCGATGCCGTCAGGCAGAACAACATCCCAGCCATTCAGCAGATGGGTGAACAGATGGATGAAGCCTCCAAGCGTATCAAGACCGACGAAATCAGGAACAGCCTAAAGGAACTGTCAAAGGAATCGGACGAGATGGCACGTCGGATGGCAAAGGCCGTCGGCGACGTTGAAGCCTACAACTCCATACTTGATGACCTTTGGAAGAAGATAGAGGCAGGTGACAAGTCTGTCAGCATGAAGGACATCGACGAGGTGGAGGCCAAGTGGGGAAAGGCCGTCAAGGAACTGGAAGCCGCAAAGAAGGAATACAACGAACTCACAGACGAACAGAAGAAATACGTCGATGAACTGTCGAATATCAACGGCCACCATGTCAGGATGCGCACGCAGATAATGAATGTGCGTGATGAACTGATGCAGATGATTGCGGCAGGCCGTCAGGGTACTCCTGAGTTCCAGCAGTTAGCGGAACAGGCAGGACAGCTTCGCCGTCAAATGACCCTTGCAAGTGCCACCATGCAGTATTTCGCTGACCCGAATAAGAACCTTACCACGTTGAAGGTCGGATTGCAGGGTGTGGCAGGTGCGGCAGGTCTTGTCACTGGCGTTATGGGGCTCTTCAATTCCGAGAACGAGAAGCTGGCACAGATTCAGGCAAAGGTGCAGTCGGTGCTGGCCGTGCTCGTCGGACTGGAAACGACATACAACCTTGTCAAGAAAACCAGCAATGTGATGCTGGCCATCGAGGAGGTCAAGACGTTTGCGCTTGCAAAGGCGCGTGGCGTTCAGACTGCTGCGACTACAGCGGCCACCGTGGCACAGGAAGGTCTTAACACGGCCATGAGAGCCAACCCGATAGGCGCAATCATTTCTTTGCTGGCCATCCTCGGCACTGCCATCTATGCCATCGTCAAGGCACTGACATCAGAGACGGATGCAGAAAAGAAAGCCCGCGAAGAAAAGGAGGCGCATATCAAGGCCATCAAGGAACAGCATGAGCAATGGGCTAAGTCCGTTGCGGAAAGTGCGTCTAAGCAGCTAATCAGCTATAGGGAGTTGCAGAAGAAATGGGATGAACTTGGCGATGACCTCAAGGCGAAGGAAAGATTCATCAAGGATAATCAGGATGCGTTCAAGAACCTCGGCTTTGCCGTTGACAGCGTTAGCGATGCCGAAAGGCTTCTTGTGACGAATACCGATGCCGTAGTAGCCGCCATGATGTCGCGTGCCAAGGCTGCGGCCTATGCAAGCCAGCTGCAAAAGGCTTATGAGGAACAGATAGAACGCCAGTACAACAAAACCGTCGATAACGGAGGTGCGGTCTATAAGCTGCAAAAGAACGATAATGGCAAATACGGAATAGGTGACATCAGCGAAAAGGGCAATGTCACCCGTGACGAGTTGAAGTCCGTCGGCGCATACACCTATGGCGGTCTGCCTGTCATCACCGATGAGCAGGTGAATCAAATCATGGCGAAGCGCAAGGCCGCTGCAAAGAAGATTTCCGACCAGCTTACCAAGGAAAGCAATGATAGGATAAAACTTATCGAAGGTAACATGCAGAAGGAGATTGATGCCGAGAAGAAAACACTTCAAGCCAGCGGTATCAAGGCTTACGATGCTAATGCCGATAAGCGTAACAAGGAACAGGAAAAGGCTCGTCAGGATGCAGAAAAGAACGCCAAGGCCAATGCCGCCCTTCGTCAGAAGCTGTACGAACTGGAGCAAAAGGCAGAACAGGAAGCAGCCGCACAGACCGAATCCACCATCAAGGCTGTGAACGCCGCCAAGATTGCCACCATAGAGAATGCGGAAGAAAGGACACGCGCCCAGCAGGATGAACAGCACAGGTTGAACCTTGAAGCCATCGACAGGCGCGAAGAGGAAATGAAGAAGAAACTCTATGAGTTCAACAAAAGCGTTTGGGAGGCCAAGAACCAAGACAGCGGGCAGTCCTATTCCGACACGGAAGAAGGAAAGGCTGGATATATCAACCTACAGCTTGCCAAGGAGCAGATGGACGAACTACAGGCTTTGCGCCTGAAAGAGAATGCCGAATACAAGCGTTTGGTGCAGAAGCGTTACGAGGATGAAGCCCATGCCATGCTTGACTACCTGAAAGAGTACGGTTCAGTGGAACAGCAGAAATATGCCATTGCACATGAATACGACGAGAAGATAGCCAACGAAAGAAGCGAATGGCGCAGGAAAAGCCTTGAAGAGGAAAAGAACACCAAGATGGCCGCGCTGGATGCGCAGAGCCTTGCACAAAGCATCGACTGGACGCAGACGTTCAGCGGCATCGGCAATATCTTGGAAGATATAGCGAAGGAAACCATGAAGGAGGTGGAGGAGTACATGCAGACCACCGAGTTCAAGGCTTTGGGCGCAGAGGCTAAGAAGGCTTATGCCGACCTTCGTAATGAACTTGCCGAAGCTGGCGGCGTAAAGATTTCCAACCCGTTCAAGAAAGAGACATGGGATGAAATCGGCAGGCTTGCCAACGAGTACAGGGATAGCGTCAAGAATGTCAAATTGGCCACTGAAACCCATTCCGATGCCGTCAGGAAAGTGTCGGAGGCTGAAAAGGCAGTGGCAGAAGCAACTACCGTTCAGCAGCAGTATATTGCTGGCATGGATTTGGAAGCCGCTAAGAAATGGGCTGACGAGACCAAGCAGGCACTTGAGAACGAACAGAAGCGCAAGGATGAGACAGGCACACAGCTGCGTCAGAACACGGAAGCAGCCGCAAAGGGCTTGCAGAACTTCGATACAGTGCTCGGTCAGATAACATCGGGTACGCTTACGGGCTTCGTGCTTGCCGTCGGCAACCTTATCAGGCTTATCGGCGACAGCAGCAAGGAGGCCGCTACCAACATCGGCGGGCTGTTCGGCGAAGCAGGAAAGCAGATTGGCGGTATCATCGGAGCCATCCTTTCCATCATTGATGCCCTTGGTGATGACCCAGCGGCATTCATAGACCAAATACTTGACAAGGTGGCAACGGTCATCGAGGCCGTGCTTGAGCAGATACCGCAAATCATCGGTTCTGTTGTCAGCGGTGTCGGAAACATCGTCGGCAGCGTGTTCAGCGGTCTTGGAGGCATGGTGGCAAACCTTTTCGGCGGCGGTGAGGACTGGTCGGCCTATGAGGAGGCAGTCGAAAAGTGGGGCGGCATCCTTGACTATTGGGAAGAGAATATCAAGTATGAACGCGAACTGATGGAGAAGTCCTACGGTAAGCAGGCCATCGACTACAGCAGGCAGGCTTTGAAAACATTGCAGGACGCACAGCAGGCAGCGGCAGAGATATACAGGGGATGGGCTGGCAGCGGTGCGGGCTGGTTCAGCCATTCCAACGGCTACAACGTCAACGAAGATACAAGCTGGGAGTACCTGAAACAGTACAACGAGGATATTTGGCGGCAGATGGATGACAATGTTTCCAATCTGTTCAATCTCAGCTGGCAGGAACTTGAAAAGATAAAGCACGAAGCACCGCAGTTTTGGAACTCAATACATAGCGAAGCCCAAAAGTACCTTGACAACTTCATAGAGGCTGGAAAGGCTGCGGAGGAGGCCATCGACGCACTGAACGAAAGGCTGACCACAACGACTAAGGAGAATGTCTTTGACGATTTCTTGGATTCCCTGTATAGCCTTGCGGACGGCTCAGAGACCGTCATGGATGAAATGGCCGAGAACTGGCAGAAGATGGTGAATCGCATGGTCATCAACAACCTTATCTTCGGCGATGACTTCCAAAAGCGGCTTTCCGAATGGTATCAGGGCTTGGCAGACCTGCAAAACGGGCGTGCCAACCGCCTTACAGCAGCCGAATACGAAAAGGCGAAGAATGACGTTTGGCAGCAGTATTGGAACGGCGGCATCGACGTTGATGAACTGTACCGTCAGCTAAGGATTCTCAGGATGAGTTTCGACATGACCGATGAGGAATATGCCGAAATGATTAACGAGAAGATTGAAGAATACAAGAAGATTTACGGCGATGCAGCCGAACAGGTGGCATACTTTGAGCAGCTTGGCATCATCAACGCGATAACAGGCGCGGAAGATGAAGAGGAAAAGGTGCAGGAGTATTTCAGTAACCTGCGTGACATGTGGCTTACCACCCTTACCGACATGCAGCAGGACGGCGAATCGTGGAAGAAGGAAATCCAGCGCGTCATGTTTGAGGACTTGGTGTCAAGCATGGTACTTGGCGATGACTTTACCGAATGGCTTGAAAACTGGAAGGCCGCATATAAGGAGGCACTGGAGGCAGGTGACGAGGCAAGGCTGACACAGCTTCTTGAAGAGCAGGTAGCGAAGCGCGAGGAACTTGCAGGAAAGGCACAGCAGATAGCGGACGGCATAGGCTATGAGGTTGACGAGTCGCTCAACGCATTCAGCAATATCCGTTCGTCACTGCTTGACACGCTGCTTGACATGGATGCAGATGCAGACGCATGGGGTAGGAAGATACGTGAGACGCTTCTTAGCGAAATGGTGGAAAAGACCATCATCGAAAGCATGGGTCTTGGCGAGTTGATGGAGAATTTCGGCAAACAGCTGCTTGGATTCCTTACTAATGAGACGCTGACCGACGCAGCCCGCCAGCAAAGCATTGACGAGGTTCTGAAAGAAATGGAGGAATCGTTCGGAAAGGCTTCTGAACTGGTGCAGAAGATGCGTGATGCCCTTGGTATCGGAAAGCAGGAGGAAGAGCGGGTGTCTGTGTTCAGCGACCTGCGAAAAGATTTCCTTGACACCCTTATGGATATGGAGGATGATGCCGTCAGCTTCCGCACAAGGCTGGACAACATCATGCTACAGGACTTGATGGAGAAACAGGTTCTTGACGTGCCTTTCACCATCAACGGCATGACGTTCGACGATTTCGACACATACCTTGAAGACTGGAACAAACGGTATATGGAGGCCGTTGCAAGCGGCAACCAAGAAATAATTGACGCACTGCTTGATGAACTTGTGCAAGCCCGTAGTATTACCATCGAGGCCGCACAGCAGCTTCGTGAACGCCTGAACCTTAACAATGCCGTCAAAGATACCACCTTCAAGGATATGGCCGACAACTGGATTTCAACCCTTATGGATATGGAGGCGACAGCCGACGATTGGGCTGAAAGTGTCGGCAGGATGATGGCACAGCGTATCATCGAGCAGATGATTTCCGCTAAGATGATTCAGCCCTTGCTCGACCAGTTGCAGGATGCCTTTGACAAGGTGATGTCGGAAGAGGGCGCGACATGGGAGAGTGCCATTGCCGCACTGTCACCCGAAATCGAAAAGCTGAAAGACGGGTTTGATGAACTACAGCCCATCGTCCAGCAGATATTGAATGCCTTTGGAATATTCAAGGAAGACTTGGATGAGATAGAAGAAGAGGTAGATACGACATTCTCCAGCCTTACCGATTCTTGGATTTCCATGCTGATGGATATGGAGGCCACGGCAGATGACTGGGCGAAGAGCGTAGGCCGCGTGATGGCACAAAGGATTATCGAGGAAATGGTTGCTGCAAAGATGCTACAGCCGTATCTTGATGCCTTGCAGTCTGCCTTTGACGGTGCAATCGCAAGCGGTGGCACGATAGACTCCGTAATTGCCGCCGTGCTGCCAAAGATTAATGAACTGAAAGACCAGTTCGGCGAGATTCGCCCGATAGTCGAAGCCATTATGAATGCTTTCGGTCTGATAGAGGAAAAGGTCGAGGACATTGAGGAAGAAGTCGGCGACACCACCTTCAAGGGCATGGCAAGCGAATGGGCTTCTGCCTTGATGGATATGGAAATGACGGCTGACGATTGGGCTAAGAACGTCGGGCGCATCATGGCGCAAAAGATTATCGAGGGAATGCTGATACCTACCTTGATTCAGCCTTTGCTCGACCAAATGCAGGTTGCTTTCGACGCTGCAATGAACATGGCAAACGCCACATGGCAGACGGCTGTAGCCGCAATGTCGCCGTATCTTGACCAGCTGAAAGACGTATTCAACGAAGTGCAGCCCATAGCCGAGCAGATTCTTAACGCTTTCGGTATATTCAGGGAAGTGAAGGAGGAAGTCGTGGAAGAGGCCAAGGAGGGATTCAGCGACCTGCGCGGGCTTTTCGTTTCTGCCCTGATGGATATGGAGGCCGATGCTGACAAGTTCGGTAAGGATATAGCACGGAAGATGACCGAGCAGATGATTGACAAGCTGATAGAAAAGCAGTTCGGCAGTCAGTTGGATGCCATCAACGAGGCATGGTACAACGCACTGGAGGCAGGCGACACGGCGGCTATGGAACGCATACGCCAGCAGCTTATCGAACTGCAAAAGCTGTGTGGTGAGGCCGTCCAGCCGTTGCTCGACACACTGGCACAGATTGAATATGTTCCCGAAGTCGTTGAGGAGGAGGTTGACGATACCATCACCAGTATGCGTGACGATTTCCTTTCCGCACTGATGGATATGCGTGCTGGCACAAAGGACTTCGTGACCGACATCAGGACACTGCTTGCACAGAAACTTGTGGAGAAATTCATCCTTAATTCGCAGTTCGACACATGGCTGAACAGCATCCAGCAGAAATATGAAGCCATTATGAACAGCGGAAAGAGCGAGGAGGAAATGGCGGAGGCCATGCAGCGGCTTGCGACGGAATGGGGCTTGCAGGCCAAGGAGATGCAGGAGCAGACACAGCACATCTTCGACATCACGGGGCTTACCGACGTGCTGGAGCAGCTTAATTATCCCATTGCCGACCTGCGCAGCACGTTCCGCTCGGCACTGATGGATATGACATCTGACGCACAGACGTTCGCCGACAATATTTCACAGGCACTTACCGAAGCATTCATCGACAGGTTCGTGCTTGGCGACGAGTTCGACAAACGGCTGGAAGAATGGCAGGAACAGTATGCCAGCATCATGCGCGGCAACTACACAGAAGAGGAACGCGCCCAGCTTCTTAACAATCTGCGTCAGGCTATCACGGCGGCAAAGGAGGGCTATGCTGACGAGGCGAAACTCATCCATGAACTGATGGGTACTACGTCGTACACCGACCAAAAGGCCACGATGAACATGTCAGACAAGGCCACTTATGACCAGTTCGAGACCTACCTCGGAATAGCCGTAGCACAGCAGCAGGCCACCTTGCAGGGCAACGACGTTCGGCAGCAGATTCTTACGGTACTGCAAAACATGTCGGGCATCTCTACACCGAAGAATGACGAGTTGGAATCCATCAGGATGCTGGCCGTCACGCGCAATGAGTACCTGCTTGACATCAAGCGTACCAACAGGGATATTCTGAACCACTTGGATAATCATTTAGGGTCGATAGACAGTAAACTAACAGGTTTGATTTGATATGGCACACGGAGATTTGTATTTCATCAAGAACAACGTGGCGATAGATGCCTTTGACGAATACGGCGTATCGCTGGAAGATGAGGGTATAAGCAAGATTATGACACCTGCACCCCACAAGGAGCCTGTTCAGAACAAGAACATGGCAATGCACGGTACGGCCATCGTCGGCAACGTGAACCTCAAGGATGTGCGCACGCTATCCCTTCCGATGCACATCGTCGCAAAGACGAAGGAGGCATTCTTCACGAAGTACGGGAAATTCTGTAGTGAAATCCTTGATGCTGGATGGATTCACTTAAAGACGAAGTACCAGCCGAACGTCATCTATCATTTCCGATATGTGGACTGCCAGCCTTTCTCCATCTACAATATGGAGATGGCGAAGTTCACGCTTTCACTTGAAGAACCCAACCCTAACAACAGAACATAGATATGGCATTCCCCGACGCATACAATACGATAGTAAAGGAAGAGAACCTCGAAAACGGCGGTTACGTTCAGATGGAGTGGAACGATACGGAAAACACTCCGCTTGAAATCGGCACGCAATGCCCGCTGGATTCAGATTATATACTGTTCTCAAAATACTACCCGACGCAGCAGGCCGTTGGCAACTACAGCTATAATGTCAAGTTCCTGCATAAGCTGGCACAGCTTGAATACCTGCCCTTCTATTTCAATACGGAGGCGGTAACAGGCGTTGACGGAAGCGGGAATGTCACATACGAGGATATTACCCTTGCCACCTACCCGTACACTGGCAACATCGAGACCATCACCAATGCTCTTGCCGCATGTCTTACCGACCATTCGGAACTTGGCACTTGGCACGCCGATACCGCTGGCCTGTCGAACAATGTCATCAAGTCCATCAACTTCGACGGTGCGACAATCAAGTCTGCCGCCAAAAGCATTGCCGATGCTTTCGGTGTCGAGTACTTCTTCATTTGGAGCACAAAGACCATCAAGTTCGGAACACTGGAATCACAGGTCACGACACCGAACTACGGGGAGATAGAGACAAGCGATGACGGCGTGACGGAAACGAACGGAAGCCTCGTCTCTGCCACTGACGGCGGTGTTCAGTATAACACGTTCAGAATCCTTGGCGGTACTAAGAACATGTCTAAAAAGACCATCAGAGGCCAAAACGTGCAGGTCACGCAGAGGCTTATGCTTGATGGTGACAGCATCCTTGGCGGCGGTTCGCCGAAGATAATGAAAGACCTTGTTTTCGATGACATCTACCCGAAGATGGAACTTTGGATGTACGATGTGCATGAAAGAAGGAAGTACCTGACTGACGAGAACGGAAAGAAGATTGTTGACAGGCAGGAAATCGACCAAGAGACAGGCGGCACGGTGAACATCTATAAGCAGTACTCACTGTGGTACTTCAAGCTGGCATACTGGAACGGTACGGAACTTGTGCCGTATGTCTTTGACAAGAACCTTATCATTGCAGGACAGCCGCTTTCGCTTCTGTTCCAGCCCAACTATGCCGATGATGCGCTGCCACAGCCTCTTGTAGGCCGTGAGTTTGAACTTGTATTCTTCGACGCGCTTAACCCTGCAAAGGAAGTCGATGCCGACGATGTGGCTGGCGGCTATCAGCCGTCACACGGCGAGTTCCGTATCATATACAAGGTTGACGGTAGCATGATGCTCCCTTCTACCAGCAGCGAGTCCATCATACCATACGGCGGTACGATGAGCCTGAAAAACAACAAGGTCACGCTTGTAAACGTGGCCGTTGACAGCGTTTATGAGGCCACTGCAAAGGTGGAACTTCTTCGTGCCGCTACCGATGCCATTGCTGCATATTCTCGTGACAAGAGCAGTTTCACATACACCACTTACGGCAACGCGCCCGCACTTGGCGGTGTAGCTGCCAGCGGCGGCGTGGTGAAAAGCGTAAGGAAAGACCTTATCACTGGCGAGGTGCAATATACCGTCGGCGACTACCAAAGCAGCAAGGGTCTGATAGGCCGCATGTCTGACAAGATAGAGACTGCCAGCACAAGCGCAGGGGGCGCAGCCACGAATGACAGCGCAGTGAACAATAGCGGTGTCAGCGGCTCGTCAATACCGTTGCTTTCAATGCTGATGGGAAGCGGAAGCGTCATAAAGGATTCGCTTACCATCCTGAAAGAACTGATTCTCGGCATCAACGGGCATGGCATCTTCATCGACGGCAACGGCGACGCAAGCATGACCATAGGCTCGCTTACCGTGCTCGGAACGACGCACCTCAATCAGATAGATGTCAACCACATCCGACATACTGGCGGCATGATGGTCGTTACAAAGGCAAATCTCATCGTTGACAGCTATGAAGAGTTGGATGCTGGCGTTTGGAAGCTGTACTACCGCAGAAGGGATGGCAACGGTCAGACCATACACAATCTTTTCGAGGTCGGTGACTTCGCGCTTATGATGACGTTCAATGAAGGTCTCAGCGGAAGCGTGAACAGGTATTTTTGGAGGCAGGTCATTGACGCTGGCATCAAGACGGAAACGGTGGTTGACGAAGAGACTGGTGAGACTTCAACAGTCGATACCGACTTGGGGTATATCACGCTTAACTACGGTACTTACAACACGTCGCCGAAGGAAGGTGATGTAGTGGTACAGCTTGGCAATGCCTCACAGACTGACAGGCAGGGCGCAACCGTTCTTGGCGGCAGCGGAACGAACGGCGGATTCTTCGCCATCTACGAGGGATTCAGTTCTATCGGCAATTCAGCACCGAACCTTGACAGCTATGACAATGCCCTTATCTACCTTTCGCCAAGACGGAACAAAATATCGGGCGACTTCTTCAATATCGCTGGCGACAACTTGGATGAACAGCTTGCGGCATTGCGCGGTGAGATTCTCAGTATCAGAAGCCAAACGGACAAACAGCTTGTCATTTGGTACGGCGACGATGATGACCCGCTGCCAAATTCAAGCGACCTCACGCACTGGAACACCCCAGCAAAGGACTGGCACGATGCCGACGTGCTGGCTGACAACACAGACCAGCAGGAGTTGCACATTGAGGATATTTACTACCTTCGCCGCAACAACACGACGCGGGTAGGTGGCCGTGCATGGCAGTGGATGTATGACTCCACACTTCAAAAGTTCCTTTGGGTGGAGATTACTGATGTAGATACCATCGCGGCACTGGAGGCGGCAGATGATGCAGTGGCCACCGCCAACGAAGCAAAGCAGAAGGTCGAGAATTTCGGTGATGACGGCATCATCAGCGCGGGAACGGAAAAGAGCGAACTGCTTATCCAGTGGCAGGACACCGTGGCCGAATACCTGAAACTGATAGAACAGGCCGAGGATTATGACATGGATGAGAATGCCAACGCATACCATTCCTTCTATTCCGACTATGAATCGAAGTACAATCTGCTGGCCATCATGCTTAACGCTTTCACTGATACGAATATCGCAAGTATCAAGAGCGGAAACGAAGTACCTGCATGGCTTTCGACGCTGAACGTAGATACTAACTTGGTGGATTATGTCGGTATCACTGGCATTGACGGCAACGTGAAAAGCACCTTGGATGGTGTCAAGAACGAATACCGAGCACGATGGAAGGCTTATGCAAGTGCGCGTTCTGCATTGTTGAAGGCCATCGAAGCCGCTGCAAAGGCAAAGACTGACGAGGCGCATGAAAGGCTCGACTACATCGCTGATGATGGTGTGTTAGACCCGACGGAAAAGATGGTCGTGCGCCGTGAGTTCGTTGAGATGTGGCGTGAGCGTGACGCTGACGGCGGGCTTATCGACAGGTGCTATGACAATAACAACCAGCCGTTGAACTCCACCATCGTAAGCAGCTACCTGAATCCTTACAAGACCGCTTTCCGTGACATTGCCACCTATCTTAACGGCAGTAACGGTACGTGGTACACAGACCCGACGACACAGCAGACAAGCGACCCGACATATTCGGTCATCAATGCCGCAGACAGGATTCCGCTTTGGCTGCATCAGGCAAGAAAGGACAACACCGAGACGCTGACAGGCGGCACGGTCAACGGCACGCAGCTTAGTGGCGGCGAATACTGGAGGCATCTGTGGTCAGTGTTCTATGCCGCAAGAACGGCACTTCTGACGGCACTTTCCGACGATGCGAAGGAGAGGGCAGATGATGCACAGGACACCGCCAACGAAAAGAAGCGGGTGTTCTCTACGAACGCTAACGAACTTCCACCAGTTCCCTATGATGAAGGTGACTTGTGGATGAATGCCGTGTGGAACAGTCAGGGCGCGTCATGGCAGAACGGCGACCCGACATGGGCAGGCGACCAGCTTATTTGTATCAGAAGCAAGGGCAAGACTGGAACGCCAAGCATAAGTGACTGGGCTGATGCCGCAACAGGCACGACGGCGAGGATTCAGAACCTTGGCACACAGATAGAGGCAGAGGTCAGGAACAGGAAGCAGGGAACGAGCAGTTCGCTGAAACTTGATTCCACTACTGGCGGTTTGTATGTCGATGTCTATGACCCGAACACAAATACGTGGACTACGGCAGGACTTATCCAGTTGGCACTGGTGAAGGAGGGCTCAAACACCTACTACAGCAAGCTGAACCTTACAGCCGACAATGTGGAGATGAATGCAAGCCTTGTCAATGTCGTAGCCAACACCATTCAGGCAAAGGCCGCATTGCTGGACTTCCAAGGCGGCACGGTGAAGATTGATGCCTCCAATATCGGATTCAAGGTCGGCGACACGATGTTTGACGTGGAGAGCGGACTGGCGAAGCTGCTGATAAATACGATGGTAGGTATCAGCGGAAAGGATGCGCCTACAGGCTGCAAGAACAGCAGTTGGTCGGAATCGCCGATTAACGCCACGTCATCATACCCCTATATGTGGATGCGCACTCAGACATTTGACGGGGAGAATATCGCATCTACAACATACATTCGCCTAAAGACTGGTTCCGATACTGGAAAGGGTGTCCGTGCGCAGTTCACGGCTTCTATTGCTACAACGCCGAGCGGTGCAGCGATACATGACAGCTGGCAGTCGGGCGACATATATATGCGCATAAAGGGCGATGACGATAGCGATTGGGGCGACTGGTTCTTGGTGACTGGAGAAAGGGGCGACGAGACCACTATTTGCTACGGAATCAGCCAGTATAATTCATCTGCCAACGCAAATACAGCACCGAGTGATATTTCATCATGGTCTGACATACCTGTTGCCCCCACGTCATCGAAGCCGTACCTTTGGAAAATGGTACAACAGAAGACATGGAACTCAAGCGGCCAGTCCTATACCATTAATAATACACGTTATTTAATGGTGACTGGAAGCAATGCGGTAGAACTGATTGCCCAGTATTCTGCCATAAGCAACCCGTCTGAATCCGACATCCACAACATCAGGCAGTCGGGTGACACTTATATGCGCACAAGGCTGTCAAATGATAGTAACAGTTGGTCAAGCTGGCATAAGATAGGTGGCGAAAAGCGGTATTCGTTCAATATCAGCACGTCGGCAACACTGGCAAGCGGCGATACGAGTACACAGGTATTCCAGCAGCAAATCGGAATGGTCATCAGGAAAGAGACGAACGAGGCGGCTGGCGAGTTCTCCTTCGGCACTTATGTAGGCGGCGTGTTCAAGCAGGGATTGAAGTTCGAGACCGACAACGGAAACACCAAACTTGTGCTTGCTGCCGATACTACCGTGGTCAAGAGCGATTTCAAGGTGGATGCTCAGAACAACATCGACTTCAACGGTAAGACCATCAGCCTCAATGCAAGCAGTACGCTGTCTATCAGCGGCGGCACGGTAAACCTCAAGGGAACAACCGTACAGATGGATGCCGACAATATGCAGATAGAATCAGGTACTCTTACGCTGACTGGAAAGACCATCGGAATAACAGGCGGTACGATAAACCTGTCTGCGACTTCGACGCTGAACCTGACTTCGGCAAACCTTTCCATCAATGCCGACCAGCTTACATATTCAGGGCGAACCATCGACTTGACGGCTGCAACCATATCTCTTAATGCAGACCAATTAACCTATAGCGGAAGGTCGATAGACCTCACGGCTGCAAATCTTACCTTGAATGCAGGTCAGTTGACATATACAGGTCAGACGATTGATTTAACTGCCGCTACGGTGTCTCTTGGTGCAGACCAAATCACTTTCGCTGGTAAGACGATTGCGCTTGGAACTTCTCAAAGCAAAGTCACCATCAACGGAGGCGATATACAGGTAGCATCCAATAAGACTTTGAGTTTCAGCAGCGGAAGCATTGATTTTACTGGTGCTACCGTCAGCATGAGCGGTGACAACATATCATTCTCTGCAACCAACAGCTTTAAGTCAGCAGTTGGAAACAGCGGCGTGGTGCTTCGTAACGACCTTATCAGCGCATTCATCGAAGATGTCGAAACCAATGACGGCCAGCCATTATCAAGCAGATTAGGGCTTGTTATATCAAAGGGATATGCTTCAAACAACTTCGGGTTTGGTTATTATACTTATAATAGCACTACTCAGCAATATGATTGGAAAGGTGGTCTTAATTTTAGTGTTGGTAATGACAGCAAAACGAGACTTGTTCTAACAGCAGATACGGCCAAAATCAATGCAGATGCGCTAATATTGGATGGAAAGACCGTTAGCATAAGCGCAAGCAATACATTTACGGTATCATCGGCTGGCGAACTTTCATTGAGCGGTGGAACGATAGAAATTGAAGGTAGTGCCAGTGTTATCGTAAAATCGGGCTCTTCCATGACCCTTAATTCGGGTTCATCATTATCAATAAGTGGTGCATCACTAACTATATCTGCAAGTTCATCCATTACCATAAATTCAGGTAAGACACTGACGTTATCAGGTAGTGGAAGCGGAAGTTCAAAAGGTACGATTGATTTCACTGGCGCAAAAATCAGTATGTATGCCGAGCAGATAGACTTTAAATCAGGCAATTTTGTTGTCAGTGACGGTACAAATGACACTTTGAAGATTTCATCAGGCGGTGCGGTTACGATTTACGGAACTGTCACGGCAACGGCAGGATATATCGGAGGCACAAGCGGATGGACTATAGAGTCACAGAAGATACATAGCGGTACTATAGGCTCCGATTCAAGTATGTTCCTTGCCACTACAGACATGACGGCTACCATCAACGGGTCAAGTCGTACAACCCTGCGCTTTACGATAGGCTCCAAGTTCGGTGTGTTGAAAGACGGCTCTTTGGTCGCGTCGAATGTTGACATCAGCGGTGCTATCAGGGCTACGTCAGGAAGTTTTAACGGAACTCTATCAGTGCCTGCTGATGACGGTTCGTTTACCTATGCAAAGAACAATGCCTTTGGCTTGTATATGGATAGCGGAACCGCATTCACAAGTGGTCGAGCAGATTATTTGTATGGCTATACGCAAAGAGGCGCAATCCTGCGAATCGAGCAGATTACTGCAACAAGTTCTTTTAGGGGAATCTATGGAAACTGTGAAGTTGAAATCCAAGGCGTAACGCAACTGCTCAGAACTGCAAACAAAATCAATGATGATACCGTGTTCGCGCTTATCGTTGAAGGTATCGACAATAAGAAGATGACAAAGACGGTAGGCATCAAGAATAGCGGCAGGCGTGTTGTCAACGTGAAGGAAACAAGCAGCACATCGTATAGCGTTGGCGATTCTGACGAGAAGATAGTGTTCACGCGAAGCGGAGACCAAAGCGTAACACTCCCATCAAGCCCTGAAGATGGAAGGGAGATATGGCTGAGAAATAAAAACGGTGGAACTGTCAGTGTCAGCGCAAGTCATACGATGGTCGGTGACAATCCATCCAGTTTTACTGCTGTGGAGTTTTGGCATATCTACACCTTCTATAACGGAACATGGTATTACGGTTATACACAATAATGATTATGAAAGTAGTAATTAACGACATCATTCCATTCAAGAGCCACAAGTCAATGTGCTTTTGGCCTTGGATATTCGTAAGGCGGGGCTCTTCATTCAAGGATGTGGACTTGAATCATGAGTTGATACATAGCCGACAGCAAATTGAAATGCTATTGGTTTTCTTCTATCTATGGTACGGCATAGAATACCTGTTCAGGCTTATCCAGTACAGGAACTTCAATGATGTCTACCGTAACATGTCATTTGAACGCGAGGCATACGCAAATCAATATGATATGAACTACTTGCAGAACCGCAAGCACTTTGCATGGATTTATTGTTTAACTTATAAAAAATAGTTTTATTATGAAGATTGATTTTTCAAAGATTGAGATTAAGGACATTGAAGGTAACATTCAGTCCGTTGACATTTCAAAGGAGTTAGGAAACATGATGTACTACGGAGAGCAGGACATCGCAGTTGCAGACCTTGGACATGAAATCTACCACAAGAAGGAGGTGGAACTGACGAAGGAAACCGCTCAGAAGGTCAAGGAGTACATCGAGCAGGGCTTCAAGGCTATCGTGAAGCGTACTCTCATGCCGATGCTTGATTCCATCAAATAGGCCGTATGAAGAAGATAACTCTCCATGTAACCCATCAGGAGGCAGATGGTGACGGGCGGCGAAAAATCGTCCGCGTCAAGGTCGCCGACACCGATATTATGGAGGTGGAAGACAGCAAGGGGAAACGAAACCTCCCCTTGCTTCTTACCCATGCGCTTAGTATCGGCGGTAACAGTATTGCGGAACGCATGGGATTTGATTACCTGTTTCGTCGTCCTATTGATGGCGATGAACAGGCTGGAGGATTCCCACTTGGAGAGGAAATCGGATTCCCATACGTTTTCAACCCGACAGACAATCCAAGTATATTCGGATTCGTTATGACGGAGTAAAACTGGCAAGTCTTTCACTTAATTTGTTTGGTGAAAACAAGCAAAAGAATTTATTTCGTGCATTATAAATAAAGCGGTATATTTGCATCTGAAAAGAAATGATGTGCTGCCGCACGGCACGGAATTAGGATATTTTCGGGGTGGATTCGGGAAGTGCGGTCTCGTTTCTGCCCCACTTTCATTAAAGAAGGTGATAGTATGGAAGATGTAACAAACAGTCTGATTTTGTCAAAGGACAGCAGTAGTGATGAATTGAAGATGTATTTCAGCAAGATACTGGAAATGTCTCGTAGTGGGCAGGAATTTCCTGTGAATCTCGATGAGGTTTGGATGCTGGTCTATACGCGCAGGGATGTTGCGGTTCGTGAATTGCGGAAGAATTTTATTGAAGGTGAAGATTATACCTCACTCCGCAAAAAGGTGGAGCGAAGCGTTGGCGGTACAACTAAAGATATGTATATGCTTTCCACATCATGCCTTGAATATTTCATTGCCCGTAAGGTCAGAGCGGTGTTTGATGTGTATCGTACCGTATTCCATAAGGTAGCAAATCAAGCCATCAACAAAGAATTGTCTCGCAAGGATTTGGCGTTGATGGTATTGCAGGCCGAGGAAGAAAAGGAGCGTCTGATGCTTGAGAACAAACAGCAGACTGAAACTATTCAGCAGCAGAACATTCAGATTGCGGCCATGTCTGAGGAGATAGTGGAAATGAAACAAAAGACCGATTACCTTGAAATCATTCTGTCAAGCGTCGGCTCTGTCACTACGACTCAGATAGCGCAGGACTACGGAATGTCAGCAGTTACATTCAACAAGCAGCTGGAGGCCATGCGTATTCAACGCAAGGTAAACGGCCAGTGGATTCTCTATGCGCCCTACATTTCCGAAGGTTATATCATCAGTAAGACCATCAATATCACACGTTCAGATGGCAGACCTGATACGGTCATGCACACTGAATGGCGACAGAAAGGCCGTCTGTTCCTCTACAACAAATTGAAGGAGGTCGGCATCCTGCCCCTGATTGAAAGACAGACTAATGCCCTGTTCACAGATGACGAACAAACAGGCCAGTAACATTCAGACAACAAGGATGAAACAAAGATAACTTTTTATGTTCCAGTGTATTGCAAGCGTCTGAAAATGGCAACCAACAAGGGCGAGACAATGAAAGAACAAAACCATAACAAAACAGCCATGCCATATATTATATATAAGGTGTGGCTTCGTTTTTGCCCGTTTTCAGTCTTTGAAAAGTTAAATAAAGTTATTTGCTTTATTTTCTTTTCAAAATATTTGGTGGTTTCAATTTATTTGCTTACCTTTGCACATGTAAAACAAAACCATTTAGAGCAGATGAGCCGACTGACCAAACAGGCAACAGACAACATGGCAACAGCTAAAAGAACTTTCATTCGCAGGGCTTACAAAGCCATTCAGAATGCAACCAGCAAGAAGTATTACGATGAGTGCTGGCAGGGCGTTAAGAACGTCGTAGAAAGCATTATAGGCACTGACAAGGGTGTTACCCTGTATCTTGAAAATGCTGGCTATGAGGGTGAGATTGGCAAGAATGGTCATTGCAAGGTGTACCGCTATACCATCGCAGGATGTGACAAAGACATCGACATGCAGATTATAGCATCTTTCTGTGGTACGGTTGCAGACCCGATGAGCGCATACGACTTGACTGTGTTGATGAATTGATTGTAGAACCATTTAGAATATAGAATCATGTTTGAGTTATTTCTTATCGCCTGCATTATAGGCTTGTATATTTCAGGTAGAACGCCCGAAGAGTGGCGTGAGGTCATCAAGAATTGTAAGGAGGAGGATTGACTATGAAGGTAGAAGTACGCATTGAAGGTGTCATTGATGTTAGTGATGACGCTACGGAACAGGAGATTCAGGAGGCCGTTGAGTTTGCCGTCGGTCTTAACGGGCAGATGGCAGTTGACAATCCTGTAGGCTATGACCTTGAATGGGATAGTGGCAGTGTGGAAATAACAAAATAAGGTACTTGCTATGACAAAAGATGAATTTTTGAACCAGTTGGATGCGCTGCTGAATGACTATTGCACGGCAAATCCCGACTATCAGAATATACACGTAAAAAAGGTTATTACGCGAATAAACACGCCGAATGTTAAGGAAGGTGTGAATGTAGCTATTGATACATATTTATATAGAAAGGAGGGCTGATTATGGATAGAATTATAGCCGAAATGAAAAGGCGATTAGACGGGTTTAGGGAAGAAATGAAAAAGGGTGATAGCATTACTGGCTGCATGACTCTTGCAGGAAGGTGTGCTGCACTTGAAGAAATGATAGAATACGCTGAAACCCTTCAAAAAGAATCTGCAAGCGATGTCAAAATGGATAACTTGCAGAAAATTAAAACCGTTGTAGAAGTGCTAAAGAATAGCGGGTGCGCATCCCCTATTTCTGTATGCAATGACCTGATTTCTTTTATTGAATCTTTAGAAAATCCTATAAGCGATGATATTGCTATGAGGATGAAGGTCATGGAAGAAAGAGACCGATTAAGTTCTGCCATTACATCAGAAAAAGAAAATGCCCATGATGTAGATTTGATGGAAGTAAGGGAATCTGTGCCAAAAGAACTTAATAATAGGATATTAGAAGAAGCAATCAAGCACTCTGAAAGATGGAAAGATTTTAGAGGCGCGGATGCCATGAAGGTATCTTATAGCGAATTTGCATTTGGTGCGCAATGGCTGTATGAGCAGATGATGAAGGATGCCTTTGAAGTTGCCGTTATTGATTGGGATAAACGCCCAGCACTTGCAATAGATAGAATTAGGACAGCGGAAAAACAGAATCTTAAAGTCTGCGATAAAGTCAAGATTTTAATCATCAAACTATAAGGTATGAAGTATATCATCACACTATCAAGAAAAGGCCGCAAACGTGCTGTAACGACTAATTTTGACTCACTGGATAAGGCCAAAGAAACGGTTGAAAGCATGATGAAGGTCAACAAGTGGACGGATGCGGAACTTTTCGCAAACGACTGCATCACCCCTGCAATGGATGACGGCTACCTGCTGGAGTATAAGGCCAAGATGGTAAACGGCAAAGTGGAATGGAAACCGACTAATTATAAACCGATATGAGCGAAAACAGACAGAAGATAATCATGGCAGCATTCAGCATAGTGTTTGCGGTGCTGTTTGTAGTGTTCTTTATCCAAATGGGCGCGATAAAACAGTGCTTTGCGGTGCATGATGCCCAGCAGAAAGTCATAGACCGCCAAAATGCGCTGATTGATTCGCTGATGATTCGGAATGATGCACTTTGGGATAAGGCCACGAATCTGAACGATGCCTGCTTTGAGAAAATAAAGGAGTTAAATCACAATAAATAGGACTATGATTGAAATTAATGGAATGCCCTTGAAAGATTTCATCAAGGATGCAACTAAACAGGCGAAAGAAGGTATCACCTCTATCAGTGGTGGTATGGTCATTAACAACAACGGCGAAACCATCGTTAAAGGTGGAAGCGTGACTATCACCCGCAATGGCAAGCGTCATGTGCTGCGTGGCAATAACATCATCAAGAAACGCGATGGCCAGTGGTATGTTGATGGCAAAGCAGTTGACTGGAACGATTTAGGCGGCAAGTATGAGGAGGAGAATGTTGTCAGCATTGAAATCACTGGCAATGTTCAGCTGCTTAATGCGTCAGTGGCCGACGTGGTTGTTCATGGCGACGTACAGAACCTCAAGACTGGAAGCGGTGATGTGCAGTGTGAAAATGCTGTCAATGTCAGCACTGGCAGCGGTGACGTTCATTGTGGTGATGTCGCTGGATTGGTATCAACAGGTAGTGGCAATGTCTATAGGAAGTAGTATGGAAGCCCTGTTAATGCTGAAAAAGACTGCTGAATCGCTGGCAGAAGAGATACGTGAAATTCGCAAGCGGTCATCGAAAAGCCGTCAGCCCATGTCTAAGTATCAGCGTGAAAAGCTGCGTAGGCTGCAATTCATAGCCCGAAACATAAACGGCGAAATCGGCGAACTGGAGGCACTGTCAAACGAAAAGGAAATGTAAGGTATGACTACGACTAAAGAACTAAAAGAAAAGCTGGGTGATGGTCTGTGCGAATACTGCCCTTACATGCGTGGCGAAACGTCACGGAATGGAACGTGTGAGGGTGACTGGTGCGACGAAGCCCTGCAAGCATACTGCGACGAAAACGACTTGGAGATTGACGGTGACAAGGTGTATTCTGAAACCGACAGGATGAAAGAAGCCATCAAGCACTGCTTTGAAATCGAAAAGTCGTGTGATGATAAGCAATGCGCCATCGACCATCATCAACTGCGTTTGTGGCTTACGGAACTCCTGAACATCAAGCTGCGTAGGATTTTCGATGAAGAAGAAATCATTGTGCAGCCGTTGAAAGGCGATGCAGAATCATTTACCCGCGATGATATTTGGGGCTTATGGCCACCGACGGAAAAACGGGAATATGGCGTTGTGCGCATACCCGACTACAACGAGGATTGCACCAACATCAGAATGAGGGTCAGTGCGGAAGAGTTCGAGAAGGTAAAGAAGTTCAAGATGCAAAAATTTGAGCCGTATGAAGTGGTCGATGATTAAACGTGCAGCGAAGAAGTTTATCCTGCTCGTTCAGGCAACAAGAAAGACGGAAGAGGAGGCCATCGTGAACGCATTTATGGCTGGTGTGGCGTGGCATGAAGAAAAAGCATGGGTGCGCGTAAGTGACAGACTGCCTGAAATAGACAGGGATGTTGTTGTGCTGGCAGACATAAGCAAGCGAATGGGCATAAGGCCGCGTGAATTACAGGGTGAGCCATGTTACCAAATATGCTTTGCACATCGTGTTGACCCTAACTCTTTCGTAAAGATTGAAGGGAAAGAATATCATCCCGAAGGTTATGGGAAAGGTGGTTGGAACATAGAAGGTGTGAAATACTGGCTGGATATACCGCATCCACTTGAGCAGAAGAATAAAAATATAAAATTGATATGACAGAAGAATTAGCAATCAAGATTATAAAGAAAGGTGCTACCTATGAATCGTCAGAATGCCAGCAAGCATTTAACGACGGTGTGGATTTGGTTCTTAACAACCTGTGGCACGATGGAATGACTGAGCCGAAATACGGCAGTATGATACTTGTCAGATACCCAAGCGGCGAGATTGCCTATGGAAAGTACATCGGCAACTTCGACTATGATGTGTGTCATAGCGGCCATGTGGAAGGGCTGGAGCGTAGCGATGAGTGGTGTTATGCTGATGACTTGAAGCCAGCAGGAAAAGCAACGGTAAAATAATACAGCTATGAAAGAAGAAACTGTAACAAAGAAGGTTTATATTGCCGATGACGGAAAAGAGTTCATTGACAAGACCGAATGTGAAGAGTACGAAAAGAAGGTTGCAGACTTGAAGAAACACATGAAGTATTTCAAGGTGATGGCAAGCCCCGACCTTACCGAAACAGGGTATTTTCAGCAGACATTTTTCGTAGCTGTCTATAGTACTCATTATTGTCATGCCGACATCGTGGAAAACTGGTGTGTCAAAGATATGCACTGGCCTATCTTGGGTGAAAGCGTACAGGGGTATGGATTTCAGAGGCATTTCAGCGTGTATGAGTCAACGGAAAAGGAATACTTTGCCCATAACGAAGGTGACAGCTTGGGGCAATTCATGCGCATACCTTATATGAAGGGTCGCTATCTCCTATCGCCGAAGATTATAGACGGCTATCCTATGCCATTCGACTACATGAAAACATGGAAATTCAAATAATACTGCTATGAAGAAGCCGATATTAGGTATCAGATGCCACCAGTGCGGGCGCGTGTACTTTGGTCATGCGCTTGCATATCCTATTGATGAAGATAGCAGCCGCGAGATTGTGGAAGCGGCCAAAAGGGGTGATGATTTCTTTGTATCAGATGGTAGTCTGACGCTGGAGGGGTGTAACTGCAAAACGGAATAACTATGAGCACAGAACCCTATACTATCCCTGATGACATACCTTTCAGCCTTGAACACTGCAAGCTGGGCGAGTATGACATAATAGAAGCATACGAAGATACCAGCAGGAAAAGAATTGGTATAGCAAAGGTTGTGCCCGAAGTGCATTTTTTTGTAGATGGTTTGAAGTCGGAAAAACGGTGGTGTGTCGATTGCATCAAGGCAAACAAAAAGTACAATCCACACAAATCTATAAATTATAGAATGGAATTTTTTACGGACATCAAGGATAAAAAACGATATGTGAAACTAATAGTATGGCAATATGCCGATAATAAAAAAGTATGAGCATCTACATAAACAGTGACATGCGCCCTGATTGGGGTGAGGATGAACTTGAGGTGCATCCACCTTCGGAACATGAACGCTGGGGTACTGGCGAAAAAATAGGTGGCATTGATGACGTGATAAAGGCAGATGAAGCCCGATTCAGGGCGTTGTGCAAGAAGCATGGATTCAAGATGCCGAAAGAGACTAAACCCAAAAAGAAGAAATAATATGGAACTAAAGAAATTGAAGCAAATCACGTTCACTGGAATAGACGGGTGGACGAATCCGTATGACCTGAAAGTTATACAGAATCAATGGCCGATGGTCGAGTTTGGTGTGCTTTTGTCGGCACACTGGTATGAGAACGGAATGAGGTATTTCAATCCCGATGCACTTTACAGGATTGCACATGAAGGTCTTAACCTGTCATGCCACCTGTGCGGCTCTATTGCAAAGTCGGCTGTGCGGAACAACTTCTATCCTGTAGTGGACTTGTGCAAAGGCAGATTCGACATCTTCAAGCGATGCCAGCTGAACATTGCGGGATATAAGGATAACCCGCCGACGTTGCGTATTGATGCGCCTGATTCGCTGGAAGAGGTCATCATTCAGCAGAAATCAGTTGATAACATTGAACTGTGGAGGAGCGGTCTGCCAAATCCGAATTTGACTGTGCTACTGGATGCGTCAGGTGGAAGGGGCATTGTGTCTGACATAAACGCACTTGATACTCCCCTGAAGGTCGGCTATGCTGGTGGCCTGTCCGCTGACAACATCGTTAAGGCACTGGCATTTCTTGAGCAATCTCCTGTTGTTCGCCAGTATTGGGTAGATATGGAAAGCAGCGTCAGGACGAATGACGTTTTCGACGTTAATAAGGTGTGGGCTGTGATGGATGCTATCAATAAGAACTTTACGATAGAATGATTATGGAAAAGCTGACAAGAGACAACACGCCACCGCTGGGCGTTACACCAAAGTTTGTACTGGAGGCGCGTAGGTTCAATGAACTGAAAGAAGCCATCGGAAGGTTCACGGCTGCGAACTGGCCGATACCAAGTGAAATCATTTTTGAGTATAACGCTATGGCGAACAGGCTACCGAAAGCGGAAACGGAGAATCAGTCTGCCGAATAAGTGGCCGAATAACACAAACAATTTCAAGATGAAGAAAACGATTCAAGATGGATTCTACGATAAAGCAAGATAGTTGTATCTTGCTTTTCGTTTATCTTTGATGAAAGCAAGAAAAAAGCCAGTTTTATATAATAATAATGTGATGAAGGGCTGAAAAAGGGCTTAAATTGTTAAATAAAGCAAATAACTTTATTTTTTCGCTGAAAAATTTGGTAGATTAAATTAAATTGCTTATCTTTGCATCAGAAATAAGAACAACAAACCATTTAGAACTGCCGCCGACAGATTAAACACAGGCACGACGATTATGACAACAACAGCAAAGAATCAGATGAGACAGGTGATGAACATGGCACACAGCATCTACAAGGCTACAGCAGGCACACGTTCATGGAGTGAGGTTCTCAAGAATGCTTGGATGGTCATCAAGTTGCAGTTGAAGATGCGCACAAAGATGGTCGAGTTTTGGTACGTCAAGGTAAGCACAGGCGAGACCCGTCAGGCATTCGGTACGCTTATTGACACCATCATCAACCCGCTTATCAAGAATGACCCGAACTATAAGCGTGGTAAGGATTGCATTACTTACTTCGACGTTCAGAAGCAGGAGTTCAGATGCTTCAAGTCTTACAACCTCGTCAAGGTGGTGGCCTAAATAAAGGCCACTACAGCGCGAGAAAAACATTGCATGGGTATGGATGTGTTCTATATTTGTTTTTCGGTTGTGGTCGTTCTGTATATCGTCTATGGCCTTATACAGCTGAACAGAAAGAACGGCCTTTTTGATATGACGGTATTTGAAATGTATCTCAGAAAGCATCATGGCATGGATAATGACCAAATAGATGAAGAATACGACAAATACCTCAAATGTCGGCATGAACTGGATAGCGAGATAAAGAAGCTATGCCTGACAGAAGATAAAGCCCGTAGTGAGATTGTGAAATACAGGAAACGGAACGGTTACAGGCTATAAAGACGGTAATTTTATTAAAATGAAATAATTATGGCAAACTTAACTTTTAAGCAGGAGGTCATTACGCCTCAAAAAGCACAAGAGTATTTATCTTGTATGGTGAATAACAGAAAGCCAAAGGAGCGGACGATAAACAAGTATCTGAGGCTTATGGAACGCGGGAAATGGACTACCACAGGCGAAGGTATTAAATTTGATAGGCACGGCAGATTGGTAGATGGTCAGCACAGACTAAAAGCGTTGATAAAATATGGAAATCCAGTAGAATTTACTGTGATTCGTGGCCTTGATGATGATGCCATGTTGAATATAGATACTGGGGCTGTTAGAACTGGTGCTGATATATTTGGGATGCAAGAAGTGCCAAACGGAAACCACGTTTTTACTGCTATTAGAAGGTATTTTTATTTGCTTGACAATCAGATAATCGTTGATAATCCTAATCCTTCTAATTTGCAATTAAGTACGAGCGAAACCTACGAGATATATTTGGAAGATGAAGATAGATGGCAGGAGTTGTATCATTTTGCTTCAAAGTGTTATCGTTTTCAAAGACTGTTGTCACAAGGAATCATTATGGCCTATTATCAATATCTTACAATAGACCTGCACCATCCCGAAGAAACCGTTAAAGATTTCTTTATGCAGATGTTTGGTATTGAAAGGCCGACAATGAACGCAACAAAGTTGCTTTTTGACAAATTAACCCGTGACAGAATCGGCTCAAAATCTGCAAAAATGACAGGTCTTTACAAGCAAGTAATGATAATGAAAGCGTGGAACGCATTCGTCACTAAAAAAGACTTGAAGCAATTATCTTATAACCCTATGCAAGAAAGTAACGTTTGGTTTGTATAACTGATTTAACAGGCTATGATAGTAAACGGTGAAAAGGTCGAAAGTGTGACGATTACAGGTGACAATGGCATCTGCATACAGGTTACAGACACAGGCGCAGGTAATCTCCGCGTGACGGAAATAGGGCAGCACATCAAGACGCTGCAAGTTATCCCTCAGTCATCAAATTGTGTGGTCATCAGCAGCACACGAAATACCTATTGATTCTATGGTAGCATACAAGTACACAATCCCAGCCGAGATATGCGGAAAGGTTGAGGAGTATGTCAAGAAAAGGTTTAGGGGCGACAGAAAGGTGTTCGTTCAGTCGCAGTTTGATGACGAGATTCTGCTGGTGGCTGAAAGCAGGGAGGCATGTCGCGGAATCACGTATGACATCGAAACTATCTGTACCTATGAAGGTGTCAAGTTAGAGCATGAAATGTTGAAAGACGATTAGCACATCAGGGATTTACTGCCAGTAAATCAGCAAGAATAAAGCAGAAACAGCATTTTTTACCCATAAAGGTGCGGAATATTGGAAAAATGTCGTACCTTTGCAGTCGGATAGCCGCTTGGCTATTCGGTGCTCCCGAAAGGGAGTATTCTAAATGGTTTTGGGCGTGTGTCGTTGTGAAACGGTATGCGCCTTTTTCATTTAGATGCCTGTTTTCACTTCACTGGCTTGGGATAGTATGTGGTTGTGACGAAATATCCAGCTTTTCCGTTGCCTAAGTCTTCTATGCTTAACAGCGTCCTGTATTCGTTGAACCATACAAGAAAGTTTTGAAACGTGAATCTTGGCGTGATGGTCTTATCTTCGTCTGCCAACAACGGCTTGCCGTATTTCTCCTCCAGCTTCTTGTATTCGTTCAGAAAGTTCCGTTTTACTCCAGTGGTATCATTCGATTCAGAAAACAGTGAGACACCGATATTGTTCACTGATGCTTTCTCGGCGTTTTCGCTGATGATGACGGTGCAGTTCTTGCTACCGTCGAAATCCCCGACATAGACATGTACGAAATCGCCGTCTGAGACACTTTGTTTCTGAATCGACATCCCTTTTTCTATAAGGGCTTTCCCGAATACCTGTGTCGGCGCATTCATCTTTATACCCATGAATGATGTGTAGTCCTGTGCGGTGCTGGCAACAGAGACAAATGCTGATAGCAGCAGAAATAAAACCTTTTTCATTGTGCGGTACTTTTAATATTAACCTCTTTCTGCAAAGGTACAAAATTTCTGTGAATTGACAAAATAAAAGGCATAAAAAAGTATTTCTTCACTTTAATTAAAGGGTGAAGGAATAAGTAAGGCGTTTTTTCTCGGTTCAAAGTATTAACGCTACTTTTGACGAAATTTTAATTTCCAATATTATGGCGGTACAGAAAATCGAATACGCTAACAAGGTCAGAGGAGACCTTTATACGTCGGCAAATGCGAATGAAGTCAAGCAGGTTGTGAATAACAATGCCGATGAGTTAAGTGCGCTTTCACGGCAGCTTACGGAAACGAATCAGTCTGTAGGCAGCATGAGCCAGTCAATAACAAACTTACGTGAAGAAACAAAGATTTCCGTTGTTCAGCAGTCAAACATGAATGCCACAATCGCTCCAAACAAGCTGAATGTTTGGGGAAGCGTGACATTCCTTTCGCTTGCTTTTACGGCTGGTACGGCTGGCGTGGTCAACGAGTACATGCTGGAGTTCACGGTGTCGGGCAGCGAGTTCACGCTGACATTGCCGCAGGGCATAAGGTGGGTGGAAAACCCCGAATGGAAACACGGCCACACCTATCAGGTATCTATTTTGAATAACTTAGCTGTCTATGCAGACTGGGAGGCACAATCATGAGCACGTTCAGAAGGATGATTATGATGGTTGCTAAAGCCGTCCGTTCGTGCTTTGGCAGTGGGGTATGGATTTCGTCAAAACCTTGGATTGGAAGTGATAAATGGAAGAATCACAAGTAATATAACCAAATACAGATTTTACTATGGACGTACCGAAAAGAATTAGTCAGGCCGTCAAGCGGTCTATGGGCGGAGGTTTGCGTCAGCATACCTTCGTTTTCAAGTTGGATGATATTGAACATGACGGAAACGACACCTTGGACGCTTTCTGTGAGGCGCACAACGTCATCAGCATCGTGTTCAGTGAATCTAAGGGAAAACTTATTTATGTTATTATTTTTAAAGATTAGCTATTATGGCAGACATTATCAATTTGCAAGAGGCGTGGGATGACCACGAAGGCACTGAGGTCGAGGCTTTCATAAAGAAGGTGTTCGGCCAAAGGGCTGGCGCGGTGCGATGGGTGCAGGATGGCTCTTTCTACAGCATCCAGCTTTTTGCGTCGCCATCAGACAAGGCCGCTTACATCAGCGACCCTGTAGGAAACGCGGAACTGTTGCTCGACGAGCAGCAGCTACCAATCTCTACGTCACAGACAGACTCCTATGTTGCACGTCTGTACTGTGACCGTGACACATCAAGGAACTATGCGGTAAAGGACGGCGACCCGTTCAATGCCAGCCTCAGATTCTCGGCCTTGCACATCATCGCCGCGACATCAGAACAGGAGGGCATGAGCGGAAACGGCACGCTGATTATCGAAAGAAGCACAGACGGCGCGAACTGGACGAGGGTAGCATCACAGCCTATACCGAGTTCCGACCCGTCAGCCGTTGACTATCCTACAACCGTGAACGTCGGCCAGTACCTTCTTACAGGCCGTCAGAACCAAATCCGCTTGAGGGCTACGTTCGGATATACCGACTCCAACGGCGACGATGCGACTATGGCCAGCGGTAACGTCATCCTGAAAATCGCTTCCGTATCTTTGTCCGTGACATTGCAGACGAATTGGGCGCAGCCAGTACAGGCCAGCCAGCTTACATCGCTCCCCTTGAACTTTATGATTGAGGGTAACGTGGCAAAGACCCTGCATCTGCAAGTGTCGGGCGTGGACGGCTACAGCGGCCATGACGATACCATTGAATACACGGCATCGCAGCAGGGCTCAATGACCGTGCAGTGTCAGGACGGCGCAGGAACGAAGGGCATCCTCCGTACTGGTGTTCATACCGTCAGGGCATGGCTCACGGCGGCAGACGGAAACGGCGGTACTATCACATCGGATGTCATCGAGCACCAGCTGATGATGGTGAACACAAACCAGCCGTCAACCTTGATGCAGCCGAGACTGCTGATTCAGAGTATTGCCACTTCCATTGATAACTTCGTGTCAGGCCGCGTATGTCAATACGCCGTCTATTCGCCTAAACTTGTTGATGGCGTATATACCAACCAAGGCGACCCCGTGACGTTCTCATTGCTGATGACAGACCGTAGCGACAACATCCTGACAACGACACAGACGGAATACTTCAATCAGGAGGTCACGGCACAGGCAGGACAGCAGTACGACTTGAACGCCACGCTTGAAATCGAGCAGAACGCTGGAGAGGCCGTCGCTGATGACTTCGACACGTTCTTACATGCCGTGCGAAACGACAACGGAACGCTCGTTGACTTCTTGGCCGACAGCTACGGCACAGGCTATATGTATGTCAAGGTGGATAATACTGGAGGATTCCAGCCGACGGCAGGCTCCGTTTTCCTGCTGAACCCCAAGACCCGCAATAACTCTGAGGCAAACCCGAAGCGCATCCTTAACGCCCGCAACAACAACGCAGTGGTGGCAAGTACATGGAGCAGCGGATTCAAGATGGACGGAACGGACGGATGGACTGTCGATGATGACGGTAACAAGGTGCTACGCATCCCTGCTGGCTGTCTGCTGAATATCCAGTACAACCCGTTTGCGCAGTTCATATCGTCACCCGACTCCACGATGACCATTGACATTGATTTCTGTGTCCGTAACGTCGTAAACGAGGATGACCCAATCATCCAGCTTTGCGAGGTGCTTGACGCAGGCCGTGGCACGTTCCTCGGACTTCGTATGCGCCCGATGGTAGGCACTATGGCATCAGCCCTTTCAGAAGGTGTTGAGACGGAAACGGATTTCCGCTGGAGTGAGGACAGGCGTACACATATCAGCATCAATATCGTGCCTAACGTGGCTCCGAATACCTACGGTGACGGTTTGGCTATTGCAGCCGACCAAAGCCGTGCAAGGGGGACATTGAACCTTGTGCGTGTGCTAATCAATGGTGTCATTTGCCGTGAACTGCGATTCAGCACGGAGTCAGGTGCGCGTGAGTTCTGTACCGCTGCCATGTCGAACGGCGGCATCAAGATTGGCCAGTCAGGTGCGGATATAGACATCTATGGAATCCGCATTTGGGATAACACGGCACAGGCCATCGACCCCAAGGCCGCTGTTCAGAACTACATCTCGACGCTTCCGACCAGCGAGGAGAAAATCCGCGTGAAGAATGCCAATGCCATCACAAAGACAAACGGCCTTGTATCACTGGAGGCTTGTCAGGCAAACGGCTTGCGGACAATGGTATGGCATGGCGTAGAGCCTTACATCAAGGAGACCAGCGGCTCTAAGGGATGGATTGAGATGAAGTGCTTCGGCTACGATGGCACATATCAGCCTGAATGTTCGGGAACTATCTGCAAGGAAACGAAGTCGCTGAAACCCAAGAGACAGGGTACGACGGCCAACACCTATTATTACAGTAACCTGCAATTCAAGATAGGCGACGTTGAAGATACCATCCAAGTGGCCGTTGCTGACTTCCACTCGTCAATTCATGTCGGTCAGCCGCATGATGACGGTGAGGGCAATATGGTGGTCAGCATCTATGGCGGCAACCTCGGCTCTGACTTCCCCGTAGGAAACGGAACGAAGGATTATCCGTATGCCGATGGCTATGTGACAGTACCCGACGGATGGGTTGACGGAAACGGGAAGTACCGTGGACGTGGCTATATGATTTCTCCCAATCAGCCGCTTGCACAGAAACTTGTGCTGAAAATCAACTACGCATCTTCCATGCAGTCGCATCTGATAGGCATCAACTGGCTTTATCACGAACTGCATACACGCTTCTGCGGTCAGAACTCTTTGCAGCGCGACACGCCTACGGCATTGGTCGCAAAGCATACCGAGCCCGTCATGTTCTTCACTGCTGGCAGGGATGACGAAGACCCTGCTTCCGCTGTCTATCGTGGCCCAGGCGCATTCGGCCCTGGAAAGATGGATAAACCGACATGGGGCTACAGCAAGAAGGCTTCCAAGATTACGACAGAGGGAGATGCACACTACCGCCCCGACGGTCACGACTATTTCGCTATGGCAGAAGGTGCTAACAACAACACCATTCTCGGTGATATGGTTGCACCGTGGGATGATGTCGCGCATAGCAATCAGGAGGCGAAAGTTTTCTATGACCCTGCATCTGAGGCGTGGATGTACCGTAAGACTTCCGTTGTCGATGTCGTTGACGAGCAGACGGGTCAGGTGACAGGGCAGACGGTTCAGGTTTCTGCCGAGAAGTGCGTCGGCTTCGACGGCGGCGCAGTGGACGAGGTAGAGTCAGGCGGAGAGGTACTGGAATACCCGAAGTCAAGACTGACGAACATATACAAGGCCGCTTGGAATTTCCTGTACTTGCACAGCCCGCGAATCAATCTGTACCGTGGTACGTTTGCACAGCTTCAGCAGGAGAATCTTACCGACTTTCAGAAGAAAGAGAAGTGGTGGTGTCGCTCCAATGCTGGCACGGACTCCAACGACTATAAGCTGAAACGCTGGGATTTCTATGACAGGGCATGGGTGGATGCTGGCCTTTGGAACGGCTACGCCTACGATACTGTTGACATCCGCGATTACACAGGCATGAACTGGGGTTCAATGACAGACGCGCAGAAAGCCAACCATGAAGCCGTGAATCAGAAGTTCATCGAATGCGTTGTAGAGGATGCAAGGCAGAACATCGGCACGTATTTCAAGGTGTCATCGCTGAAATTCCACTATTGTTTCCAAAACCATTTCATAGCAGGTACTGACAACTGTTCAAAGAACACATACTATGTCATCGACCCCGTGACGAGGCTTATTGAACTGCATCAGGATGACGTTGACACGACGCTGGCAACCGACAACAACGGCTTCCAGTCCAAGCCGTACTACGTTGACCGTATGCACCCGTGGGATGACAAAGACACTGGCCATACCGATTGCTGCTATGAAGGTAGGCAGAACACGTTGTTCAATCTCTGCGAGGAAATGTGGGAAGGTACGCATGAACTTTCACAGGCTTTGAACAGCATCCTGTCACTGATGGCTGCGCTTACTGGCGGTATCGGCTCGGCAGAGTCAGACACGATGAGCGGCGTGTGGAAAGCCCTGAACCGCTACATCTTCGACATCCAGCGTTATTTCCCGCAGGTTGCATTCAACGAGGCAGCGCGAATCCGCTACGAGTTCCCCGCCATGCTGGGATTCTTAGGCCGTGACACCATCGACCCGCTTACGCAGTCAATGGGCGACCAGCTGGAATCGGAGTTGCAGTTTATGAACCGCCGACTTGTCTATATGGCTTCATACGCCGTTTTCGGTGAGTTCCTTCCTGCACAGTCACATGCCCGTAACGGATTGACTGGACTTGCGGATGCAGGTGCTTCTATGGCATTCAACGCCAAGGCACTGCCTGACGGTGTGACAACGCCGACGTACACATTCCATGTGAAGCCGCACCAGTATCTCTATCCCTGCTTCGGATTCCAAACGGACTCCAAGCCGACATATACCCGCGTCGCACCGAACGAGGTACTGGAGTACACCGTGCCGTCGGTGGTGATTTCCGATAACGGCGTTTCGCTGTTCGGCTTGAACTACTACCGCTCAGTGGGTAATATCGGCGATATGTCATGCGACCCGAACATCGCATTCAACCTTGATGGCCGTCGCCTGACGGAACTTATCGCAGAGCCTACGACGTACTACCCGACACCTGCGACACTGGAGAATAATCCTTCTGCCGTGCCTGTCAGCGTGCCGACGGATGGCTATGAGCCAGCTTTCAGACCCGCTTCATTCCGTATCGCAACGGGTACGCGACTCAGAAAGCTGTCATTGAAGGGATGCACGACGCTTTCGGCTACAGACCGCGCACCGCTGAACCTTAACGCGCTGACGCTGTGTCAGGAGATAGACCTCAGACAGACGAGCATCGGTGCTGTGAATGTTCCTCAGACGGCTTCACTGACCATCCTCAGACTGCCATCCGCTATCACGGCTTTGTCGCTGACAAGCCAGCCCAGCCTTACTACGCTTTCCATCGAGAGCGGCGCACTGCTGGATTCTCTGACCATCACGAACAGCCCAAGCCTGAACGTGCAACAGATGCTCAGAGACATCTTCGATGAGCGTTCCGCTGGCGGCGCGAATCCGACCAAGCTGACACTCCTTTACCTCAGACACGTCAACTGGACTGACACCAAGGCCGACGTGCTGATGTGGCTGGCAGGTGCTACGACGTGCAACATGTACGGAAAAGTTGTCATGCTGCGTGCGGCCAATGACAGATGGCTTTCATTCTCCGAGGTCATCCAGCTTATCAGGAAGTTCGGCGACATTCAGACCGTGCCGAGCGGGAATACCATACCGAATGACAGGCTGTATATCGACTATCAGAAGCGTGACGTGAACGGCGTGATGATTAGGGGCGAGAAGTACCTCTATACGCTTGGAACGCATAACGACTGGAGCGCAGCATCGACTAATGACGTTGGTAATAACGTCGCCGTCGTAAGCGGCCATGAGGCCATTACCTTTGCTTTCGTCGAGGCTGGTGCAGCATCCTATGCGACTATCACGGATGCCGTAAGGGGAACGGTGAACGTAACCAACACTTATCCTAACAACGAATACCGTACATTCACCCTGCGTATGACGGTAACGCTGATTGACGGCACTGTGATGACCTATGACAAGAAGGTAGGATTCCATAAGCGACTGCCGAAGATTGGCGACTTCGCCTATGCCGACGGCGCGTTTGATGATGAGTTCGACCCGTCAAAGGAACTGGTCGGTACTATCGTGAAGGTTGACACAATTTCGGCTTCACAGCGTAAGTATTGGGTGTATGCCAAAGAGAATGCGGTATGCCAAAGCACCGATGGAACGTATAACACTGGTTCGCATGTTTGGGGTATCTATCCTGATGCTGGCGGTACAAACGGATTCCCGTCATCGGTGTATAACGAGATTGCCACAGCCGCAGGTCTTTCAAACGCAGTTGATACGGCGATGGCGAACATCGGCGGTAATGGTATGACAAACGCCTACATCAACAGCAGCGGAAACGACTATTTGGATGCTGGTACTGATGACGGCTTCAAGGTGTTCGGCAGCGGTGTTGCTGTTGGTGACTTCGACATCGAGAATAAGAACAACATCGTCATCAACCATGCAAAGGCCATCATCAACGGCTACATCGGCGAGTCATACCCGACTACTCCGACGGAACTTGCGGATGCTATGCAGGCTCTTGTTGCGGCAATGACGGCACAGGGTGTTTCGTCACCTGCAAGATACAGGCAGATGTACTACCCAGCCGCATTCGCCTGTCATGTGTATAGGCCAACCGTCGAAGGAACGCTTAACACGCAGTACGAACGTAACAAATGGCTGTTGCCTACTGCTGGACTGCTGGCGCGAATCTACAACTTCTTCTATCAGAGTTGCGGCCAGCAGACGTATGAGGCAGGTGGAAGATGTGTTAAGGAAAACGCCAACGAGAATCCGAACAGCGAGGCTCTGCTCCCGTTATTCGCCAATATCCTGAAAAGGGTTTATGACGCGGGCGTGACTACAACACCTTTTAACATTCCTACTAACAGCATCTACTGGTCTGTTGCTGAGAACGGCAGCAACAATGCTTGGTTCGTGCATTTCAATACTGGTGACGTCAACAACGGCAGCAAGTTTTACAGTGTCGTTGTTCGCCCTGTGGCCGCATTTATTTATGACATTTAACATTTTACATTAAGGGCGGGCTGTTCCAACAGCCCTGCCCCTCTTCGGAACAAAAAAGAAAATTAGAAAACAGAAAAGAAAGATAAA